>Ga0160495_100780_pt1 | contig 11692 bp, 8 predicted proteins | sample DID4MG_4_FD_108251 | JGI IMG/M metagenome (GOLD analysis project Ga0160495, IMG submission 108251) | Enriched soil microbial communities from UW Madison campus, WI, USA - DID2933_E24_FP4 MG | ecosystem: Environmental > Terrestrial > Soil > Unclassified | place: USA: Madison, Wisconsin | collected... | reverse complement strand
CTATCGGCGATGACATTCTCAGCAGTTCTGGCCGTCGTCTTTCGTCATTCGGATCAAACCTCAACAGCTGACTTTTTTCTGTATGTTTTCTGCGGATATGTCTTCTGGACATTTGTCTCCGACAGTTTAACGGGGTCAACGAACCTCATCCAGTCTCAGCTTGAGTTCGCTGTTCATAACAACCTTAGTGTTCGCGGCCTTTTTCTCAAGACATTGGTAGATAGGCTGTTCGAGTATCTCTTTAATACCGTGTTCCTACTATTTTTTATCGTCGCGATTCGGCCGTCTGACTTTTCGTGGTCTTTTCTTCTTTTCCCGGTGTTTTTGGGCATATGCGTGCTGGCGTCGTTGGGGGCGTCCTACCTAGTTAACATTATCACGATCCTCTATCCGGACATGAAAACCGCAGTACAGGTTGGCGCTCGCTTCATGTTCTTCGCCTCGCCTGTGTTTTGGAGTGCTGAGTCTTCCCATGGTGCGAGGGCTATCTTGGTGATGTACAACCCGGCTGCGTACTATCTTTCGGCTGCGCGGCAGGTGTTCGGGCTTCAGCCCTTTGTTGCATTTGATTGGGTCGTAATTTCAGCGTCTTCAGCTGTTGTGGCTGGGGTGGGCTATATCGTCTTTGCGGCCTCGCAAAACTTCGTGCGGAATTTCAAGTAACATGGTGAAGATCGAAATTGAAAATGTCAGTGTCAGCTATTTTCTGCGGAAGCGTGGTGATCTGAGAAGGCTGACGGAGCGCGGATCCGTCGGCGCAGAAGTTCTCGCTGGAAAGAGGTTCCTTGAGGTGGCTGCACTCAAGGATATCTCTGTGTCCATACCCGAGGGTGATAGAGTAGGGCTTGTCGGCATCAACGGTTCGGGTAAGTCGACGCTTCTCAAGCTCTGCGCTGGCGCTATAGGTCACCAGTCTGGAAGTGTGACGGTAGAAGGCCAGGTTAGCCCCCAATTCAAGCTGGGGGCTGGGCTGCAAAATAAACTGTCAGGACGGCAAAATGCCGAGTTGAAGTGCCTATATATGGGGGTTCCGCAACGCACGCTCCGGCGTCTCGTGGACGAGGTTAAAGAGTTGTCTGGTTTAGGCGGCTACTTCGAACTCCCTCTACACAGCTATTCCGCTGGCATGCGCTCTCGTCTCGTCATGAGTTTGCTGAGGCTGGTTCGCGGAGATATCCTTATAATGGATGAGTGGATTAATGCCGTTGATCCGTCGCTGCAAGCAACTGTTGGCGGGCTGCAAGCTCAGCTAATCGAGCGTGCGAAAATCCTGATTTTGGCGAGTCATTCTAGACGGGTGTTAGAGGAATGGGTGGAACGGCTCGTCTAGCTGGATGGTGGTCGCATTCGCGCAGACGGGCCAATTCAAGAGGTCTATGCAGAGTATCAAGCCTGGCTAGATGCCCGGGGTGGTGCAGAGCACAAGACGGTCTGAATCTGCACACGAGGGTCCATTCATTCGACTTTCTTGCGCAGCGCGGATCTCAAAAACATTGCATGAAGGAAATTGATCCTGCCGATGCCTTGGTGCCAATGAGGCTAGTATGCGACAATTCATTGTAAATCTCTGAGAAGGCTTAAAAGCTCGGGCCTTGTTTGACCACTGGTGCTGTAAAAGACTTCACTTTTTGCCCTAAGTCGAATAGACGGCACTTCACCAGCCGATTTCGGTCGGCTCCATCGAGTGTTTCCCGAGATGACGAATCCTACGAAGCGGCTTTGGCTGTTTAATCACTACGCGCAGAAGCTTTCAGAACGGGGAGGTCTGGCGAGACACCACGCGCTTTCGGAGCATCTCGCCTCGAATGGGTGGGGAGTAACTATCATAGCCGCTTCCACCGAGCATCCGTCCGGCAGGAAGCGATTCTCCGACTTTTTGAAGCCGCGCCTAGAGAACGAAGAGAGCTGCGATTTCTTCTGGATACCGTCAGTAGAGTATAACGGTAACGGGTGGCGACGCATGGCCAACATGGCCCTGTTCAGCGTGAGGTGTCTCCTACCGGGAACATTTCGACATCTTCAAAAGCCAGACGTAATCTTGGGTTCGAGTCCGCATCCCATTGCTGCAGCAATCGGAGCCCTTTACGCCAAGAAACATCGTGTCCCGTTCGTTTATGAAATCAGAGACTTGTGGCCTGAGGTTTTGGTCGCAATGAAGCGCTTGCGCCGGGACAGTATCGTGGCGAAGCTTCTCTATCGACTAGAGAGATCGCTGGTCGAGAATGCAGATCTGGTTGTCACGCTTGCGCCGAACACTTCTGCTTATATGGAGCGACGTCGGCTCAATTGTCGAAAACTGATCTGGCTTTCAAACGGAGTTGATGTGGACCGATTTGACCCCGCTCCTCCGAAAAAAGCTGGCACGTTCACTCTGATGTATTTTGGTGCTCACGGGGGCGCAAATGGGCTTGATACCGTGGTGCGTGCCATGAAGCTGCTGGAGGACGATCCGCCGGTAGGTCCCTCGCCGGTCAGGTTGAGATTGGTCGGTGATGGTCCCAATAAGTCGAAGCTCGAAGCACTTGCGAACGAGCTAGGCCTTAAGAACATCGTTTTTGAACCGTCCATTCCCAAAACAGATATTCCCAGGTTGGCTTCACAAGCTGATGCGTTCGTGTTCTCGCTTATCGATGCGCCAATGTTCGAGTTTGGAATCAGTCCGAACAAGCTTTTCGAGTATATGGCTGCTGCGCGGCCCATACTGCTTAGTTGCAGGGCGAGCGGTGATCCCGTGACGGCCAGTCAATCTGGCTTGGTGATTCCACCAGAGAGCCCGACTGCTCTGGCGGACGCTATTCGTACGTTGCTCGCTCTTCCTCAAGAGGAACGTTTTGCGATGGGTCAACGAGCGAGAGCTTATTCAAGCCGACATTTCTCTCTCAAGAGCATCGCGAGTGCCTTGGATCGAGAATTGGGCACCCTCATCGCGAGAGGCCAGCAAGAATAGCCACCTAAGGATGCCGAAAATGATGGGGACAGGGAAACGAATGCTCCCATCTCCGATCATTTTCACGCATGCTCACGATCAGTAAATAGGGCGGTATTGAACCATGTTGAAATGTCTCTGCGTTTTTGGAACTCGGCCTGAAGCGATCAAGATGGCGCCACTCGTCAAAGCTCTTGTAGCCGACGAACGCTTCGACCTCAGTGTATGTGTGACAGCGCAGCACAGACATATGCTGGACCAGGTACTCGACGTCTTCGACATTCGGCCAGACTTCGACCTGAATCTCATGACCCCTGGGCAGGATCTCACTGACATCACGAGCGGAATCCTCAAGGGAATGAGAGATATCTACCGGGACTTTCATCCAGACATTACGCTCGTTCATGGTGATACGGCTACTACTCTTGGAGCCAGCTTAGCGTCCTACTATCATCGGGTGCCTATCGCCCATGTGGAAGCAGGTTTGAGGACCGGAAACATGTTCGCCCCGTTTCCAGAGGAGGCGAACCGTCGTTTGACGGGTGCTCTTTCCAGCCTTCACTTTGCTCCGACGGAAGCGGCTCGGGCCAATTTGCTGCGTGAAGGCGTTGCAGATTCCAGCGTTTTCGTGACTGGTAATACAGTGATAGACGCCCTCCTCATGGCCGTTCGGATAATCGAGACGGATCCCGTCAAGTCGGCCGACTACAGAAAGAGATTTGAGTTCTTGCAGCGTCCGAGGATGGCTCTTGTGACGGGGCATCGCCGGGAGAATTTCGGTGAGGGCTTCCAAAGGATCTGTCGAGCCCTCGCGGAGATTGCCCGTCGCTATTCGGACATGGACATCGTTTATCCCGTTCATCTAAACCCGAACGTGCAGAATCCGGTACGAGAAATCTTGTCTGGGGTAGAAAACATTCATCTGATCGAGCCGCAAGATTATCTTCCGTTCATCTTCTTGATGAAGCGGGCGACACTCATCCTTACTGATTCCGGTGGCGTGCAGGAGGAAGGCCCTTCACTCGGCAAGCCTATATTGGTGATGCGAGATACGACAGAGCGACCAGAAGCGGTGACGGCCGGGGTCGCGAAATTAGTTGGCACTGATCAAGAGGCGATCGTCGAGGGGGTTAGTTCGCTTCTGGACAACCAGGCGGAGTATTCTCGAATGAGCCTTGCAGGAAATCCCTATGGCGACGGGTGCGCCTCCCGACGCATCCTCGACCACCTTAATGACTTCGGAGCACGCAATGCAAAAGCATAAGACAATTTCGGTTGTTGGACTTGGTTACATAGGTCTTCCAACCGCCGCGGTGTTCGCAAGCCGTGGCATCAAAGTGATTGGGGTTGATGTCAGTCGCCATGTTGTGGACACCATCAACAGTGGAGCGATCCACATCATTGAGCCTGATCTGGACATGGTTGTGCGTGCCGCGGTCTCGCAGGGGATGCTTCGAGCGTCTTTGACACCTGAGCCCGCGGAGGCTTTCTTGATCGCGGTTCCAACGCCGTTCCTTGAAGGTGAGAACGGCGATCTGCATGAGCCAGATCTGCGCTACATCAAAGCTGCCAGCGAGTCGATTGCTTCGGTTTTGAAGTCTGGCGATTTAGTGATCCTAGAATCCACCTCGCCGGTTGGGGCAACGGAACTAATGGCTGAATGGCTTGCCGAAAGGCGGCCAGATCTCACCTTCCCTCAGACCCATGGTGAGGACTCCGATATCCGTATTGCCCATTGTCCAGAGCGTGTGCTGCCGGGCCAAGTTCTGAGGGAGCTTGTTCAAAATGACCGCATTATCGGTGGGATGACCCCAAGATGCTCGCGTCATGCGATCGAACTCTATCGTACTTTTGTCGACGGAGATTGCGTGGTCACAGATGCCCGCACTGCGGAGCTATGCAAATTGACTGAGAATTCATTTCGGGACGTGAATATCGCCTTTGCCAATGAATTGTCTCTGTTATGCGAACGCTTGGGCGTGAACGTATGGGAACTGATCCATCTTGCGAACAAGCATCCACGCGTAAATGTCCTTCAACCTGGGCCAGGGGTCGGTGGCCACTGCATTGCCGTAGATCCCTGGTTTATTGTGAGCTCTGCTCCTGAAACCGCACGCTTGATCCATACGGCCCGCGAAGTCAACGACGGTAAGCCACGGTGGGTGGTGAAGCACGTATTCGAGGCGCTTGAAGAGATAGTCGCTACTGGCGTTAGAGACGAGGATGTCGTCATCGCTTGCTATGGGCTTACATTCAAACCTGACATCGACGATCTGCGCGAAAGCCCTGCATTACAGATCGTCACAGCAGTCGCGGAGCGGTTTCAGGGGACGTTGAAGGTCGTCGAACCGAACATTGAAATCCTTCCAGCAGTACTTTCTAATGCTGTACATGTCGTGGAACAGCCCGTTGACGCGCATTTGCATGTCATCCTGGTTGGTCACCGAGGCTTTCGGACTATGCCGCGTCCTAACGGCAAAGTTCTGGATTTCTGTGGTGCTGTGGAAAATCGCCTGAAACGTCCGTCTTAATCGCGTTATCAAACTCACCCAGTCATCTAAGTCGGGAGCATGACCGAAAGATCGACGCGCCTCAATCAACGCTAACCTAACGGTACGGAACTTGATGAATGAAATGGGGCATGAAGGCAACGGAGCGCGACAGTTGCCATCGCGAGCTGAGACCTCTCTAAAACAGCGCATCTATCGTGTGTCGCGAATCCCTCGAGCCATGATCTCGCGATGTCGTCGCTATATCGGCTATCTTAATCTGTCGTGGGCGCTTCTAGTTGTTAGAGTGCTACAGCTGCCCAAGCCGGGCATGGACGGTCCTTGGGCCGTGAGCAAAATCAGCTACGTGCTCTATAACTCTTTGCCGTATGCTTCCGCTGGTTACGCCACCCGCGGACACAGTGTGGCAGTTGCCATCCGGAAACTTGGGTATGATTTGGAGCTTGTAACACGCCCAGGGTTCCCGATCGACCTCAAGGAGACTCCGATCGACTCGGTGATACCGACTCTGTCGGATATTGATGGCGTGCCATATGTCCGTCTGACGGAGCCTTCCAAGCGAGGCTTGGACAATTTCTCATATATAATCAGGTCGGCAGCCGCGCTTGAAAACCACTTTCGGCGCTCGAAACCTGACCTCGTAATTGCCGCCTCTAATTTCCTTAACGCTATTCCCTCTCTTTTGGCTGCTCGACGCGCTGGGATACCATTCATATACGAGGTCAGGGGCATGTGGGAGATTACCAGGCAGTCCCGAGATCCCAGTTATGGGGACACGATCGAATTCAAGGTTTATCGGTTCCTTGAAACACTTGCCTGTCGTTACGCCGACCTTGTGCTAACTCTCACGGGACCCATGCGGGACGATCTGATATCGCGCGGTATCGATCCATGCAGGATTAAGTTGGTGCCCAATTCCTGCAATGTTGAGGCTTTCCAACCTCGTGCCCGGGATAATGTACTGGCTGAAAGCCTGGGTATCCCTTCAGCCATTCCGGTCATCGGATACGTCGGTAGCTTTGTTCAATATGAAGGCCTAGATGACCTGGCACGGGCATGTGCTGAGTTGAAGCGGAGGGGCATTCAGTTCCGGCTCCTGCTTGTCGGGAAGGAAAAGACTGCCGATGGTGAACCCGGGCCGATAACGTCATCCATCGTCGATACTGCTGAGGCCGGTGGTTATGCCGAATGGCTTGTAATGCCGGGTCGGGTTAATCATGAAGAGGTATCAACATACTACTCACTCATTGATATAGCTCCCTTCCCACGGAAGGCGCAGTTGGTGACTGAGCTTGTTTCGCCTCTCAAGCCACTAGAAGCAATGGGAATGTCGAAAGCTGTGATTGTTTCCAGCGTCAGGGCCATGGCAGAAATGGTCCAGGACGGTGAGACCGGACTCATTTTCCAGAAGGGGAATGTCGAGGATCTGGCCGACAAACTGGCTTCGCTCGTACAAGGACCAGACCTTCGCGCGAAGCTTGGTCAGAACGCGCGCGATTGGGTCGCACGAAAGCGCACTTGGGAGGGCACTTGGCTTGCTGTTTTAGAAAAAAGCTGCCCGCTCAAGAACTGAATTCTACTTGTGCCTCTAAATTGGCGACTTGATCCGATGATGCTTTCAATATCCTACCGGCAAAAATTGTTGACGATGATCTCCTGGAGCCTTCTGGCATTTTCCATTGGTGTCACGGCCTCAATGCTAGACCTCGGCATGGATGTATCTGATACAGCCTACTATTTCATCAGCATTGAATGGTATGATCAAGTTTATGCTCAGGCGACCTTGTTTGGGCCCTTGTGGAATGCGATTTCGCCCTTCGAAGGCATATGGCAAAACAGGTTGCTGAACCTCGCTTTTCTGGTCTCTTCTTCTGTATTGCTCGGTTATGCATCATGTCTGTATGTCGGTAATTACGCCAGACGTGAATCCTTATCCGTGGCTTTGCCGCTGTGCGGGGTGGCGGCCTTCTTTTATTACTACAGGTGGCTGCCTGATCCATCATACAATTCGATGAATTTCGGTTTTTTGAATGTAGCAATCGTCCTTTCCCTCACGCTGTCTGCTTATCTTAGACAACATGATGTAACGCGGCTGAAGGTAGGCCTACTTGTCACGGCGGTGACAATGGCTGGTTTCATGCTTTTGCTCTCGAAAATTACGACTGTAGCTGTCATCGGCCCTGTTTTGGCTTGCATTGTCATTTTCCATGCAAGGCGAGTTCGTGATGGAGGTGTTTGGCTAGCAGGGCTGCTAGGATTTTTCTGTGGAGTTCTAATTGGGCTCGCGCTGCTGTACAGAGTTGGCGTTACTCCGACAAAGGCCGTCAGCATGCTGAGGGAAGGGGCGAAGTTTGGCACGGCGCTGATTGAGCCTCGCCTTGATGTGTTGCTGGCGATCACGCGGTTTCTCAAGTTTGTATCGAAGTCTTGGGCACCAACTTTGCATGCATTTCCGTTAGTGACTCTTTTCCTAGTTTTGTCCTTGCTGACTCTTCTGGGATGTTGGCTCCTTGTCCGACAGGGGGCGACGTGGCGCTCACTGTTCAGGCTTGGCGGGCAGTGGTTCTTTGCCCTCTCTTTTGTATGTGTAGCGATCATGCCAGGAGTTGGTGGCGAGGCCAGACTTAGTTTGCTTTTGATAGTGCTCCTATTCGGCGGTGTTTTTACTGTGCTCGGATATGAGCCCGAAAATGCGGATGAGGTCCGGAGAAAGATCTTTATATTACTTCTTATGATCTCCGCTCTTCTTGCTTATTGCTTTGGTACGAATGCTCGCTGGTCTAGTTTGCTTCCGTCTGCTTTGTTGTATTTTTTTGTGCCATTTGTTTTACCGCAGAGATCTTTCCCTATGACATCCGCCGCGGCAGGTCTTGTCATCGCTGCTGCAGGATATTGGGCAAGCTATCAGTCATGGACTGACATGCCATATCGGATGGAGGCCCCGATGGCACACTTGACGGAAGAAGTTCATGTGGGGCCTCGAGACGAGATCTTTTACGTGACTAAGGATCTCGCTCCATTCTATCGAGAGCTTCAGAGGGTTCGAACCTTCGAATTCCCCAGTGACAGGAAGCCTGTGCTCCTTGATATGACAGGCCGAACGCCGATGGCAAATTACCAGCTTGGAGCGAGGATCCCTGGAACGCCTTGGCTTCTTAGTGGCTATCCGGGTTCAGATCGAATTTTCCATGCGTTTCTGTCTGCGCTTCCTCCGCATGATTTAAAGGAGGCGTGGCTATTCGTGACGGACACCCCGAAAGACTTCAGTCATCAGGCTGACATCCTAAAGGCCGTTGGGTTGGACTTTCCTGGAGGATATGAGCTTGTGACGACTGTGCCCGTTCCTTACATAAAGAAGTCGGCAAAGCTCTACCGCCCTGTACCAGATCCTTGAGACCCTCTACTAGATCTTAGATGGTTTCTGGCGGGGAAGCGGGAAGTGAAGCGCCGGATCCTTTCAACGCCGGTAGATAGGCGCTAGAGCTTGGACCGCAATTGAAAAGCAGGTCGATGATGGAAACAGCAGTCTCGAAGCCGCCATGGAATTGAGGATAAGGCTTAAGGTCTTCGTATGAAAACCATTCTACGCTCTTGCCCATTTCCGTGAAAACCGTTTCATCCAAATAATTCTTTGCAGCAGGTCCACTAACGTAAACGGATGCGCCAACGGCGTCGACCAGGTCGGCAAGCCGTTGACTTTTGCCTTCTGTTCGAGCGAAGTCGGTCGACCAATGCAGCCTGGTTTTTATTCCGAGATATGTACAGATTGCCTCTATAAAGTTGCGATTTATGGCAGAAAGTTGGGTTTCCCCGCCGAGGTAAATCGGCTCTAGGAGACCTCTGATTTCGTCGAAGTACGGGGCCTTTCTGTAGGTTTCCGCCACTTTATTCCAGTGGTCTACGCCCCACTGTAGACTTGTTGCGTGAATCTCATTGATGGGCTTCTGTATACGGCCTGTCTTCCACACCGGAATTGTTAACCATTTTGCGGCCGCCACAGTTCTGATTTTGTTTCGATTCCGCCAATCGCCATTACTGAATTGCACATCGTCATAGAATATGAAGTCGTCAACCGCCGCGATCATATCGAAGTATCCGCGCCAAGGAATATACGCGGATTGTAGGATCGCTGCCTTATGTATCGTGCAGCTGCTCTCATGCGAGCGGAAGGATGACTTCATTGGTGCCGTTCCCACCACCAGCGATTGTCTATGTACCATTTCACAGTCTCAGAAAGACCGGTCTCGAAATTGTGGCGAGGACGCCACCCAAACTCACGCTCCAGCTTGGTATAATCAATCGCATAGCGCAGGTCATGACCTGGACGATCCGCCACATAGCGTATCAGATCGTGATGCGATCCCGAACCGACGCGCGCGTACTCATCCAGATAGCTGCAGATGTGTTTGATCACATCTATGTTGGCCCATTCGTTGCCGCCGCCAATGTTGTAACGATGACCTATCACGCCCCGGGTCAGGACGAGCTCTAGTGCCTCGACATGATCGTCCACATGCAGCCAGTCCCGTACATTTTTTCCATTGCCATAGACCGGAAGGAAGTCGCCGCTTAACCCCTGAATGATCATCAAAGGGATCAGCTTCTCCTTGTGCTGGTATGGACCGTAATTATTTGAGCAATTAGACAGCACCACTGGCAGGCCGAAGGTGCGATGCCAGCTCATTGCCATAAAGTCGCTGGCAGCCTTTGAAGCGGAGTAGGGCGATGATGGATTGTAGGGCGTGCCTTCTTTAAAGCGCTCGCCTCCATCAAGAGGAAGGTCGCCATAGACTTCGTCTGTTGAAACGTGGTGGAAGCGGAATGCCTCAGGTTTGTCTCGAGCAGTCCAATAGTCGAGGGCGACCCGCAAAAGACCCACCGTTCCCATGACGTTCGTTTGTACGAATGCGTTCGCGTCTTCGATAGAGCGGTCGACATGACTTTCCGCCGCTAGATGCATGACCGCATCTGGCTGAAATTCTGCGAAGATAGTGCGCATCGTCTCTCTGTCGCAGATGTCCGCACGGACGAAATGGTACCTGGAATCGCCTTCGACCTCACGGAGGTTATCGAGATTGGCGGCATAGGTGAGTTTGTCGACGTTACAGACGGTCCAACCCGCCCTGGCGAAGGATCTGCACACTGCCGATCCAATGAATCCAGCGCCGCCGGTAACGAGAAGACGCGAGGTCGGTGAAAGTCTAGGCATTCATTTCCTCTAGCACGGACACTGTTGAGTTGATGATGTGCACCAGATCTTCATCTGTCAGGCGCCCATGCAACGGCAGCCGAACGAGCCGCGCGGCGAGGTCTTCCGTCAGCGGACAGCCGTTAGGTGCGCGGCCAAAGCGCAGGCCGGCTGGTGCGGAGTGCAGTGGCACATAATGAAATGTGCACTGGACATTCTTGTCCGCCATCCTGCGAAGAAACTCACTTCGGATTTGTGCGCTTGGAAGGATGAGGTAGAAGAGGTGACCATTGAGCGAGTCGCTCCCCCGAGCCTGTGGCGGAAGGATGACGCCCTTATCCTGGAGCCGCTGCAAGCCGGCATGGTACGACTGCCATATCTGTCGCCGGCGTGCATTGATACCATCGGTCTCGAGGAGCTGACCGTAGAGAAATGCTGCAGTGATTTCCGAGGGTAGAAGGGATGAGCCGACGTCAATCCAAGTATACTTATCTGTTAGCCCATCAAGAAATGCGCGTCTGTTGGTTCCCTTCTCGCGCAGGATTTCCGCCCGTTCGATATAGGCTTCGTCATTAATGACCAGCGCACCGGCTTCTCCGGCGACCACGTTTTTTGTGTCATGGAAGCTGATTGCCGAGAGCGCGGAATGAGTACCTGCAGGTGCTTCACGATGCGTGGACCCTAGCGACTGAGCAGCATCTTCCAGTACTACAAGTCCATGGTGTCGGCCGAGCGCATTGATCGCTTCCATGTCGGGTACCCGGCCTGCATAGTGCACGGCGATCACTGCACGCGTCTTGCTTGTGATTGCCGGTTCGATCTTGCTGACATCGAGGTTCATGGTTGTAGGGTCGATATCGATGAAGACGGGGACGCCGCCGCGCAGGACGACCGCATTTGCCGTCGAGGTGAACGTGAACGATGGAAGAATGACCTCATCACCTGGCTGCAGATCGAGAAGCAGGAACATTGCCTCTAAAGCTGCGGTACAGGAATGCATGAGCATGGCTCGAGGGGCTCCTAGCCTTTTCTCAAGCCAACGCTCGCATAGTGCAGTGTAGTGACCAT
>Ga0160495_100778_pt1 | contig 11722 bp, 8 predicted proteins | sample DID4MG_4_FD_108251 | JGI IMG/M metagenome (GOLD analysis project Ga0160495, IMG submission 108251) | Enriched soil microbial communities from UW Madison campus, WI, USA - DID2933_E24_FP4 MG | ecosystem: Environmental > Terrestrial > Soil > Unclassified | place: USA: Madison, Wisconsin | collected... | reverse complement strand
CTTCTGCAGCAGCGCCACCACGGCGGCCATGTCGACCGCCCCGCGCGGCGTCTCGGCCGGCATGCCGGCAAGCGCCTGCGGCTGCAGCCAGGCTTCGTAGTCCACGTGCAGCTGCTGCGTCCAGGCTTCCCATGGCAGCGAGGGCGGCGCGCTCAGCACCTCGAGGCTGCGCGCCGCGGCGCTCATGCCCGCGTTGATCGCCAGGTCGGCCTGGTAGACGCGGTTCAGCTCCTCGGCGCTCGCATGGATGTGCACCAGCGTCTGCTTGGCCTTCGGCGCTTCGAGCAGCGTGTAGCCGCCGGTCGTCATCTCGCCCAGGCGCGGGCCGATGGCCAGGACCAGGTCGGCGTCCTTCACGTGCTGCGCGAGCTTCGGGTTGATGGCAATGCCCACGTCGCCCGCGTACTGCGGGTGGTGGTTGTCGAAGGTGTCCTGGAAGCGGAAGGCATTCGCCACCGGCAGGCGCCAGTTCTCGGCAAAGCGCTGCAGCGCCTGCGCGGCCTGCGGCGTCCAGCCGCCGCCGCCGGCGATCAGCAGCGGGCGCTGCGACTTCAGCAGCAGCTCGCGCAGCGTGCGCAGCGCGCCCGGGTCGCTCCACGGCTGGACCGCCTCCACGCGCGCCAGCGGCCGTGCCGCCGTCTCGGTGCGCAGCATGTCCTCGGGCAGCACCAGCACCACCGGGCCCGGCCGGCCGTTCATCGCGGTGGCGAAGGCGCGCGCGATGTACTCGGGGATGCGGTCGGCGTCGTCGATGCGCTCCACGCGCTTGGCGAAGCCCTTGGTGCTCGGCCCGAAGAAGCTGGCGTAGTCCACTTCCTGGAAGGCCTCGCGGTCGCGGAAGTCGCTGCCGACGTCGCCCACGAACAGCACCATCGGCGTCGAATCCTGGAAGGCGTTGTGCACGCCGATCGAGGCGTTGGTCGCGCCCGGCCCGCGCGTCACGAAGCACACGCCCGGGCGCCCGGTGAGCTTGCCGTGCGCCTCGGCCATGAAGGCTGCGCCGCCCTCCTGCCGGTTCACCACGAAGCGTGCGCGGTCGCGGTAGGCATGGAAGCCATCGAGCACCGCCAGGAAGCTCTCGCCCGGCACGCCGAAGGCGAGTTGCATGCCCTGTTCGACCAGGCACTCGACGATCAGGTGGCCCGCGGGTTGTGATGTACTCATGGAAAGTTCGAACCTCAGTTGCAAATGTCTCCGGCGATTATGTGTGCCTGCCTTCCACGCCTTGTCTTAATTCCCCAATTGGTTAAATTCGCGTCATGAAGGCCCTCAAGGACTCTTTGCCCGAAACGCTCGAGCCGCGCTCGCGCGACGCCGACCGCTCGCAACTGGCCATCCTCGCCTCGGCGCGCGACGAGTTCGCCGCACGCGGACTGGCCGGTGCGCGCATGGACAGCATCGCCGAGCGCGCGGGCCTGAACAAGCGCCTCATCTACTACTACTTCGGCAGCAAGGACGACCTGTTCCTGGCCGTGCTGGAGCGCGTGTACGCCGACATCCGCGCCGCCGAGCAGCGCCTGCACCTGGACGAGATCGAGCCCGTCGAGGCGATCCGCCAGCTGGTGTCGTTCACCTGGCACTACTACCTGGAGCACCCCGAGTTCATCACGCTGCTCAACAGCGAGAACCTGCACGGCGCGGCGCACCTGAAGCGCTCCGAGCGCATCCAGGAGATGAACTCGCCGCTGGTGCAGCTGCTGGACACCGTGCTGGAGCGCGGCAAGAAGGACAACCTCTTTCGCGCCGGCGTCGACCCCGTGCAGCTGTACATCTCGATCGCCTCGCTGTGCTACTTCTACCTCTCGAACAACCACACGCTGTCGGCCATCTTCGGGCGTGACCTGCGTGCCCCCAAGGCGATGGCGCAACGCCTGTCGCACATGACCGACCTCGTGCTGGGCTACGTCCTGCACTGAGCCTCCGGGCGCTGCAGGCGCCCTTTTCCACGCCCCCGGGTTTTCACCAAGCAGCGTCGGTTGACGCTGCGGCGCAGCCGTTCCTACAATTCGATAATTCACTCAATGGTGAATTAATGACTCAAGAACTGCGGCCCGACCGCGCGGAGACAACCTTGAAGCAACTTGCACGCACCACCCTCCTGGCCTCGCTGACCTGCCTGGCCGCCCTGCTGCCGGGTCTGGCGGCCGCGCAGAACGGCTACCCCACCAAGCCGATCCGCGTGATCGTTCCGTTCGCCGCCGGCAGCACGACGGACATCATTGCCCGCGCCATCGCCGACAAGATGGGCACCAGCATGGGCCAGGCGCTGATCATCGAGAACCGCGGCGGCGCCAGCGGCACCATCGGCCAGCAGGCGGTGGCCACCGCCGCGCCCGACGGCTACACGGTGATGATCCATTCGTCGTCGCACACGGTGAGCCCCTCGACCTTCGCCAAGCTGCCCTTCGACACGGTGCACGACTTCGCGGGCGTCACGCCGATCTCGTCGCTGCCCAACGCGCTCGTCATCTCGCCCAGCAAGAACATCAAGACCTTGCCGCAGCTGCTGGCCGCCGCGCGCGCGAAGCCCGGCAGCATGAACTTCGCCTCGGCCGGCCAGGGCAGCGCCACGCACCTGAACGCCGAAAAATTCAAGATGGCAGCGAAGATCGACGCCACCAACATCCCGTTCAAGGGATCGGGCGAGGCCGTCACCGAAGTGCTGTCGGGCCGCGTCGACTACTACTTCTCGCCCATCGCGCCCGTCATCGGCCAGATCAAGGAAGGCCAGCTGCTGGCGCTGGCCGTGGGCTCGCCCAAGCGCGCCGCCGCCCTGCCCGACGTGCCCACCACCACCGAGGCCGGCGTGCCCGGCTCCGAGTTCAACTTCTGGATCGGCATGATGGCGCCCGCCAAGACGCCGCGCGACATCGTCAACCGCCTGCACGACGAAGTGGTGAAGGCCCTGGCCACGCCCGAGGTGAAGGAGCGTTTCCTCAAGCTGGGCGCCGACGCCTGGACGCTCAAGCCCGAGCAGTTCGACGCCTACATCAAGGACGAGATCACCAGCAACGCGCAGCTCGTGAAGGCCGCCGGCCTCGCGGTCCAGCAGTAACAGCAGACACGCCGAGGTTTCGCGCCGCGTCGTGCACGCGGGGCAGCCCGGCCTGCCCCGGCGTTGCCACGCGCCACGCCGATCGAAGCCCCTTTCTCTTTTCCCCTGCATCTCCCCAAGGAACCCACGATGGCCATCCAACGTCTCGGAATCATCATGCACGGCGTCACCGGACGCATGGGCATGAACCAGCACCTGATCCGCTCCATCTGCGCCATCCGCGCCCAGGGCGGCGTGACGCTGTCGAACGGCGACAAGGTCATGCCCGACCCGATCCTCATCGGCCGCAACGCCGAGAAGATGGAAGCACTCGCCAAGGCCCACAACATCGCGCGCTGGGGCACCGACCTCGACCAGGCGCTCGCGAACAAGGACGACACCGTCTTCTTCGACGCCGGCACCACGCAGATGCGCCCCACGCTGCTGGCCAAGGCCATCCGCGCCGGCAAGCATGTGTACTGCGAGAAGCCGATCGCCACCACCCTCAACGAAGCCGTCGAGATCGCCCGCCTGGCCGACGAAGCCGGCAAGGCCACGGGCCTGAAGCACGGCGCGGTGCAGGACAAGCTCTTCCTGCCCGGCCTGCGCAAGCTCGACATGCTGCGCCGCGCGGGCTTCTTCGGTCGCATGCTCAGCGTGCGCCTGGAGTTCGGCTACTGGGTGTTCGAGGGCGACCTGCAGCCCATCCAGCGCCCGAGCTGGAACTACCGCAAGGAAGACGGCGGCGGCATGATCCTGGACATGATGTGCCACTGGCGCTACGTGCTGGACAACCTGTTCGGCGAGGTGAAGTCGGTGTCGTGCATCGGCGCCACCCACATCCCGACGCGCTGGGACGAAGCCGGCAAGCCCTACGAGGCCACCGCCGACGACGCGGCCTACGCCACCTGCGAACTCACGGGCCACAACGGCGAGCCGGTGATCGCGCAGCTCAACATGAGCTGGGCCACGCGCGTGCGCCGCGACGACCTCGTGACCTTCCACGTCGACGGCACCGACGGCTCGGCCGTGGCGGGCCTGTCGAGCTGCCGCGCCCAGTCGCGCGTGGCCACGCCGCGCCCGGTGTGGAACCCCGACGAGAAGCAGACGATGAACTTCTTCGACCAGTGGCAGGAAATTCCGGACTCGCAGGTCTACGACAACGGCTTCAAGATCCAGTGGGAACACTTCATTCGCCACGTGGTGGAAGACGCGCCCTACAAGTGGACGCTGCCCGAAGGCGCCAAGGGCGTGCAGCTGGTCGAGGCCGCGCTCGCGTCGTGGCAGGAGCGCCGCTGGATCGACGTGCCCACGCTGAAGGTCTGAGGAAGAAGACAAAGCCATGGCCCTGTCGCTGACCCTTCCCACCGCGAGCGGCGCGCTCGCGCCCTACGCCCTGCGCGGCACCGCGCCGGTGAAGCCCGACGCGGGCGTCAAGTTCAACCGCATCGCCTACTCGGCCGCGCACGTCGTGGCCGACCCGCTCGCCGCCGTCGACCCGTGGCTGCAATGCGCGGTCGACTGGGACACCACCATCGCCTACCGCCGCCACCTGTTCTCGCTGGGCCTGGGCGTGGCCGAGGCGATGGACACCGCGCAGCGGGGCATGGGCCTCGACTGGCCCACGTCGCTCGAACTGATCCGCCGCTCGCTCGACGCCGCGAAGGACATGCCCGGCGCGCTCGTCGCCTCGGGCTGCGGCACCGACCACCTGAACATCGACGACGTGAAGAGCGTCGACGACGTGATCCGTGGCTACGAGGAGCAGATGGCCGCCATCGAGGCGCTCGGCGGCAAGCTGATCGTGATGGCGAGCCGCGCACTGGCCCGCGTGGCCAAGAGCCCCGCCGACTACGAGCGCGTGTACGACCGCATCCTCAGCCAGGCGAAGCAGCCCGTGGTGCTGCACTGGCTGGGCGACATGTTCGACCCGGCGCTCGCGGGCTACTGGGGCACGAAGAATGTCGATGCGGCCATGGACACGGCGCTGGGCATCATCGCGGCGCACCCGGACAAGGTCGACGGCATCAAGATCTCGCTGCTCGACAAGGACAAGGAGATCGCCATGCGCCGCCGCCTGCCGAAGGGTGTTCGGATGTACACGGGCGATGACTTCAACTACGCCGAGCTGATCGCCGGCGACAGCTTCGGCAGCGAGCCGACGCACGGCAAGAGCGATGCGCTGCTGGGCATCTTCGACGCCATCGCGCCGGCTGCGAGTGCCGCGCTGGGCGCACTGGCCCAGGGCAACACCGAGAAGTTCCACGCGATCCTCGGCCCCACGGTGCCGCTGTCGCGCCACATCTTCGCGGCGCCCACGCGCTTCTACAAGACGGGTGTGGTGTTCATGGCCTGGCTCAACGGCCACCAGAAGCACTTCACGATGGTGGGCGGGCAGCAGAGCACGCGCTCGCTGCAGCACTTCGCTGAACTCTTCCGTCTCGCGGATGCGGCCAACCTGCTGGAGCAGCCCGAACTCGCGGTGCGGCGCATGAAGACGCTGCTGGCGCTGCACGGCGTGGAAGGTTGATGGCGACCATGCGCGATTTTTCGCAGAACCACGACTGGCTGTCGATCAACACAGCGACCATCCGCAAGCAGTCGGGTGCCGAGGTGCCGCTGGACCGCCTCATCGACCAGTGCGCCGAACGCGGCATCCGCGCCATCAGCCCGTGGCGCGACCAGGTCGCGGCCGTCGGGCTCGACAAGGTGGCCAAGCAGTTGAAGGCGCACGGCATCGGCCTCTCGGGCTACTGCCGGGGCGGCTTCTTTCCCGCGCCCGATGCGGCCGGCCTGAAGGCCGCGCTCGACGACAACCGCCGCGCCATCGACGAAGCGAAGACGCTGGACGCGCCCTGTCTTGTGCTCGTGGTCGGCGCCCTGCCCGGTGCGCTCGACGGCAAGGCGGCGTACAAGGACATCAGCCGCGCGCGCAATGAAGTGCGCGACGGCATCGCCGCATCGCTCGACTACGCGCGCGAGGTCGACATGCCGCTGGCCATCGAGCCCCTGCACCCGATGCAGGCGGCCGACCGCGCGTGCATCAACACGCTCGAGCATGCGCTCGACCTGTGCGACGAACTCGATGCGGGCAAGACCGGCCTGCTCGGCGTGGCGCTCGACATCTACCACGTGTGGTGGGACCCGAAGCTGCAGCAGCAGATCGCCCGCGCCGGCCGTGAGCGCCTGCTGGCGTACCACGTCTGCGACTGGCTCACGCCGACGCGCGACCTGCTCTCTGATCGCGGGATGATGGGTGACGGCGTTGTCGAGTTGAAGAAGATTCGCGGGTGGGTCGAGGACGCGGGCTTTGCCGGCTTCAGCGAGGTCGAGATCTTTTCGAACCTGGACTGGTGGCAACGGTCTGGGGCCGAGACGCTCGACGTTTGCATCGAGCGGCACAAGACTGCCGCCTGAGCGCTGCTGTTCGGGGCGCGTGCCCAGGCCACCGGGTACTTCCCTCCGCGAATGTCCCCCGGGGCTTCGCCCCTCCTCCTTGATTTCGCTGCGGGAAGCACCCGGTGGCCTGGGCACGATGGGCGCGGTCGTTGTGCGCGCCGATCAACACGCACGCTGAACCCGCTCACGTCGATGAGGTGCCTTGCGCAGCGAAATCAAGGAGGAGGCCGCAGGCCGGGGGACATTCGCGGAGCAAGGTACCTCGTCGGCGGGAGCGACGCCCTGAACAGCAACTCGCCACGAAGCGAAAAGTGGCCACCTGTGCTGCAATCCGCCCCATGGCTGACCCCACCCTCGACGACCTGCGCCGCTACGCCGTCGCGCGCACCCTCTTCACGCCCACGGCGCTGCCCGCTGCCATCCGCAAGCTCGGCTTCGTGCAGGCCGACCCGATCCGCGCGCCGGCGCGGGCGCAAGACCTCACGCTGCGCCATCGCGTGAAGGACTATCGTGCGGGAGATCTCGAAAGCCGCTATGCGCGGCTCGCGATCGAGGAAGACTGCCTCGTCAACTACGGCTTCCTGCCGCGCGAACACCTGGCGCTGATGCATCCGCGCGAGGCCAAGAAAGCCTGGGACGCCGACACGCGCCGCAAAGCCGCCGACGTGCTGGCCTATGTGCGCGAGCACGGTCCGGTGCATCCGCGCCAGGTCGAGCAGCACTTTGCGCATGGCCGCATCCAGAACTACTGGGGCGGCTCCAGCAATGCAACCACGCACCTGCTAGACGGCATGCACTACCGGGGCCTGCTGCGCGTGGTGCGGCGCGACAGTGGCACGCGGGTGTACGAGGCCGTGAGCCATCCGCCCGCCGACGACAGCCCCGCCGGGCGCGCGCAGCGTGCGGCGGCGCTCATCGAACTGGTGGTGCGCAAGTACGCGCCGCTGCCGGCCACGAGCCTGACCTACCTCGTGCGTCTGCTCGGCTACGGCGCGCCGCACCTGGCCGCGCAGACGCAGGCGGCGCTGCGGCTGGCGCGCGAGGAGCTGGCCAGTTGCCGCATCGACGGCACGACCTGGTACTGGCCCGCCGACGAGAACCCCGTCTCGCGCCGCCATGCGCCCGACGATGCGGTGCGGCTGCTCGCGCCCTTCGACCCGGTGGTGTGGGACCGCCGTCGCTTCGAGCTGCTGTGGGGCTGGACGTACAAGTTCGAGGCCTACACACCCGCGCCGAAGCGGCAGTTCGGCTACTACGCGCTGCCGATGCTGTGGCACGACCGCGTGATCGGGTGGGCCAACGTGAGCGCGCCTGAGGGCCGCCTGCAGCCGGCCTTCGGTTATGCCGACGCGAAGAAGCCGCAGGGCGCGGCCTTCCGCGCGGGCCTCGATGAGGAACTGCACCGCATGACGCAGTTCCTCGCGGGCCGCTGACGCGGCCTTTTATAATCGCGCGCCTCAGCCAGCCGCCCGCGCCCGCCGCGAGCCCGCCAGCCGTCTTCGAAGGAACGAAGACGCAGCAGCCCGAGCGACGACACCCCCCGTCGTCGCCCCCGGCCACTGCCCCCACGACGCCGTAGACACACAACACCAGCCGGATGCGCTTTCCTTTCGGAATGCGCCACGGCACGCGCTCGTTCGTTTCCGCTTTTTTCGATCGCACCCGAGAAGCCATGGCGCGCCCGACCGCGCCGCAGCCACTCCCCCGCCCTAGACACGTCCGACGCAGGACACAGGAGAAGCTGCACATGACACTCAAGAATCGCCGCCCCGGAACGCCGCTCGCGCGGCGGGGCTATGCCTCGCTCGCGGTCACCGCCGTGGCGCTTGCCGCCAGCGCACATGCCCACGCGCAAGAAGCCGCTGCTGCCGAAACGCGGCAGGCGCTGCCCACGGTCACCGTCTCGGGCGATGCCGGCGAGACCGCCACCGGCCCCGTGACGGGCTTCGTCGCCAGGCGCGGCAGCACCGCCACCAAGACCGACACGCCGCTGATCGAAACGCCGCAGGCCATCTCGGTCGTCACGCGCGACCAGATCGAAGCCCAGGGCGCGCTCACCCTGCGCGAGACCACCAACTACACGGCCGGCGTGGTGTCGAGCTACTTCGACAGCCGCGTGGATTCGTTCAAGGCCCGCGGCGGCGACGCCGTGCAGTATCTCGACGGCCTGCAACGCACCTACGGCACCTACAACGCCAGCCGGCCCGACCCGTACATGCTGGAGCGCGTGGAGCTGCTGCGCGGCCCTTCGTCGGTACTCTACGGCCAGGGCGGCATCGGCGGCGTGCTCAACCTCGTGTCGAAGCGCCCGCAGGCCGAGACGCAGCGCGAGGTGCAGCTGCAGCTGGGCAACAACGCGCGCAAGCAGATCGCCGCCGATTTCACCGGCTCGCTCGATCCCGAGAGCAAGTGGATGTACCGCCTCGTGGCCGTGAACCGCGACAGCGGCACGCAGGTCGACCACGTGTCGGACGACCGCATCGCGATCGCGCCCTCGCTCACCTGGCGCCCGAACGCCGACACCTCGCTCACGCTGCAGGCGTCCTACCAGAAGGACAAGAGCGGCTCGCTGATCGGCTTCTTCCCGTGGCAGGGCACGCTGCTGCCCTCGCTGTACGGCCGCATCCCGACCTCGACCTTCACCGGCGAGCCGGGCTTCGACCGCTTCGACACGCGCAGCACTTCGCTCGGCTACCTGTTCAGCCACCGCCTCAACGACACCTGGACGGTGCGCCAGAACCTGCGCTCGACCGAGAGCAAGGTCTGGTACAACACCTCGTACACCAGCTTCACGGCCAACCGCCTCACGGGCCGTCCGGCGCGCCCGGTGTTCAACGCCGACCAGCGCACCATCGAACGCGACCTGAGCAGCGACATCAACGGTGGCAAGATGCTGCTGCTCGACAACCAGGCCGAAGCGCACTTCAGGACCGGCGAGGTCGAGCACACGCTGCTGCTGGGCGCCGACTTCCAGCGCAACACCACCTCCAAGCTCTCGGGCCGCGGCCGTGCGGGCGCGCTCGACGTGTACGCGCCGGTGTACGGCAACTACACGGCCCCCACCAGCTACACGCGCGCACCCGAGGTGGTGCAGAAGCAGGCGGGCCTGTACGTGCAGGACCAGGTCAAGTACGGCCGCTGGATCGGCCTGCTGGGCCTGCGCCACGACAAGGCCACCACCGACACCGAAGGCCGCCCCGCCGCGGCGGCCGACGACAAGGCCACCACCAAGCGCGCCGGCCTGGTCTACCTGGCCGACGGCGGCTGGGCGCCGTACCTGAGCTATGCCGAATCGTTCCTGCCGCTGGGCGGCGTCGACACGTCGAACAACCCCTTCAAGCCGCAGCGCGGCAAGCAGTGGGAAGCCGGCGTGAAGTGGGAGCCCGCGGGCCAGCGCACCTCGTTCATGGCGGCCGTGTACGACCTGCGCGACACCAACCGCAAGACCCCCGACCCGACCAACCCGCTCAACAGCGTGCAGCTCGGCGAAGTGCACGTGAAGGGCCTGGAGCTGGAGTACAAGGGCAGCATCGCGCGCGACTGGGACTGGATCGCCTCGTACGCTTACACCGACGCGCGCGTGTCGAAGAGCAACGGCTCCGACCTGGGCAAGCGCATCTCGGGCGTGCCCAAGCACACGGCCTCGGCGTGGGTGACCAAGCGCTTCTCGATCGGCGGCCTGCACGGCTTCTCGGCCGGCGGCGGCGTGCGCTACCTGGGCAAGTCGTACGACGGCATGGACAACAACCCCGCGCCCGCGGTCACGCTGTTCGACGCGATGTTCGCGTGGGACAACGGTCCGCTGCGCCTGGCACTCAACGTCGCCAACCTGACCGACAAGGTGCAGATCACCACCTGCCTGGCGCGCGGCGACTGCTTCTATGGCCAGCGCCGTACCCTGACCGCGAGCGCGACGTACCGCTTCTGAAGCAAATCCCCGCGCGCTCGAAGGTCTGGCGCGCGGGCGACAACCGGCCCGGCGGCGTGCTTCTAGAATCGCGCCGTCGTCCGGTTCGCCGGACGGCAAGCGTTCTCAGGGCGGGGTGCAATTCCCCACCGGCGGTGATGGCAACGAAAGTTGCACAAGCCCGCGAGCGCCTCGGGCCTGCCACAGGTCCGAGGGTCAGCAGATTTCGGTGCGATTCCGAAGCCGACGGTCACAGTCCGGATGAAAGAGAGCGCGAAATGCGGGCATGCCCGCGCGCCTTGCTTTGCTCTTTTTTGGCAAACCGGCGCGCGAGCGGGCCTGTGGTTTCGTGCGCCCTGATTCAGGAAACCTGCTTTCAAGAGGCACACCATGAGTCAGATCAACGACCTTCCCCTTTCTGCCGTCACCGCGTCGGGCTCGCCGCGCGGCCAGCGCATCGCATTCGTCGAGGCGCAATGGCATTCCGACATCGTCCACCAGGCACGCGACGCCTTTCTCGAAGAGATGGCGCGCCTGGGCGTGGCGCGCGAGCTCATCGACATCTTCGATGTGCCCGGCGCCTTCGAGATTCCGTTGCACGCCAAGCGCCTCGCCAACTCGGGCAAGTACGCGGCCATCATCGGCTGCGCGCTGGTGGTGGACGGCGGCATCTACCGCCACGAGTTCGTCGCCAACACCGTCGTCAGCACGCTGATGTCGCTGCAGCTGGAGACCGACGTGCCGATCTTCTCGGCCGTGCTCACGCCGCACCACTTCCACGAGCACGTGGAGCACCGCAAGTACTTCCACCGCCACTTCGCGGTCAAGGGCACGGAAGTGGCCGAGGCCTGCTTCAAGACGCTCGAGGCGCTGGACAAGGTCGACGCGCTGCTGGCCGCCTGAGCCGCCTGAGCGGGTTGGCAAGAGGCGCACGCCTGCAGTAACCTGCGCGGATGGCCTCTCCATCCGCCCCGGCGGTCGCAGCAGCAGCCGCCGACCGCTACACCCTCTATGGGGCGCCCGGCTCGGGCGCCACGCCCATCCACGCCGCGCTGACGCTGATCGGCGCGCAGGTCGACACGGTCGACATCGCCCCCTGGGAGGGCGAGTCCGAGCGCGAGCGGCTGACCGACGTCAACCCGATGCAGCAGGTGCCCGCGCTCGTGCTGCCTTCGGGCGAAGTCATGACCGAGAGTGCGGCCATCCTCATCTGGCTGGGCGACCGCTATCCCGAGGCCGGGCTCTGCCCCGCGCCCGGCGATCCGCGCCGCGCGCAGTACCTGCGCTGGATGGTCTACCTGCCGGCCTCGATCTATTCGATGTTCTGGGTGCGCGACGAGCCTTCGCGCCTCGCGGCCGATGCCGCCGCGCAGGCCGTGGTG
>Ga0160495_100777_pt1 | contig 11734 bp, 9 predicted proteins | sample DID4MG_4_FD_108251 | JGI IMG/M metagenome (GOLD analysis project Ga0160495, IMG submission 108251) | Enriched soil microbial communities from UW Madison campus, WI, USA - DID2933_E24_FP4 MG | ecosystem: Environmental > Terrestrial > Soil > Unclassified | place: USA: Madison, Wisconsin | collected... | reverse complement strand
CGCCTTTGGGGCCGGTTACTGACTTGACCTCGTCAATCCAGTCGGCGTTCGAGGTGGCGATAACATTGGTCATGCCCTGGTCGGTGAGTTCCGCTACGGCCTCTGCGCGGCGGACAAGATTGATCAACCCGATGCCGCGTTCTGACGCCAACGCGGCTATGACCTTGCCTACTGCGCCATTGGCTGCGGTCTGCACGATCCAGTCACCGGCCTTTGCCTTAAGCATGTCCAGCAGCGAAATGGCGCTGAAGGGCATTGCGATCAGTTGGGCGGCGGTGTCATCGGCAATGGCGTCGGGAACGGGTACAATCGTGTTGGCTTGGGCGTTAAAATACTCAGCCCAGCTTCCCTGAACGCCGCCAACGGCAATTCGCTTGCCGATTAGCACCGCGTCCACGCCTTCGCCGACGGCATCGACCGTGCCCACAGCCTCCGTGCCGCCGATGGCCGGAAGTGTCGGCTTGTAGCCATAGCTGCCGCGCGTGGTCCATAGATCGTGGTTGTGGATAGGAGACAGGATCATGCGGACGCGTACTTCCCCCTTGCCGGGCAAGGGTTGGGGCACGTCACCGAGTTTGGTGACCGCAGAGGGATTGCCGAACGTTTCGTAGATTGCTGCGCGCATGGCGAGCTCCTTTTGCTGTCGCGTGATTTCGAGGTGGTGAGTAGGGGAGGGCCATATGAAAGCCCAAGCGATGTGGAAATCGTCTTCGCGTGCGCATCCACCACTTCGCGTCTATCAGAGTTTCAGATTTGGGCGATAATTTGCTCGTATTCACTGAGCGCTACGAATGCGCACAGTTCTGAGACTCACATATCCGACGTTAATGGGCATCTGCGGAATACTCGCCGCATTCGCGGACATTATCCAGAACCCAGTGGTGCGGATAGTGGTTTGCCTCGGAGCGCGCGGACGCCTACTCAGTCGCAGCCGGCAAAGTTTTCCAATGAATGGCCTAATTGCTGGGCCTTTATAATCCAGCCGCCTTCGTCAAGTTAACCCGGAAGCGGTCGCGCTGGCGCTGATACTTGTGGGTCATCTCGGCAGACGCATGGCCAAGCTGTTTCTCCACATGGCGTTCGTCGACCTCGGCGGAGGAGGGAAGGCCGGCGCGCAACGAATGGCCGGCAAACTTGCCGCGGCCTGTCACGCGGCGGAAGAGCGGTCCTTTCGCAAGCTTGGCGAAGCGCATCCACGCGCCGACTGCGGAGACGGGGCAGGCGGCTTCCGACGAGCCCCTGCCGATCTCCACCTCGCGCCAGCCGGTCTTGCCGCGCAGCGTCACGAGCATGCCCTTGTCGAATATCTCGATCCCGCCGCGGCCGTCCTGCGTCTGGTCGCGGCCAAGATCGACCCCGTTGATTTCCGATCGCCGCAGACCACCGGCATGTGTTGCATCCTGCCGAGTGCCAAACACGAGCCCGCTGCTGCCTGTAGTTCTTAGATTTATCCCAGGTGAGGGTAACATTCTCCGACAGACGTTATGCATATGAAACACGTCATATTGGGAATGGACCTGTCTCACATACTTTGACATGTGGGGCGCGTTCGATGGCTGGGGCAGCGGTATTTGAGTTTTTTCGATCAGGACCATCATCCTCTGGAAGAGGCTTTGGGCGCCCAGTTACCTTTCTGGTCCGAATTCCGTGTGGAATGCGGGGGCATGGAGGAGAGCTGGACGACGGCGCGCGCGTTTTTCGACGATGCCGATGCCATCGACGCCTTCCTGGACTACGAACGCTCGCATCACAGGAATATGGACGACAAGACCTGCGCTGCCTTGATGATGATCGACTATTGTTATGTCTTCATGTTGGCGACGATACCGCTCGTCGCCGCATCGGGTATCGTGCCCGATCTGACGCCTGAACGCATTGCGTTGCGGATGTTCGACGACCGCCATGATCACGACGGCGAGGTTCACGATGTGCGTCGCGCCGATATCCGCTACCTTTCCCAACGATTCTCGACGGATAGACTGCCTCTTGGTCATCATCCAGATGCGGCGCTGCTTTCTGGCCGAGGAGAGCTTTGCGATGCCTTCAGGGTGGCCATCGAAGATCATTTCTCGACGTTGATCGAGGTCCTTGTGAAGAGATCCGGCCTGGGTCGTCCTGCGCTGTGGCGGCTGGTCGCGGACGCTGTCGCGGGCCGATGGCTGGAGGTCGGGCGACAGCTTGGTCGCCTCGGTGAGGCGCGGCAAGACGCCATGCGGGTGGTCAAACACACCGGTTCGCCGCTCTATAACAAGCAGTTGCATTTCTTCGACCTGACCTTGCACGATGATAACCGCAAGCCGATCGGTTCCTGGACGTTTCGGGCGAGGGGGGGCTGCTGTCGGTACTACACCGTTGCGGAGGGCGCGTTGTGCTCGACCTGCGTTCTGAAAAAGCCGGAACTCCGCGATGCCGAGCTGCTCGATACCATGCGTAAACACGTTGCCTTGCTAACGGCCGGACGGCCAACATGAAGATGATGTTTCGGGGCAACAGCACATCGGAAAGCTGACAGCACCCGACTTTAAATATGATTTTCATATTCCACTTTTCGCTGTTATGTGCATGCTTGACCCCTGAATTTGTAGCATGGGCGTTGCATGGCCGACATAGTGACAAGCAGATCCGACGAAATCGAGAGGCTTTACCAGACCGAGCGCCGCCGGCTCGAGCGTATGGTCACGCGTAAGGTCGGCCCGTCACAGGCGTCCGATGTGGTGCAGGATGTCTTCGCGCGGATTTGGGAGAAGGCCAGGGAACATGTCGTCCTGACGCCCTCCTATCTGAGCCGCTGCGCAAGCAACTCGGCGACCGATCAACTACGCGTCGAGAAGCGTCACAAGGCGCTGGCGGATAAGATCACCGCCGACCAATATGCAGCGCCAGTCGCAACGCCGCTCCAGATCGTCGAGGCCAGGGACGGCATCCGTCATCTCGACGACACCATCCGGCGCCTGCCGGAGCGTACCCGCCACGTCTTCCTGCTGAACCGCGTTCATGGCTGCACCTACCAGGAAATTGCCGCCACGATGGGCCTCAGCTACATCATGGTGGAGCGCGAGATGGCGAAGGCCCTGCTTGCCTGCCGGGAAAGCTTCAAATAACGCTTCCAGCATGAGGGTCGGTTGCCTTTCGCTCCGTTAACATCTTGAACGGGAAGATCGATCGGGCGCTTGCCTCCGCTATCTAGGGTAATAACGGCCATGGCAGACAACGAAAAGGCGGCCGGAAACCTGTCGGGTGTCGAAGCGGAAGCCGTCGCCTGGTTCACACGGATGAACGGCAAGCCTTCGCGGGCCGATCGTGACCACTTCGCGGTCTGGCTGAACGCCGATCCGGCACACGGACGCGCCTATGACGACCTTCAGATCCTGTGGTCCTCGGCCGCCGGGCCAGGCGCAGACGTGGCACGTGAGGAGGAACACACACTCTCACGTCATCTCGATAATGTCCGGCGCATGCGTGAGAAGAAGACATCAGGCAAGGCCGGAGCGATCATCGGCCTCTGTCTGCTGTCCTGTCTGGCGGGGGCTTGGATCTGGCTTGAGAGACCGAACATGTTTCAGGATCTTCAGGCCGATTACGTTACGGCCCGTGGCGAGCGACGCACGGTCGAATTGAAGGATGGCTCGTCGATCCTCCTGGATGCGGACACGGCCATCGATGTCGATATGGGGGCGTCCGAGAGACGTGTCCAACTCCTGCGCGGAACCGCATTCTTTACGGTCAAACGATCCGATATCCCCTTTATCGTGAAGGCCGGGGACGGCGAGGCGAAGGTTCTCGGCACGACCTTCGACGTCGCGGTGCAGGATGACGGCGTGTCGGTGACGCTCGAAAGCGGCAGTCTGCAGGTCACCGGCACTGCGACATCACAGCGTGTGGTCCTTGCGCCTGGAGAAAGTGTCGCCTATAGCGCATCCGGGATCGGCAGGTCGCAGAAGGTCGATCTTGGAGAGCGCACAGCCTGGCATGATGGGCGTTTCGTGTTCAACAATGCTCGCCTCGGGGACGTCCTCAGGCAGATCGAGCGCTACCGTCCGGGCCGAATCGTGCTTCTTTCCGATACGCTCGCGGAAAGAAGGGTAAGCGGAAGTTTCTCGGTCGATGACCCGGATGCTGCACTCTTGTCGGTCCAATCACTGGTCGGATTTACAATGAACGAGGTTGCAGGCCGCCTCGTCATCATCAGGCCTTAAGCGGCTCTTTTGTAAACGGTACAAAAGTTTGGATTTTTGGCTTTTCTGATGAGGGTAGCCCCCGGCGAGCTCCGTTACCTCAACAGAGTGACGGCAGACCGATCGAAGGGGATCTGTCGCCATTCCCGAATGATCTAAGGGAATAGGGGCATTTGATGAAGACCGGAAGATTGGGGCGCAATGCGGCGATCCTGCTCGCAACGACAGTGCTTGGCGCAGTAGATGTTGGTCCTCTCGCCGTTGGGAGCGCGATGGCGCAGACCGCGACGCAGCAGGTCTACAGTTTCGATATTCCGGCGAAACCCATTCGCCAGGCCATGAACGATATCGGACGGATCGCAGGCCTCGCCGTCGTATTTGACGAAACGTCCGCGGCGTCTCTGAACGGGCGACCGGTCCGTGGTTCCATGACGGCGTCCGAGGCCGTTTCCATCCTTTTGTCGGGTACGGATCTTCAATACCGCTTTACCAACGGCAATACAGTTACCATTGCGAGCACGTCCGCGGCCGTCACGGGTGATACCGCGAGCCTGTCGGGCGATACCGTTCTGGCGCCGATCATGATCTACGGTTCGCGCAATGCGACGACACTCAATGATACCTCGGCCAGTGTCGGGATTCTGACCGCCAATGAGATTGCCGACAGCCAGGTCCGTAATATCCGCGACGGCTTCCAGCGCATGGCCAACGTTATGGACGGCGACTGGACCGACGCAGGTTTTGTCATTCGCGGCGTCAATTCCGAGGGGCTTGTTCCCGGTGGCGCACCGCTTGCGACACTCTATGTAGATGGTGTCCAGCAAACGGTTCGTGGTGCCCGGCGCGGCGCTCGCGGGCTGTTCGACGTCGAACAACTCGAAGTATATCGGGGTCCGCAGTCGACGCTGTCCGGTCGCGCTTCCATGGCGGGGGCCATCTACGTCAAAACCAAGGATCCCGTATTTGAGCGCGAGGGAGAACTTTCCGGAACGGTCGGCACGGGCAATCTCCATGGTACGGCGTTCATGGTCAACACGCCGCTGGTGGAGGACGTGCTCGCCCTGCGTATCGCCGGGGAGTTCGAGCGCAGCAAGAACGATATCAATTACCCGACATTCGAAAATTACGACCGATACAGCGATTTCACGCATGACACCTATTACCAGATCCGCGGCAAGGTCCTCTTCCAGCCGGCGGAGATGCCTGAAACGCGCGCTCTGTTGAGCTATTCCTTCTCGCACGATGATCCCTACGTCCGCGACATCGGCGGTCCAGCCGGCTCCTTGGGCTTCAGCTTCGATGAAGAGCGCGGCGACTACCAGATTCCCGCATACACCGAGTACCGGCCAACCAGCGTGCATAATGTGGGCCTGGACGTGACCCATAACTTCACCGATGAGTTGAAGCTGACGTCGCTTACGGCCTTCAGTTACTCCGACACCGATCGCTTTTCGCCGAACTACGGCACGGCGGGCGAGATCAACACCTATCACGGCTATTACAAGGAATGGATCGCTTCTCAGGAAGTGCGCCTGAACTACTCGGGTGAAAAGTGGAACTGGGTCGGCGGGGCCTACTTCGCCTATGAAGACGAGAAGAACTTCTACGATCGCACGATCCCGCTGACGCCGACGATCGGTCGCAACCAAGTCCAGCACAATACGCAGAAATCGTTCAACGCCGCCGTCTTTGGCGAGGCGACCTACGAGTTCGTTCCGACATGGAAGGTCACCCTTGGTGGCCGTCTCGACTACACCGATCAAGACATCACACAGCATCTCGTCCGCACCCAGCCAGTGGGGGGCAAGACGACCGTACTCACCGACTATGGCGCGTCGTTCGATGAGGTCAATTTCGTGCCCAAGATCGGCCTTTCAAAGGATCTCACCGACACCCAGACGATAGGCATCACCTACTCACAAGGCTTTAGAACTGGTGGCGCCAGCTACAACGCGGCCAACGCGACAGCCTATTCCTATGAGCCGGAAACGGCTTCGACCTACGAGATCTTCTACAAGGGGAGCTTCCTGGACGAGCGGCTGAAACTGAACTCGAACGTCTTCTTCACACAATACAGCGACCAGCAGGTTCAGATGCAGCTCGACCCGGCCGACGCGACAACGCGCCGTATCCTCAATGCCGCCTCGTCGGAAGCCTGGGGTTTCGAGATCGAGCCTTCGTTCGAGGTGAATGATAACCTCGAAACCTTCGTCTCGCTCGGCTACGTCCACACCGAATTCAAGGACTTCAAAGATCTGAATTATGGTGACCTTACCGGGCTGCCGTTTCCGGAGGCGCCGGAATGGACCCTCGGGCTGGGCGCGCGCTATACGTTCGACAACGGCGTCTTCGTCGGCACAGACGCGAAATACACCTCGCGCTATCTGGCACGGCTCGGCAGTCTGCCGCACGACTATCTGGACAGCCGCTGGATCGTGAACATGCAGGCCGGCTACAAGACGGAGCGCTGGGAGATCAACGCTTTCGTGCAGAACCTGCTGGACGAGAAATATTTCGTTTACAACGACAACGACATCGCTGCCACGCTGGGGGAACGCCGCCGCGTCGGCATGAACCTCAAGGTCAAGTTCTGAGCATGCGGGCTGGAGCGATCCTTCGGTATCGCTCCAGCCGCGACGTATGGGATTTCAAGGTATGAAAACGGCGTTGTGCCTTATCATTTCCGCTCTGGCGATGTTGCTTTCGCTGACGCCGGCGGCGGCGCAATGTCAGGGGCGCGCGATATCGGAACACGTCCTCGGCGCGCCGGTCTGCGTGCCCACGGCGCCATCCCGCATTGTCGTGCTCGATCCATTCTACAATCTCGGAATGGGGCTCGAACTCGGTTTGCCGATTGTTGGCGCGCCGCTGATGACGGCGCAGGACGCGGACTTGCGTACGGCAGCGGAAAAGGCATCGGTTACGGATATTGGTGACGCGCGCCAACCAAGCCTCGAGCGTATCGTTGCCTTGAAGCCCGATCTGATCATCGGGGACGCCACCCTGCACGCCCAGGTCCGCGGCATGTTCGAAAAGATCGCGCCGACCGTGCTGATCGACGTCCGGAACTGGAAGGATCATCTGCAGGTCCTGGCGGATATGACCGGCCGCAAGGACACCGCGGCGGAGTTGCTCGCGGGTTATGAAGCCCGCGTCGCGGCCATACGCGCGCGTGTCCCCCATTTTCCGGTCTCCGTCCTGCGCATCACCCCGACAGGGTTCCATGTCTATGTCTCCGGACCAGCTTCCTATGCGCCCTATGCCGTTCTGCGCGAAGCGGGCGTTCAGCGCACGGCTTACGAAACGGTCACCGACGATACCGGCTTCAAGCGTCCAGGCTGGGAGGAGATCGGTCTCCTCGACGGAAAGACACTGCTCTACGTCGTCGTGAGCGGATACGACCAGGTGCCGGATGATGCCCTTGAGGCCGCCACTATCAAAAATCCCTTCTGGCAGATGCTGCCGGCCGTCCAGGCCGGCCGGGCTTACCGGGTCGATCGCGGCACCTGGATGGGTTTCTACGGGGTCGCCTCCGCACATCGCGTTCTCGACGACGTCGAGCGCTACATCGTGAATGCGCCGTGACAGGAAGGCACGCGGACCCTCTGCGGGCACTCGGGCTCGCGATCCTGTTTTGCGTTTGCATTCTGGTCGCGGCGCTGGCGATCGGCGCGGGCACATCGCGACTGTCACTTGTGACCGTTTGCGAGGCAATCTTCGCCTTCGATGGATCGCGTGATCACCTCGTCGTTACCATGCTCAGGCTTCCGCGTGTACTGGCTGGTGCCATGGCGGGCGCGGCGCTTGCCGTGGCCGGTGCGGTGATGCAGGCCGCGACAGGCAATCCGCTGGCCTCGCCGGGCCTGCTCGGCATCAACGCAGGCGGCGCCTTCGCCGTGGTCGCCGCCATGGCGCTTCAAATGACCGGCTCGATGGGCGACGGCAATGGCCTCATCTGGTACGCCTTCGGTGGCGCGGCCATTGCCGGCTTCGCGGTCCACGCGCTCGGATCACTCGGGCCGGGCGGGCCGACATCGCTGAAACTCGTTCTGGCAGGTGCGGTCGTCGGCACCTTCCTTACCTCGCTGACCGCGGCCACTCTGATCGTCGATCAGGCGACGCTCGAAGCCGTAAGGCTCTGGACGGTCGGGTCGCTGTCAGGGCGCACGATGGGGCAGGTCGTGGCTGTCGCCCCTTACATCGCGACGGGTCTTGCGGCCGCGCTTGTGCTGCGCCGGCAGTTCACCACGCTCAGCCTTGGCCCGAACATTTCCGGTGCGCTGGGGCAGAGCGCTCTGTTGTGGCGCACGATTTCAGTGGTCATCGTTGTACTGCTCGCCGGGAGCGCCGTGGCGCTTGCGGGACCTGTCGGCTTTGTCGGCCTTGTCATGCCGCACATCGCGCGCCTTACGGTTGGAGCCGATTATCGCTGGATCGTGCCTTACAGCGCCATCGGAGGTGCATTGCTGCTGGTCACCGCCGATATGATCGGACGCGGCCTGTTCGCCAATCAGGACTTTCCCGTCGGGGTCACGATGGCGCTGATCGGCGCGCCGTTCTTCCTGTGGCTCGCCCGTTACCGGCTGCGCAGTTCATGACGTCGCATCGCTTGATCCTGTCTGCTGCGATCATGAGCGTTCCAGCCCTTTTGCTCGCCAGTCTGGCCCTCGGCGACCAGACGGTTTCGCGCGCCGATCTTGAAAGCCTTGTCGATGGCAGTGCGACAGGGCAGATCCGCATGATTGTGCTCGATCTGCGTCTGCCGCGTGCGCTGATGGCGCTCACCGCCGGTATGGCGCTGGGCATTGCGGGAGCGATCGCCCAGGCGGTGATGCGCAACCCTCTCGCCGAGCCCGGTATTCTCGGCATCAACGCGGGCGCGGCATTGGCGGGCGGACTGGTCATCGTCAGCTTCAAGGGCGCGGGGGCAGCGCTGTTGCCAGTGGCCGGCTTCGCCGGGGCGACAGTAATGGCTGCCGCGGTCTTCGCCCTATCCTGGCGAAACGGCACCTCGTCGCTGCGCATCGTCCTGATTGGCATCGCGCTCGGTTCGCTTGCCGGCGCCGGCAGCAGTTTCCTCATCGCTTTTGCGGACGTGGCGGATGTGCAGCGATTGATGATCTGGCTTTCCGGCAGTGTCTACGCCGCGAGCTGGGAAACATTGCGCCTTCTGGCCGCATGGCTTGTCGTGCCCGTGGTGCTGGCCTGCCTGGCCGTCCGCCAGCTCGACCTCATGCGTTTCGGCGACGATGTCGCGGCAAGCCTCGGCCAGCGCGTCAATCTTGGCCGCGCCTTTCTGATCCTGCTGTGCACGGCGATATCGGGTGCGACGGTCGCCGCTTGCGGTCTGATCGGCTTCATCGGCCTGATCGCGCCACATGTCGCCCGCAGGATGGTGGGCGCTGGCCATGCGCGCCTGATCCCGGCGTCTGCGCTCGTCGGCGGGCTGCTCCTCATGGCGGCCGACCTTATTGGACGGACCGTCATTGCCCCGGCGCAGTTGCCGGCCGGCATCGTCACGGCGCTGATCGGCGCCCCCTTCCTTGGCTATCTTCTCTGGGGGCGCCGCCATGCCGCTCAATGACAACGAAGCAGGATCTGGCCTGCGTCTCGACAAGCTGTCGCTGGGCTACGGGAACAGAATGATCGTCGAAGGGCTGGACCTCGTCATACCGCCGCAGACCTTCACCGTGCTGCTCGGCCGCAACGGCTCGGGCAAATCGACGGTGTTGAGAGCCTGTGCCGGCCTGCTCAAGCCAAAGGCGGGCGCTGTCCTGCTCGATGGCAAGCCGCTCTCCAGGTTCAGGGCGCGCGAAAGCGCCAGACGCATCGCCATCTTGCCACAGGGGCCCGCCGCGCCCGAGGGGCTCACGGTATCGGATCTGGTGCGCCAGGGCCGATATCCGCACCGAAGCCTGTTCTCGCGCTGGTCCAGGGCGGACGAAGACGCGGTCAGGGAAGCACTCGAACTGACAGGCATGGCGGATCTGCGGGAACAGCCGCTCGAAAACCTCTCCGGCGGCCAGAGACAGCGTGCCTGGATTGCGATGTCGCTTGCGCAACAAACGGAGATCCTTCTCCTCGACGAACCGACCACGTTTCTCGACCTTGCGCATCAGGCCGAAGTCATGAGCCTCATAACCACGCTGGTAAAATCTCGCAACAAGACCGTTGTTGCCGTGCTCCATGACGTCAATCAGGCGGCCCGGCACGCCGATCATATCGTCATGTTCAAGGCCGGAAAACTTGTGCAGCAGGGGCCGCCGAACATCATCATGACGAGAGAGCATGTCAGGCGCGTCTTTGATATCGATCCTGAAATCGTCCATGATGCGAAGACGAACGCGAAATTCATCCTGAGTTGAGGGGTTTGGGAACGTCGCCCTGATACGATGGCTTGCTCAAGGCGATCGCGTCGGACAAGCCGGCCGGGCTACAGCCCCGCCGCCTTTGTGAGGTTGACGCGGAAGCGGTCCCGCCTGCGCTGATACTTGCGGGTCATCTCGGCAGACGCATGGCCGAGCTGCTTCTGCACATGGCGTTCATCGACCTCGGCGGAGGAGGCAAGGCCGGCACGCAACGAATGGCCGGCAAACTTGCCGCCCCGCTCGGTTTCCGACAGGTCGCCCCGCACGCCGGCGGCCAGCGCCGTCTTCTTGACGAGGCGGGCCACCTCCTGGTCGTTCAGCCGGTCCGGCCCGACATCCTTGCCGCGGCCTGTCACGCGGCGGAAGAGCGGTCCTTTCGCAAGCTTGGCGAAGCGGATCCACGCGCCGACGGCGGCGACGGGGCAGGTGGCTTCCGACGAGCCCCTGCCGATCTCCACCTCGCGCCAGCCGGTCTTGCCGCGTAACGTCACGAGCATGCCCTTGTCGAAGATCTCGATCCAGCCGCGGCCGTCCTGCGTCTGGTCACGGCCGAGATCGAGCCCGGTGATCTCAGAGCGCCGCAGACCGCCGGCAAAGCCGATAAGCAGCATGGCGCGGTCGCGCAGGCCGCGCAGCGTCCCGCGCTCCAGCGTCTCGAGCATGGCGATCAGGTCTTCGGGCAGCACCGCCTCCTTCTGGCGCGGCGGGGCGGCATGGGTGTTGCGGATGCCGGCCATGACGGTGGCGATCGCGCGATCCTTGCGGTCTAGCGGCTGGCCGGCCTGGGCATAGCTCCAGGACAGCGCCGAAAGCCGCCGCTCGATGGTTGAGACCGTGTTGGGCCCGGCATCGCGCGCGCCAGCACTGCTGCTGCCCGAGGCACAGGCGGTGATGTAGAGCCCGACGACCGCCGGGTCGGGCGGCATGAGGGCCAGCCCCTGCCGCCGGCACCAGGCGGCAAAATGCTTCCAGTCAGCGGCATAGGCGCGCCGCGTATTGGCCGAACTCGCCGCCTCCACATAACCACGCGCCCGCTCCGTCAGATCCCGCAGATGCGCCGGCACAGCCCTCGATCCGCCATCCGGTGGCAAGGCAGCCAAATCCTCGCCGCCAACAGCCGTGCTGTCAGACGGCGCTGAGCTCTCCTGAGGGTGATTTTCGCTGTTCTGCTCGACGATAGGGCGCATTTCT
>Ga0160495_100774_pt1 | contig 11795 bp, 9 predicted proteins | sample DID4MG_4_FD_108251 | JGI IMG/M metagenome (GOLD analysis project Ga0160495, IMG submission 108251) | Enriched soil microbial communities from UW Madison campus, WI, USA - DID2933_E24_FP4 MG | ecosystem: Environmental > Terrestrial > Soil > Unclassified | place: USA: Madison, Wisconsin | collected... | reverse complement strand
GCCGTACTTGCGGCAGACGTCGTACCAGCCGCCGTAACGCTTGCCCAGCGAATCGGCCAGGTCGGTCATGTCGATGAGCTTGGTGGGATACTGCTGCGGGTCGTCGAACCAGCCCAGCACGATGTCGGGACCGCTGCCCACGTTGGCCGCCACGGCGGCCTTGGGGCGCACGTCTTCCCAGCCCTCGCTGTCGGTACGCACGGCCACGCCGGTCAGTTCGGTGAATTTCTTGACGTTGGCGTTCCACAGGTCTTCATCGCCCTGGACGAAACGCTTCCAGCGCAGGATGCGCAGGGTCGCGCCCTGCTCGATGGGGTACTTGATGCTGTCGGCACTGGCGGCGCCCGCGCCCGCCGCAAAGGCGTTTGCCCCCATGCTGGAAGCGGCTGCTGCGGCAGCACTGGTGACCAGGAATTCGCGTCGTGTCAGCTTGCTCATGTCTCCTACTCCTTCGGTTGAAAGTCGAATTGGACCGCGCCGGAGATGCACTGGCGCGGATGGACTCTTGTTCTTCTGATGCTGCGCTACGGGTGTTGCCGGTTTACTGCGGTGATGCTGCTCAACTCAGCGGGCCGCCAACGACTTGCCTGATTCGGCGTCGAACAGGTGCGTGCGGCTGTGGTCGGGAACCAGGTGGATCAGATCGCCCGCGCCGAAATCATGGCGCTCGCGGAAGATGGAGGTAAGGCTGGTGTCGCCGAAGCGCGAGAATACTTCGGTATCCGCGCCGGTCGGCTCCACCACGATGACCTTGGTGGCGATGCCTTGTCCGGCGGCACCGATGGAGAGGTGCTCGGGACGCACGCCGTAGGTGACCTTCTGCCCGTCATTGCCCTGCAGGGCGCTGCCATAGGGCGCTGGCACGCGGGTGCCGTCGGCGAACTCGACTTCGGCGCTGGCGCCGTTGCGGCGCAGGGTGGCGGGGATGAAGTTCATGGCCGGTGAACCGATGAACCCGGCCACGAACAGGTTGGCTGGATGATCGTACAGGTCCAGCGGACGGCCGCGCTGCTCCACCAGACCATCGCGCATGACCACGATCTGGTCGGCCATGGTCATGGCTTCGATCTGGTCGTGGGTGACGTAGATGGAGGTGGTCTTCAAGCGCTGGTGCAGTTCCTTGATCTCGGTGCGCATCTGCACGCGCAGCTTGGCGTCGAGGTTGGAGAGCGGTTCATCGAACAGGAACACCTGCGGATCGCGCACGATGGCGCGGCCCATCGCCACGCGCTGGCGCTGACCGCCCGAGAGCTGGCGCGGGTAGCGGTCCAGCAACTGGTTCAGGCCGAGGATGTCGGCGGCCTTCTTCACGCGCTCGTCCACGAAGGACTTGTCCTTCTTGGCCAGCGTGAGCGAGAAGGCCATGTTGTCGCGCACGGTCATGTGCGGGTAGAGCGCGTAGTTCTGGAACACCATGGCAATGTCGCGGTCCTTGGGCTGGACGTTGTTGACCACGGTGCCGCCGATGAGGATCTCGCCGCCAGTGATTTCTTCCAGCCCCGCCAGCATGCGCAAGAGCGTTGACTTGCCGCAGCCGGACGGGCCGACCAGAACGGTGAATTCGCCATCGGCGATATCGATATCGACGCCCCGGATGATCTGGGTGCTGCCGAACTGTTTCTTGACTGCGCGGATCTGTACTGATGCCATCAAATGCTCCTCGTGTGTATCCTCGTATCGACGCTGCGGAACCGGTTCCAGGCGGAGACGGCCGCAACGCGCTTTGTTCAGGCACGCCCGTTCAGGGCATGTGGGGATCTCCGGAGTCCCCTTTCTTTTCTATTTTCTACACTGATGCCTCACCGGCTGGCCGCCGGCGAGGGTGCTGCATTGGCGCCCCGTTGCCGGGGTTGATGATGATGTGTACTGGTTTTACTTATTTGTTCTTGCCCTGGACGACCACGTAGGAGGGCCGTCCGTTGCGGTCCCAGTCGATCAGATTCTGGGCCGCCTTGTGTCGCAGTTCGCGCGCGGCGACATCCGAGAAGAAGGCTGCGTGCGGCGACAATAGCACACGTGGATGCTGGACGATAGCCGAGGCCGTCTGCGGCGGCTCGACCGGCAACACATCCAGCGCCGCACCCTTGAGCTGGCCGTTCTCCAGCGCGGCCAGCAGGTCGTCGATGTTGATCAGGCCGCCACGGGCGGAGTTGACCAGATAGCTCTGCGGTTGCAAGAGATTGAGCAAGGACGCGTCGATCATGTTGCGCGTCTCGTCGTTCAACGGCGTATGCAGCGACACCACATGCGCCTGGCCGAACAGCTCCTCGCGGCTCACGCGTTCCACGTAGGCGGGGAAGTCGCCATCGATGATGTAGGGGTCATAGGCAATGACGCGCTTGAAGAGATTGCGCGAGATGTGCGCCATGCGCTTGCCGATGCGGCCCAGGCCGATGATGCCGATGGTGAGATCGGAGGCGCGCGGGATGATGCCCGCCGTGGTGTAGTGCCACTGGCCAGCCTTGACTGCACGGTCATAGACGGTGATGTTGCGGATCAGGTCCAGCGCCATGGCCAGCGCATGGGTGGCCACTTCGCCCACGCCATAGTCGGGCGAGTTGGCGACCCACACGCCATGGGCGGCGGCGTCTGCCGTGTTGATGGTGTCGAAGCCAGCGCCATAGCGGCTGGCAATGCGGATTTCAGGGCGGGCCGCAAAGACCTTGGCGTTCACCGGTGCATACTGCACCAGCAGGCCCTGGCAGCCTTCGGAGGCGGCGATCACCTCGTCTTCCGTGCGGCATTGCGCGGTCACGACTTCCACGCCGGCGGCCTTGTAGAGCGCAAGCTCCAGGTCAACGTCGGGGAAATCGTAGTCCGTAATCAGTACTTTCATTGCTCGTCTCCTTGATGGTTGTCTTGGTCCACCTTGATGCAACTACTTCCTGGAACACGGTCGCCGTTTTTTTTGTGGCTGTACCGTGATCCTGGGATACGGCGGATGTTGTTTGCTGTTGGCTGTTTGCCTGACACCAATGCTGCATGCTCAGTGATTGTCCTTGGGGACGTAAGGTCCGCTCTTGCCGACCAGGAAATCAAGGTCCGCGCCCTGGTTGGCCTGCTGCACGTGATCCACGTAGAGCTTGACCCAGCCGCGCTGCATCTGTGGCGGCAGTTCCGGCTTCTGCCATTGCGCACGGCGGCGCGCCAGCTCTTGGTCGGACACATCCAGATGCAGCTTGCGCGCTTCCACATCGAGTTCGATGAAGTCGCCGTTCTGCACCAGCGCCAGCGGACCACCGGCGGCCGCTTCCGGCGAGACGTGCAACACCACGGTGCCGTAGGCAGTGCCGCTCATGCGCGCGTCCGAGACGCGCACCATGTCCGTGATGCCCTTGCGCAAGACTTTCGGCGGCAGCGGCATGTTGCCCGCTTCGGCCATCCCTGGGTAACCCTTGGGACCGCAGTTCTTCAAGACCAGCACGCAGGTTTCATCGACATCCAGGTTCTCGTCATCGATGCGCTTGTGCAGGTCGTCACTGTTCTCGAATACCACCGCACGCCCGCGATGCTTGAGCAGGGCAGGGGTGGCGGCAGAGGGCTTGATGACCGCGCCGTCCGGAGCCAGGTTGCCCGTGAGGATGGCGATGCCAGCGGCTTCCTTGAAGGGCTGGTCGAAGCTGCGGATGACTTCCGGATTCCAGTTCGGTGCGTCCTGGCAGTTCTCCCAGAGCGTCTTGCCGTTGGCGGTCAGCGCGGTCTTGTCGATCACGCTTTCCAGCTGGCGGATCACCGCCGGCAGGCCGCCCGCATAGTAGAAATCTTCCATCAGGAATTTGCCCGAGGGCTGCAGGTCCAGCAGGCAGGGCAGTTGCTGGCCGATGTCGTCCCAGTCCTTGAGGTCGAGCTTGATGCCGATGCGACCGGCAATGGCCAGCAGGTGGATCACCGCATTGGTGGAGCCGCCGATGGCGGCGTTGACGCGAATGGCATTCTCGAACGCCTGGCGCGTGAGGATCTTGGAGAGCACCAGATCTTCGTCCACCATCTGCACAATGCGCCGGCCAGCATTGCGCGCCAGCACGTTGCGGCGCGCATCGACGGCGGGAATGGCAGCGTTGTGCGGCAGACCCACGCCCAGGGCCTCGACCATGCTGGCCATGGTGGAGGCGGTGCCCATGGTCATGCAGTGGCCATGCGAGCGGTGCATGCAGCTCTCGGCTTCGAAGAATTCTTCCTGCGTCATCTTGCCGGCGCGCACGTCTTCGGACATCTGCCATACGCCCGTGCCGGAGCCCAGCTCACGGCCACGGTATTTGCCCGACAACATCGGCCCGCCCGACACGCCAATGGTCGGCACATCGACCGAGGCCGCGCCCATCAGCAGCGCCGGGGTGGTCTTGTCGCAGCCCATCAGCAGCACCACGCCATCGAGCGGATTGGCGCGGATCGACTCTTCCACATCCATGCTGGCCAGGTTGCGATAGAGCATGGCGGTGGGACGCAGCAAGGTCTCACCCAGCGACATCACGGGGAATTCCAGCGGGAAGCCGCCGGCTTCCCAGATGCCGATCTTGACCTGTTCGGCCAAGGCACGGAAGTGCGAATTGCAGGGAGTGAGCTCGGAATAGGTATTGCAGATGCCGATCACCGGACGGCCATCGAACTGGTCGTGCGGGATGCCGCGATTCTTGACCCAGGAGCGGTAGATGAAACCATCTCGGTCCTGGCGGCCAAACCAGGCTTGGCTGCGGCGGGTGGATTTCTTGGTATCGTCAGTCATCGTCTTTCCCTGGCGCAGGCTGCCTGTGCAGACTGCGCGTGAATCCATGAGCTGCGGGCCGGGTAGGCCAGCAGAGCGGTTCTGTGCTGCCGGAGCGCGTCCGACCGGGTAAAGCAAAAAGCTTCAGGCGGCCACGCGCGTGGGGACAGGATGACTGTCGCCCTGGTCAAAGAAATAGCGGGAAAAATCAATCAGCAGGTAGGCCAGCAGGGACCCGAATGGAGAGCTGCGATGCAAGGCGCGCCGCGCACGCACGCTGCCAGCCGCGAGGGCTGCGGCGTTGCGCGCCCGGCCATGCGGTGTCCTGCGGTTCGCACTCGTCGCTGCATAGGTCAAAGCGATGTCTCCGTTGCCTGAGGCCGCTGGCTGTTGCCATGGCGGCTGGGTCTGTGCCGTCCCGTTCTGCCCTTTGGCCGGCCCCGTCTCCCCGACGGGTCCAGGCCGCAGATGCGACGTGACTTGTATGATTGGCTGCGAGTCTATTGCAGGCAGATTTGTTTGGTCAAGTGGTAATACCAGATTGCGAGAAAGCTTTTTGTCAGCTTTGGATGGAGCGCTTTTTGCGACGCCGGTGCAACATGAAGTAAAACACACCGCCAGCCTGAAAGCCACTAGTGGCAAGGGTTTGCGGCGAGGTTTTAATGCTGCACAGCACCAAGGATGAATTTTTTTTATCCACTCGATTCGTTCTTGACACTGCCAGAGTGATGTGAAATTCTAGCCCCGCTGGTCAGACCACATGACCTCTCGGTAGCTCATCCATGCCGATGTTGCGCCCAGCACCCAGCACCAGGAGCACCCAGCACCAGCACGATGCAGCTCAACCGGCCCGGTCCGGATTACAAGAAAAAAGCAGCAAGGCACCAGGCCTGCGCGACAGAGACAACACAGGAGACCGGCGGGGGAAGTTCTCCGCATGGCCAATCGCTCCGGCGCTCTCGCGCAGGTCAAAGAAGCGGTGACGAAAGTCCTTTGCCAAAACGTTAGCCGCACCCCATTGCGCGCAATGAGCCGCAAACGACAACGGAGGAGACCATGCAGTTGACCCGCAGAAGCTTGTTCAAGACTATCCTGGCCGCAGGCGCAGCCTGCACCGTGATGGCCGCACCGACCGCCTTTGCCGCCTGGCCGGAACGCCCGGTCACGCTGATCGTTCCCTGGGGCGCGGGTGGTGGCACCGACGCCACGGCGCGCATCATCGGCGCATTGCTGGAAAAAGACCTGGGCCAGCCCGTCAACGTGGTCAACCGCACCGGCGGCAACGGCGTGGTGGGCCACCAGGCCATTGCCAGCGCCGCTGCGGATGGCTACACCATCGGCATCGCCACGGTAGAGATTTCGATGATGCACCACCAGGGTCTGACCAAGCTGACCCCACGCGACTTCACGCCGCTGGCGCTGATGAACTTCGATCCGGCTGCGCTGACCGTGAGCCACGATTCGCCCTACAAGAACTTCGATGAGCTGTTCAAGGCCATCAAGGCCAATCCGGGCAAGCTCAAGGCTTCCGGCACCGGCCAGGGCGGCATCTGGCACCTGGGCCTGGCGGGCATGCTCAATGACCTGAAGGTGGCACCCAACGCCGTGCGCTTCGTCCCCTCCAATGGCGCAGCGCCGGCCATGGTGGATCTGGCCGCCGGTGGCGTGGACCTGGTCGCGGCCTCGCTGCCGGAAGCGCGTTCGCTGATCGACGCCGGCAAGGCCACGCCGCTGGTGGTGATGGCCAACGAGCCGTCGGCGCTCTATCCCAAGGTGCCGACCCTCAAGAGCCTGACCGGCAGCACCTGGACCAATGGCGCATGGCGCGGCATCGTCGCGCCCAAGGGCTTGCCGGCCGATGTGCAGGCCAAGCTGTCGGCCAGCCTGAAGAAGATCTATGAGAGCAAGGACTACAAGGAGTTCATGAGCGGCCGAGGCTTCGGCGTGATGTATGCCGACTCGGCCGAGTTCGGCAAGTTCATGGACAAGAGCGATGCCGACATGGGCGCCATCCTCAAGACCCTGGGCATGGCCAGGTGATGTCCTGAGCGCATGCGCCCCGCGCTGCGGCGGGGGCGCATGCGGTCTGGTCGCTGTCGTCTCTGCTGTCGTCTCCGCTGTCGTCTCCGCTGTCGTCTCGTTTCCAGGATTCCAGGATCGCTGCCATGAAAATCAATGACGCCTTGTCCGGGCTGGTGGTCGCGTTGTTTGCGATCGTGCTCTGGATCGCTTCTTCCCGCCTGCCCACCATGGGACAGGAGATCGGCCCGCATGTGTTCCCGCAGGCGCTGGCCGGCGGCTTGCTGATCTGCGCCTTGCTGCTGGTGCTGCGCGGCCTGCGCGGCTTGCGCAAGACACGCTCTGCGCATGTCTCCACCTTTTCCACCACGGGCCAGGCCGACCAGGACGCGCACTGGTTCACGCTGCCGGAGTGGATCGGCCATCGCCATGCGGTGTTCGCTTTCCTGCTGGTGCCGGCTGCGCTGCTGTTCTACATCTGGGTCTCGGAGCCGTTGGGCTTCTTGCCGACCGCTTTCGTGCTGCTGCTGTCGCTGTTTCTGACCTTCCGCACCCGCCTGCTGGCCGCCGTGCCGACAGCGCTGGCCAGCGCCCTGATCATCCACACCATCTTCTACAAGCTGCTCAAGGTACCGCTGCCCTGGGGCATCCTCACGCCGCTGGCCTGGTAAGGAGACGACATGTTTGCCAATATCTACGCGGCCTTCGGGATGGTGTTCGATCCCTACGTGCTGGCCGTGATCCTCGGGTCATCCATCTTCGGTCTCTTCATGGGCGCGGTGCCTGGCTTGTCGGCCACCATGGCGGTGGCGCTGCTGGTGCCGGTGACTTTCTTCATGCCGCCGGTGCCGGCCATCGCGGCCATGGTGTCGGCTACCGCCATGGCGATCTTCTCGGGCGACATTCCGGGCTGCCTGCTGCGCATTCCCGGCACGCCCTCGTCGGCGGCCTATACCGATGAAGCCTACGCCATGACCATGAAAGGGCAGGGCGAGATCGCGCTGGGCGCGAGCCTGGTGTTTTCGGTCATCGGCGGGCTGTTCGGCACTTTCGTACTGATCCTGGCTGCACCGGCGCTGGCCGAGCTGGCACTGAAGTTCTCCTCCTTCGAATATTTCTGGCTGGTATTGCTGGGGCTGACCTGCGCCATCTTCATCGCGTCTGACAATCCGCTCAAGGGCTTCGTGTCGCTGTTCCTCGGCATGTTCATCGCCTCCATCGGCATGGGCAATCCGGCGGGGGCGCCGCGCTTTACCTTCGACCAGCCCGATCTGCTGGGCGGGGTCTCGCTGGTGCCGTTGATGGTGGGCATGTTCGCCATGTCCGAAGTGCTGCGCTTTGCGGTCTCGCGCGACTTCAGCATGAAGGTGGCGGAAAACCGCGTCGGCAATGTCTTCAAGGGCATGTGGGGGCTGATGGTCAGGTATCCGAAATCGGTGCTGCGCGGCAGCGTCCTTGGCACGCTGGTCGGCGCGCTGCCCGGCGCGGGCGCGGACATCGCTGCCTGGATGTCGTATGCGATGAGCAAGAAGATGTCGAAGGAGTCCGAGAAGTTCGGCACCGGCCACCCGGAAGGCATCGTCGAATCGGGCGCGGCCAACAACTCGGCGCTGGCCGGGGCGTGGATTCCGGCGCTGGTGTTCGGCATTCCGGGCGACTCCATTACGGCCATCGTCATCGGCGTGCTCTACATGAAGAACCTCAACCCGGGACCGATGATCTTCGTCGACAATCCGGTGTCGATGTATGCGATTTTCCTGGTCTTCATCCTGGCCAATCTGCTGATGCTGCCGCTGGGCTTCTGGTGCATCAAGATGGCCAAGCGTATCCTGTCGATTCCACGCGGCATCCTCATGCCCTTGATCCTGCTGTTCTGCATTGTCGGTTCCTACGCCACCAACAACAGCGTGACCGATGTGGGCATCATGCTGGTGTTTGGCCTCTTGGCCTACGTGATGGAAGAAAACGGTTTCCCGGTCGCCCCGACGGTGCTGGGCGTGGTGCTGGGCGGTATGCTGGAAGAACATTTCGTGACCTCGATGATCAAGGCCGATGGCCAGTTCCTGGCCTTCTTCGAGCGACCCATCGCCGGTGCACTGGGTGTGCTCACGCTGCTGCTGTGGCTGTTGCCGCTGGTGCTCAGGCTCATCCGCAAGAAGCCGCTGGCCGTGGCATGAGGTGAAAAGATTTCAATCGACGATACAAGCAAGGAAAGGTGGTCCCATGGCAGTCCCCGAACGTTTCTCCGCTGATGCCCTGCGTCAGTTTGCTACCACTCTGTTGCAGCGTGCTGGGCTGGAGGCCGACAAGGCCGGCAGCGTCGCCGCCACCCTCGTCGATGGCGACCTGCTCGGCCATGACACCCATGGGCTGGCGCTGCTGGCGCCGTACGTGAAAGAGCTGGAAAAAGGCAGCATGGCCAAGTCCGGCCAGCCGCAAGTGCTCTCCGAACGCGCCGCTGCGCTGGCCTGGGATGGCCGCCGCCTGCCCGGCCCCTGGCTGGTGCACCAGGGCATCGATGCGCTCATCCCCAAGGCGCGTGACTACGGCACCGCCTCGCTCACCATCCATCACAGCCATCACATCGCCTGTCTGGCCGCCTACTTGCTGCGCGCCACCCAGGAGGGCTTCATGATGATCCTGGCCAGCTCCGACCCGGCGGTGCAGAGCGTGGCCCCGTTCGGCGGTACCCAGGCGGTGTTTACGCCTAATCCGATTGCGGCGGGCATTCCCACTTCCGGCACGCCCTTCCTGGTCGATATCTCGGCCTCCATCACCACCAATGGCATGAGCAACCGCCTGCACAAGGCCGGCAAGCAGTTCGAGGAAGAATGGCTCATCGATGGCGCGGGCCATCCCAGCCGTGATCCGGCGGTGCTCTCGGCCACGCCACCCGGCACCATCCTGCCGCTGGGCGGGTTGTCGGCAGGCCACAAGGGCTTCGGGCTGGCGGTGCTCATCGAGGCGTTGACCGGCGGGCTGTCCGGCGTTGGCCGCGCTGATCCGGCGCCGGGCTGGGGCGCGACGGTGTTCATGTCGCTCTATGATCCGTCGGCCTTCGGCGGCGAGCAGGACTTCAAGCGCCAGATGGACCACATCGCCCAGGCCTGCCGCAGCAATCCGCCACGTCCTGGCGTGGGCCAGGTGCGCATGCCCGGAGACCGTGGCATGCAGCGCCGCGCCGAGCAGCTGGCGCAAGGCGTGAGCCTGCATCCGACCATTGCGCCCATGCTGCGCGAGGCCGGCGCCGCCTACGATCTGGAGTTTCCCGCCACCCTGAACTGAAGGCCATCATGCCCATCGAAGCGATCGAACCGCAGCGGCTGTACCGGCAGATCAGCGACCAGTTGCGCAAGCTGATCGTGGAGGGCGAATTCGCCGTGGGTTCGCGGCTGCCATCGGAGCGCGATCTGGCCCTGCAGTTGGGCGTGAGCCGCCCCTCGCTGCGCGAGGCCCTGATCGCGCTGGAGGTGGAGGGGCATATCGAAGTCAGGATGGGATCGGGTATCTATGTCTGCCCGCCGGTGCAACGCGAGCGGCGCATCGATCTCTCCAGCGAGGAAGGTCCGCTGGAGCTGATCCGCGCGCGCGAGATGATCGAAGGGGAGGTGGCCTACGCCGCCGCCCTGCACGGCAGCAAGCAGCAGATTGCGGCGGTGGAGGAGGCCTATGCGCTGATGATCTCCAATGCCCAGGCCGGCATCGATCCGCTCGAAGCCGACCGGCTGTTCCATATCCGCCTGGCCGAAGCCACGGGCAACAGTGTGCTGGTAGGTCTGGTGACGCAGCTCTTCGATGCGCGCCTGGGGCCGCTGTTCAAGCGCCTGCATAGCCATTTCGACGGCACCCGCGTCTGGCAGGAAGCCATCGATGAACATGGCCTGGTGATGGATGCGCTGCGCCAGCGCAATCCCGAGCAGGCGCGCGCAGCCATGCGCCGGCATATGGATATTGCCTTCACGCGCTACAGCGCCAACCTGATCCGCGAATATGGCAACCGCCAGCCGCAGGAGGGTAAGCCGCGCAAACGCGCAGCCCGCCACGGCGAAACTCAGTTGAAGTAGGTGCGCGCCATTTCGAAGCGGCGCGAGAAATAGGGATTGTCCATGCGCGTGATGTGCACCTTGCCATTGGTGGAGGGCGCATGCACGAAGCGGCCGTCGCCGAGGTAGATGCCCACGTGGGAGAAGGGCTTGTTCATCGTGTTGAAGAACACCAGGTCGCCCGCGCGCAGCTGCGAGGGATCGATCTGGCGGCCCTGGCGGGCGATGTCGGCGGCGCTACCGTTGATGCGGTAGTTGGCGGCCTGGCCGAAGATGTAGCTGACCATACCGCTGCAATCCAGTCCGGCGGAGGGGTTCTTGCCGCCGAAACGGTAGCCGGTGTCGATCAGGGAGAGGGCGTAGATCGCCACCTCGTTGCCATTCTCGGAAGCCGGCAGCGCCTGCGATTGCTGGGCGCCGGGCAGCCGTTCGATGGGGGGCGCGGTCGGCGTGGTGCTGCAAGCTGCCAGCACCAGCGCCGCACAGACCGCCGTGCAACGCATTGCAAGGGTGGACAGGCAGGATGGCGCTGCCGCCATCTGCGTTGAAGCAATCCGCACGCGCCCCGTCATCGCTTACTTCCCGATCTTGGTCAGGACGTCTTCCAGCATGGAGAACATCTGGTCGATCTCTTCCCTGGTCACGTTCAAGGCCGGCATGAAGCGCAGCAGGTTGGGACGCGGCGAGTTCAGCAGCAGGCCCACCGGCTCAAGGTTGCGCGCAGCTTCGACGATCTGCGGGCCAATGTCGCGACCCAGCTGCATGGCGCGCAGCAGGCCTTCGCCACGCTCGCCTTCGAAGCCGTACTTCTCGGAGATCTCCAGCGAACGCTGGCGCAGGTACTGGCCGCGCTCGCGCACCGATTCCATGAAGCCGGGCTTCAACAATTCCTTGATCACGGCCACGCCTACGGCGGTCATCAGCGGGTTGCCGTTGTAGGTGCCGCCTTGCTCGCCGGCTTCGAAGCAGGCGATTTCTTCACGCGCCAGCAGGGCTGCCAGCGGCACGCCGCCGCCGATGCCCTTGGCCAG
>Ga0160495_100772_pt1 | contig 11806 bp, 12 predicted proteins | sample DID4MG_4_FD_108251 | JGI IMG/M metagenome (GOLD analysis project Ga0160495, IMG submission 108251) | Enriched soil microbial communities from UW Madison campus, WI, USA - DID2933_E24_FP4 MG | ecosystem: Environmental > Terrestrial > Soil > Unclassified | place: USA: Madison, Wisconsin | collected... | reverse complement strand
GCATGACGCGTTGCTCGCGGGAGATTTCCAGGCTCATCATGCGATGGAACTGACGCAGCAGAGTGGGCATGTCGCGGAACAGTTCTTCCAGGCTGGCAAACGGGATTTCGCACACTTCGCTGTCTTCCAGCGCCACGGCCTCGCACAGGTGCTGGCCCGCGCCGATGGCATCCATGCCCAGCAGTTCGCCCGCCATCTGGAAGCCGGTGATCTGCTGGCCACCGTTGGGATTGTGCTGGAAGGTCTTGAAATGCCCCAGGCGGATGGCGTAGAGCATGTCGAACTTGTCATTGAGGCGATACAGGGTTTCATCACGCTTGACCTTGCGGCGGCGATTGATGACCTGTTCCAGCCGCTGCATGTCGCCCTGGTCCAGCCCCATGGGCAGGCACAACTGGTGCATGCTGCAGGCCGAGCAACTGGCGCGCAGTGCGTGCAGGTTGACCGTGGGTGGCGAATGCTTGTGGGCGGAAGCGGGTAGGCTGGACATATCGGTTGAGGTTCCTCTTTGTTGTGGCGGCGTCGGCTGGCCAGGGTTTGGCGTGATGATTTGTGCTTGCACCACAATCTCATGCGGCTACGCTGCTATCGTTTTTGTCTAGTTTTACCACAGTTCGCGCCAAATTGACGCATTCAGCGGGGCGAACAGCGAAACTTTCATCGGTTCATCCATTACGGTACTTTTCAGTTACGCGAGAATGACTTCCCGTAAAGCGGGAAAATATGGTCTATTTGACCAGTTTCAGCACTTCCCTGAACTGCGGATGGCTGCTCTGCTCCAGCCATTCGTAGGCCACCATTTCCAGCGTGACCGGCACCGCGCCAGCGCTGCGCAGGCGCGCGAAGGCAGCATCGCGGTCGGCCGGGCGGCGCGAGCCGCAGGCCTGCATCAGCGGATAGACCTGATACCCGGCTTGCAGTAGCGACAGCACCGTCTGCAGCACGCAGATATGCGTCTCGCAGCCGCTGACGATGATCTGCCGCGCTTGCGTCGGCAGGGTTGCCGCCAGCCCGGCTGCACAGGCGTCGAAGTGCTGCTTGGACAGGGTGCTGTCACACAGCCGGGCAATATCGGGATGATTGGGGCCGAGCTTGTCGGGCATCTGCTCGGTGGCCAGCACGGGCACGCCCAGCAGGCGCGCAATGCTGGCCATGCGCACGGCCTCGGCCAGGACCTGCGGCCCTTCATGGATGGCCGGCAGCAGCTTTTGCTGGAGATCGACGATCAGCAGCACGGATTGATGGGCTTGGATACGCATGGGGCCTCTGGGCTGGGCTGCCGGATTGGCAGGAATTGAATGTGTTGTGTCATTGACGCCAAATTGACGTGCTCCGACAATTTTTCCATCAAAGTCCATCCGGAGCAAATCGCATGACCGTCACTACTCCCCCGTCCGTCCCGGCCAGTGCTGCGGAGCTTTCCGGCCAGCGCAATGCTCGCGTGCTGGCGCTGTGCCAGGGCCTGTTCACCTGCGCCATCTCGATCGACCTGACCCTGACCGCCTTGACGGGCTGGCAACTCGCCCCGGACAAGTCCCTGGCCACCTTGCCCTTTGCCCTGATCACCGTGGCCGGAGCGGTGGTGACCTGGTTTGCCGCCTTTCTGATCCAGCGCCTGGGGCGGCGCGGCTCTTTCGTGCTGGGCGCGGCTAGTTGCTGCGTAGGTGGACTGGTGTCGGTGTGGTCGGTCTGGCAAGGCCAGTTCTGGACTTTCTGCGCTGGTACCGCGCTAGTGGGCGTGTTCCAGGCATTTGCCCAGTATTACCGCCTGGCCGCCGCCGACGCCGTCCCGCAAGCGGCCAAGAGCCGCGCCATTTCCACCGTGCTGGCCGGTGGCGTCATTGCCGCCCTGGTCGGCCCGGCGCTGGCAGCCTGGAGCAAGGACTGGATTCCCACGGCGCTGTTTGCCGGCGCCTATCTGGTGGTCGCGGCCATGGGCTTGCTCTCGGTGCTGGCCTTGCTGCTGTTCTACCGCGACCAGCCGGTGGCGGCGGCAGCCGCCGAGATCGCCGCTGCGCCAGCCCGCCCCCTGGGACAGATCGTGCGCACCCCGGTGTTCATGGCCTCGGTAGCCAACAACGTCGCGGGTTCCATGGTGATGATGTTCATCATGACCGCCGCGCCCCTGGCGGCAGTGGCTTGCCAGCATGGCATCGATGACGGCGCGGCCATCATCCAGTGGCACCTGATGGGCATGTATGCGCCCTCGTTCTTCGCCGGCAGGCTGGTACAGCGCGTCGGCCTGGGGCCGGTGCTGCTGGCCGGACTGGCGATGAACCTGGGTTGTGCCGTCGTCGCGATACTTTCCACCAGTCTGCCGGCCTTCTATCTCGCCTTGCTGTTGCTGGGTGTGGGATGGAATTTCATGTTCGTGGGCGGCACCACGCTGCTGGCGCAATCGTATGCGCCGTCGGAACGCGCCAAGACCCAAGGGCTGTCCGAACTGCTGCGCTACGCCGCGACGGCGCTGGCGACCCTGGGCGCGGGGCCGTTGCTGGCGCGCTTTGGCTGGCAGACGCTCAATCTGGCCATCCTGCCGGTGCTGGTGCTGTCGGCCCTGGCGACGCTGCGCTGGATGCTGCTCCAGCAGCGCGTCGCTCTGCGCTAACATCCTGGCCTGATCGTCTTTCGCACGCACCCCATGAATCCCGCCCAACCGCCACGCCGCGTCGTTTTCCTGGCCTATGCCGGCATGAATCTGCTTGACCTGTCCGGTCCCATGCAGGTGCTGGCCACCACCAATCGCCTGCAGGGCCGGGAAGCTTATCGCCTGCAGGTGGTGTCGGCGCAGGGCGGGCTCATCGCCACCAGCGCCGGGCTGCCGGTGGTCACGCAATCGCTGCAGGAGATGGATGGGCTGCTGGCGACCACGCGTGACCTGCATACGCTGGTTGCTCCTGGCGGTAGCGCGGGCGACGAGTTTCCGCTGGACGCCGCGCTGGTGGCCTGGATACGCCGCCATGCCCAGGGCGCAACGCGGATCTGTTCGGTCTGCACCGGGGCCTTCCATCTGGCCGAAGCCGGCGTGCTCGATGGCTTGCGTGTGACTACCCACTGGGACTGGGCGCAGGCCCTGCAGCGCCGTTATCCGGCCTTGCAGGTGGATGCCGATCCGATCTATATCCGCCAGGGGCGCATCTGGACCTCGGCCGGCGTGACCGCCGGCATCGACCTCGCGCTGGCCCTGGTGGAACAGGACCTGGGCCACGCCAGCGCCATCGCTACAGCGCGTCAACTGGTGATGTTCATCAAGCGCCCCGGCGGGCAGTCGCAGTTCAGCACGTCGCTGGCGACCCAGTCTGCCGGGGCAGGGCGCTTTGCCGAGCTGCACGCTTGGATCGCCGCGCACCTGGCCGACGACCTGCGGGTCGAGAATCTGGCGCACCAGGCCGGCATGAGCCCGCGCACGTTTGCGCGCCTGTATGTGGCGGAAACCGGCCGTACCCCGGCCCGCGCGGTGGAGCTGATGCGACTGGAGGCGGCGCGCCGCGCCCTTGAAGAAACACGCTTGCCGCTCAAGCGCATCGCCAGTCAGTCTGGCTACGGGGAAGAGCAGAACCTGCGGCGAGTGTTCCTGCGCCAGTTGGGTGTGAGTCCAGGCCAGTACCGGGAGCGCTTCTCGGCCGCGCCGTACGCCGCTCAGGTCGGGCCGGTCGCCGGCTGAGCCTCCAGCGAGTCCAGGTTGGCCAGCGCATCCAGCCACCACGACAGCGCCGGCCCGGCCCGATGATCCGGTTTGTACACGCACTGGATGGGTAATTCCGCCCCCTGCGGCGGGTGATGGATGGTGCTGATGCTCACCAGGCGGCCGGCAGCCAGATCGTCCTTGACCACATGCAGGGGCATGTTGCCCCAGCCCATGCCGGCGCGCAGCAGCGCGTGCTTGGTGCCCAGATCGCTCATGCGCCAGGTAAGGCGCGAATGCACCGAGAAATCCTGCCGTGCCGTCAGTTCGCTGCGGTCGCTCAGCACCAGTTGGGTCTGCTGCAATAGCAGCTTCTCGGTGATCCTGCCCTGGACCTTGGCCAGCGGATGATGGGGCGCCACCACGGCCACCAGCCGCACGCTGGGCAGGGTGATGCGCATCAGGTTGGGAGGCGTGGTCGGCAAGGTGCCGAGGATGCCCAGCATGGCGCGGCCATCGATGACCCGTTCGGCCACCGCGCCCAACGCTTCGACCTCCAGCCGCACCGTCACCGCCGGGAAGGCGGCGCGAAAACGTTGCAGCAGGTCCACCAGGCAATCCAGGGGAAAGAACACATCCACCGCCAGCGCCATCTCCAGTTCCTGCCCACGGGCGTAGGAACTGGCCCTGACCTGCAGCGAATCCACCTGGTCCAGCACCTGGCGGGCATCGGCCAGCAGCGCCACGCCCGGCGCAGTGAGTTGGGGCCGGTAGCCGCTGCGGTCAAACAGCAAGAGCCCCAACTGGTCTTCCAGGGAGGCAATCGCATAGCTGACCGCCGACTGCGCACGCGTCAGCTTGCGGGCGGCGGCCAGGAAACTGCCGCTGTCGGCGACCTGCACGAAGACGCGCAACTGGTCCAGGGAAAGGCGCTCGATATTCATGGGAATGGTTCGCGGGGCAGGGGATGAAGGGGAAATTCAAACTATATCTAATAATCAGATCATGATTATAAAAAGATAATCAGTTTTATGTTGGGGGAAACTTGCCTATTCTGTCATCACTGGCTGCAGCAAAACGCAAACGCAAACGCGCACAGCACGGAGCCGGGGCCGTGCAACAGATCCACCCATGGCAAGGCAGATGAACAAGAACACGTACCCAACGCAATCACACCCAAACCTACACCTACACCGACACCGACACTGAGAGGCTCACCATGATCACCCACTACTCCACCTATCGCATCGGCCGCGTCCTGCTGGCTTCGCTGTTCGTCATTTCCGGCATCTTCAAGATCATCGGCTTTGCCGGGACCGTCGGCTATTTCGCCAGCCTCGGCCTGCCCCTGCCGACGCTGGCGGTGCTGGTCACCATCCTGGTCGAGGTGGGCGGCGGTCTGCTGCTGATGACTGGCCGTGGCGTGCGTCCGGTGTCGCTGGTGATTGCCCTCTTTACCGTCGGCGCGACCCTGTCGGCTCACCATTTCTGGACGCTGGAAGGTGCTGCTGCGCAGGGCCAGATGATCCACTTCCTGAAGAACGTGGCCCTGATTGGCGCCTTGCTGCTGGTGTCCTCCATCGATCCCGAGGCGCAGCCCGAGCAGGCTCGCTGATCTGCCTGTCGCCGCACCGGCTTGACTGATCCGATTGTTGAACCGATTGAATCGATTTAATCGCTCCCGCCCACGAGGCCGGAGCCTGCAAGGAGAATGACCATGAACACCGCCGTCAATACCCTCTATACCCGCCAGATCGAGCGCCTGGTCAACGGCATCCCTACCCAGGATGGCGCAGGCGTCAGCCTGACCCGTGTGCTGACCCATGACCTGCAACGCCGCCTGGATCCCTTCCTGATGCTGGACGCCTTCCACTCCGACGAGCCCAGCGATTACCTGGCCGGTTTCCCTGATCACCCGCATCGCGGTTTCGAGACCGTGACCTACATGCTGGCCGGTCGCATGCGCCACCGCGACAACGCCGGCAACGAAGGCCTGCTGGAGCCGGGCGGCATGCAATGGATGACGGCCGGACGCGGACTGGTGCATTCGGAATTGCCAGAGCAGGAAAACGGCCTCATGAGCGGCTTCCAGCTCTGGGTCAACCTGGCGGGCAAGGACAAGATGATCGCCCCTGGCTACCAGGACATCCCCGCCGCAGGCATTCCGCAAACCTCGCCGCAGCCGGGCGTTCAGGTGCGGGTGCTGGCTGGCAGCGCCTTCGGCACTGGCGGCGCGATCTATCGCGACACCACCGAGCCGCTCTACCTGGACCTGGCGCTGCAAGCCGGCGTCACGCTGGATCTGCCGATCCCGGCCACGCACAACGCCTTCCTCTACGTCTATGAAGGCGGGCTGGCGGTGGGCGCGGCCGGTAGCGAAACCCGTGCGGCCGACGCCGGACGTATGGCGGTGCTCTCCAATGCCCCCGGTTCGGCCGGCGTGACGGTGCGTGCCGGGCAGGCCAGCCGCTTCCTGCTGATTGCCGGCAAGCCGCTCAATGAACCGATTGCGCAGTGGGGGCCGTTCGTGATGAATACCCGCGAGCAGGTCGAGCAGGCCATCGATGATTTTCGCGCCGGCCGATTCTGAGAATCTTCGCGCCCTCTGCGCACTTGAACATCCAGGCGGGCGTCTGCATGACGACCGCCTCACCAGGAGAACACCATGAGCAACATCCGTCACAAGATCCACGGCCTGACCCGCGACATCGGCTTTCCAGTGCGGCGTCTGCTGCCGGCTGCCGCTGCCCGCACTGTGGGACCCTTCGTCTTCTTCGATCACATGGGGCCGGTCGAATTCGATGCCGGCACCACCGAGGGCGATGTTCGTCCGCATCCGCATATTGGCCTGGCCACCGTCACCTACCTGTTCTCCGGCGCGATGATGCACCGTGACAGCCTGGGCGTGGTCCAGCGCATCACACCGGGCGCGGTGAACTGGATGGCGGCCGGGCGCGGGATCGTCCATTCCGAGCGTATTCCAGACGATATCCGTGACCAGAAGGTGCCGGTGCACGGCTTGCAGATGTGGGTGGCCCTGCCGGCCGATCAGGAGGATTGTGCGCCGCTGTTCCACCACTACGCTGCCCAGGAAATGCCCGATACGGAAGTGGGCGGCGCTCGCCTGCATGTGCTGGCAGGTTCGGCGTTCGGCGTGACGTCGCCGGTGCAGACCGCTAGCCCGACGCTGTATGTGGCCGGCAGCACCACGGATGGGGCGACGCTGGAGATTGCCGCCGAGGCGCAGGAACGTGCCGTCTATGTGGTGCGCGGCGAGGTGAGCGTAGATGGCGAGCAGCTGGAAGCCGGTACGCTGGCGATCCTGGAGCCAGGCGCGGCGGTGACGTTGCAGGCCGAGGGCGAGACCGTCTTCATGATCCTGGGTGGTGCGCCGCTGGATGGCCCGCGTTTCGTGTGGTGGAACTTCGTCTCGACCTCGCGTGACAAGATCGACGCCGCCAAGCAGGCCTGGAATGAGCGCGACAAGTCGGTCTTCCCCGATATTCCGGGCGAAAGCGAATGGATTCCGCTGCCGGCGCACTGAATCCAGGCGCACCAAGGCGCGTCGATCATGCGGGGCCACCATGAAAAACGCCTGCCGCATTTGTTGCGGCAGGCGTTTTCATTTCTATGTCCCTAAGTCCCTAAGTCCCTAAGTCCCTAAGTCCAATGGGCTGCTACGCTCAGAGCAGGCCGATGATGCGGCCCATTTCGGTGATGTAGGGGCTGTCCCGCAAGACCTGGTTCTCGATGCTGTCGGCAGCGCGGCGCAGGGCATGCCAGGAGTCGCGCACGGATTCTTCATGGGGTTGCGCGTGGCTCAGGTGCTGCCGCAGGCGGGCGATGTCTTCGCGCAGTTGTTCGGCTTCGGCGCTGCCAGCGGGCAGCTTTTCCAATTCGGCCTCGAATTGGCCGACCATGTCCAGCAGGCGCTGGTGGTCGAAACGCGGGGTTTGCGCAGGCTCGCTCATAGGTTCTCCTTCGGTGATTGACCGGCGTCCATCATAGGCGCATTGACGCCGGTGCGGCAAAAAAAGCAGCCGGGGTTTGCCCGGCATCAAATTCTCTTGTTTGGTTGCCGGCTGCGCGACTAAGTTCCAGCGCCGGCAGCACGCCATGCTTTGTTACACTGGCGGCTGTTTTTGCGCGCGGCGCACCCTGTGCCGCCATTGCTGATCCTGATTCATGACTCCACACGACGATTCCCTGGCCTGGCTCACTTGGCAGACTGGCTCCACCCAACAGCAACTGCGCTGGCATTCCGAGGCGGGCAATCCGCCGCCCAAGCGGGTCCAGGAGGCCGATGACCAGATCGCCGCCGATACCGCCTACAGGCTGGCCTGCGAAGGCTGCGGCCTGCTCTGGCGGGGTGACTTCCAGAATGCCCGCCAGTTGCTGCAAGCGCTGGGCCGGCGCATCGACAAGGCGCGCGAACGCGCCCTGGCCAAGGCCAAGGACAAGCCCGCCGCTGCCACGGGTGCGGGCGTGGCCGTGGCCGCCCAGGCCTTCCATCAGCATCGCCAGATGCAGGCTCAGCGCGCACGCATTCTGGGCATGCTGCTCATTCCGGTCGAACCCGGCTTTGTGGTGCCGCTGCGGCGCGCGCCCGATGTCCAGGCTGCCTGCCGCGAAGCCTATGCCCCCGAGCTCGCCAATACCGCCTTCGCGGTCTCGCTGCGGGAACTGCAAGGCCTGATCGGGGCGCATGAATGGCGCAAGAAGGGCGTGGAGATCGGCGCGCTGGGCGCTCGCATCCATCCCTGGTATGGCGTGTTCTCGCCGGTGCGCGGCGAATACGTGGACCTGGTGGCGCAGGCCGCCTTGCCCTCCACGGAACTGGCCTTCGATATCGGCGTGGGCAGCGGTGTGCTCTCGGCGGTGCTGGCGCGGCGCGGCGTACGCAAGGTCGTGGCGACCGACATGGACCCGCGCGCGTTGGCTTGCGCCCGGCAGAACCTGCAACAATTGGGCCTGCATCAGCAGGTGCAGTTGCAACAGGCCGATCTCTTCCCCGAGGGGCGGGCGCCGTTGGTGGTGTGCAATCCGCCGTGGCTGCCGGCGCGGCCCAGCTCACCCATCGAGCATGCGGTCTATGACCCGGACAGCCGCATGCTGCTGGGCTTTCTCAACGGCCTGGCGCAGCATCTGACGCCCCAGGGGGAGGGCTGGCTGATCATGTCTGACTTCGCCGAACACCTGGGCCTGCGCGCCCCGGGCATGCTGGCCGAGGCGATCGCCAAGGCGGGCCTGGTGGTGGCGGGCCGGCACGATATCAAGCCGCGCCACGGCAAGGCAGTCGATCGCGACGATCCGCTGCATGCTGCGCGCAGCAAGGAAACCACCACCCTGTGGCGTTTGCGCGCCCAGGCCTGACCGCATCTTCCCGCCCAGGAGCTTGTCCATGATTCCGTCCCGTCTGCTCGCCATCTGCTTGTGCGCGTTCATCCTGCCAGCTAGCGCCCAGGTCACCACGCGCGACCTCGGCGGCCACTACGGCACGCATCAGCAAGCCGTGCCGGTCCCCGTCCCCGTTCCGGTGCCGGATAGCCTCAACCGCAACGCCGTCCCCAGCGAGCCCATCACCACCTCCGGCAATAGCTGTACCTGCCAGGTGGCCGAGACCAGCGGTGGCGCATGCATGATCTTCCTGCGCACCAACGCGGCCGACTGGATCGCCCGCAACGCCCCGCAGACGGCCTTGCGCTCGTCGGCCAGCGGGCGCTACTACGATGCGCCCTTTGCCCTGGCCGCCAGTGCATGCGCCGCCCGCAAGGTCGCACCCGGCGGCGTCAAGGTGCATTGGCTGGACCGCCGCAGCGCTATCCTGGAATGGAAATGATCCGGTGTCAGAGCGCCTCAGCCGGCGCTTGCCAGGCCGGGAAATCCAGCACTACGCAGAAGTGACCCACCGGCAGGAAGGCAAAACGGAGCTCGCCGCCATGAGCGCGCATGACTTCTTCGACGATGGATAGTCCCAGGCTCGCGCCCATGCGCTGTTGACCACGCGGCGAGAAGGGCTTGCGCAAGCGTTCCCAGTCAGCCGCAGGAATGCCCGGGCCATCGTCGATGAAGCGCAGCCAGTGACGCTGGCTGTCACTTTCCAGCCGTACCTGCAACAAGCCGGGCGCGCCGTATTGCAGGGCATTGTCGAGGATGTTCTTGATCGCCTCGCCCAGGCTGATGGCATCGCCCCGGATCAGGCAGGGCAGCGGCGGCACGTCCAGCGATAGCTCTTGCGGTGTGCGGCTGCGGTTGGACAGCACTTCCGTCATCTGCGAACGCACCAGTTCGCCCAGGTCGATGCGGGCCTGCAGGCTGCTGTCATTGCGATGCTGGACCATGGCATGGTTGATCAGTTGGTTCACCAGCGCCCCCAGGTTGCCGGTGCGCTCGCGCAGCAACGCCAGGTGGCGCTGGCGTTTCTCTTCATTGGGTTCGGTGGCCAGCATTTCCATCTGGGCCACCAGCGCCGTCACGGGCGTGCGCAATTGATGGGCGGCGTCGCCAATGACGCGCCGCATGGTCGAGCGATGCACTGCCAGCCGCTGCATGAAGGCATTGATGGCCGAGACCAGTGCATGCGTCTCCGCCGGCACGGTCAGCACTAGCGGGGAGAGGTCGTTGAGATCGCGTTCGCGGATGGCGGCTTCGATGCGCTTTAACGGGGCCAGGGCCTGGTAGAGCGTAAACATCGCCGCCACCAGCGTGAGTACGCTCATGGCCACGATCACCCCCAGCGCCCGGCTGCCCAGGCTCTGGGCAAAGGACATGCGGGCGTTATTGGTCTGTGCCAGCACGATCACGGCCCAGGGGTGCGGACCATCGACCGGCATGCGGCGACCGATGATGGCCATGCGCACTGGCGTTCCCAGATACTGGCCATCGCGCAGCAGCGGCCCCTGTTCCAGCTCCTGCCAGGGAATCTCGGGCCGGAACTCGCCATCGCCGGCGATGACCCGGCCACGCGGATCGAACACTACGTAGATGGCGTGGTCGCCCGTGCCCAGCATCGACAGCGCCGCCAGCGGCACATCGACGCTGACCTCGCCATGGTCGTACCAGGTATTTTCAGCGATCTGCAAGGCGCTGCCTGCCAGGATGCGGTCATAGGCTTCGCGCGCGGCGAACTGGGTGGAAATCCAGATGGCGATGAGCAGCGCCGCCGCGCTCACCAGCAGCACTGCACCCACCCGGATGACCAGGCGGGTGTAGAGCGAACGCCCGGCGATGACGTGTTGGGTGCGGCCCTGCATCAGTGCAGCGCACTGGCGGTGGTGCCTGGCTCGGCCGGGGCATGGAGCACCAACTGATAGCCCAGCCCGCGCAGGGTGCGGATCTCGAAGGCCGCCGCCGCCAGCTTCTTGCGCAGGCGCGCCACGTATTGCTCCACGCTGTTGGCGCTGGGGCTGTCGTCAACCGTGAAGAGCCGGTCCATCAATTCATCCTTGTTGAAGATGCGGCCCGGGCGGGCGGCGATGATTTCCAGCAGCGTCACTTCGCGCCGGGTCAGTTCGATGGGCTGGCCGTCCAGCGTGGCGCTGCGGCTCTTGCGGTCGATCGACAGGTTGGCGCAGTGGAGCAGGTTGGTCGATTCGCCGCCGCTGCGGCGCAGCAGCACGCGGATGCGGCCGTCGAGTTCGCGGAAGTCGAAGGGCTTGACCAGGTAGTCGTCCGCGCCCAGGTCCAGCGCGCGCACCCGCTCCTCGACCTCGGCGCAGGCGGTCAGCATCAGCACCGGCGTATGCTGGCCGCGCAGGCGCAGTTGCTGCAGCAGGCTGAAACCATCCTGCTGCGGCAGCATCACGTCCAGGATCAGCAGGTCAAAGGATTCCACCAGGCGGCGGCTGGCGTGTGCGCCATTGCTTTCCCATTCCACGGTATGGCCGATGCGATTGAGATGGGTGACGATGGCTTCGGCCACGTCGGCTGTATCTTCGACCAGCAGGATGCGCATGGGAATCTCCGTTGTTGTTGCGATGCCGCAGCTGTGGGCGCTGCTTGGGCAGGGCGCCATTGTATGCCCGAACCCCGGCAGATAGAACTGGTGTCAGTGTTTAGTCAGATTCGTTACAGCTTCGCGGCCTAGCATCCTCTCCAACATAAATCCTATAAATCATTTGGAGACTTGCATGAGCGACCATGCCCAAGGTGCGTCGAGCATCGACCCATCGCGCCCGCTGC
>Ga0160495_100771_pt1 | contig 11806 bp, 10 predicted proteins | sample DID4MG_4_FD_108251 | JGI IMG/M metagenome (GOLD analysis project Ga0160495, IMG submission 108251) | Enriched soil microbial communities from UW Madison campus, WI, USA - DID2933_E24_FP4 MG | ecosystem: Environmental > Terrestrial > Soil > Unclassified | place: USA: Madison, Wisconsin | collected... | reverse complement strand
AACTTGGGCCTCGCGAAGTTCGACTACACGAACTTTCAGCCCGTTGCCCGACTCAACGCCGATCCCGCCGCGATCACCGTGCGCGCCGATGCGCCTTGGAACACCCTGGAGGAGTTTCTCGACGCAGCAAAGGCCAAACCCGGAGAAATGAAGGTCGGCAACGCCGGCAGCGGTTCCGTCTATCACCTCTCGGCCATCGGCCTTGAGGAAAAGATCGGCGCCAAGTTCAACCATGTACCGTATTCGGGGGCGGCACCCGCCGTCGTGGCATTGTTGGGTGGACACATCGACGCGCTGGACGTGAGTCCGGCCGAAGTCGGCCCCCATGTGCTGGGCGGCAAGCTCAAGATGCTCGGCATCATGGCCGACCAGCGTATCCCGGCTTTCGGCAACGTGCCCACGTTCAAGGAGCGCAAGATCGACCTCGCATTGGGCACCTGGCGTGGTATGGCTGTGCCCAAGGCCACGCCGAAACCTGTCGTGGACGTCCTTCGCGCCGTTGCGCGCAAGACGGCGGAAGACTCGGCGTTGCGACAGGGGCTGGACAAGCTCAATCTTGGCTTTGCCTACCTCGACGCCCCCGAATTCGAGAAAGCAATGCAGCGCGACCACGAATACTTCAAGCAACTAATTCAGAAGACGGGCATCAAGATCTAGCCTTGGTCTCCACGACGATGCTGCGGCGGGAAACTTGAATGCGATGAATTGGATGACGTTCGATCGCATGGCCGCCAGCGGCTGCCGCCTTTCCCGCCATGCGCAGTTGAATGCCGTCGAGCCTCCAGCGCGCGGCATGATCACGCGCGCTTGATGTCTGCAAGGCATCGGCGCGGCAACCGTTTTCCACACTTGTCCGATCTCATGAAGAAACCTCACGTTCTCTTGATGGCCGCAGTGCCGCCCATGCTCATCGAGCGCCTGGAACAGAACTACCATCTGCACAAGTTTTTTCCAGGCCAGAGTCTGGAATCCATGGAGGGCATTGCCCCTGACGTTCAGGCCATCGTTGCCAGCGGCGAATCACGTGTTACGGCGGATTTTCTTGCGCAGTTTCCGGCAACCGGAATCCTCGCCGTGTTTGGCGCTAGCTAGTCCGGGCCTGCATCGCCAGCGCGCTGGGTCTGGCCTGGGGCCCCTCTAGGCTCTCATTTGCGCCTCGATAGAAGGTCACTGAGGCCTCAAAGTCGATCTCAGACGCGTCTCGGCGCTGCACGATGGCGCTGGCCTCAGTACGCCGTTATTCGCATCGAGGTGTTGCACGTTTCTACACAGCCTCGGCCCGTTGCGGGCACTCGCATTGCGTTGAAGCAGCCGTTCGCGCCTTGACTTTTGACGGCCCTGAAGCGACGGCTCCGCGTTTGGCAAAGCCGTCGTTGGTAAGGACTGCTTTCAGTGCATCTCCGCCAATGCCTCCTTGACCCCCTGTTCCTGCAGCGGCGTATTGCCGCCTTCCAGGTGCAGCGCGGCATCCGAAGGTACGGGCGTCGCACAATCCTTGTGAATCACGCCGTCCTTCATCACGAGCTGCACCTTGGCCGGGTCGGTGAGCAACGAAAGATCTTGCAGCGGATCACCGTCGACCAGCACGATGTCAGCCAGGAAGCCCGCCTTCAACTGCCCCAGCTCGTCGGGCCGGAGCATGATTTGGCCGCCCAGCCGTGTGGCCGCCATCAGCGCTTCCTTCGGCGTCATGCCGATGTAGTCGACGAAATATTGCAGGTCGTTGGCGTTGGTGCCGTGCGGCATCCAGGCAAAGCCGTAGTCACCGCCAGGCAGGATGCGAATACCGCGCTTGTGCATTTCGCGCAGTGAAGCCGATGCCACCTCCAGCTCGCGCTTGTAGCCCATCTGCGTCGCCACGGCTTCGGTGATCCCGTATTCGGCCGCGTTGTAGGTCGTGCGAATGAGCCAGCCGATGCCGGGCGCGACGAAGTGCCGGTCCTTCGCCTCTTCGAGCATGTCGAGTGCTTCGGCATCTGCGAAGCTGGCGTGATAGACCATCTCGATGCCGTGGCGCACGCACTGCTTGACCGACTCGCTCGAACGCGCGTGCGCAGCCATGCGTTTGCCGTAGCGCCTGGCCTCTTGCGCGAGCATGGCCACCTCGTCTTCCGCGAAAGGTGACATCTCGGCGGGCAGGCCGGCGATGTACTCGCCGGACAGGTTGATTTTCAGGTGATCGACACCGTACTTGATGAAGGTGCGCGCTGACTTGCGGATCTCTTCGGGGCCGCTGCACACGCTGCCGAAGCTGAGTTCTTCGAACTTCATGTGCGGCAGCGTGTTGTCGCCCAACGCGCCGATGGTGGTGATCTCCTGGCTGCCAGCCAGGTAGCGCGGGCCTGGGAACTCGCCCGCTTCAATGGCGTTGCGCAGCACCACGTCCAGGCGCGGCTTGGCCGCGGCTGCGCCAATGGCCGAGGTCCAGCCCATGTCCAGGTAGCGCTTGGCGACGCGCACGCACCAGAGCATGTGTTCTTCGGGCGGCATGAACTGGATGGCCGCGAGCGAGGGCTGGTCATTCCACGAAAAGTGCGTGTGGGCCTCGGTCATGCCGGGCATGAGGAAGCGACCCTTTCCGTCGATCACGCGCGCGTCATCGGTGCTCACGCGCTTCGGAAAGCGAGCGACTTCTACGATGCGCTTTCCTTCGACGAGAAGGTCACCGGTATAAGGGTCTTCGCCCGAGCCGTCGAAGATGCGGACATTGGTGAATGCCATACGGGTCATCGTTGTCTCCTCCGGCATGCGGTGCCGGTAATGGGTTGTCGAAATGGAATCTGGCGCCGTCTCAGCGGAGTGCCGCGTAGAAGGCTTCGAGTTCTTGTGTGCAGCGCTGCGGCTGCTCGAAAGTCGTCCAGTGACCGCACCCGTCGAGAATGACGAGGCGGCTGCCGGCGATGCGTTCCTGCATGGCGCGGACGTTGGCCGCCGGGGCCACTCCGTCCTGGTCGCCGGTGACCAAGAGCGTCGGCACATCAAGGCGTTCGAGCGCGGCCGACTGCGCATCGGCGAGCGCCGCACAGCTCTGCGCGTAGCCCTCGGGCGACTGGCGCATCACGCTCTCACGCACCAGCGCGAGCACCGCCGGTTGCTGCTCCTTCGTTCGCGTGCTCGTCGCGCCCTTCACGATGGCGTCGGCGATCTCCTGCATGGCCGACACACCGCCCCGCGCCGCGTTGGCTCGGGCCGCGATGTTGGGGCGCGCGGCATCGGGAGGCGCAGCCAGCGGGCCGAAGAGTGCCAGCGATTTCACCGTATCGGGACCGCGCAGTGCCAGGTGTTGAGCGACGATCGTGCCCATCGAGTGCGCTATCACATGCACCGACTCGATGTCGAGCGCCGAAAGCAGCTGCGACATTGCATCCACGTAGCCCTCGATTGACAACGCCTTTCCGTCAGCCGGCAGTGGCGATCTCGCGCTGCCTGGCAGGTCGGGCCTGATACGGCGAAAACCGCCAAGCGCCGGCAACAGTGGGGTCCAGTTGTTCGATGAGCCGCCGAGTCCGTGGATGCACAGCAGCGCCTCACCTTCACCGTCGATCTCGACAGTCAGGCCGTTCAGAACATGAGTCGTCATGCGCAGCCTTTCAGACGAACTTGTTTTCGATGGCGCCGAGCCGGTCGATCTCGACGCGCACCACGTCACCTGCACGCAGGTAGCGCGGCGGGCTCATGCCCATGCCCACGCCCGCCGGTGTGCCGGTCGCGATCACGTCGCCGGGGTAGAGCGTGATGCCGCGCGAGATGGTCTCGATCAGCGTCGGGATGTCGAAGATCATGTTCTCGGTCGGCCCGTCCTGGCGCAGCTCGCCGTTGACCCAGCAGCGCACCCGCGTCTTCGTGCCGTCGAACTCGTCGCCCGTGACGATCCATGGGCCCATAGGACAGAAGGTGTCGAAGGACTTTCCCATGTCCCACTGCCCGTGGCGCATCTGCACATCGCGCGCAGTTACGTCGTTGACGACCGTGTAGCCGAAAACGTGCGACATCGCAGCTGCGCGCGTGATGTTCTTGCCGCCCTTGCCGATGACCACGGCCAGTTCGGCTTCGTAGTCGATCTGCGTCGACACCTCGGAAGGCACGAGCACGTCGTCGTGCGGGCCGACAACGCACTCGGGCACCTTGGTGAAGACGATGGGCCATTCGTCGGTCTTGGCCGCGTTGTCCTTGAACACCGAAGCAGACAGTTCTTTGGCGTGCGCATGGTAGTTGCGCCCCACGCACCAGAGGTTGCGTCGCGGCTTGGGCAGCGGCGCATCGAGCACCACGTCGCCCAGGTTGACTGCGGGACCGGCGGCCTCCGGAAGCGGGCCGCCCTCGGCCAGGGTTTCGATCAGCGTCAGCACGCCGAAGTCCGCTTGGGCCTGTGTGAACTGCAGTGGGGTGACGGTCTTGCCGTCGGCGGAAACGAGGCCGACCTTGCGGTGTCCCTCGCTCGTGAAATTGGCGATTCGCATGAGGTTTGCTCCTGTGTTTTAGCGATGCGCCAACTTTAGAAATTGCGGACCAGAAGCGCTTATCGACCGATCCGGCGGCGTATCGAATCGTCTGGTGTGCTTCTAAGGACTTACCCGGGGCGCTGTGTTGGCCCGATGCGTGGGAGGGAACAATCGCCGCAAACGACCTCGATGAGAGACAGATGCAGGAAGCCTATGCACTCCATGAAGGCGCGTTCGGCACGGCGATCGTCCTGGAGGCGAGCGCCAACCTGGTGTCGCATGCGCATTCGGAAACACAGCTCGCCCTATGGCTGGGCGGTGCGCGCGCCTGTGCCCATGTGAGCTCCGAGGTCGTGCCTTACGGCGAAAGCGTGGCTTTGGGTGTGAACGCTTTCGAGGCGCACGACATGGTGCGGCTGGAAGACAGCGGATCAAGCCTCTTCATCGTCTTCATGATCAAAAAGGACTGGCTCGACGACCTCAGCCAGGCAAAGGATCGGAGCTTCCGGTTCCCATCTCCGCGAGTTCCCATCAGCGACGCGTTGCGGCGTTCATGCTGGCGGGTGCTGGACCTGATGATCTCCGCCGGTGCAGGGCGCGAGCAGGTGGACAAGGAGGTGGAGCGCTTGCTGGAGGCCGCCATCGCGGCATCCACGACGGGCGCGGATGCCGCTCCGGTGCCCGGGGGCATCGGCGTGACGCTGGACCATCGCCTGCGCGCCGCCATCGCTCACATGCGCACGCATGTCTCCGAGAAAACGAGCATCGACGAGATCGCCGCAAAAGTCGGGCTGTCGCGCGCGCATTTCTTCGCGCTGTTCCGCGATCAGTTGCACACGACGCCGCAGGTGTTCTGGAGCGGCGTGCGCGTCGAGGAAGCCATGCGCCGCGTCAGCGAAGGCGGCGAGTTGACCGATGTAGCGCTCGACCTCGGCTTCTCGGCACCGGGCAATTTCTCGCGCTTCTTCAAGGAACACACCGGCGTCTCTCCGTCGATCTTCAAGCGGGCTACGCGCGCTCCGTCTCCTGTTACCGTCACAGGCATCCCGCGCGAGGGACAGTCTTCCTAGGCGTACTTTCAGGCTTCAGGATCTAAAGCGGCGAACAGTGAGGCGGTCCGTTTTGGATCGCAAATCAAACGATGCCAGCGAATGACCGGTTGTGGCCGATAGTACCCATTCAGTAGCGGACTGCGAGCGACGGCAATCGCTGCATAGCCGCCCTTGGGGTATGCCCCCCTTCAAATGGGTTGCCGACGTTCGAGAGGCTCGGCTTGAGAGGAGCTGTCCGTCAAAAACGAGCCGCTCCCCATTTGCGCGCGGCACGCCTGCCCATTGTTCCCGCGGTAGCGGGGGAGGACGATCAGGCCTCAGGCCCACACTTCGTCGATCACGGGGTTTTGCAGAATGCCTATGCCTTCGATCTCCACTTCGCAGACGTCGCCCGGCTTAAGCCAGACCTGCGGCGTGCGCGCCAGACCCACGCCCGAGGGCGTACCGGTGATGATCATGTCGCCCGGCTGCAATTCCATGCCTTCCGAGCACGCGGCAACGAGGGTCGCTACGTCGAAGATCATGTCGCGCGTGTTGGCGCTTTGCAGCACTTCGCCGTTCAGTCGGCAGGTCAGCTGCAGGCCGGTGGCGCCTGCCGGCAGTTCGTCCGCTGTGACGAATTCGGGGCCGAAGCCGCCGCTGCGATCGAAGTTCTTTCCCCACAGCCATTGGCCGGAGCGGAACTGGTAGTCGCGGATGGAACCCTCGTTGAAAATGGCGTAACCGGCCACGTGCGCCAGCGCATCCTCCTTGGCGATGTAGCGGCCTGCCTTACCGATGATGGCCACGAGTTCCGCCTCATAGTCGAACTGCGTGGAGACCCGCGGGCGCACCAGGGGCTCGCCGTGTGCGACCCATGAAGAGGGAAAGCGCTGGAACAGGACCGGGTGCTTGGGCGGCTCGAAGTTGCTTTCCGAGGCGTGATCGACGTAGTTCAGGCCGATGGCGAAGGCCTTGGAGGGGTTCTGAAGCGGCGGCAGCAGTTTCAGCTCGGCGAACGCCAGGTGCTGCGTCGCGCGGGCGGCGGCATCCTTCACTGCGCTCAGTCCGTCGGGGTGCTTGAGCAGCGCGTCCAGCGTCGACGGCAATCCGACTTCGGTGAGGTTGACGACCTGCGAACCGGTTCGCAGCCCCAAGGCGGGCAGGCCGTTGCTGGCGATAAAGGCGATGAGTCTCATGGTGTGGCTTTCAAGGCCGGCTTATGCCGGCTGCTCCAGGTTGGTGATGAAATCGGGGGGCAGCGAAGGCCCCCACACATACAGCGAGTCTTCTGGCGGATGGTCTGCCGCGGGCCACTCGCTGTCGGCCGGCACGTAGTCGATGTCGTGCGAATACTCGGCATAGCTGCCCCACGGATCGCGCACGTAGTAGAAGTAGTTCGACCCGAGCACGTGCCGCCCCACGCCCCAGCCTCGCCCATGGCCGGCATTGCGCATCTGCTCGGAGCCGCGCCCGACCTCGTCGATGCTGCCCACGTCCCAGCTCGAATGGTGCAGGCCGGCCGCGTGCGACTTTGCGAAGGCCACCAGATGGTGATCGGAGCCATGGGCTCCATGCAGGAAGGCGATCAAGTCGCCGGAATGATCGGACAACCGCAGGCCCAGGATTTCCTGCGAGAAGCGGATCATTCGCGGCACGTCGGGCGTGAAGAAAAGTACGTGCGACAGGTAACGGGGGCGAACCTGCAGCGCGCGGCTGCGCGCTGGCGCGGCGCCATGGCCCGGTGCGACGGGCGGTGTCACGACCGGGCGGGACTTGTGCGAGGGCGACACCTTCGACGCTGCCACGAGCTGCAGGTGTGTGCCGTCCGGGTTGCGCAGCCAGACGCCCTCGGCATCGCCCAGCGGGTGCGGCTGTGCCTCGAGGCCAGCCGTGACAATGCGTTCCCGCAAGGCATCCAGCTGATGCGCATGCACGCCATAGCGCACGTACTCGAGCTGCTTCGACCGGCCCGATGCATGGACCCAGGCCCAGCAATGCGGATGGCCGAAGGTGTGCAGCGCCAGGCGGTTGCCTTCGCGGCGCACGTCCAGGCCGAAGGCGCGGTAGAACTGCTCGGCCTCATGCAGGTCGGGCACGCTGAACACGAAGCGGTCGACCGAATGGACCGACGCATGGGGGGCTTGATTCATACCTCAGCCTCCTTTGTGTCGTCGGGGCGGGCACGCAGGGTCGCTGCGAAGCAGCTGCAGATTTCGTCATTGGCGCGCCGTGCAGCCTCCGAGACCTCGAAGAACCCGAAGAAGGGATGGAACATGTCTTCGTAGCGCAGCACCTGCGTGGCAATGCCAGCCGCCTGCAGCCGCGCCGCATAGGCCAGCCCCTCGTTGTACAGGGGGTCGCACCCTGCCACGGCGATGACCGTGGCGGGCAAGTCGCCCAAGTCTGCGCAGTGCAGGGGAGACGGAGGAAAGTCCGTCGCACGGTCCGCTGCCGTGCCCAGGTAGAGCCGCGCCACCTCCCGCAGGTCGTGCGGCGTGAGCATTGGATACGCACACCCATCGTTTCTCTCGAGCCTGACCGTGTCGCGCGCGAAATCGACACCGGGCACGATGAGCAGCTGACCCGCGAGCGCAAAGCCGCGGTCTCGAACCTGGATGGCCGACGAGGCAGCGAGATTGCCGCCCGCGCTTTCCCCGGCCACGGCCACGCATGCGGGATCGCCACCGAGGGCCACGGCGTTGGCCAGCGCCCACAACGTGGCAGCCAGCGCGTCGTCGTGCGCGGCGGGAAAGGGATGCTCCGGCGCGAGTCGATAGTCCACGGACACCACCACCGCCTCGATGTCGCGACACAGCTTGCGCGCGATGTCGTCCATCAGCTCGACGCTTCCGAGAACGAAGCCGCCGCCGTGGAAGAAGACGACGGTCGGCAGCGACGGCCTGTGCGAATGCGGGCGGTACACGCGCACCGGAACGCGCACGTCTGCGTGCGCGGCAACCGTGTCCTCCACAGACTGCACATCCGGCAATCCGGAGCGCTCGCGCGCGGCAAGGACAGCGGCGCGCATGCGACCGCGCGCCTCGTCCGGCGTGCCGCTGAACGGTGGGGGCGCACCGCGTGCCTGCAGGGCAGCAACCACCACGGCGAGTTGGGGATCAAGCTGCGGCATGGCCGGCATCACATCTCCCCCAGCACGTGTCGTTGTGAGTCGAAGGCGCGGGCGCGCAGCGCGTCGACATCGATGTGCAGCATGCGGCCATTGCGCTTCACCGCGCGTCCGGCGACGTAGACGGAGTCGACATTGCCTGGGTGCGCGGCCAGCACGATGGCCCCGACGGCGTCGGACACGGGGGTGAGGTTCAGGTCGTCCTGCCGCACCAGAATGAGGTCGGCCTGCTTGCCCGGCGTCAGCGATCCCGTCTTGTGCGCCAGCCCGGTGGCCTTGGCACCGGCGATCGTGCCGAACTCGAGCACGTCACGCAAAGTGATGGTCGGTGGTGCGTTCGCGGCCTTCGAATGGCCGCCACCCATCCAGGAGCGGTAGTGCGCAAAGGCATGGCGCATCTGCGTGAACATGTCGCCGGCGCATTTCGTTTCGGTATCGCCGCTCAGGCTGGGACGGATCCCGGCGGCCAGCAACCGGTCGAATGGGATATCGCCGATTCCCTGCGCGTTCAGTTCGCAGTGCACGCCCAACGAGGCCGTCACGCCCGCGTCGGCCATCATGGCCAGTTCGTCGTCCCCGCAGAAGCAGCAATGAACGAAGGTAAGGTCGTCGCCCAGCACGCCGGCCTGGTGCATCTGGGCGATCGCGCGGACCGGTGCATTGCGCGCATACGCGCCCATGTGGATGGTGGAGCGAATGTCCAGTTCGCGCGCCAGGCGCAGGTCCTGCAGCCAGACCTCGCGGCGTGCCATTTCCGGGCCGCGCCCAGCCATTGCCAGCGTCAGCAACTGGTCGTCCGAAGAGAAGTACTGGCTGCGCAGCCTGCGGATGTCCTGCGGATGACCGCGTTCGCTGTCGAACATCCAGGAATGCCCCTCGACCAGCGGCCAGCCATGGGCGAAGACACCCCGGATGCCGGCGTCGCGCAAGGCCAGGATCGCGGCGTCCGCATGCTCCGGTGTGTTCTGGACATGCGACCAGTCCAGCATCGTGGTCGTTCCGCTGTCCAAGGCCGACACCGCGCCCAGCAGGGTGCCGGCATAGACGTCCTCGGTGCGGAAAGCAGCCCCCTTGGCGCCGAGCATTTCCGCGAAGTAGATCTGAGGATCGATGTCCGCATAGCGATGCCGCACGCAGGTTTGCCAGGTGTGCCGATGGGTGTCGACGAAGCCCGGCATGACGATCATGCGTTGCGCGTCGATGCGCTCGGCCGCTTCGGTCTCGATGTGGGGGGCGACCGCGACGATGCGCTCGCCTTCGATCAGGACGTCGCCGCGGCGCAGGTCGCCGATGGTGGGGTCCATGCTCAGGACCCAGCCACCGGCCAGGAGGGTGCGGTGGGTGTTCACGGCTTGCTCCGCGTGAGCCAGCGGCCCAGTTGCGCCTCGACCGCACCGGCCCGTGCCAAGGCGCTGCTGGCCCAGGCGACGTAGCCGTCCGGGCGCACCAGGATGCCCGTCACGCCGTCCATCTCTGCCGGTACACGGCCGACGCGGGCGCTGACGACGTTCAAGGGCAGGCCAGCGCACTGCAGCGCTTCGAACTGGCGGCTCTGGCCTTCCAGATCGAGCAGCAGGAACTTGCGATCGCGCAGGAGCTCGGCCGGCCGAAGCGACCGGCCATCGAGCGTGAGGAGGTCGAAGTCGGGTAGGCGGCAACCGGTCAGCGCGTGGTTGCCTGCTTCGTGCGGATACGGCGCTTCCAGCCCGCACAACTCCAGCACCAGTTTGCGCTGCACGTCCGGCAGCGGAATGATCTGCTCGGCCATGCGCCGCTTGAGTGTGAGGCCGCTTTCGTCGAAGTTGAACTGCAGCACACACTGCGCCTTGACGCTCTCCAGCAGGGCGCGCATGACAGGCAGGCGCTCCGCGTCGTAGCTGTCCAGTGTCGACTCATCGGCATGGCCGTTGACCACGTTGGCCAGCTTCCACCCCAGGTTGAAGGCATCCTGCAGGCAGAAGTTCATGCCGACGCCGCTGGCTGGATAGTGGATGCGGGCCGACTCGCCCACCAAGAACACGCGACCCTTTCGCAGCGACGGCACCGAACGCATCTGGTCGTCGAAGCGCGATGCCCAGCGGTGGCTGGTGATGCCGTAGTCGGTGCCGTGCACGTCCGCGATGCATTTCAGCGCTTCTTCCAGGGTGACGGGTTCATCCTTCGGTGCCATGCGTCGGTCGCGATGGACGATGTTGAAACGGGTGATGCCTTCACCGAAGGCGTAACCGCGCACCCAGCCCATCTCGTTGTCGACGTTGATGCGTCCTCCGGGCCAGGGCGCATCCAGGTGCGCATCGATGACGATGCCGCGGAAGGTGCCGGAATGGCCATCGAACGGGATGCCGGCACCGGAGCGCACCGTGCTGCGGCCGCCGTCCGCGCCGACGAGGTAGCGCGCGCGCAGCGTCGCTGGCGCCCCCTGGGCATCGGTGATCGACACGGTCACGCCGCTGCCATCCTGCTCGAAGGACTGCAGTTCCGTGCCGCGGCGAATTTGCGCGCCGCTCTCGGTCGCCCATTGCCAGAGGATTTCTTCGGTGAAGTTCTGTGGCAATCCCAGTGTGAAGCCGAATCGGCTTTCCAGGTACTGCCAGCGAATCGGATGAAAGCCGGCCCATATGTGCGAAGGCCGAAACGGGTACGGCACGATCTCGCGCGTGCGCTCGATGAACCGATCCGCAATGCCACGCGCATCGAACAACTCGAGCACGCGCGGCAGGATGGTCCCCGCCCGCGACTGCACGCCCTCGGTCCTGCGTTCGAGCACCAGCGTCTTAGCGCCCGCACCCGCCAGTTCGGCGGCGAGCGTCAAGCCCGAAGGGCCACCCCCTACCACGATGACATCCCATGACTGCATGTTTGTTTGCTCCCTATTCAGGCTGGATGCCCGCTGCCTTGATGGCCGCTTCGACCATCGGGCGATCATTCGAAATCAGGCGCGCCAGGTCTTGCGGCGAGCCGCCCATGACGCGCCACTGTTCTTCCTCGATCTTCTTGCGCACCTCCGGCAGCTGAAGCGCCTGGGCGAAGGCGGCGTTGAGCTTGCGCACGATCGGCTCCGGCGTGTTCGCCGGTGCGACGAAGCCCATCCAGTTGCCGAACGGGCGGAACGACGGGAACACTTCCGTCATCGTCGGAACGCCCGGCTGCGATGCCAGGCGCTTGTCCGACATGAAGGCCAGCACCCGCACCTGTCCCGCTTT
>Ga0160495_100770_pt1 | contig 11813 bp, 11 predicted proteins | sample DID4MG_4_FD_108251 | JGI IMG/M metagenome (GOLD analysis project Ga0160495, IMG submission 108251) | Enriched soil microbial communities from UW Madison campus, WI, USA - DID2933_E24_FP4 MG | ecosystem: Environmental > Terrestrial > Soil > Unclassified | place: USA: Madison, Wisconsin | collected... | reverse complement strand
GGGTACGGCAACACGGTCCTGGCCCGTCGCATCGTGCCTGCCAAACTTGCAACACTCGAAGACGTGTCCGGCCTTCCGCGGCTTGCCGACGTGGTTGTCGGCATCTATCTCAGCTCGGACCGCAAGCGTTCGCTCGTCGCCGAGAGCTTCGCCGCGCATTTCGCCGACGCGTTTGTTGCGAGCAACCGGGAGGATGACTGGCCCCGATCGTAACCCGTCGACAAATCGCCCTCGATGAACATAACAGCTCGGACCGACCAAATACGTTCCTGCATTTGGAGCCTTTTCGAGTGGTGCGCCTATTCGGTGAAATAAGCGCAATCTCGATGCTCATGAACGCGAGCAATGCCTAGCCTTCACGCCGGCGCCACCGAAGTGGGAGGTGTAATCGCCCTCGGAATAAACCGCGGCGCGTTATCGTCTCGAACAGTTCCTCAGGGCCTTCCGGATCGAGAATTTCGTTGTCGGCGAGCCACTTCTCAAGATCGGACACTTCCGGCGTAGTGTAGGGGATCAAAGTGCGCCCTTGTTGCGATTTGCGGAGACTTTCAATTGCCGCAATCAGAGATCCGGATTGCGCCATTTCATGCGCCACTGTGCGAGCGGACACGCCCAGATGTTCGGCCAGCAAGTCGGCTCTGAACGCGGCAATCCTTCCACGCATCTCTTCAGAGCCTCCTGCTTCGAACGCGACATCGCATTCGCGATCAAAGCGCATGGAACGGTTGTTCATGTTTGATGAGCCTACGCGGACAATCTCGTTGTCCACGATCATCAGCTTTGAATGAACATAAATCGGCTGCTTGTTGACGGTAACCGGGTGATACATCCGGAAGCGATCACTTGGGTCATGCCGCCTCAGCGACTCCCGTAATCGTGCTCTGGCTGTGTCCATCGCAAGCGCGCCCAGCCAATTGTCGGAGGCGACGGGATTGATGAGCACGACCTCCGGCCCATCGGGCTCAGCCAACCGCTGGGCAATCGCTTGAGCCACCGCTCTCGACGCAAAATATTGGCTTTCCGCGTAGATCAGTGTGCGTGCGGACGCGATCATATCGAGGTATAGTTTTTCGATTTCGACGACCCGGCTCTCTTGAAGGTGCGACGGTTCGGTGCGGGCAACGGCCAGGTTTACCGAACCAAAAGAGAAACCCGGACTTGGCCGGTCCGTGGCTGGGCCTTGTAAAGGGGCCCGAGGCACCTCGTTGCCGCCGGCGCGCAGCCATCGCATACGACAAAGTTCTGCCAAAGTACGGGCAGCCTCACCAGTGAACATACTGGAAGCATCATGCCATGGACCGTAGGGCGCGCCGTTCGGCCGGTGCCGGAGCGGATTGTCGTCAAGATGCTCGCGCGTATCCCAGCGGTCGAGTGTGACGTCGATCCCGCCGCAGAATGCCACCTCGTCATCGATCACCAGCATTTTCTGGTGGTGCGAACTCCCGACTGGATGCTTTCCGTCAAGCTTCACGGAGATACGCGGATGCCATTTCCATCTCAGGAGATACGGCAGGTTGGACGGCCGCATCCAGCTTGCGAGGAGTGCCGGGCTCCAAAGGAGAATCCTGATCTCGAGATCAGGATTTTGGCGCGCCAGCCAGAGAATGAAGTCGCCAACCTTGCGAGGCGCGCCGTCATCGACATCGGGACGTCCAAGCGTTGTGCCCGCGTCAAAGTCCCATCCCACCAGGAATATGGAATGCCGGGCGGTTCGCATGGCATTGCGGATGGCGCTGAAATAGTCGTCCGCATCCACGATGATCGAAAAATCGTCTGCACGCCCAATACTCCAGCAGTTTAGTCCGGGCTGGAACACTGACCCGTCAGACATGTAGACCTCCCTTAACGCGCGCGTACAATACCTATAACCCAGCCGCACTCAATCAATCCCGGCGAGGGGTGAAGGGAAAAATATTCGTGGTTATTTTTACCCCCTCCACCGTGTGTTGGATGTCTCGGGTTCAATCAAGTCGTGCTGCCTCGACGGAAAAGAGAAGGGCGCGCAGTACCTGATCCATAAAGCCTGCGCGGACTGTCTCGGGCGGTTCGTCGAGGTCTCGGGCGTCGAGTTCTTTGGTGAGTCGTCGCCGTTGACATGGCCGAGTTTGGTCAACACTTTCGTATCTGGGCCGGCAAGAATATGGCTTCCCATATGTCTCCGTTACCCAAATATTCGCGTGCTTTGGAGTGTTTGTGGGCGGTGCCGGTGGATTACTTCACCGCGGGCTATCCAACCTTCGGTGATCCGATCGCGATTGACGTTTCTTGTTCGATTACAACGACGGCGCACCAGCGGGAAAAGCGCTGTGAAAGGTTTCCGGGCAATTGGGACCAAACGCAAATGGAGACCCGACAGAGGACCCCCGAAGAATTACCGAAAGGGCCGGCTCGATGATGCCTTGGCGGGTTCTAAAACGACACAAGGGTTTCGGCCTTTCACTGATGGTCGACATCATCTGGCTGAATATTCAAACTCCGAGAAGACTATGTAGTTTGTGGTTGCTTTTGAGCGCTGGACACAGTTGCAACTCTCCAGGCCTTCCTCTTCTAAACCTGCAGTGAAACGACCGTTCTGTAGGGCCTGCTGCTGGTTGTGGACCGAACGTGTTCACCTTCCGATAGACTGAGTGCAAGCATGAGTTTGAGCCCACCCACAGCGTGGGGCTGTCGTCCGAGGCGCCATCGGAAAGAAAAGGAAGAGGCCGCCCGATGGGGCGACCTCTGCAACGGGGTATCAGTTGGCTACGCCGACGATCGATTTCAGAACCGATGCGCCGACGGTGTATTTGGGATCGACCATGTTGCCGAGGCGAACGCGGCCGCACTGGGTCAGGAGCATGTAGGCGTCGATCTCCTCGAAGCCGAAGTCGGAGACCATCCAGCGGATGAGTTCACGGTAGGCGCCCCGCGCCGCGTCCTCCATGGGGCGCGATGAGCCGATCGTCATGTAGAATCGGTCGTTCTCCAGCCTCGGCGTTTTGATCGTCCAGTTCTTGATGAGGTCGATCTGTATGGTCGTGACCGTGGGATGCTCGACGGCAACGCCACAAAGCTCGCCGTCGCCCTGTGCCGCATGGCAGTCACCGAGATAGAGATAGGCGCCCTTCGTGTTGACCGGCAGGTAGATGACGGTCTCCGGGCAGATGTCGGGCAAGTCCATGTTTCCGCCGTAGTAGTCCGGAACGAGCGAGGAAATCGCTTCGATTTCCGGTGCGGTGCCGATCGTACCGATGAATGGCTCGTAAGGCAGAGTGATTTTGTCGTTCCATCTCACGCCCGTTTCGGCATCGACATCCAGCTTGCGGACGCGCTCCGGCAGCGGTGCCGTCAGCAATGCCGTATCGGCCGTCGGGACAAGTCCGCCGAACTCTGGCATGATGACCGTCGTTCCGCGCGGCTGTGGTCCGCGCGGAACGATGCTCTTGATATAGATCGCAAGGCAATCGCCCTTCTCTGCGCCGTTCACGTAGATCGGGCCGTTCTGCGGGTTGAGATAGGGAAAGTTGAGGAGCTTCGTTGGACTATCTGTTTCGTGCTTGATGGCCCCCTCGAAGGCGTCGTGCGTTTCGGCGGAGACGACGGCACCGGGATCGACTGTCAGCACCGGATCGACGAAAGCGCCGTAAACATAGTGATACTTGCCCTGGCTTTCCTCGGTAATGCTGTAGGTCTCGCCGGCCTTCCCTCTTGCAACGCCTTTACGGGCCATGATTGTTTCGTCAAGCCAACTCATGAGTGCTCCTTCCTTTGCTGTTTTACGATTTCAAACGGCGAGATAGCGTCGCACGGCATCGCGATCCTCCAGTGTTTCTGGCATGATCTTGTCGGTGATGCGGCCTTTGTCGATGACATAGCAGCGCTGCGCCATAGCGCGGATCATGTCGATGTTCTGCTCGACGAAGACGATAGTGACGCCGGTCGTCCTGTTCAGTTCGACCATGATGCGGGCGATGTCCTGGACGATGTTGGGTTGAATGCCCTCCGACGGCTCGTCCAGCAGGATCAGCGACGGTTTGCCCATCAGCACCCGACCGATGGCGAGCTGTTGCTGCTGGCCACCGGACATCGTGCCCGCCGGCTGGTTGCGCCGCTCCTTCAGAATGGGAAAATAGCTGAAGACTTTCTCGATCTCTTCGGCCGTCGCGCGTTTGCTGGAGATGGATTCGCCCACCATAAGGTTTTCGATGACGCTCAGGCGCGGGAAGACGTCTCGTCCCTGCGGGACGTAGCCGATGCCGAGCCTGGCACGCTTGTAGGCAGGCACGTTGTCGACGGCCGTGCCGCGAAAGACAATCGAGCCTTTGTCGCGCGGAAGAAGACCGATCAGGCTCTTCATGAGCGTCGACTTGCCGACGCCGTTGCGACCGATGACGGCCACGATCTCGCCTTCGCGAACGTCGATGTCGATGCCCTGCAGGACAGGCTTGCCGCCATACCCAGACCATAGGCCGACAGTATTCAGAAGAATTTCGCTACGCATGGGTGGCGTCTCCGAGATAGATGGCGGCCACTCGTTCGTCTGCGACGATCTCGTTGATCGTGCCTTGGGCGAAGATCTTTCCAAAATGGAGGACGGTGACCTTGTGGGCAATCTGGCGAACGAAGGCCATGTCGTGTTCGACGGCCAGCACCGTGACGCCGTCTCGGTTCAATGCCTGGACCATTTCGCCGGTCGCTGCGGTCTCGTCCGGTGTCATTCCGGCCGTGGGCTCGTCGAGCAGCAGGAGACGCGGCTTCAGGCCTACCGCCATACCGATCTCCAGCCATTGTTTTTGTCCGTGGCTGAGATTGCCGGCCAGTTGATGCCGCGCTTCCGTCAGCTTGAGGAATTCAAGCAGCCGATCGATCTCCCCATCGAGTTCTGCGGGCGGGCAATGATGCTGCAGGGCGATCTGCAAGTTCTGACGCACGCTGAGCGCTTTGAAGATGCCGGGAACCTGGAATTTGACGCTGATGCCGCGACGAATACGCTCGAACGACTTCGCCTTTGTGATGTCGTTACCTTCGTAGAGAATCTGGCCGCTTGTCGGCAGGTGCTCTCCGAGGATCAGGCGAAACAGGGTGCTCTTTCCGGCTCCGTTTGGTCCGATCAAGCAGTGAATTTCTCCGCGCTGCAGGGCGAAGTCCACGCCGCCGGTCACATGCAGGCCGCCGAACCACTTGTTGAGGGCGCGTGTTTCGAGAATGGCCATGGTCATTCTCCCTGACGTTTCGGTTTGCGGTTCACCAGCGCGGCGACAAGCGTTCCCAGACCGAAAACGAGGCCGCGGGGGGCGATCAGAACGGTCAGCACCAGGAGAGCGCCCATCACGACGAGCGCGTACTGGCTGCCGTGGATAGTCAGGGCCTGAAACCCGGCCAGCACGAGCATCGCGCCGATCAGCGTGGTCGTCAGGTCGCTGCGTCCACCGACGGCAACCCAGACGATTGGCAACGCCGCCGCCGTCATCCCCATCGAGGCCGGCGTGATGTAATTGCCCCAGGATGTGTAGAGAACGCCGGAAAGTCCTGCCAACGCCGAGCCGATAATGAAGGTGACCAATTGATAGACCCGAATGTCGTAACCCAGCATCTCGGCGCGCTGCGGGTTCTCGCGGATAGCGACGAGCACGTTGCCGAAGCGGGAGTTCACGAGAATTCGCAAACCGAGGTAGCAGGCGATCAGCAGAGCCAGGGTGAAGTAGTAGAGCTGAACATCGGGGAAGAGCACGATGTCGCTGCCGAACCATGGGATCGTCAGGGAAGGCATGCCGCCCATGCCATTGTAGCCGTTCAATCTTGCGGCACCGACCCGCCATTCCGGGCCTGCGGTCTGTGCCATGAAGCGTTCGAGGACCAGTGTGACCGAAAGCGTGACGATGCCGAGGAAGACACCGCTGATACGGCCGAAGAAAAGGAAGTATCCGAGTGCCGCGGCCAGCAACGCCGCTGCCGCCACCGACGCGACCAAGGCGAAGATGGTCAGCCCATAGGCATCGCCGAAATTGATCGAGATGACGCCATATGTGTAGCCGGCGACACCGAAGAAAGCCGTCTGGCCGAAACTCAACGTGCCGCCGTATCCCCAGATCAGGCTCAGGCCGAGCGCCATGAACGCCCAGTTGAAGAAGTAGACGTTGTTTCCGACATCGTAGCCGTCCGCAAACAGTGGATAGGCGCATGCCAGCGCGACGACCAGCGTGAAGGCGGACCAGAAGGGCTTGCCTTTGCCGAGCGTCTGGGGGCCCTGCAGAAGCCCGAGCGTTTTCATCAGGGAGTTTGTTCCTTGCATGGATCAGGTTCTCTCGCGAAGTATCCAGCCGGAAATACCGCGCGGCAGGATGCGAATAACGATGATGACGGCGACCAGAAGGCCGATCTGTCCGGCAAGCTGTCCCTGCCAGGATGTCAGACTGGCCTTTACCGCGCCGAGGACGAGGGCGGCTGGTGCCGTCCCGAGGAAGATGTCCGCACCGCCGACGACGACGGTGACGAAGGCTTCGACGACAAATGCGGAGCCCATCGTGGGTACGAGCGTCATGGTAGGGGCATAAAGACCGCCCGCGAGCCCGGCGAGCGCCGCGCCTAGGCCGAATGTGAGACTGTAGACGAGACCGGTGTTGACGCCGAGCGCTTGCGCAATATGCGGCACCTGGATGGTTGCACGGGCCAGCACGCCGAACCGTGTTTTGGTGAAGCCCACCCAGAGCAGGCCCAGCGTTCCCAGCGCCGCGACCATCAACACGACGCGATAGACCGAGTAGGAATAGGGGCCGACAGTGAAACTGCCGAAGGGTGTTCCCGTGCCAGGCATGGTCGAGCCGAGCAGGATCAACGTCCCCTGCGTGACGACCATCGACACGCCCCATGTCGCGACAATGGTGTCGAGCGGCCTGTCGTAGAGAGGGCGAATGATAATGCGCTCGATCACCATACCAGCGAACCCGGCGGCAAGGGCTCCCGCGAGGATGGCGATCGGCAGCGGCAGTCCGGCGCGAGCAGCCGCCGCACAGACATAGGCGCCGCACATGATGAACTCGCCATGGGCGAGATTGATGACGCCCATCATGCCGAAGATGATCGCCAGCCCGCAGGCCGAGAGCACGAGAAAGGCGAAGGCATCACCGGTCTGATAGAGAAAGCTGAAGATCGAAAAGAGAACGGTCATTGCGACGATTTCCTTGCACGTGGGCACCAGGCGGCACGCTCGGGGAGGGACGTGGCCGGGACGGTCCCCGGCCACACGATGTGCTAGTTGGCGGCTTTGGGCAGGTTCGACGGCGTATACTGCTCACTCGGATCGTTCTTCGTCAGGTCGCAACCCACTTCACCCAGCCAATAGGGCTTGATGTCGTTCCAAACCTTCGGGAAGCTGATCGAGTGATCTTCGTTGACCTTGGCCAGGTAGATCGAGTGCGACATGTGCTGGCTCTTCGGATCGAGGCATACCTTGCCTTCCGGCGCGTCGTAGCAGACGTCGCCCTGGGCGATCACCTTGCGCAGTTCTTCCTTGTCAGTCGAACCATTGGCGCGCTCGACCATCTGTTTGTAGAGATAGACCGCCAGGTAAGAGTTTTCCGCTTCCTGATTGATGTAAGGCTCGTCCGGGAACTTCTTGTGCCACCGTTCGACAAAGGCCTTGGACTGGGGATTGTCCACTTCCTCGACCCAGTTGACCGTCGCATACATGTTGGCGAGGCTCGGCGGCTTGAAGCGTTTGTGCTCGTAGCCCTGGCCGACATTGACGGAAGACGCCATCGGGAGGTTCACGTTCGCTGCCGCAGCCTGCTCATAACAGGACGCCTGTGCGGTGCCAACGAGGAGGGTGACGACGAAGTCGGGCTTGGCGGCCTGGATGTTCTGGATCGTCTGCGAGAACTGCGAGACGCCGAGTGGGATGAACTCCTCACCGACCATCTCGCCGCCACCGTCCTTGACGAGATTGCGGACCCACTCGGCCGAAATCTGGCCGAAATTGTAGTCTGCCGCAATCGTGTAGACCTTCTTGCCGTAGGTCTCCATCATGTAGGGCAGCAGCGTCGAGAACTGCTGCTCGGGAACGGCGCCGGTGACGATCATGTTGGCGTCGCAGACACCACCTTCATACTGATTGTTATAGAACGCCAACCCATCGAACTGGTTGACGATCGGCCGGTAGGCTTCGCGCGAGGCGGACGAAAAACCTGCAAAGACCGCGTCCACCTTGTCGCGCTGCAGCACGCGGCGCATGAACTCCTGATATCTGGTGTTGTCGGACTGGGTATCGTAGATCACCAGTTCCAGCGGCCGGCCGGCAATGCCGCCGGCCGCATTGATTTCCTCTGTCGCCAGTTGGATGCCGTGAACCTTTCCGATCGTCGCGGCAGCAAAGTCGCCGGACTGGTCCTCGAGCACGCCGAGCTTGATAGGGTCCTGCGCATTGGCGGCGGAGCAAAGCAAAATCAGGCCGAGCGCCGTCATGGCGCCGTTAAGCGTCTTCTTCATCTTGTTCTCCATGGAGGTTGTTTTTAACTAAGCGGCGACGGCCTGCTTCTCGTCAGGTTCCTTGTCGTCGCCCCTTTTCGTCGAGACTGCGTGCCGTGCTTCGTTGGACGACACCTTCACAATAGGCTTCCAGGCTGAGGCGTGCGCGCATGGCCTCCTTGCGGAGTAGAGCGAACGCTCCCTCATCGTCGAGGGAACGAGACTTCATCACCAAGGTTACTGCCTTGATGACATGCCGACGATACCGACGGCGATGTTCGAGTTCTTGAATCGACAGGCGCAGGCCTGACATGTTGTCGAATGTGTTGATGGCCAGGTAGAGGGCGGAAAAAATCGAGCCGCTATGCACCGGCTTCGACAAAAAAGCCGTCGCGCCGAACTGCATTAGCGCGCGAAGCCGGCTGGGTGCTTCGATCCCGACAAGACCGATAACGGGGATGTGCGGCGGTCCGCTGCCACCGCCAGCGCCGCCCTGACCCGTTTCGGGAAGAAAGTTGAGATCGCCATCAAGAAATAGCACATCGCATTGGGCGTCGGCTACGTCCAGAATAGGAGGCAAGCCGCCATCATCGGGCACGACCGACTCTATGGACATTCCGAGCCGTGCGGCCATCGCCGAGATCGTCTCGATCGCACGCCAATCCCGGCTCAGGATCAGCGCTCGCCGTTGGCGGAAGTTCTGAACATAGCGGTTGGACCTCATGACACGATCCTAAAGGATGGGCGAAGCGGCGACGCTTCGAGAATGGAGGTGGAATTGATCAGATAGGGATCGGGCGCAACCGGGTTTCCTGCATCATAGACGATGTCGAAATGGCGATCGGCGCGGGAGCGGCCGATCCGGGGCGTCAGGTAGGTATGAAACGTCTCGGGATCGATCACGACCTCACCCTGAGGCGCCCGCAGTCGCTGGTTTGCCGCACAGGTCTTGACGTCGTTCATCGTGTCCGTGCCGGCTGCGCGAAGCGATTGTGCCAACAGAATGGTCGCCACATAGGCTGCTTCGGCTTCGGCCGAAGGGCCGTGGTTATCGGGAAATGCGGTGTTGTAACGGCTGACGAATTCGCGGTTGGCGATGGTGTCTATCGACGCGAAGTACACGCTGGAGCTCAGGTGTCCGTCGACTGCGTCCGGCCCTATGCTGTCGAGTTCGGGTTCGGAAAGGTTGCAGCTGGCGATGGGGTAGCGTTGCGCCTGATCGATGCCGCGAGAGCAGCAGGCAGCGCGAAATGCGCGAAAGAACGCGTAAGCGGATTCGCCGATGAGAGAGTTGAAAATGATGTCCGGCTCTGCCGCGAAGATGGCTTCGACTATGCAATCGACATCCGTTTCCCCGACCGGAAGGTAGCGTTCCCCAACCACCGTACCATGACGTTGCGCCAATTCTTCGCGTAGAATGCGGTTGCTCTCCCACGCCCAGATATAGTTCGAGCCGATGCAGAACACGCGATGGCCTATGTGACGCGTGAAATAATCCACCAACGGCAACATGTGGTGATTGGGGGCTGCACCCGTGTAAATCACGTTCGAGGAGCTTTCGAAGCCCTCGTAATGCGTGGGGTACCAAAGAAGCGCATCCCGCTTTTCAAAAACCGGTATCACCTCCTTGCGGCTTGATGAGGTGTAGCAGCCGATGACGTTCCTAACGCCGCTGGAAATCATGGTCTCCACGGCGGGCGCGTAGGCATTGAGGTCGCTGCCGGGATTATGTTCGATTGGGGAAAGTCGGACACCGAATTCCGGGTCGGCGTTGATCTGTCGGCAGGCGAGGCGCGCACCGTGCAACATCGATGCGCCAACGGTGCCGTACGACCCGGTTACCGAAAACAACAAACCGATTGGATATTCTCTAACCATGTTCCGGCAGCCAATATGGTTGTACGGACAGCGCTATGCTGCCGACGGCGACGTTGCCAGAAAAACGTAACAAATATCCATATGTGGCGATTTTTTAAGCAGCATCGCTCGTCGCCTGTTAATTAAGCTGACTTCTTGTTATCGGCTTGTCAAGCGGCGCCATTGATTTTTTTCTGGGTATTCAGCGGACATAATGCAGTGCGGGATCGGGCAGACCCCAAGCCTGTCGTTGCATCGCGGGACGGTTTGTGGCCGGCACTCACGTGATGATCTGCGAGCGCAATGCTGACGAGACTGACGAGACAAAGACGGTCGCAGCCGACCAAGTATGGTATTTCTACCTTGGGTGGCTTCCTTCTATGCCGCCATGGCGCTGAACCATCGGCATCTGTACTGAAAGCCGAACCGCTTTCCGGCGGTATCGACATCGTCATTATCAATGTCAGCGTCTTATCAATCGGCACCACAAGTACAGTTGGAAACGAGATCTCGCGGTCGATGGTATGAGAAAGGTGCGACTATGAACGCGAGAATGCCCTGTCTCGAGAAAAGCACATTCGGATCGATTGTTCGGGTGCTTCCATATCCGGCAGACAGGTCAATTTCGCGGCCTGTCTGCATGGTGCGTTCAAGGCAGTTATGGCAATCACCTCAAAAACTTAATCAACTTTTTTGCACCTCACTTCATATCCCCGCTAACTGCCTGGCTGCGAAATGGCTGCGTCGTCAGTTTCCGCTCCCAATCGTCCCAAATACATATGACGCAGCCATTCGCGAAGATTGCGAGGAACTCGTTACTCTACGCTTGCCTGTTCTTCGTTTGGGCTGGTGCCGTCGTATTTCGAATCCGCAGTCGAGTCGGTAGTATTATGGAATTGGGAGCGCCGCCGGGATATGAAATGCGCTGAAGCATGATGCGCCCCGCCGCTCGTCCGAGATCCCGTTTGGGTTGATCGACCGTGGTAATGCCCTCGAACCGGAGCGGATAATGGCCATCCGCCTGCATCTCTAAAGCGTCATCGAACCCAGTCACGGGCAGATCTTCGGGAACCTTCAGGCCATGCTGCTGAAAATAGTCGATGATGCCCATGGCAACAAAGTCGTTTGCGGCAATGACGGCGGTCGGGAGGCTCTTGAGCGCCGAAAGCGTTTCGGCGGCGACGCGGCCTGATTCGAAACTGTAATTGCCGCGCAAAACCATCGATTTATCGACGGCGAGACCGCGGGCGGGAATTCCGCTGCGAAAGTTGGTTAGGCGCTCCTGTGCGGTAGAGGAGAGCGCGGGGCCCCGCAACATAGGCAATGCGTTCGTGACCCAACTCGCAAAGATGATCGAGCAGTAACCGGATGCTCTGGGCGTTGTCCGGCCCGACATAATCCATGACGGGCGCCTGTGGCCTCCGGTTGATGAACACGCATGGCGGTCCATGCTCAAGCAACTTGAGGAAATCGTCCGTCAGTGTCTGCGAGACCAGAACAAAGCCGTCGACGTT
>Ga0160495_100768_pt1 | contig 11864 bp, 9 predicted proteins | sample DID4MG_4_FD_108251 | JGI IMG/M metagenome (GOLD analysis project Ga0160495, IMG submission 108251) | Enriched soil microbial communities from UW Madison campus, WI, USA - DID2933_E24_FP4 MG | ecosystem: Environmental > Terrestrial > Soil > Unclassified | place: USA: Madison, Wisconsin | collected... | reverse complement strand
TTTCTTGTCCCAGCACTCGCCGATATTCGGGCAGCCGGCTTCCTCGCACACCGTCACCAGCTTGTGGGAGCGCACCAGCTCGCGCGTCTCCTGGTAGCCCTTGGAAACCGGCGCCTTGACGCGGATCCATTCCGGCTTGCGCAGCACTTCCGTATCCGGCTTGTGAGCCTTCTCCGGATGGCGCACGCGCGGCGCGTTCGGATCGAGATTGGTGCGGTCGAGAATGGTGACCATGTCAGGCCTTTGCCAGAGCAGGAAATGCGCGTGCAATCGCCAGGAAATCGTCCGCCTTCAGGCTGGCGCCGCCGACAAGCGCGCCATCCACATGATCGATCGCCATCAGCTCGTGCGCATTGGCGCCCTTTACGGATCCGCCATAGAGCAGACGCATCCCGGCACCCTCGGCGCCGAACCGCGCGGCCAGATGGTCGCGTATGAAGCGATGCACCGACGCGACATCCTCGACGGTGGGCGTGAGGCCGGTGCCGATCGCCCAGACCGGTTCATAGGCGATAACGACGTTTTGCGCTGTCGCGCTATCCGGCACGGATTTCAGGAGTTGCCGCTCGACGACTGCAAGCGTCTTGCCTTCGGCTTTCTCTCCGCCGGTCTCGCCGATGCAGATGATGGCGGTCAGGCCCGAGGCGATGGCCGCCTGCGCCTTGCGGCAAACGAGTCCATCCGTTTCCGCGTGATCCGCCCGCCGCTCGGAATGGCCGACGATGACGAAGTGCGCACCGCAATCGGCAAGCATATCAGCGGAGACATCGCCGGTATGCGCGCCGGCCTGGCCGGTATGGCAATCCTGACCGCCGATTTGGATCCGGCTTGCCTTTGCTGCGGAGGCGGCTCGGTGGACAAGCGTTGCCGGAGTGCAGAGTAAAGTGTCGAAGACGTCCGGCAGGCGCGTGATCCCCTCGGCGATTGCGTCGAGGGTCGCAAGTGCGCTGGCCGTGCCGTTCATTTTCCAGTTGCCGGCGAGGAGGGGTCTGAGAGCGGGTGTCATGTGAGTATCCCTAGGAAGCGTTGGAACGGAGGGCGGCTGGCACCGGCAGCAATTCCACGCGATACCGCTCGTCGAGCGTCGTTACCGTCGCGGCAATTTCCGCCTCGCGGCGCTGACTGTCCCAACCGAGCGCATCTGCGGCGATACGCGCGATGGCATCAAGACTCGCCCGCGTGACGGCGTTTTCAAACGGCATGAGCGTTCTGCGCAGCACGATATCGGAAAGTCTGGTGACGCGCTCCTCGGCCACGATCCAGCGGATTTCGCCTGCGCGATAGAGCGAGGCTTCACCCACCGTCTCGCCGCCATCGGCCGAAACATGACGCGCGACATCATCGGCCTGGCTGCCGTACCGCTCGACGAGTGCTGTGCAGACGGCCTCGTTGAGGCCGTGGCGGGCCATCAGCCCATGGATGAAGGGAAGGCGTTTTTGGGCGTCGTTGTCGAGCCCAGCGCTTCCGCCGATCGGCACATCCAGCGTGCTGCATCGGCGGCTCACGCCAAGGCGTGTCAGAACCGTATCGGCGATCTGTTCTGCGCAGGCGCGATAGGTGGTCCACTTGCCGCCGACCAGCGTTGACACGGGGAAGCGCCGATTGCCCTCCGGCTCGAAATCCCGAAGGAAGTGGTCGCGGCTGATCGCGCCGGTCGTTCCTTCACCGCTATAGGGAAGCGGACGAACCCCGGCATAGGTGAAGACGATTTCTTCGCGCCGTGCGGCCGCGCCGGGCATGATCTGTTCCAGCACATCGAAGAGATAGTCGATTTCCTCGTCCGAGCAGCGCACCGTATCAGGATCGCTTGCACGAATGTCGGTGGTGCCGAGCAGGATGTGCTCGGTGTCGAGTGCATAGACGAGGCAGGCGCGGAAATCCCGAGTTTCGAAGTAGAGCATGCCATCGCCCAGCTGGCGGGCGATGTCAGGCCGGTGCAGGACAATATGCGAACCGCGCGTGCCGCCGATCAGCCGCCCTTCGATGCCGAGTTTGCGATTTGCCTCGTCTGCCCAGGGGCCCGCACAGTTGATGACGAGACGTGGCCGCAGTGCAATCTCCTCCGCGCTGATCTCGTCGCGCAGGATGATCTGATCGCCATCTGAACCAGCCAGCGCCATATAGGGTACGGCGATGGATGCGGGGCAATCCCGTTCGGCGTCCTTGATGAGCTCCAGCGCGAGGCGTTCCGGGTGGGTCAACCGTGCGTCATAATATTCGGCCACTGCCTTGATCCGCTGCGAAAGGCCGGGCATCCGGGTCCGTAGTTCGCCGCGCGAAACGATGCGATGGCCGGGCATCGCGCTCGTGGCCCGCCCGAAGCGATCGAAAAACACCAGACCCAGCTTAACCACCGCAATTCCCTTGGCGCCCGGCGTTTTCTTCAGCTTGAGGAAGCGCAGGCCCGCGGAAAACAGCCCACCGAACCAGCTGAAGGCTGGAACCCAAACGGGCAGGGGTTTGACGAGGTGGTGGGCGTTTCGCACCAGGTGATTGCGTTCGATGACCGATTCGCGCACCAGCGCGAACTCGCCCGTCTCGAGATAACGAAGCCCGCCATGGATGAGGCGCGAGGGCGCCGCGCTGGTGCCGGAGGCGAAGTCGCTCTTGTCCACCAAGACGGCGGGCACGCCTTGCAGGGACAGGTCACGGAAGAGCCCGATCCCGTTGATGCCGCCGCCGACAATAAGGACCGGTTGTGCGGCTGTGGCAGCCCTTAACGCGGCGATTGCTTCTGTTCTGTTTCGCACGAAAGCCCCTCTTGACCGTCATCCTCAGAAGATGGGGCTGCTATAATGGCATTTTATTACTTTTGAAAGGCGTCATGTTTTGGTCGCAAACCGGGATATAAAAAAGATCATGTAATATCAGTTACTTATTTCTGTAAAAAATTTCCTTACGAATTCGATTGACAATTCAGGCCCGTCCAATAGCCTAGCTCACGAGGAACAAAGCCGATGAGACCGAATGGTCCATGTGCCGGGTGGAGACGGCGCGTCGGCGAGGAGGAGGAACCATGCGGGAACGCCTGATCGGCATCGACGCCGGTGGCACCATGACCAAGGTCGTGTTGTTCGACGTCAAGGGAAACGAGCTCGCCTGCGAGCGTCGCCCAAACATCATGCTTTTGCCCCGAGAGGGCTGGACCGAGCGGGACGCAGACGTCATGTGGCGCGCGACCTGTGAATCGCTTCACGCGCTGCTTGAAAAGACCGGAACCAACCCCGCCGACATCATTGCGGTCACGCCGTCAGGCTATGGTGGCGGTGCGTATTTCGTGGACGCGGAAGGCAATGCGGTCTCCAACGGGCTCGTTTCCACCGATACGCGCTCCATACCGCTTATCGAGCGTTGGAAGCGATCCGGACTTGCCGCCGAAGTCTCGCGGCATATCGAGCAGCAGGTCTGGCCGGGGCAGACTTTTCCCATCATGGCCTGGTTCCAGGAGAATGCGCCGGAGGTGATGCGGCGTGCCAGATACATGCTGCCCTGCAAGGATTTCCTGCGCATGCGGCTTTGCGGCGACATCTCGACGGACCCCACGGACGGGGGCTGTGCCGGCATCATCAACGTCACGAAATCCGATATTTCCCGGGAGGCCTTCGAGGCTGCCGGCATGCAGGCGTGGATCGAAAAGCTGCCGCCGGTTCGGCCTTCCGTCGAGGTGGTAGGCCATATTCCGGCAACCGTTGCAGCCCTGACCGGACTCCGCGAAGGAACGCCTGTCGTGCGCGGCGTGTATGATGTCGTTGGTTGTGCGCTGGCGTCCGGTGCCGTTAGTTCCCGGCAGCTTGCAGCGGTTGCCGGCACGTTCAGCATCCATTCGACGGTCCATCGCAAGCCCGCACTTAACCCGCTCCCGACGATCCAGACACCCTATCCCGTCGATGGGCAGGTGTTGGCAACGACGGCGACGCCGACCTCGGCCAGCAATCTCGAATGGCTGTGCAAGACCATGCTGTCGGCGGAAGCGCAGCGCGCGGTGCTGGAGGGGCGTAGCATCTATGATGTGTGCAACGAACTCGTCGCCGGCGCCATTGACCGAACCAACGGCATCCTGTTCTTCCCGTTCCTCTATGACGGCCCGCGCGGTGCGCCGGGCGGCTTCCTCGGGCTTCGCGCCGGCGTGCAGCTTCCCGATATTGTGCGCGCGGTCTATGAGGGCGTGGTCTTCGCCCATCGCTACGACATGACCTACCTGCTGACAGGACCTGATGCGGCCAACCCCGAGGTCATCAGGCTGGCTGGTGGTCCCACGCGCAGTCGTGTCTGGGCGCAGATGTTTGCCGACGGTCTCGGCCTACCTGTCGAAATCGCCAATGGCAGTGAATTCGGCGCCAAGGGCGGTGCGATCTGCGCGGCCGTGGCAACGGGCGTCTACCCGGATGTGGCAACCGCGATCTCCAACATGGTCCATGTCGAACAGCGGCTCGAGCCGGATGGCGCACGCGCGGCCGTGCTCAGCCAGAAATACAAGACCTATCTCACGGCCATCGACATGGTGGCGGATCTCTGGTCGGCCGGCAGCGGCGATCAGGCGCTTGCCTGCGCAAGCTGAGCGCATCGCCCAACCGCATTGAAGAGGACTGAACCGTGCTTGAATTGCGCCATGTGGAAAAAATCGTGGGCCGGGATACGCATGTCCATGCGACATCGCTCGCTTTGGAGCGCGGCTCGTTGAACGTACTGCTGGGCCCGACCTTGTCGGGCAAGACATCGCTGATGCGGCTGATGGCGGGTTTAGACACGCCGACGGCAGGGTCCGTCTGGTTCGACGGCAAGGATGTGACGGGCGTGCGCGTGCAGGATCGCGGTGTCGCCATGGTCTACCAGCAGTTCATCAACTATCCCGCCTTGACCGTCTATGAGAACATCGCCTCGCCCATGCGCATCAAGGGTGCCGACAAGGCGACCATCGACCGCGAGGTGCGCAAGGCGGCCGAACTGCTCAAGCTCACACCCTATCTCGATCGCACGCCGCTCAATCTGTCCGGCGGCCAGCAGCAGCGCACGGCTCTGGCGCGCGCCATCGTCAAGAATGCCAGCCTCGTGCTGCTCGACGAGCCGCTTGCCAATCTCGACTACAAGCTGCGCGAGGAGCTTCGCCTGGAACTGCCGAAGATCTTCGCCGCGTCGGGTGCGATCTTCGTCTATGCAACGACGGAGCCTTCGGAAGCGCTGCTTCTGGGTGGCAACACGGCAACGCTGTCTGCGGGCCGCATCACGCAGTTCGGCCGCACCATCGATGTCTATCGCCGGCCGAACGATCTGCTGACGGCCCGCACCTTCGCTGACCCGCCGCTGAACGCCATGGATGTCGTCAAGCGTAATGGTCAGTTCACCGCCGGCGATCGGCCGCTGCTGGCAGTGCCGCCGCACCTGTCCCAGTTGGCAGACGGTCCCTGCACCATCGCCTTTCACCCGCACCACCTCTCCCTTTCCAGCCAGGCGCCAGGTTCCGCGCCGCTTCAGGCGCGCACGGCCATCTCGGAAATCGCCGGCTCGGAAAGCTTCGTCCATATCGAATTCGAGGGTAGTCGCTGGGTCATGCTGTCGCCTGGCATTCACGACATCGAGCCCGATGCGCTGATCACCGTCCATGTCGATACCCGCCATCTGATGGCCTTCGGCATGGATGGCAGGGCGCTCGGCGCGCCGGTCGCGATGGCGGCATAGAGGGAAAGTTCATGGCACGCATCACGCTCGATCACATCCGTCATGCCTATGGGATCCGCCCCTCAGCACCGAATGACTACGCGCTGCGCGAGGTCAATCACGAGTGGAGCGACGGCGGGGCCTATGCGCTCCTCGGCCCCTCCGGTTGCGGCAAGACCACGCTGCTCAACATCATCTCCGGCCTATTGCAGCCTTCCGAGGGTCGCATCCTGTTCGATGGCGAGGATGTGACGGACCTTCCGACGGAAGCGCGCAACATCGCACGGGTCTTCCAGTTCCCGGTCATCTACGACACCATGACCGTTTACGATAATCTGGCCTTCCCGCTGCGTAACCGTGGCGTGGCCGAGAGTGCTGTGAAGCGCCGGGTCGAGGAGATTCTCGAGATGACGGGGCTCGCTGACCGGGCAAACCGCAAGGCGCGCGGGCTGACAGCGGACCAGAAACAGAAGATTTCGCTCGGCCGCGGCCTTGTGCGCAATGATGTGAACGCGATCCTGTTCGACGAGCCGCTCACCGTCATCGACCCGCACATGAAATGGCAGCTGCGCTCGCAGCTCAAGAAGCTGCACCGGCAGTTCGGCTTTACCATGGTCTATGTCACCCACGACCAGACGGAGGCGCTGACTTTTGCCGACAAGGTCGTCGTCATGTACGATGGCCAGATCGTGCAGATCGGCACGCCAGCCGAGCTCTTCGAGACACCACGCCACACCTTTGTCGGCTACTTTATTGGCTCGCCCGGCATGAATGTCCTGCCAATGCAGGTCGATGGCGCGACTGCCGTGATCGGCGGCGAGCGGATCGATCTCGGCTTCGCTCCGTCTCCGAAGGTCGCGGCTAAGCTGGAATTGGGCATTCGCCCCGAATTCGTCCGCATCGGCCGAGAGGGCCATCCCGTCCGCATCGACAAGGTCGAAGATATCGGCAGGCACAAGATCGTGCGCGCAACATTTGCCAGCCAGTCCGTTGCGGCGGTGATGCCGGAGGAGGACGAGGTGCCGGCGGACGCCCGCATCGCCTTCGATCCCAAAGCCATCAACATCTATGCCGACAGCTGGCGCGTCGAAAGGGGAGCCTGAGCCATGGATAAGACCTGGAACAATAAGGCCTGGTTCATGGTGCTACCGGTGCTGCTGCTGGTCGCCTTCTCAGCGGTTATCCCGTTGATGACGGTTGTGAACTATTCCGTTCAGGATACGTTCGGCAACAATCAGTTCTTCTGGGCGGGGACCGACTGGTTTACGCAGGTGCTGGATTCCGCCCGCTTCTGGGATTCGCTTGTTCGCAACCTTGCCTTCTCTGCGGTCATTCTGGCGATCCAGATCCCGCTGGGCATTTTCATCGCGCTCAACATGCCGCGTCACGGGCTTGGCGTGCCGGTCTGCCTGATCTTCATGGCGCTGCCGCTCCTCATTCCGTGGAATGTCGTAGGAACGATCTGGCAGTTGCTGTGCCGTGCCGATATCGGCCTTGTCGGATGGGGGCTGACCCAGCTCGGCTTTCCCTTCGCCTATGCCGCCGACCCGGTCGATGCCTGGGTGACGATCGTCGTCATGGATGTCTGGCACTGGACGAGCCTTGTTGTGCTTCTTTGTTATGCCGGCCTCGTGTCGATCCCGGAAGCCTATTACCAGGCAGCCAAGATCGATGGTGCGTCGCGCCTTGCTGTCTTCCGTTACATCCAGCTCCCGAAGATGAAGCGCGTCCTCCTCATCGCTATCCTGCTGCGCTTCATGGACAGCTTCATGATTTATACCGAGCCCTTTGTCGTGACCGGCGGTGGCCCGGGTTCATCGACGACCTTCCTGTCGATCGATCTCGTCAAGATGGCGGTCGGTCAGTTCGATCTGGGGCCGGCGGCCGCCATGTCGATCGTCTACTTCCTGATCGTGCTGCTGCTTTCCTGGATCTTCTACACGGTGATGACACAGGGGGATCAGGCGTGACCCCGATCTTATCGACCCCAGTTTTCAGCCTGAACAACGCCCGTTCCGCGAACTTCGAAAGGACGATGCGATGAGCCTCAACACCTCGACGGCGGCCCTCGATGCGGGGCATGCCCAAAGCCGCCCGGCAACGAGCCTCGTGCTCGGCCGCCGCAAGAGCAAAGCCGGCCTGTCGTGGCTCGTGCCGACGTTTTACATCGTGTTTTTGCTTTTGCCGATCTACTGGCTTGTGAACATGAGCTTCAAGACGAACACGGAGATCATGACGTCGGTGTCGTTGTGGCCGGCGAACCCGACGCTGAGGAACTATGCGGTGATCTTCACGGATCCGGCGTGGTATTCGGGCTATATCAACTCGATCCTCTATGTGGTCATGAACACGGTGATCTCGGTGTCGGTGGCGCTGCCGGCGGCCTATGCGTTCTCGCGCTACCGGTTTTTGGGCGACAAGCACCTGTTCTTCTGGCTCCTGACCAACCGCATGGCGCCGCCGGCGGTGTTTGCGCTGCCGTTCTTCCAGCTCTATTCGGCCTTCGGCCTGATCGACACCCACATCGCGGTGGCCATCGCGCATTGCCTGTTCAACGTGCCGCTGGCGGTGTGGATCCTGGAAGGCTTCATGTCGGGGGTGCCCAAGGAGATCGACGAGACCGCCTATATCGACGGTTATTCGTTCCCGCGCTTCTTCACCAGGATCTTCGTGCCGCTGATTGCGTCGGGCATCGGGGTGGCGGCGTTCTTCTGCTTCATGTTCTCCTGGGTGGAGCTTCTGATCGCCCGCACGCTGACGACGACGGACGCCAAGCCGATCGCCGCCACGATGACGCGCACGGTCTCGGCGTCGGGCATGGACTGGGGCGTGCTGGCCGCGGCCGGCGTGCTGACGATCATTCCGGGCGCGCTCGTCATCTACTTCGTGCGCAACTACATCGCCAAGGGCTTTGCCCTTGGCCGGGTCTGAAGGGGAGGGGCTTATGGTCGCCGTCGCCAACCGCAACACTCGCTGGCCGGTCGCACTCGCCGCCGTGCTCGTCCTCTATGCCGTGATCGTCGGGCTTCTCGTCATGGCACTGCCCGTCAAGGACGGTGCGCGCGACTGGTTCGCCTCGCTCATCCCCGGCGGCTGGATGGCCTGGTCGTTCCCGACGGCCATGTTCTTCCTGACCATCTTCCTGTTGATCGCGCTGATGGCGGTCTGGGAATATGCGCGGCCCGGCGGTTCGCCGCGCATCGGCATCCTGCGCTTCGAGACGACACGCGGCGACCGGCTGTTCGTGTCGCTGCTCGGTTCGGCGTTCATTCATCTCGCATGGCTGGGGCTTGTCGGTCCCAACCTGTGGTGGGCTCTTGCCTTGTCCGTGGTCTACGCCGTCGGCGTGTTCCGCTTCGTGTGAGGCAAAGGAATGAAGGTCCCGGGAGAGAGTGGAGGGACCTTCGCACATGCAGTCGCAATCGCAAAACCTTAGGGAGGATACCATGCGAACGCAACTTCTGACGACGACGGCAGCGATCTTGCTGGCGCTTACCGGCTCCGCCTTCGCGGACATGGACGCGGCCAAGAAGTTCCTGGATGCGGAGATCGGCGACCAGTCGGCGCTCGACCGCGCCGGCCAGGAAGCCGAGATGCAATGGTTCATCGATGCCGCCAAGCCCTTCGCCGGCATGGACATCAAGGTGGTCTCGGAAACCATCACGACGCATGAATACGAATCCAAGGTGCTGGCGCCGGCCTTCACCGCCATCACCGGCATCAAGATCACGCACGACCTGATCGGCGAGGGCGACGTCATCGAGAAGCTGCAGACGCAGATGCAGTCGGGCGAGAACATCTACGACGCCTATGTCAACGACAGTGACCTCATCGGCACCCACTGGCGCTACCAGCAGGCCCGCTCGCTGACCGACTTCATGGCCAATGAGGGCAAGGACGTCACCAATCCGGGCCTCGACATCGACGACTTCATCGGCAAGTCGTTCACGACGGCGCCGGATGGCAAGCTCTACCAGCTGCCCGACCAGCAGTTCGCCAACCTCTACTGGTTCCGCTACGACTGGTTCAACGACGAGAAGAACAAGGCCGACTTCAAGGCGAAGTACGGCTACGACCTCGGCGTGCCCGTCAACTGGTCGGCCTATGAGGATATCGCCGAATTCTTCACCGGCCGCGAGATCGACGGCAAGAAGGTCTATGGCCACATGGACTACGGCAAGAAGGATCCCTCGCTGGGCTGGCGCTTCACCGACGCCTGGCTGTCGATGGCCGGCAACGGCGACAAGGGCATTCCCAACGGCCTGCCGGTCGACGAATGGGGCATCAAGGTCGACGAGAACTCGCGTCCGGTCGGCTCGTGCGTGGCGCGCGGCGGCGACACCAACGGTCCTGCGGCCGTCTATTCGATCGAGAAATATCTCGAATGGCTGAAGGCCTATGCGCCGGCTGCCGCAGCCGGCATGACCTTCTCCGAATCCGGCCCGGTTCCCGCGCAGGGCGAGATCGCCCAGCAGATGTTCACCTACACGGCCTTCACCGCCGACTTCGTCAAGGAAGGCCTGCCCGTCGTCAACGAGGACGGCACGCCGAAGTGGCGCTTTGCGCCGTCCCCGCACGGCGTCTACTGGAAGGACGGCATGAAGCTCGGCTACCAGGACGCCGGCTCCTGGACGCTGATGAAGTCCACGCCTGACGACCGCGCCAAGGCCGCCTGGCTCTATGCGCAGTTCGTGACCTCCAAGACGGTGGACGTGAAGAAGAGCCATGTCGGCCTGACCTTCATCCGCCAGTCGACGCTCGACCACCAGTCGTTCACCGACCGCGCGCCCAAGCTCGGCGGCCTCGTGGAGTTCTACCGTTCGCCGGCCCGTCTGCAATGGTCGCCGACCGGCACGAACATCCCCGACTATCCGAAGCTGGCGCAGCTGTGGTGGCAGGCGATCGGCGATGCGTCCTCGGGCGCCAAGAGCGCGCAGGAAGCGATGGATTCGCTGTGCGCCGAGCAGGAGAAGGTGCTCGAACGCCTCGAACGCGCCGGCGTCCAGGGCGACATGGGACCCAAGCTCGCCGAAGAGCACGATCTCGAATACTGGAACAAGGACGCCGTCGCAAAGGGCAACCTCGCACCTCAGCTCAAGATCGAAAACGAAAAGGAAAAACCAACCACCGTCAACTATGACGAACTCGTCAAATCCTGGCAGAAGTAAGGTTCTTTCCTTTTGAGACAAGGCGACGGCCGGGGCATGCCCCGGCCGTTTGCATGTCGTGGCGGTGAAGTAAAAAATATTTCATGATTTTGAAGATTGATTGGACTGTTGAGAGCGCATCGCGTCGCGGCTTCTTTGAGTGATGCGCTAAACTGCGTGTAGTAAATGATTTTTCGCAGCTTCGACTAAGAAAATAATTTACAAGAATACGTCTTCTTGCTAGGGAGATTGTAGCGATAGTGCTGCTTCGTCGCATGGCGTGGGCGGCGAAAACCGGCAGGTGGAGTGAAAGTCATGGCATTTGTCACTATGGGTCCGATGCTGAAGCGTGCGCAGGCGGCCCGCTACGGCATCGCCGCCTTCAACATGATCGATTACAACAGCGTGCGCTCGATCATCGAGGGCGCGGCGGAGTTGGATGCGCCGATCATCGTGCAGGTCTCGGTGAAGACGATCAAGCACTGGGGCTACAAGCCGATTGCCACCTGGGTGCGCATGCTGGCGGATGATGTCGATGTGCCGGTGGCGCTTCATCTCGACCATTGCAGTGATGCGGACGTGATCCGTCGCTGTATCGATGCCGGCTGGTCGTCGGTCATGTTCGACGGTTCCTCGCTGCCCTTTGCCGAGAACAAGGCGCGCTCGGAGGAAATCTACCGCATGACCGAACAGGCCGGCGTCGGGCTGGAGGCTGAGATCGGCGCGATCGGTGGCGTCGAGGACGATAAGTTCGTGGCGGAGGATTCCGCGATCCTCGCCAACTACGACGAATGCCTCGCCTTCGTGAAGGACATGCCGAACCTCGCAGTCTTCGCGCCCGCCATCGGAACGGCACATGGTTTCTACAAAGGGCAGCCGAAGATCGCCTATGATCTTCTCGAGCGCATCACGCAATCGATTTCCGTGCCGATTGCGCTGCATGGCGGGACGGGGCTCAGCCAGGAACAGTTCGACCGCTGCATCGCCGGCGGCTGCGCGAAGGTCAACATCTCGACCATGCACAAACATCGCTTCATCGAAGGCTTTATCGGCGTGCGTGCG
>Ga0160495_100766_pt1 | contig 11908 bp, 7 predicted proteins | sample DID4MG_4_FD_108251 | JGI IMG/M metagenome (GOLD analysis project Ga0160495, IMG submission 108251) | Enriched soil microbial communities from UW Madison campus, WI, USA - DID2933_E24_FP4 MG | ecosystem: Environmental > Terrestrial > Soil > Unclassified | place: USA: Madison, Wisconsin | collected... | reverse complement strand
CCACACGCGGCTGGTCTCCCATGACGCTGGGGCTCGTCGCGACACTTGGCGGTGTGCTCGGCATGATCGCCACGCCGCTCTTCGGGGCATGGGTGGACGCGTCGCGCCACAAGCGCGCCCTCATCATCCTTCCCGTGCTCCTCGTCACGGGCGCCGCCCTCTGGACACTGGCCAGCCCCTCCAATGCGTCCGTCTTCGGCGGGCAGTCGGCGACCGCCATCGTCGGCGCGGTGATCGGCCCGGCCTTGATGGGCCTCACGCTCGGTCTTGTCGGGGAACGACGCTTCTCCGACCAGGTCGCGCGCAACGAGTTCTGGAACCATGCGGGAAACGTCGTCTCGCTCGCGGCGATCTATGCCGCCACGAGCTATTACGGTGAGATGGGCGTCATCGTGATGATGGTTCTCACCGCGGCAGCCACAATCGTCGCCGTCCTCGCCATCGATCCCTCCAAGGTGGACCACGCGGTGGCCCGCGGCCTCGCACATGACGACGGCAAGCCGGGACCATCTGGCTTTTCCGTGCTGGTGAGCCGAAAGGGGCTGATCCTTCTCGCGGTCACGCTGATGATCTTCCATTTCGGTAACGCGCCCATCGGCCGCCTGATCGCCCAGGATTTCTCCATCCAGCTCGGCACGCCCTTCCGTACGACGGCCATCACAACCGGCGTGGCACAGCTTTCCATGATCGTGATGGCTGTGGCGGCGCCCCTGCTCATCCGTCGTTTCGGTCTGGCCAGCGTCTTTCTGCTGGCACTGGCCGCGCTGCCCATCCGCGGCGCGCTCGCGGGCACATTCTCCAGCTTTTCCTGGATCTACCCGGTGCAGATCCTGGACGGCGTGGGTGCCGGCCTGCTCGGCATCGCGACACCGATTGCGGCAGAGCGCATCCTCTCGGGAACCGGGCGTTTCAATGTGGGCCTTGCCGCCGTCATGACCGTGCAGGGGATTGGCGCTTCGCTCAGCAATGTGGTAGCGGGATGGCTGACCGATATCGGCGGTTACGGCTTGGCCTACTGGGTCCATGGCGCAGTGTCGATCTTGGCCTTCGTCGTGTTCTGTACCGCGCATCGTCTGATCGCGCCGGAACGGTCTGACGACGATGGAGACCCCCTGAACGCGGTGAACGCGCCCTCCTGAGAACCTTTATGAGCACCTTTTCACTGACCTGGATCGTCGCGGGCCTAACGGTGACCGGCGTCGTCCTTCGTCCCTTCGCCTGGCCGGAGGCGGTCTGGGCCATCCTGGGCGCCACTTTGCTCGTGGTGCTTGGCTCGCTTGCCCCATCCGCGGCGCTCGAAGCCGTCGGAAGAGGGACGGATGTCTACCTCTTCCTGATCGGCATGATGCTGCTTTCGGAAATCGCGCGCCGCGAGCGGCTTTTCGACTGGCTGGCTGCATTTGCTACGTCGCATGCCCGCGGCTCGCCGCGCCGTCTCTTCGTGCTCATATACGGATGCGGCATTCTGGTAACGGCGTTTCTCTCCAACGATGCCACCGCCGTCGTCCTTACACCCGCCGTCTATGCCGCGTGCAAGGCAGCGAAGGTGCGCGACCCCATGCCATATCTGCTGATCTGCGCCTTCATCGCCAATGCGGCGAGTTTCGTGCTGCCCATCTCCAATCCGGCCAATCTGGTCGTTTTTGGAAACGGCACCATGCCGTCGCTCCTGCACTGGCTGAGCCTGTTCGCGCTTCCCTCACTTGTCGCCATCGTCGTTACATTCGCGGCGCTCTGGTGGACCCAGCGCAAGGCGCTGGCCGAAGACACGGTCTCCACAATCGTCGAAGGCGTTTCACTGACACGCCAGGCGCGGCTTGCCGGACTGGCACTTTGCGTCACCGCCGTTCTGCTGGTGGCAGTGTCCGCGCTCGGCGGCGACCTGGGACTGACCACGTTCCTCGCCGGAGCCGTGACGACCGCTCTGATCCTGATTGCCAATCGCGAGGGGCCGGGCGAAATCCTTCGTGGTATCTCATGGACCGCCCTGCTTCTCGTGGCCGGGCTTTTCGTGGTCGTCGAGGCGACGGAGGCCACCGGTCTTCATACCCTCATCGGCGGCTGGATCGTGCAGGGTGCGGCACAAAGCGTCTACGCGACGGCCTTCGCATCGGGTGCGGCAGCCGCGCTTTTCTCGAACCTTGCCAACAACCTTCCTGTCGGGCTTCTGGCGGCAAGCGCCCTTCACACGGCCGACATGCCGCAGCTCGTGTCCGCCGCCACGATGATCGGCGTCGATCTCGGCCCGAACCTTTCGGTCACCGGATCGCTCGCAACCATCCTGTGGCTGACAGCGCTGCGCCGGGAAGGGCTGCATATCGGCGCATGGCAGTTCCTGAAAATCGGCGTGGTTGTCGCTACCCCGGCGGTCATCCTGTCGCTCGCCACGCTCATTATCGTGGGTCCGCTCACATCTCTTCAGTGAGCGAGAACAAGCTCCTATTGCTTTTGCATGAGCGATGTGAGCGCCGAAACGATAGTGTTCCGGCTATAGGGCTTGTGAACGATCGGGATGCCTGCAAGCTCTTCCGGGAGCTGCGCATTTTCGCCATAGCCGGTCGCAAAGACAAACGGTATCGACCGCCTGCGAAGTTCCTGGGCAACCGGGAAGGATGTGGTCTGCCCCAGATTGATGTCGAGGACGGCGAGGTCGGGAGCCTGGGCCTCAATCTGCGCCATTGCCTGCCGGATTGAACTCGTCGTCATGACTTTCGACAGTCCTTCATCCGCGAGCATGGCTTCCAGATCCAGTGCGATCAGAATCTGATCTTCCAGAATAAGGACCGACGGGTCGGCCGCAGCCAGTGTGTTGGCCACCTCCCGCGCGCGTTCGACGGCGCGCTTCGTCGGTTGCCCCTTGGACAAGGTCAGCTTCACATGCGGCGGCGGAATCCGGAACGTCGCAACGAGACCCGACGGCTCGAACCTGATCACGCTTTCACCGCCAAGGTCGTAGGGCACACTGCGATCGATGAGCGCGCTGCCGAAGCCGCTGCGCGATGGAACCCCGACAACCGGCCCGCCTTTTTCCCGCCAACTGATTTCACAGGTTCCCGTCGCGGTCATCTCCCATGTCACGTCCACCGTACCGGTCGGCACCGAAAGCGCGCCATATTTGGCCGCATTGGTGGCGAGTTCGTGAAAGACCAGCGCCATGACCGAGAAAGCGCGGCTGTCGAGCCATATCGCCGGGCCTTCAAGAACAATTGTCGATTCCTTGGCGCGGTAGGGCCGGAGCTCGGCATCGAGAAGCTCGGCGAGTATGCCGCCGCCATCGCCGCGCACGACCTGGTCATGCGCGATGGACAGCGCCTCGATACGCCCCTGCAATGTCTCGACATACTGCTCCAGCGTACTCTTATGGTGCTGGGGGCTCGTCACCAGAGATTTGATGACCGCCAGGATATTCTTCACCCGGTGGCTCAATTCCTCGTTCAGCATACGCTGGCGCACTTCGGACTTGCGCCTTTCGCCCGCCATGAGTTCATTCTGCCGTAGAACGATCTCGACTATCGCGACGCGCACGATCTCGGCGATCTCCCGCTCGGATTCGGCCCAGGACTGCGCCTGTCCCTTCACCGTCTCCTTCCAGATCGCGAAGCTCTTGCGCGGCGTCAGCCGGTCGCCGAGCGGACCGGTCTCATAGGTCTTTTCGGGGTTGCCCGCCCAGTCGAGGGTTTGAACAAGTTCCTTGCGGAAGAAGAAAAGGCAGTCCGAACCCGTCTGCGAAAGCGGAATGGCAAGCACACCGGACACGCGGTCGCTGTAGGCGGCCGCTTCGGGCATTTTCTGCGACAGGCTGTGGGTTGCCCAGATACGGCCCTCACCCACCGTCTGTACGAAATCAAGAAGAGCAGGCAGGGCGTCATCCGGGGGCGTCGCGCCTGTGCCGGTCCAACGACCGTCGAACATCACGCCGGCACCATCATTGGGCAGAAGCCGGGAAAATTCGTGAAGGCTCTGGCGCAAAAGTGCACCGACATCCTCGTGGTGAGACGACAGGATCAGAAAGCGATCGAGCGCCTCGCGCGTACCAGCAACAGCGGCCACACGCCGGCGCTCCTTGAGCGACTTGAGGTGTAGCGAGAAGAATTCACCGAACACCTCCATGGCTACGCGTTGCGCCATCGGCAGAACGCGCGGCGAATAATGATGGCATGCGATCAGCCCCCAGAGGTAGCCGTCGAGAACGATCGAGATGGACATGGACGCGGCAACGCCCATATTGCGCAGATACTCGCAATGGATGGGCGATACGCTGCGCAGATGCGCGAAGCTGAGATCGAGCGGTTCACCCGAGGCATCCAGCACCGGCTCGATGGGTATACGGCTCCCGCTGGCATCCGCAATCACACGGATCGTGTTCTTGAGGTAGAGCGTGCGTGCCTGTTGCGGGATATCGCTCGCGGGGAAGTACTGGCCGAGAAAGCTCTCCAGATCAGCCCGTTTTGTTTCGCTTACCACCTTGCCCGAACCGTCATGCTCGAAGCGGTAGACCATGACGCGGTCATATCCGGTGACACCGGCGACGACGCGCCCTGCGCGCTGAACCAGACGTTCGACTTCCGTGGCATCGCTGATCCGGCCGATCATCTCGCGGGCGATGTGCAGGGGTTGACCAACGGAGGGCGACGGTTCGAATTCTATGATGACCGCGGACTTGTAATGATGGATGGCAATATCGAACACACGTCCGCCGATGGCCACATCCAGCATGAGAGCCGGACGCGACGCCGAATTGGTCGCGGCCATGGCGTTGCGAAGATCATGCAGCAGTTTTCCACCCAGAACGTCGGCGGCATCGCGACCGACGAGATTGCCGGCGTATCCCAGGATATCCGCCGCATTGGCGGACGCGCGTTCGATCCGCGCCAGACTTATGTCGCACGCGATCAGGCATCCGTGCGGCTGAATGCTGCCGGGAATGTGGATCGGCTCGCGATCGCAGGTATTCAGGTTTACAGCATCACTGGTAGACAACACGACCACTTTCAAAGCACCGCAAGGCAAGGGCAAAGACCTCATTGGCCGCTGCGGCCGCGTGGTCCATATCGAAATCACATGCGTCGTCCAACAATAATAGGAACGACTGCCATTGCGCCATATCATTTGACATAAGGGAAAGGTGTCTTGCTCCGAAGGCGCCCGTCATGCCCAGCCCTGCCGCGCGCTGCCGCAGAACACGCGCGCCGAGGGTCGATCCCTCAAGAACATAGAGCGCACCGAGCAGCGCACTCGGCGTTCGCAGATCGATCGCGGCGTTCATGGAACGCGCAGCATCAAGACCCAGGTCTTGCGCATCCTGCGCAAGTGCGGCCGAGACCATGGTCGGTCGCCAGCTCCATTCGAGCGGCCAGATCGCACCGGCCAGCTGGTCATCCATCGTGGCGCGGAACGTGCCGAGAAAGCCGACGTAGTGGCTGTAGCTTCGCAGGCTGTCAAATGCCCCCACTGCAGCGTCCAGCCGCTCATGGCCATCGCGTGTCCGTTCTCTCAATTCAAAGCGTCTTTCGCTGTAAGCCATGTCTTTTCGGTCGTTAGAAATTCGGTTGCCGCGCCTCGTTCCCTCGCGGCGCGTCATTTGTGGGGCAGTTGGACCCGGGGCGGCAAGACTATGCCGAACCGCCGATCAGGTCCTTCACGCGCCGGGCAAGCGTTTCTGAGGAAAACGGTTTCGTCACGACCTGCATGCCGCGATCGAGATGGCCGTGGTTCAGGACGGCATTTTCCGCGTAGCCTGTCACGAAAAGCACGTTGAGTTCCGGTCGCGTTTCTCGCACGACATCGGCCAGTTGGCGACCGTTCATGCCGTTCGGCAAGCCGACATCCGTCACAAGAAGACAGATTTCCGGCCGGGACTGGAGGATTTTGAGCGCGGATGGACCGTCGCCCGCCTCAAGAACCACATAGCCGAGGTCCTCGAGAATTTCGACGGCGACCATCCTGACGAGCGGTTCGTCATCGACCACCAGAATGGTGCCCAGCGTATCTGATGCGGAGATAGGATCGTTTTCCACCTGCGGCTCCTCCTCTTGCTGGTCTCCGGCATGACGCGGGAGATAGATACAGATCATCGTCCCCTTGCCGACCTCGGAATAAATGCGCACAGCGCCGCCCGACTGGCCCGCAAATCCGTAGACCATGGACAATCCGAGGCCCGTTCCCTGGCCGATCGGCTTTGTTGTGAAGAACGGATCGAACGCCCTCGCGACGACATCCGCAGACATACCGCTTCCCGTGTCGCTGACACAGAGAGAAACATATTGTCCCGGAGGCACGCCCCTTTGAGACGCTGTCCGCTCGTCGAGCCAGCGATTGCCGGTCTCAATCGTCAGGCGCCCACCATCGGGCATCGCGTCACGGGCGTTGATGCACAGGTTGAGGAGTGCATTTTCGAGCTGCCCGACATCGACGAAGGCGGTCCAGAGCCCGCCTGCGGCCACCGTTTCGACGGCCACGGCGGGACCGACGCTCCTTGTGATCAGATCCTGCATGCCCGCCACAACGCGGTTGATATCGGACGGTTTTGGATCGAGTGTCTGCCGACGCGAAAAGGCGAGAAGACGCTGGGTCAGTGCTGCGGCGCGTTTCACGGCCCCTTGGGCGCCGGTAATGTAGCGGTCGATCTCGGCGATGCGCCCCTGCGTGAGCCGCGTCTTCATCAAATCGAGACTTCCGCTGACACCGGCAAGGATGTTGTTGAAATCGTGCGCCAGACCGCCCGTGAGCTGGCCGACGGCCTCCATCTTCTGTGCCTGCCGCAGCGCCGCCTCCGTCTGCATCAGCGCCGCGGTGCGCTCCTCGACGCGCTGCTCCAGCGTATCATTGAGGGCGCGCAACGCCACGAGTGCGCGATCGCGCTCGGCCTCCACCGCACGCCGGCTTTCGATATCGATGAGAACCCCGGGAAATTTGAGCGCCGTGCCGTCGGGCGCGAGCTCGACGCGACCATTCGCTTCGAGCCAGTAGAATTTTCCATCCGCCCGCCGCGTGCGGTATTGGTGCGCGTAGGCGCCGCCCTGCGCGATCGCTTCGTTGATGGCCGCAATCAACCCTTCCCGATCATCGGGATGCACCGTCTCGATGACTTCCTGAAGGCTCAGGCCGCTGCGCCCTTTCTGCGGATCGAACCCGAACGCTTCCGCAAAGCCCTCATCGACCGTGAAATGGTCGGAGGGAACGTCCCAGAACCATGTGCCGATGATGGCGCCCGCGGCCATGGCAAGCTGGACACGCTGTATGTTGTCGCGCACGCGGCTCTCGCTCTCCCGCAACGCCGACTCGGCAAGCTTGCGCGCGGTGACATCGCGGAACAAGACCGCGACCTGGCAAAGGCTTTCGGGCTCGATACGGGTCGCAGACACCTCGATGATACGGCCGGCCGCCTTGAATTCCTGTTCGAAACGCACCGCCCGGCCGGTTCGCAGGACCCCGCCGTAAAGCTCCAGCCAGATATCCGCATTTGCCGGCTCGATCTCGCGGAGACGCTTTCCGACGATATCGGAGATACCGGTATGGCGCTCGTAGCCGGAATTGGCCTCCACATGCACGTAGTCGCTCAGGGGACCTTCCGGCCCGTCGATGAAGCCGATGATGCAGAAGCCGTCGTCAATCGCCTCGAACAGCGCGCGGTATCGGGCCTGCGCGCGCAGCATGGCGCCCTCAGTCGTATCGGCATCGGCCTCCGTCCCCATCGCGCGAAGACGAACGATCTCCCGTTCAAGTTCGTCTCGGGACAAAGCTTTCAAATCCATTCAGAAATCCGCCTTCGGTGCACCGCATGCATAACATAGGAGCCGTCCGCAAATTGCCAACGGTATTCGGCAATCACCGAAACAACTTCGCTGGCGATATTGAACAAGCTCGCCAAGACGCTAGTTACAGCGGGCGCTCGCTAACAGGAAATATCGGAATATCAAGTGAACAACGGATTTGAAAACAAGCGCGTCCTCATTCTGGAGGACGATCCTCTCCTGGCTCTCGACCTGGAGGATTTCTTCACCGACCTCGGCGCGAGGGTGATCGGTCCTGTTTCCAGCGTCGAGCAGGCAATGCGCGCGGTTTCCGAAGGGATCGACGCCGCGGTGCTCGATCTCAACCTGCGCGGGGTCTATTCCTATCCCGTCATCGAACGGCTCGATAAGGCCGGCACGCCGCTCGTCGTGTGCTCCGGCTATGCCGAGCTGCCTGAAACGCAGGCCGATCTCAGCAATGTCGTGCTCCTACCCAAGCCCTGCGATCTCGGCCTCCTGCAGCGCCGCCTGCTGGAACAGATCGACAAGGCGTCCTAGGCCACCGGAAGCGGAATGCGGATCTCCGCTGCAAAGCCCTCGGCGTTGTAGTCTAGCCTGACCTGACCTTCGAGCTCATATTCGATATTGGTCTTGATCAGCTGCGTGCCGAAGCCTTCCCCATCCGGCAGGGCAACGGCCGGTCCGCCGTTTTCCGACCATGTGAAATGCAGCACCGCGCCTGAAGCGGCATCCTCCTGGATGAACCATTCGATCGCGATACGCCCCTGGTCATTTGCCAGCGCCCCGTATTTGGCGGCGTTGGTGACAAGCTCGTTTATCACCATGCCGATCGAAAGCGCGGCCTTCGGGTCGAGGCTAACGAGATCGTGACGGCCGAAATCGAAGCGTGACAGATCGGCGTTGTACGGGCGCACCGCCCTGCGGAAGACGTTCAGAAGCTCTGTCTCGTCCCAGTTGCCTTCGAAGAGAAGCTCATGCGCATCCGCCATGGCACGAACACGGGCGACGAGCTTCGCCTCGAACTCTGCAACGGTTGCACAGTTGCGGCCGGTGCGGCGGATCAGGGACAGAACGACGGCGAGGTTGTTTTTGACGCGGTGACTGAGCTCACGGACCAGCAGATCCTTCTGCTGTTCGATCCGCTTGCGCGTGGCCCTTTCGCGCGCCTCGTTCAGCGCACGGGTGACGGCGGCCGGCAGACGCACCAGCCGCTGCTTGAGGACATAGTCGGTCGCCCCCTTGCGGAAGGCCGCAATCGCAGCCTCTTCGCCCAGCACCCCGGACACGAAGATGAACGGCGCATCCGGCGCCGTAGACAGCGCCACATCCAAGGCGGCCATGCCGTCAAAGTCCGGCAGGGAGAAATCGGAGAGGATGATATCGAAGCTCTCGCGCGCCAGTGCAGCCTCGTACGCCGCCCGGGTCGCGACCCGGGTCAACGTCACGGTCCCTTCCAGGCTTTCCAGCTGGGCTTCGATCAGTTCGGCATCGACGGCACTGTCTTCGAGAAGAAGAATCTTGGGCATGCAATCCATATCAGCTCCCGCCACGCTGCCGGGACTTCGGCGGCGGCTCGTTGAGCAGCGCCCAGAACACGCCAAGGTCCTGGATCGCCTTGAAAAACTGGCTGAACTCGACCGGCTTCACAACGAAGGCGTTGACGCCGAGTTCGTAACTGTTGACGAGATCCTGCTCCTCGCGGGAGGATGTCAACATGACGATGGGAATATGGCGCAGGTTCGTGTCGCCCTTCACCTTGGCGAGCACCTCCAGTCCATCGACCTTCGGCAGTTTCAGGTCCAGCAGCACGACGGCCGGATCACCCGGTTCGCGCGTGGCAAATGCGCCTTCGAGGTTCAGGAAATCCAGCGCCTCGGCACCGTCGCGTGCAACGATGACATCGTTGGCGATCTGACACTTCTCCAGTGCCGTCAATGTCAATTCCAGGTCTCGGGGATTGTCTTCAACCAGCAAGATGGGCCTCAGGTCGGACACGGATCATTCCTCAGTTAGAACGGGTAGGAAAAAAGTGAAGCAGGCACCGCCATCAACCGCGCCAGTGGCATCCACGCTGCCGCCATGCCTTTCCACGATGCGTTTGATAAGCGCAAGCCCTATACCGGTTCCCTCGAAATCCTCGCTGCGCTGAAGGCGCTGAAATACACCGAAGAGCTTTGCCTGATAGGCCATGTCGAAACCGACGCCATTGTCCCGCACCCGGTAAAGCAGGCCGCCTTCGACATGCTCGCCCGAGATATCGATCCGCGCGACTTCGCGGGGACGTGTGTATTTCACGGCATTTTCGATCATGTTGTGCCATACCTGACGCAGCAGAGCGCCGTCGCCCCGCGCCATCGGCAGATCACCGATCCGCCATTCGATGGTGCGGTCCCTGGTTTCTTCGGCAAGGCCGAGCCGCACCTCCTCGACAAGCTTGTTCATATCGACCTTGCCGCTCGCCAGTGTCGCCCGTCCGAGATGGGAGAACGTCAGGAGGTCGTCGACCAGCTCCCCGGCGGCCAACGCCGAGTCCGATATCATCTGGAGATAATGGCGAGAGCGTTCGTCGAGATTTTTCTCGCGCTCGGTCAGAAGCTGCGAGAAACCGACGATATGGCGGAAAGGTGCCCGAAGATCATGGGAGATCGAATAGGAGAACGCCTCCAGCTCCTTGTTGGATTTCTGCAGATCGGCGGCAAGGCGCGCCAGTTGCTCGGCCTTTTTCAGGACGATCTCGACAATGGAGGCCCGAAGATCATGTGCCGCACCGATTTCCGCCTCATGCCAGGGCGCACTTCTCTCTCGCACGCTTTCACGCCATGCCTCGAAGGATTTCCGCGGATGAATCCTGCCGCTCTCCTGCACCACCTTGTGCGGATCCCCGCCCCAGGTGACCGTCCTGATGACTTCCGGGCGGAACCAGACTAGCCAGTTGTCATCGCCTTCGGAGATGCGACAGGCGATAATGCCACAGGCTGTCTCCGCCACGCTGCCGTCGTCGAAACCGGCCGCGGCAAGGCAGTCCGTCGCATAGATATCGGCCGCGAAGCCGTTTTCGGACAGCCATTGCGTCAGCCGGCGCACGTCATCTTCATCCGGCACATCCCCCACCCGCGAGAAACCGTTCTGCGAGAGGATCGCTGCGCCGGATGCGCGCGTCAGGGCAAGCAGGGTATTGGGTGCATTCGCCAGGCCTTCATCCCAGCGATCGGCATCGGCCATTGACGCGAGGAGCTTCGCATGCAGACGCCCGAGCTCCACGCCGATGGCTGCCGTTTGCGCGCGCGAGGAAGCACCAATCTGCATGGCGAGGCTTTGGACGATGAAGTTGCAGGCGTCACGCACCCGGACCGGAACGATATGCGGCTTGCTGCTGTGACAGGCCACAAGGCCCCACAGGCGGCCGTCGATCAGGATCGATATGGACATGGACGACAGCGTGCCCATGTTGCGCATGTATTCGAGATGGACGGGCGACACGCTGCGGATCTGGGTAAACGTCATGTCGACGGGCGCCCCGCCCCCCTCGTCCAGGGCATGCAACGGCACGGCCCGGTAGTCGGCATTCGGGATGAGGCGAAGGGGATTGAGTCGATAGAGGTCACGCGCCTGGGCGGGAATGTCGCCGGCCGGGAACCGAAGATCGAGATAGGACGGAAGCGCACCATTCCCCGCTTCCGCCACGACGTGGCCGTTCCAGTCCGGATCGAACCGGTAGACGAGCGCGCGATCGAAATTCGAGAGCCGGACGATCAGGCGGGCGGCGGCCGAAAGCGCATCCTCCAGTTCGATGTTGCCGGCCATCTGCTGCGCAAAGGCCGTCAATCGCGCAAGCGGGTCGTCTATCGTTTCCGATGCGGCCCGCTCCAGCTCCACGATGACGCGGCCGTCATGACGATGGACGGCGACATCGAGCGCGTAACCTTCCGCGACGAGACGCGCGGGCGCGGCGCCCGACGCTTTCCAAGCCGCAAGCTGAGGCGAAAGCGCCGTGGCAATGGTGCGCGCGTCGGCACCGGCTATATCGGCAACGTTCGCGGACACCTGCAGAATGCGAAAATCACCGGGATCGAGCACCAGCAACGCGCCATGCGGCTGGACTGATCCGGGAACATGGATGGGTTCGCGCGCGCAACTGTCGAGGTCAACATCGT
>Ga0160495_100763_pt1 | contig 11956 bp, 16 predicted proteins | sample DID4MG_4_FD_108251 | JGI IMG/M metagenome (GOLD analysis project Ga0160495, IMG submission 108251) | Enriched soil microbial communities from UW Madison campus, WI, USA - DID2933_E24_FP4 MG | ecosystem: Environmental > Terrestrial > Soil > Unclassified | place: USA: Madison, Wisconsin | collected... | reverse complement strand
TGATGCGCGGGAGCTGTTCCCACTGGTGGAACGGCGGCGGCGAGGTCTACCTCTCCGAAGCGTCGCCGCGTGATTTCTTCGAGCTCCTGAAGCCGCGCGTCATGTCGCTTGTCGTCTTTACGGCCTTTGCGGGCCTCGTCGTCGCGCCCGGCTCGATCAATCCGGTCATCGGCGTCATCGCGATCCTCTGTATCGCCGTGGGTGCCGGTGCATCCGGTGCCCTGAACATGTGGTACGACGCCGATATCGATGCGGTCATGACCCGCACCGCCCAGCGTCCCATTCCGTCCGGCCGTATCCGGCCCGAAGAGGCGCTCGCCTTCGGCCTGACGCTCTCGGCCTTCTCGGTCGGTATTCTCGGCCTGGTGGTCAACTGGCTTGCCGCCGGCCTGCTTGCCTTCACCATCTTTTTCTATGCCGTCGTCTATACGATGTGGCTCAAGCGCTCGACGCCGCAGAACATCGTCATCGGTGGCGCGGCCGGCGCCTTCCCCCCCATGATCGGCTGGGCCTGCGTCACCGGCGGCGTGTCCGTCGAGAGCGTTGTGCTCTTCCTCATCACCTTCCTGTGGACGCCGGCGCATTTCTGGGCGCTCGCGCTGTTCAAGATGCGCGACTACGAGGCCGTCGGTGTGCCGATGCTGCCTAACGTGTCCGGCGAGGCGACGACCAAGGTGCAGATCCTGATCTACGCCGTGCTGACCGCCGTTATCTCGGTCGTCCCGACCTTCCTCGGCTTTGCCAGCCTCGGCTACGGTCTCTTTGCCGCAGCGCTTGGCCTTGGCTTCGTGTGGTACTCCATCGGCGTGTTGCGCATGCCGGAGGGGGATCGCGCGATGGTGCCGGCCAAGAAGCTCTTTGCCTTCTCGCTTGTCTATCTGTTCGCGGTGTTCTCCGGCCTCATGCTCGACCACCTGATCGCGTCATTTGGATGGGTGCTGTAATGGAAACCGTAAAGCTCACCGATAGCCAGAAGAAGGCCCGCCGCGGCCGCAACCTCGCGCTCGGCGCCGTTCTTCTCGGCCTCGTCGTCCTGTTCTACATCGTCACGCTGATCAAGTTCGGCGGCGGGATGGCAGGCTGACCATGAGCGAACCGAAGAAGACCGAAAAGAGCGGAATGGGCAACGGCGCCGTCGTCGCCATGTGCTGTTCCTTCGTCATCGGCATGGGCGCGATGGCCTATGCCGCCGTGCCGCTTTACGAGATGTTCTGCAAGGTCACCGGTTACGGCGGCACGACGCAGCGCGTCGAGCAGGCCTCCGACGTCGTTCTCGATCAGAAGATCAAGGTCCGTTTCGACGCAAACGTCGCGCCGGGCCTGCCGTGGACGTTCACGCCGGTCCAGCGCGAGATCGAGTTGAAGATCGGCGAGACCGTGCAGGTGTTCTACAAAGCCCGCAACAATTCTTCCAAGCCGGCGACCGGCCAGGCGACGTTCAACGTCACGCCGGAAGCGACCGGGGCCTATTTCAACAAGGTCCAGTGCTTCTGCTTCACCGAGACGACGCTGAAGCCCGGTGAGGAAATGGAAATGCCCGTCGTCTTCTTCGTCGATCCGGAGATCGTCAAGCCGGTGGAGACGAAGGGCGTCCACACGATCACGCTGTCCTATACCTTCTTTCCGCGAGAGGCGTCGAAGCCGGTGGCTGCGGCTGCGGACGTGAAGACGGGCGACGCGAATAACCTTTGAAAGACATGCGTTTCCGGCTATGCCGGGAACGGAACGCGATACATTCGGGGATAAGTCAAATGGCCGATGCGCATCAGAAGAAACACGACTACCACATCATCGACCCCAGCCCGTGGCCGCTGCTCGCATCCATCGGCGCCTTCGTCCTGGCGTTCGGCGGCATCGGTTACATGCGCTACCTGTCGGGCGGCGCATTCCACCTGTTCGGCCTGAACTTCGCCACGCCGTGGGTCTTCTACATCGGCCTGCTGATCACGCTCTACACCATGTATGCCTGGTGGGCCGACACGGTGAAGGAAGCGCATGAGGGGCACCATACCCGCGTCGTGTCGCTGCACCTGCGCTACGGCATGATCATGTTCATCGCTTCGGAAGTGATGTTCTTCGTCGCCTGGTTCTGGGCCTTCTTCGATGCCAGCCTGTTCCCCGGCGAAGCCATTCAGGCCGCCCGCGCGGAATATACCGGTGGCGTCTGGCCACCGAAGGGCATCGAGGTCCTCGATCCCTGGCACCTGCCGCTCTACAACACCGTCATCCTGCTGCTCTCGGGCACCTGCGTGACCTGGGCGCACCACGCCCTGCTGCACAACGACCGCAAGGGCCTGATCAACGGCCTTGCGCTCACCGTTGCGCTCGGCGTGCTGTTCTCCTTCGTGCAGGCTTACGAATACGCTCACGCACCGTTCGCCTTCAAGGATTCCATCTACGGCGCGACCTTCTTCATGGCGACCGGCTTCCACGGTTTCCACGTTCTGGTCGGCACGATCTTCCTGATCGTCTGCCTCATTCGCGCCATGCGCGGCGACTTCACCCCGAAGCAGCATTTCGGCTTCGAGGCTGCCGCCTGGTACTGGCACTTCGTCGACGTTGTCTGGCTGTTCCTCTTCTTCTCCATCTACATCTGGGGTGGCTGGGGCGCACCGATCGCGCATATGTAAGCGCGACGACGAACAGACCTTCGAAACGGCCGCAGCGATGCGGCCGTTTTGCATTGCGCCCTTTGTCGCGGACTTTCGATTGGACGCAGGTGGCGGCGGCGATATAGAACCGTCTTGACCGGCCGGCGATTTATGCCGGTGGCAAGACACGGAAGCGATCATGGACGAGGACATGGCACTTTACCCACCCGTGGAGCCCTTCAAGGCGGGCGCGCTGGGCTGCTGCCCGCGCTGCGGCCAGGGCAAGCTCTTCGACGGGCTTCTCAAGGTGAAGCCGGCCTGCTCCAATTGCGGCCTCGACTATTCCTTCGCCGATTCGGGTGATGGGCCGGTCGTCTTCGTCATCCTGATCGTCGGGTTTATCGTGGTCGGCGCAGCCCTGTGGACGGAGGTGAATATCAACCCGCCGCTCTGGGTGCATTTCATGCTGTGGATCCCGCTGGTGATCGTGCTGGGCCTTGCGGTAACGCGCATCCTCAAGGGACTGCTGATCGCGCTGCAGTATCGCAATCGCGCCCGTCCCGGTGAGATCGACCGTGGCTGAAGTGCCCCCGCATTCCGTGCCAAGGGCCGGCAAGGGCAGAGCGATCCTGACGGGTGTCGCCTTCCTGGCGGCGCTTGCCATTCTTCTTTCGCTCGGCACCTGGCAGGTCGAGCGCCTGCAGTGGAAAGAGAAGCTTCTTGCCGATATCGCCGAACGCCGTGTCGCGCCTCCGGTGGTGCTTGATGAGATCGCGGCGATGGCGGCGCGGGGCGAGGATATCGAATATCGCCCCGTCACGGTTACGGGTGTTTTCGCCAACAACCGGGAACGGCATTTCTTCGCGACCTGGCGGGGCCAGACCGGCTACTATGTCTACACCCCGCTCCAGCTGGCCGATGGCCGGTTTCTCTTCGTCAACCGCGGTTTCGTGCCCTATGAGGCGAAGGAACCGGAAATGCGCAAGCAAGGGCAACTGACGGGCGAGCAGACGGTAACGGGCCTCGCCCGAGGGCGCCTTGCCGAAAAGCCGTCCTCCATCGTGCCGGAAAACGACATCGCCAAGAACATCTTCTACTGGAAGGATCTTGACGCGATGGCGGCCAGCACCGGCATCGCGGCCGACAGGCTGGTGCCCTTCTTCATCGATGCCGGCGACGCGCCCAATCCGAAGGGCCTGCCGATCGGCGCCGTCACGCAGTTCGACCTGCCGAACAATCACCTGCAATATGCCCTCACATGGTATGGACTTGCCGCAGCGCTGGTAGGCGTGATGCTCTATGCGCGTTTCCGGCGAAAGGGCGATCGCCCGGAGGGCTGAACGCAGCCGGACGCGGGAACGAAAGGAAAAGCGCATGCAGATCCTCGCAACCCTTCTCGTGGCGCTCGTCGCCCTCGAGCACATCTATATCCTCGTGCTCGAAATGTTTCTCTGGACGACGCCGCGGGGCCTGAAAGCCTTCGGCATGACGCCGGCGCAAGCCGAAGCCACGAAGACGCTCGCTGCCAATCAGGGCCTCTATAACGGCTTCGTTGCCGCCGGCCTCGTCTGGTCGTTACTTCACCCCAATCCGGACGTCGCTTTCCAGCTCAAGCTGTTTTTCCTTGGCTGTGTGATGGTGGCCGGCCTATATGGGGGCGCAACGGCCTCACGGAAAATTTTCGTCATCCAGGCGCTTCCTGCGGCCATCGCCCTTGTTGCTGTCCTCATTGCCGGATAACCGATACGCATGACCGAGAACCGACCGGACTTGACCATCAGGCTTTGCGGCCCGCGCGGCTTTTGCGCGGGGGTGGACCGTGCCATCCAGATCGTCGTGCTGGCGCTGAAGGCCTATGGCGCGCCCGTTTATGTGCGCCACGAGATCGTTCACAACCGTTATGTCGTGGAAGGCCTCGAGGCCAAGGGCGCGATCTTCGTGGAAGAGCTGGATGAGATCCCGCCGGAACATCGCCAGCAGCCTGTGGTGTTTTCCGCCCACGGCGTCCCGAAGTCCGTGCCGGCGGATGCCGAAGCGCGCAACCTCTTCTATCTCGATGCGACGTGCCCGCTCGTCTCGAAGGTCCACAAGCAGGCCATGCGTCACCAGCGGCTCGGCCGTCATGTCGTGCTCATCGGCCATGCCGGCCACCCGGAAGTCATCGGTACGATGGGCCAGCTGCCGGAAGGCACCGTCGATCTGATCGAGACCGTCGAGGATGCTGACCGCTACACGCCGCCCGATCCCGACAACCTCGGCTTTGTTACCCAGACCACGCTGTCCGTCGATGACACCGCCGGCGTCATCAAACGTCTGCACGAGCGCTTCCCGAACCTCACGGCGCCCGCCGCCGATTCGCTCTGCTACGCCACCACCAACCGGCAGGAAGCCGTGAAACAGGCGGCACCCGGCTGCGATCTCTTCCTCATCGTCGGTGCGCCCAACTCGTCGAACTCCAAGCGCCTCGTCGAAGTGGCGCTGAGGGCAGGGGCGACGAAGTCCGTGCTCGTCCAGCGCGCTTCCGAGATCGACTGGGAAACGATCGGCGATATCCGTACGGTCGGCCTTTCGGCCGGCGCGTCCGCGCCCGAGGTCATCGTCAACGAGATCATCGAGGCATTCCGCGCGCGCTACAACGCGGTGGTGGAGCTTGCCGATACGGTGGAAGAAAACGAACACTTCCTCGTCAACCGCGAACTCCGCGCCATCGAACTCACTACCGCCGACATGGCCTTCGTCAATGGGGAATAGGGCTGGTTGGCGTTCATTGCAGCGCGCGTCCCTCCCTTCTCTCCCGTCCTTCCTTCAAGCCTGAGACCCGCCGTGGCCGTCTATACCGATATCACCGAAGACGATCTCTCCAGCTTCCTGACTGCCTATGATGCCGGCACGCTCCTGTCCTACAAGGGCATCGCCGAAGGCGTGGAGAATTCCAACTTCCTGCTGCACACCACCAAGGGCCCCTTCATCCTGACGCTTTACGAAAAGCGCGTGGATCGGGACGACCTGCCGTTCTTCCTCGGCCTGATGCATCACCTGGCGGAGCGCGGGCTCTCCTGCCCGCTGCCGTTGCCGCGCAACGACGGTGCGCTGCTCGGGGAATTGTCCGGCCGTCCGGCCGCGATGATTTCCTTCCTGGAAGGAATGTGGCTGCGCAAGCCCGCCGCAAAACATTGCCGGGAAGTCGGCCGGGCGCTGGCGAAGATGCATCTCGCCGGTGAAGGGTTTCAGATCAGGCGTGAAAACGCGCTTTCCGTCGAAGGCTGGCGGCCGCTCTGGGAAAAGTCCGCCGCGCGGGCCGATGAGGTCGAAACCGGGCTTCAGAAGGAAATCGGCGAGGAACTGCATTATCTGGAAGCGCACTGGCCGGGTAATCTGCCTGATGGCGTCATTCACGCCGATCTGTTCCCCGACAATGTCTTCTTCATCGGCGACGATCTTTCCGGCCTGATCGACTTCTATTTCGCCTGCAACGACTACCTCGCCTACGATGTCGCCATCTGCCTGAATGCCTGGTGCTTCGAGAAGGACGGCTCCTACAATCTCACAAAGGGCATGGCGCTGCTCGATGGCTACGAGAGCGTTCGCCTGCTCTCCGACGAAGAGGCGGCGGCGCTGCCGCTCCTGGCGCGCGGATCGGCGATGCGCTTCTTCCTGACGCGGCTCTACGACTGGCTGATGACCCCGGCCGGCGCCCTTGTTGTGAAAAAGGACCCGCTGGAATATCTGCGCAAGCTGCGCTTCCACCGCGCGGTCGAAAACCCTGTCGAATACGGTCTCTCCCGATGAAGCATGTCGATATTTTTACGGACGGCGCCTGTTCGGGCAATCCGGGCCCCGGCGGCTGGGGTGCGGTGCTGCGCTATGGCGAGGTCGAAAAGGAATTGAACGGCGGCGAGCCGGACACGACCAACAACCGCATGGAACTGATGGCCGCCACCAATGCGCTGACGGCGCTGAAGGCGCCTTGCGAGGTCGATCTCTACACGGACTCGAAATATGTCATGGACGGCATTTCCAAGTGGATTTTCGGCTGGAAGAAGAACGGCTGGAAGACCGCAGACAAGAAGCCGGTGAAGAACGGTGATCTTTGGCAGGCGCTGGATGCGGCGCGATCGCGCCACAAGGTCGAGTGGCACTGGGTCAAAGGCCATGCCGGCCACCCGGAAAACGAACGCGCCGACGAACTCGCCCGCAAGGGCATGGCGCCGTTCAAGCGATCCTGATCCGTCACGCAGCCGCCGAAGCGATCGCGACGAGCGAGAACCCGCCGAGCACGAGGGCAGCACCCTGATAGGCATGTTGCTTCAGCCGGCGCGGCAGGAGCGAACCGCCGAGGATCCATAGCAGCCCGGCCGTCATCGACAGAGCGATATAGGTGGCGATCCAGACCGGCAGGTTCGCACCCGTGCCCGGCGGAATGAGCACCACGCCGACGACCATCGCCTTGGGATTGAGAATGGTCGTCAAGAGCACCCGCGCGAACGCGCGCCGGGGCGCCTCCGCCGCATCTGTGTTGCGCGCCCGCCAGAGCTGGATGGCGGAAAACAGCAGCCACGCGGCCGCGATCGTCTTCATCACGACAAGCCCGGCCGGCATGTGCGTTACCCATTGTGCGATGAGGGCGAAGAAGGTGACTGCGGCGGCGTAGCCCGCAGCCTCCGCCAGCACCAGTGCCGCACCGCGCCGCATGCCGAAGGCAGCGCCATAGGCGGCAAGCAACGTGTTTGTGGGGCCGGGTGTGAGAAGCAGAAACAGCGACGTGGTGATGAATGTCAGCGTGACCATGAAGAGGTGACCATGTACCGGGTTACGCCCGCCGGCGCGACCGTGTCACGCGCGGCAAGCGATATGCTGACGGCAGGCATAAAGGCGCCCGCATGCGGGCGCCTTGGCATGGATCAAAGCTGTTCGATCATTGCGGCGGCAGCCGAAACGGTTGCCTGGCCGGGGCTTTCCTCGACATTCAGCGTCTTCACCACGCCGTCGTCGACGAGCATGGAATAGCGCTTGGAGCGAACGCCGAGCGTGCCTGCGGAAAGATCGATATCCATGCCCAGCGCCTTTGTGAAGGCGGCATCCCAATCGGCGATGAAGCGCAGCTTGCCCGCACCACCCGTCGAGGTCGCCCACGCGCCCATGACGTGCAGGTCGTTGACAGCGACGACGACGATGTCATCGACGCCCTTGGCGAGGATCGCGTCGCGATTTTCCAGATAGCCCGGCAGATGGTTCAGCGAGCAGGTGGGCGTGAAGGCGCCCGGAACAGCGAAGAGCACGATGCGCTTGCCGCCGAAAAGTTCGGCGGTCGAGACTTCGGCGGGACCGTCCGGCGTGCGCTCCTTGAGCTTGAGGTCGGGCAGCTTGTCTCCAACGGCAATGGTCACGGCGTCTCTCCTGTCTGTGTGATGGAAGCGGCCCGCAAGGGCCTGCCGCGGCACTATAGGGGAGGCTCATTCGATGGCAAGCGGGCTTTCCATCGTCCTGTCGCCCGCGCGTACCGTCAGCCGGATCGGGTCCTTGTCCAGATCGTAGACCTTCGGCTTATTGAGCACGGGCACCTCTGCAACGAAGACGCCGCCCTCCCGGCGCACGGAAACCGCGGCACCGAACTCGAAGGAGGACGAGCCGGAAAGGAAGACATCCGTCAGCGGCCCGTCGGCAGGCGCTTCGAAGCGCACGGAGATGCTCTTGTCGTCGGCCGCGAAACGGCCGGAGAGCGGCTTGAAGCCGTCGCCCGCGCCATGGGGAAGGCTGGCCTCGGCATCCGCGATCGCCACTTCCTCCAGCGGACTGGCGAAGGCCTCGCCGCTGGCATCCGCCGTCAGTTCGGCCTGCACGGGCACACAGATTTCTTTGCACACGCCGAGAAAGACTGTCGCGGTGATCGCGCCGCTGCCCGATTTTGCATCAAGTATCAGCGGCAGCCTGACAGGCGCATCGTAGCCCACGTAATGGGTCTCCTTGTCGCCCAGACGGCGCGGCGCCGGGAAGCCGATCGACTTGAGCTCCGCGCCGCTGATCGAAACCGAGGGAGGAATGCCGCTGCCGCCGGGATCGCGCCAATAGGTCTTCCAGCCGTCATGCAGGCGAATGTCGAGCATGGCGCGCACTGTGCCGTCGGCCGCGCGCGGCAGCGTCACGAGGCGCACGTCGCCGCCCGGCGTCTCGAACCAGGGCGAGCTGGCGGCAAGCGCTGGTGAGGTCGCGGAAAGGAGAAGCAGGGCTGCGATTTTCAGGTGTTTCATGAGGCACATTTAACGCCGGCCAAAGTGGCTTTCCAGCGGCAAACGTGGGTGTGGCGATCATAATAGCTTGATCGGCGTGGCACTGCTATGCGCCCTGCGGCGGGCCGACCCATATCGCCGCCCTAAAAGAACACTTTTCATTTGATGGCGAATTGATAGGCTGGGTGCACTATGGCTATGTCGGTTCTGAAAAACAGACGCGAGCGCGGTTTCCTTGACGGTCAGTTCCTGATCGCCATGCCGGGTATGGCCGACGCAAATTTCGCCCGCACCGTGGTCTATATCTGCGCCCATTCCGATGACGGCGCGATGGGCTTCGTCATCAACCGGCCCCAGCAGCTCAGCTTCTCGGATGTGCTGCTGCATCTGGAAATCGCCGACGAGGACGAGTTGATCCGCATGCCCGGCGCCACGCGCGATTTCCCCATCCGCTGCGGCGGGCCGGTGGAGAGCGGCCGCGGCTTCGTGCTGCATTCCGACGATTACATGTCCGAATCGAGCATTCCCGTCAGCGATGACATCTGCCTGACGGCCACGCTCGATATCGTGCGCGCCATCTCGCATGGGCGAGGGCCCCAGCGCGGCCTGATGATGCTCGGTTACGCCGGCTGGGGGGCAGGACAGATCGAAAACGAGATCGGTGCGAACGGCTGGCTGACCTGCCCGGCGCACGAAGAACTCATCTTCGACACCAATCTCGACAGCAAGTACGAGCGGGCGCTCGCCCTTATGGGTATCACCCCAGCCATGCTGTCCACCGAGGCTGGTCACGCCTGAATCGTCTTCGAATTTTAGCCGGCCGCGGGAACTAGTTGCGACTATCCCCGTTTGTAGAACGCGCCGCTGACGGCGTCTCGAACAAAGGGATAATCGCAATGGGCAGCACGAGCGACAAGATCAAGGGTACGGCAAACGAGCTGACCGGCAAGGCCAAGCAGGCAGCCGGCAAGGCCACCGACAATCCGAAGCTGCGCGCCGAAGGTGCGGCTCAGGAAGGCAAGGGCAAGGCCCAGAAAACCGTGGGCAAGGCCAAGGATGCCGTCAAGGGCGCCGTCGACCGCATGTGATCCGACGGAATGGCGCGGCCATTTCATCATCGAATGATTTTAAGCCCGTGCCGGTTTCCCGGCGCGGGCCTTCTGTAAAAACCATCCCCCGGGATTGCCATGAAGCTCTTTACCTGCGCCACCTGCGGCCAGACCATCTATTTCGATAACCGGTTTTGCGTGCGCTGCGGTTCCGCGCTCGGTTTCCTGGCGCAGGATGTGATGCTCCATGCGCTGGTCCCGGCCGGAGAGGCTATGTGGACCGTTGCAGGGCGTGACGGTGTCTTCCGCTTTTGCGACAACGCCGCCCATGACGTCTGCAACTGGCTCGTGCCCGCCGATGGTCCGCATGCCTTCTGTGAAGCCTGCCGCCACAACCGCATCGTGCCTACCACCGATCCGCAGGGACTGGAGCGTTGGCGGCGTATCGGCGCAGCACAGCGCCATCTGTTCTATTCCATCCTGCGCTGGAACCTGCCGCGCCCGACCCGCGAGGAGGATCCCGCTGGCGGTCTCGTCTTCGATTTTCTGGCCGACGAAGTGGATATGAACGGCAATGTCGTCAGCCCTGCCATGACAGGCCATGAGGACGGCCTGATCAGCCTGCGGGCGGCGGAGGCCGACGATGCGGTGCGTGAGAGCGTGCGCGTTTCGATGGGCGAACCCTATCGCTCCCTACTCGGCCATTTCCGCCACGAGATCGGCCATTTCTACTGGACGCAACTGGTGCGCGACGAGGCCATGGTGGAGGAGGCGCGCCGCCTGTTTGGCGACGAGCGCGAGGATTATGCCGCCGCCCTCCAGCGCAACTATACGGAAGGCCCGCCGCCGGACTGGCCGCAGCACTTCATCAGTACCTATGCTGCCGCGCATCCCGCCGAAGATTTCGCAGAATGCTGGGCGCATTTCTTCCATATCGTCGATACGCTGGAGACGGCCCGCAGCTTCGGCCTCAACACCGATCCGAAGGGCCATGAGGAACTCGAGGCCGAAGTGACCTTCGACCCCTATCGCGCCGCCAATGCCGGGCGCCTCGTCGAATCCTGGATCCCGCTCAGTGTTGCTCTGAATGCCATCCAGCGCTCTATGGGACAGCCCGACAGCTACCCCTTCGTGCTGCCGCCGCCCGTCGTGGACAAGCTGGATTTCATCAACAGGCTGGTAAGAGGCGTCAGGCAGTAAGAATTGTCCAGTAGGGACAGATTTCCCTACCGCCTAATTCCTGTCACGCCCGCTTCATCAGCGGAAACCGCTCCTTGAGCAGCCGCTGTACGGAATCGTAGCCGATCGGCGGGCCGAAGAGATAGCTCTGGCCGAACTCGCACCCCATATTGCCGAGTTCGATGGCATCCTCTTCCGACTCGATACCTTCCGCCACCACCTGCATTTCCAGCTCGCGCGCCATCGAGATGACGGAGCGCAGCAGCACGGTGCGCTTGTCGGAGCCGTCGCGGACCAGCGCCTTGTCGATCTTGATCGTGTCGAAGGGGAAACGGGTCAGGTAGGAAAGCGAGGAATGGCCGGTGCCAAAATCATCGAGCGCCAGGCCGAGGCCGAGGTCGCGCAGCTTGTTGAGGATCAGGCGTGCCTGTTCCGGATTTTCCATCACGACGGATTCGGTAAGCTCCAGCTTGATCTTCTCGGGCTCGCAGCGGGTGCGGGCCAGCGCGGCGCGCACATCGTTGTAGAGCTCGTTGTTGAGAAGCTGCGAGCTGGAGAGGTTGACCGAAACGAAGATCGGCAATTCGCCGGTGTGCAACTGCCAGTCCATGAGGTCGCTCGCCGCCTTGTCGAAGGCGAAGAGGCCGAGCTGGCCGATGAGGTCCGACGCCTCGGCGATGGGAATGAACTCCGCAGGGGAGATATTGCCCCGCTTGGGATGATCCCAGCGCATCAGTGCTTCGAAACCTGCGATTTCCGCATCGTGGAGGCGTACGATCGGCTGGTAGACGAGGGAGAGTTCCTTGCGCTCGATGGCACGGCGCAGGTCCGTCTCGATCTGAAGCCGGTCCGCGCCGAAGGTGCGGAAGGCAGGGCGGAAGGGCTCGACGCGGTTGCCGCCGGCTTTCTT
>Ga0160495_100762_pt1 | contig 11984 bp, 13 predicted proteins | sample DID4MG_4_FD_108251 | JGI IMG/M metagenome (GOLD analysis project Ga0160495, IMG submission 108251) | Enriched soil microbial communities from UW Madison campus, WI, USA - DID2933_E24_FP4 MG | ecosystem: Environmental > Terrestrial > Soil > Unclassified | place: USA: Madison, Wisconsin | collected... | reverse complement strand
GCTCAGGGCCTTTGGAACGAAGGTTCTGGTCTGTGATCCCTATGTCCAGCTCTCCGCCGACGATCATAATGCAGGCGTGGAGCATGTCTCGTTGGACACGCTGCTGTCGCGCGCGGATGTGGTGACGCTGCATCCGCGCGTTTCGGAGGAGACGCGCAACATGATGAACGCGGATGCCTTTGCGCAAATGAAGCCGGGCGCCCTGTTTGTGAATACGGCGCGCGGGCCACTCTGCGACTATGATGCGCTCTACGAAGCGCTGACCAGCGGCCATCTGGGCGGCGCCATGCTGGAGACCTTCGCGGTCGAGCCTGTGCCGGCCGACTGGCCGCTGTTGCAGTTGCCCAATGTCACGCTCACGCCGCATATTGCCGGTGCGTCCGTGCGTACCGTGACATATGCTGCCGAGATGGCGGCCGACGAGGTGCGTCGCTATATCGCCGGTCAGCCGCCCGTCAATCCCTGCTGAGGCCTCCCATGACAGAACTTTCCATTCGCCAATCGATCATCGACCATTGCCGCGGCATGAACGCGTCCGGGCTCAATCAGGGCACGTCCGGCAATATCGGCGTGCGCTTCGGCGACCGCATGCTGATCACGCCTTCCGGCATTCCCTACGATACGATGCAGCCAGACATGATTGCGTCGCTTCCACTCGCCGGAAACGGGGACTATGACGGCCCGAAAAAGCCGTCCGTCGAATGGACGTTTCATCTTGATATCATGAAGGCGAGGCCGGATGTCGGCGCTGTGGTGCACACGCATTCTACCTACGCGACGATCCTTGCCATGGCAGGCAAACCGATCCCTGCCTGCCACTATATGATCGCGGCGTTCGGCGGCCCGGACGTCAGGATCGCCGACTATGCCCGGTATGGTACGAAGGCGCTTTCGGACAGTGTCATCCGGGCGATGGAAGGCCGCTCCGCCTGCCTGATGGCGAACCATGGCATGATCGCCACCGGCGCGACGCTGGAAAAGGCGATGTGGGCAGCCGTCGAACTCGAAACGCTTTCAAAGCAGTACTACCATACGCTGCTTATCGGCGGCCCGATGATCCTGCCCGACGAAGAAATCGTGGGCGTGCTTCAGGGCTTCGCCACCTACGGCCTCCAGGACGGCAAGACGGGTGGCAAGGCTGCCTGAGGCGGTTGCCCAAATAGCCAGAACCGCTCGGTGGCCCGGTGCTTATAGAAAGCTCCGGGCCATTTTTCTGTGTTCGGCCATTCCCGCTGATGTCTGGATTGAGATCGTTTCGGTCTGATTTCTTTAGTTTTCTCGTCGTGTAGACAGGGCATCGAACGCGATCTCCCGCACGAAAATCAACATCGCTACCCGATCCCTCACTTCGCAGAATTTTGGCTGTTTACGCGTCTGCACTTTCTGTTGTATGTAACACATAACGTTAGCCGGGCAGGAGGAGGTCACGGTTGGGAGGCACGCGCCAATTACGGATCAAACAGCCGCAATCCATCGCGCAGATGGTGGTGGAGCGACTGCGAGAAGCCATCATCGACGGGCATTTCGGGCTTGGCGAGAATATCTCGGAAGACAAGCTTGCCGAGACGTTCGGGGTGAGCCGGACGCCGATACGCGATGCTCTCCTGCAGCTTCAGCAGTCCGGGCTGGTGATCGTGCGCCCCAAGCGCGGGAGCTTCGTGTTCTCCCCGACTCTTGCGGACGTGGAAATCCTTTGTGAATACCGGTTGATGCTTGAGATGCAGGCATTGCGGCTGTCGATGACGCGCAATCATCGCGAACTCACCGACGCGATACAGTCGGCTGTCACTGCGATGACCGCGGCGCTCGAGGCCGGCGATCAGTTCGCCTATGCCCGCGCCGACGCCGAATTTCATCGGGCCTTCTTCGATCTTTGCGGTAATCGGCTGATCAGGGATGCCTATGCCGTCGCGGAAGGCCAGCTCGGCGCGATCCGAAGCTCTCTCAGCGTGGCCTATGGCCAGCCCGGCGATCAGAGTTATTCAGAACACAAGCAGATGGCGGATCTGATTGCCGCCAAGGATATCGACGCTCTCGCCGCCATCATGGATGAACATGTCTGGCGAACACTGCGTGTCGCTCGCGATGCGCTGTCCGAGGATGCGGGTAGCAGGAGACCCTGAAATCATGACTCAAGCACAAAACCTACGCCGCCTTCTGGAAGGCGGGCGGATCATTGCTGCGCCTGGTGCTCCCGATAGCCTGAGCTCCCGGCTGGTCCAGCGCGCCGGCTTCGAAGCGGTCTACATGACCGGTTTCGGCGCGACGGCGACGCGGCTGGGAACGCCCGATATCGGTCTTCTTACGCAGACCGAAATGACGGAACACGCGCGCAACATGACGCGCGCCGTCTCGATCCCGGTCATTGCCGATGCCGATACCGGTTATGGCGGTCCGTCGAACATTCACCGCACGGTACGCGAATACGTCCAGGCCGGTGTTGCCGCGATCCACCTGGAAGACCAGGTCGCACCCAAGCGGTGCGGGCAGATGGCCGGTGTAAAGCTGATGGGCCGTGAAGAATCGACTCTGAGGCTCAAGGCGGCCATATCGGCGCGGGCGAAGGACGACCTCGTCATCATTGGTCGCACGGATGCGCTGCAGGCGGACGGCATCGAAGAGGCGCTCTATCGCGCAAGACTCTATCAGGACGCGGGCGTCGATCTCGTCTTCGTCGACGGCATCAAGAAGATTGCCGATGTCGAGGCCGTTGCTAGGGCGATCGATGGACCAAAGGTCGTTTCCATCGTCGATGGCAACGAAACCACCGCGCTGAAACTGGCCGACCTTCAAGACATGGGATTCAGTGTCGTCTTCTATGCGCTCACGGCGCTGCTCAGCGCAACGCGTGCGATGCAAGACGCTCTGGCGGAACTGCGCGCCACCGGTGCGCCTGAAGGTGGCCCCGCCAAGCACAGCTACGCAGAGTTCTGTGAGATTGTCGACCTCGGCTTCCATCAGCAACTGGATGAAAGTTTCGGACGATGAACGCAGTCGTCCTCGTCACGGGCGGTGCGGCCGGGATTGGCCGCGCCATTGCGGATGCCGTCATCGCCGGCGGCGCGCGCGCGATCCTCTGGGATGTCGATGCGCAGCGGCTCGAAAGAGCGCGCAATGCGCTTGGCGATAGAGTCCGGGTGGAGTGCGTTGACGTTTCGGTTGCCGCCGCCGTCGACGAAGCGATAGCGCGGATTGGCGACGACTGGGCGCCGACCCATCTCGTCAACAATGCCGGCATCATCGGCCGCCGAATGCCGCTCATCGACATCGATCCTGCGGAGGTCGACCGGGTTCTCGGCATCAATGTGCGCAGCGCTTTCGTGGTGACACGAGCCTTTCTGCGTGCCCGGGCAGAACATCCTGATGCCGCGATCGTCAACCTGTCGTCCATTGCGGCCAGTAATGGCGGGGCGGCCGGAAACGCGGTTTATGCCGCAAGCAAAGGCGCCCTGCAGTCGCTCACCTTCGCGATGGCCCGCGAACTTGCGCCGGCCATTCGCGTCAATGCGCTGGCGCCTGGAATTATCGACACAGACATCCAGAAGGATGTCTTCGCTGACCGCGCCGAGATGGACGCGCGCGCTGCGACCATACCGCTTCATCGTCTCGGCGACGCCGCGGACGTTGCGGAAGCCGCTGCCTGGCTGCTGTTCCGCGCTGCATACACCACGGGAGAGGTGGTTACCGTTTCGGGAGGAAGGAAATGATCGACCGTTCGATCAACGCGTTTTTCAAGCTGCTCGAGGTTCTGCTCGTGTTGCTGCTCGCCGGCATGACAGTCATGGTGTTCGCCAATGTCGTGCTGCGTTACGTCTTCAGTTCAGGTCTGGATGTTTCCGAAGAGCTGTCGCGCTTCTTCTTCGTCTGGCTTATCTTCATCGGTGGCGTCGTTGCGATGCGCAACCACGCGCATATGGGCTTCGATCTTCTTGTGAGCGCGTCCAGGCCGAATGTGCGGCGTGTGCTTCTGTTCATCGCCAACGGGCTCATCGTTTTCGTCTGCTGGCTGCTGCTCGACGGTGCCTGGCGGCAATCCGGCGTGACTGCCACGGACCGCTCGCCGGTCACCGGCCTGTCGATGATCTTTGTGTTCGGTATCGTCATCCCGTCCGCGATCGGCATCGGCATTATCGCTATCCACCGCATGATCGGCGCGTTTCGGGGTACGTATGATCCGTACGCCGTGCCACAAACGACGGAAGCTTTGGTGGAGCGCGCGCTATGACGCTTGCAATTTTCCTTGCCACGCTCGGTGGCGCTCTTGCTGTCGGCGTTCCCGTTGCCTTTGCGCTCGTGTTGTGTGCGCTCACGATGGGCATCTATCTCGACCTTTTCGACACACAGATCATCGCCCAGCGCATGGTCGTGGGCGCGAACAGCTTCCCGCTGCTGGCCATTCCGTTCTTCCTGCTGGCCGGCGAATTGATGAATGCGGGCGGCATGTCGAAGCGCATCATCGCCTTCGCGAGCTCTTTCCTCGGGCATCGTCGCGGCGGCCTCGGTTTCGTCGCGATCCTGGCCGCCTGCATCATGGCGAGCTTGTCCGGTTAGGCGGCCGCCGACACGGCGGCGTTGATCGCCATGCTTCTGCCAATGATGCGTGCGGCCGGCTATGAACAGGGACGGTCCGTCGGCCTCATGGCAGCCGGCGGGACGATCGCGCCGATCATGCCGCCGTCGATCGCCTATATCATATTCGGTGTGGCAACCAACGTCTCGATCACCCAGCTATTCCTGGCGGGTATCGTGCCCGGCCTTATGATGGGTGTCGGCATCGCTGTCGCCTGGGCGATCGTCTCTCGCACCGACAATGTCGATGTGATGCCGCGCCAGGGATGGAAAGTCCGCCTTCAGACGCTCGGTGCGGCAGGATGGTCGCTCGGCATGCCGGTCATCATTCTAGGCGGCATCCGCTTTGGCATCGTCACGCCGACGGAAGCCGCAGTTGTTGCCGCGGTCTATGCCACCTTCGTCGGTATCCTCGTCCATCGCGAACTGACCGTGTCGGCGATGTACGAGGCGTTGCGCAACGCTGCGGTCACTACGGCCGTCGTCATGATGCTGGCAGCAGCCGCCCTGACCACCGCCTGGTTCATTGCCGTGGCCGATCTTTCCGGCGTCGTTATGGACCTTGTCGCACCGCTCGCCGACAATCCCAAGCTGCTTCTGGGGGTGATCATGCTGATCATTCTCGTCATCGGCATGGCGCTCGACATGGGCCCGACCATCCTGATCCTGGCGCCGGTGCTTCTGCCGGTCGTGACGGCAGCCGGTATCGACCCCGTCTATTTCGGCGTGCTTTTCGTCATCAACTGCGCGATCGGCCTGATCACGCCGCCAGTGGGTATCGTGATGAGCGTGGCGAGCGGTGTCGCGCGCATACCGTTGCATCAAGTGATCAAGGGGTCGCTGCCCTTCATCGCCGCGCAGGTCATCGTCCTGTTCCTGCTGGTCATGTTCCCGCAACTCGTTCTCGTCCCGCTGAATTTCCTGCGGTGAGGCTTCTTGGCGGGACAAAATCCTTTGCCCCGCCCCACTTTGGAGGAAAGTGAAAAATGAAACTGAAAATCTTCGCTGCCGCCCTGATGGCTGCCACCATGTTTGCCGGTTCGGCGTCGGCCGAGTTCAACAGCCGCAATATAAAGGTTTCCAATGGAGCGCCGAAGGACCATCCGGTCGCGGCCGGCGTCGACGCGATGTCGGCGTGCCTGGAAGCCGGTTCCGGCGGCAAGATAAAGCTGCGCGGTTTCTACTCGGGCGCGCTGGGCGACGATCTGGACGCAACGCAGTCCGTGCGGTCCGGCTCGCTTGAAATGGTTGTCGCTGGTGCCGACGCGCTTGCGGGCATCGAGCCGGCCATGAACGTGTTCGGCCTGCCCTTCCTCTTCGCTTCGAATGAAGAAGCGGACGCCGTTCTTACCGGCCCCTTCTACGACTATCTGGCCAAGCGTATGCCCGACCACGGGCTGGTGCTTTTGTCGTTCTGGGAAAACGGTTTCCGCAACACCACCAATTCAAAGCACCCGATCGAGAAGATCGAAGATTTCCGCGGACTCAATTTCCGTGTGATGCAGAACAATATCTTCCTCGACACGTTCCGCCGTCTCGGCGCCAATCCGGTGCCGATGGCGTTCGGTGAAGTGTTTACTGCGCTCGAGACCGGCGCCGTCGATGGACAGGAAAACCCGCTGCCGCTGATCGAGGCATCGAAGTTCTACGAGGTGCAGAAGTATCTTACCTTGACGCGGCATGCCTATTCGCCGACGCCGGTCATGTTCTCTAAGAAGGTGTGGGACAGCTATACGCCGCAGGAACAGGAACTGCTGCAGACCTGTGCCGCGGAGGCACGCACCGCCCAGCTCGAGCGTAGCCGCGCGGCGGCACTCGAGGCTCTCGAAGCCTTGCGCAGTCACGGCGTCGAAGTCGTGGAAACGTTGAGCGACGCCGAGATGACGCGCCTGCGCGAAGCGATCAAACCCGTCTATGAGGCCAACAAGGCGTCGATCGGGGAAGAACCCTACATACTCGTTCAGGACCAGCTTGCCGCGATGCGCGGCCAATAAGCTCGATCCTCCCAACCGACGGCGCGGTCCGCCGCGCCGTCGGACGCATTCAACAGTTTCAGGACCTATTACGATATGATCGCCCAAGCCCGCGCCGGTGAATGCATTCAGGCGCTTTCCGCCATTCTGGACCGAAATGCGCTTTTGACCGGCGAGGACATTCCAGCCCGCAACACGGCCGATACGAGCTTTCTGCCTCCGGTCCGCCCTCTTGCCGTCGCGCGCCCCGACACGCCTCAAGGTGTTGCCGATGTGCTGCGCATCTGCGCCGCGCATGATGTTGCGGTGGTGCCGCAGGGCGGACTGACCGGGCTTGCCGGCGGCGCACATCCGATCGAAGGCGCGGTTGCCCTCTCCCTTGAGCGTCTTCAGGGTATCGAGGAGATCGACGCCGCTGCCGCCACCATGACGGTCAGGGCGGGCACGCCGCTCGAGGTGATCCAGAAGGCCGCGGATGAGGCGGGCTTCTTCATTCCGCTCGATCTCGGCGCACGCGGCAGCTGCGCCATCGGTGGCAATCTCGGCACGAACGCCGGCGGCAACCGCGTCATCCGTTATGGGATGGCGCGGGAAATGGTGTTGGGCATCGAGGTCGCTCTGGCCGACGGCACGCTGATGACCAGCCTCAACAAGATGATCAAGAACAATGCCGGTTTCGACCTCAAGCAGCTCTTCATCGGGTCGGAGGGCACGCTCGGCGTTATCACGCGCACGGTCTTGCGCCTTCATCCGCAGCCCGGCTGCACGATGGCGGCACTTTGCGGCGTCGATGATTACGGCAGCGTCGTCAAGCTCCTGAATGGCGCGCGTCGGGGGCTTGGCCCGCTTTTGTCGGCGTTCGAGGTGATGTGGCCGGATTACTGGCATGCCGCCACGGTTCGGGTGCCCGGCATCCGCCGGCCGGTCGAAGGCGACCACGCCTTCTACGTGCTTGTCGAAGCGCAGGGCCTTGACGAGCAGGTTGACGGCGGCCGGTTCCAGACCTGGTTGGAAAGCCAGTTCGAGGCAGGGCTTATCGCCGACGCGGCGATTTCCCAGAGCAAGGCGGACACGCTGGCCTTCTGGCGCACGCGCGATGCCGCGGGCGAGTTCCAGACTGTGCTCGGCGCACATTGTGCATTCGATATCGGCCTACCCGTCGATGCTATGGACGATTTCGCCAAGGCGTGCCGGTCGCGTCTAGAGACCGAAGTCCCCGGTTGCCTTTCAGTCTATTATGGCCATATCGGTGACGGCAACCTGCACATCGTCGCGCTGGTCGAAGGTGCTGCACAGCAGCCTTCGGCCGATATCAACCGGATCGTCTATGAAACGGTGCGCTCCTTCGGCGGTACGGTCTCTGCCGAGCACGGCATCGGCACAGTAAAAAAACCCTATCTTCCATATTCCCGCAGTGCTGAGGAACTCGCTCTCATGGCGACCATCAAGAAAGCGCTCGATCCGAAGAACATCCTAAACCCCGGCAAAGTCATCGACCTTGATGTGGAGGCAATCTCGTGAACCCGATCAAGCAGCGCATCCTTGCTGGTGAGACCGTCACGGCCGCCTGGTCGGAGATGGGTAGTCCCGACAATGCCGAGGCGATGGTGATGAACGGCTGGCCCGTCATCGTTATTGACGGCGAACACGGCATCGGTGGCATCGAGGAGGCCGTGCATGTCGCGCGCGCTGTCGAGGCCGCCGGCGGCGAGGTCGTCATGCGCGTTCCCGATGGCGCGGAGACGACGCTGAAACGCGTACTCGACCGGGGCATCCGATCGCTGATCGTGCCGCAGGTCAATACGGCCGAATACGCGCGTTCGATCGCCGAATTCTGCACTTATCCATCTCGCGGCCGTCGCGGCTATGCCGCCCCGATCGTCCGTGCTTCCCGCTACGGCGCGCGGCCCGACTATGCCGCCAATGCCCATGACGAATTGCTGCTGATGGTGCAGATCGAGCATCACCAGGCCGTTGAAAACCTCGCGGCAATCGCTGCGGTGCCAGGCATCGACATGCTTTTCGTCGGGCCGAACGACCTTGCCGCATCGATCGGCAAGATGGAGCGCATGCTGGAACCCGAGCCCCAGGCTTTGCTGAAAACGATCGAGGACGGCGCGGCGAAAGCCGGTAAACCGCTCGGAACGATCGTCGGGGCGGGTCGCGATTTCGCCAATCTTTCGCGTCTCGGCTATCGTTTCATCATCGGCACCAACGACGTCTCGCTGATCGTCAACGGTGCCCGCGAAGCCGCTGCCGATCGCGACAGGCAACTTGGCGCGTTGGGCGAAACCGTCACAGTCAGCACCTACTGAGAACCGAAAAGCTACAAGCGTCCAGTAGCCTTACAGTTCTGGCAAGGCGCTCCCCAAAGAGCGCCTGATGGACGTCGCTCACTCCTCTAACCCGCAGCCACCTGTCGTTCTGTCGTGGGGAAGGGTTTGAACGTCATGGCGATCAAGAAGGCTCCGAGGCCCATGCCGCAGGCGCCGAGGTAGAGCCAGGTATACGTGGCGAACGTGTCGTAGATCAGGCCGCCGGCCCAGGGGCCAAGCGCCATGCCGAGGCCGCCCGCCATTCCGGTGCCGCCAATGATCGTACCCATCATCCTTTGCGGGAAATTTTCACGCGCCAGAACGGCATAGAGAGGCATGACGCCGGCATAGATGAAGCCGAACATCGCCGCGACGGCGTAGAACCCCTCCAACTGACGGACGAAGAAAAAGAAGAATGCAACGATCGCCTGCGCGAGGAGGCCGAGAACCAGGATGTTCTTGGCGCCGAAGCGATCGGCCATCAAGCCGAAGGCAACGCGCCCGCCAAGTCCGGCGAAACCTTCGACGCTATAGATCGTCACGGCCGCCATCAGGGGGATGCCGCAGCTGACGGCATATCCGACGGTGTGGAAGATGGGTCCGGAATGGGTTGCGCAACAGAAGAAGTTGACCAGCATCAGGATGATGAAAGGTTGGGATTTAAGCGCTGTTGAAACCGACATTGGCGCACCGGTTTGGCCGTCTGATAGTGGCGCATTACCTTCCTCGCTGGTCTCTGGGGGCTGCCGGAGAAGAAGGGATAGCGGCAACATCGTCACCGCTGCAATCGCAGCGATGACAAGCAGTGACGAGCGCCAGTCATAGGTCGAGACGAGCCAGGCGGCGAGGGGCGACACCGTCATCGGCGCCATGCCCATACCCGCTGATACGAGTGAAACAGCCAGGCTGCGCTGGGTATCGAACCAGCCCATGACCGAGGCCATCAGAGGCGGCAGGATCGCTGCAATCGACAGGCCGACCAGTAGACCGAAAATCAGCTGGAATTCGACGAGCGAAGTTGCGCGGCTTGCCCATGCCAGGCTGCCGGCAAGTGCCGCGGATCCGCCCAGAACGACCGGTCGAACGCCAATCCGGTCGGATAGCGATCCAAAGACGATGCTGCCCAGCGCCATCGCGAGGAAAGCAATTGTCATGGCCGTGGATATTCCGGTGACCGACCAGCCGGTCTCCGTCACGATGGGGCGGATGAAGACTGGCAACGTAAACATCGACCCTATGGCCACGCAGCCGAGCAGGCCGCCAACAGCCACAACAATCCAGCGATATCCGGTCTTGCGCATGCTGTTCTCTCCGTAACGGTTTGGGCCGGGCAGAATGTGTTGCATCGCGTTCTGGCAGTCGGAATTCAACGCGACTTTATAAAGACGTTTGCCGGCGTCAATTCCCGACATTGGTGTTCACCTGTCGGCGTCGCTTCGATGGATTCCCTTGTTGAAGTCCATGAAGGCCGGTAGATCGGGATGATCAGGGCTGCTAAACGCGGAAAACGGGGCGGCCCTCCGCCCGATAACGACAGGAGTACCGACGTGAGCGAACCGACCGTGGCAGAGGCAGTAGAGCGCATTTATGGATCGCTGCAAGCGGACAATGCAGACATCGATGTGCACATCGCGACACTGAAGGCGGCGCTGATGAGGGAAGGTGTGAAAGAGGCCGTGTTCGACCCTGCCAGGCTCGTGCAGAACAATCGCTCGGGCAGAAAGCTCATGCAGGCTTACTTTCGCCAGCGTGGCGTGACGGTGAAATACGCCGCTTCGTGAAGCCTGCCGTGATTTTGAGCCAAAAGGGGCAACGGACGTGGATATGATGAAATTCTATCTGAGCACGTTCATCGCGCTTGCGTTTGTGTGCCAACTGACAGGCAACGGAATTGCGTATGCCGAGGACCAGCCCGTTGAGCAGGGCACTTTTGAACTCGCGCCAGAGATCCTTGCTGCGCTTGCGGAGTGCCGCGCGCCGCGAGATGTTCTCGGCGAGACCGGAATGGCGCTTTTCACGGGAAGTGCTATTCCCGAATGGCTCACGCCGGTTGACGATGACGGCCATGATGGAATGATGGGGCTCGAGACCTTCGACCTCAAGACGCCGATCACGGTTTTTGGCGCACCCACGACACGGATCGCGTTCCTCCAGGAATGGGTCGTGACGGAGCAGACATATGATGCCGCACTGGAAACCACCCGCAAGCAGGACATGAAGCGCGCGCCGATCAAGGTGACTGAGCAGTATTATCGGTTCGTCGATCCGGAGAGTGGACCGATGATCGGCGCCTTCGCCCCAACCGATGACGCCTTGGCCGTAATGCTGGGCATGCCGATGGAAGCAGGAAAGCCCAAGACGATGTTCGTCGGCTGCAACTATGCGATTGCGTCTCAGAAAGACTTTCTCGACGCAGCTGCCAAAGCCGATACGATGGCCGGCGATGCAGGGCAGGATATCCAGGAGATGCTGGAAGGCGAGCCTTGAACGGCAGCGAGCAGCCTGAGGATTGAGCGTTCGATGTGTTCATGAATTGAGTGCCAAGCAGGCGAGAGAAGGTCTCGGTCACACAAAGTCCTGAGCAAGCGATGCCAATGCAATGCGCGGTGCTTCATCTTTTGCTTCAAAGGTGCATAATGTCATGAAACATTCGACGTTGAAACGAGACAATTTATGCGCCGCCACGCCAATCCCCTTGCTGCCGACCCGGTCCCTGCCACTAAGGTCGTCGCCTGGCGCCCGGTCCTGGCAAAACAGAAGGGTGAAACGAAGCATGCCGCTCTGACGGAGCGCATTATCGCCGACATCGATTCCGGCCTTCTCAAGCCGATGGATCGTATGCCGACCCATCGTGATCTGGCGCGCGAGCTCGGCCTGTCGGTGCAGACCGTTAGTCTCTCCTACAAGGAAGCGGAGAGGCTCGGCTATCTGAGTGGTGAGATCGGCCGGGGAACCTTCGTCAAGGCGCGTGTGACAGATCGTGCCGGTCGCATGATGCTCGACCATAGCCAAAATGAAGTGCTGGACCTTTCCATTATCCGCGCCGTCTACCTCGATGCGCATGAAGCCGCCTCGCGCGAGATCTTCCGCGAGCTTGCCGAAAGCGACATCGCGAGCTTTATGCGTC
>Ga0160495_100757_pt1 | contig 12052 bp, 8 predicted proteins | sample DID4MG_4_FD_108251 | JGI IMG/M metagenome (GOLD analysis project Ga0160495, IMG submission 108251) | Enriched soil microbial communities from UW Madison campus, WI, USA - DID2933_E24_FP4 MG | ecosystem: Environmental > Terrestrial > Soil > Unclassified | place: USA: Madison, Wisconsin | collected... | reverse complement strand
GAACGCCGGGTGCCAAGCCGGTCGTGTTTCTCCACGGCGGCCCGGGCGGCGGGTTTTCCCCGAGCCATCGCCGCCTGTTCGACCCCGCCCTCTACGACGTGACCCTGTTCGATCAGCGCGGCTGCGGCCGGTCCACGCCGCATGCGGAGCTGAACGCCAACACGACCTGGCATCTTGTCGAGGACATCGAGCGGCTGCGCGAAATGGCCGGCGCCGAAAAGTGGCAGGTCTTCGGCGGTTCCTGGGGCTCGACGCTGGCGCTCGCCTATGCGCAAAAACATCCCGAGCGCGTCTCCGAACTCGTCCTGCGTGGCATCTACATGCTCACCAAGGGCGAGCTCGACTGGTACTACCAGTTCGGCGTCTCTGAAATGTTCCCGGACAAGTGGGAGCGCTTCATTGCGCCCATCCCGCCGGAGGAGCGCCACGAGATGATGCATGCCTACCATCGCCGCCTGACCAGCGACGACAAGGCGACGCGTTTTGCCGCCGCCAGAGCCTGGAGCCTGTGGGAAGGCGAGACGATCACCCTGCTGCCCGAGCCGTCGACGAGCGACAAGTTCGGCGAGGACGAATTCGCGCATGCCTTCGCGCGTATCGAGAACCATTTCTTCGTCAATGCCGGCTGGATGGAGGAGGGGCAGCTCCTGCGCGACGCGGGCAAGCTCAACGGCATTCCCGGTGTCATCGTGCATGGCCGCTACGACATGCCGTGCCCGGCCAGATATGCCTGGGCGCTGCACAAGGCTTGGCCGGAGGCTGAGTTTCACCTGATCGAGGGCGCCGGCCACGCCTATTCCGAGCCCGGCATCCTCGATCGCCTGATCTACGCGACGGACAAGTTCGCGGGCAAACAGTAAGACAGACGGTTCCCAGGGAGGGAACAGATGAAAAAAGACCGTATCTATCTTTTCGACACCACGCTGCGCGATGGCCAGCAGACACCCGGCATCGATTTTTCCGTCGAGGACAAGATCGCGATTGCCGGCATGCTGGACGAATTCGGCCTGGATTATGTCGAGGGCGGCTATCCCGGCGCCAACCCGACGGATACGGCGTTCTTCGCAAGGAAACGCACCGCGCGTGCAAAATTCGTCGCCTTCGGCATGACGAAGCGCGCCGGCATTTCCGCCTCCAATGATCCGGGCCTTGCAGCCCTTCTCGATTCGCAAAGCGACGCGATCTGTCTCGTGGCCAAGAGCTGGGATTATCACGTGCGCGTGGCGCTCGGCTGTTCCAACGAGGAGAACCTCGAGAGCATCGCCGAATCGGTCAGGGCGGTCGTCGCTTCCGGCCGCGAGGCGATGATCGACTGCGAGCATTTCTTCGATGGCTACAAGGCCAATCCCGACTATGCACTGGCCTGCGCCACGACGGCCTTCACATCGGGCGCGCGCTGGGTCGTGCTGTGCGACACCAATGGCGGTACGCAGCCGGCCGAGGTGCGCGCCATCGTCGAGGCGGTCATCGCCGCCGGCGTCCCGGGCGCGAACCTCGGTATCCACGCCCATAACGACACCGGACAGGCCGTCGCCAACACGCTCGCCGCCGTCGAGGCGGGCGTGCGCCAGATTCAGGGCACGCTGAACGGCATCGGCGAGCGCTGCGGCAACGCCAATCTCGTGACGCTCGTGCCGACGCTCGCGCTGAAGGAAACCTACGCCGAACGCTTCGACATCGGTATCGACACCGACATGCTGACCGGCCTCACCAAGCTGTCGCACACCTTCGACGAACTGCTGAACCGCTCTCCCGACCATCAGGCGCCCTATGTCGGCGCCTCCGCTTTCGCGACCAAGGCCGGTATCCACGCCTCGGCGCTTCTCAAGGACCCGCGCACCTATGAGCATGTCACGCCCGAAAGCGTCGGCAACCTGCGCAAGGTCATGGTGTCCGACCAGGGCGGCAAGGCGAACTTCATCAATGCGTTGAAGCTGCGTGGCATCACCGTCGCCAAGGACGATCCGAAGCTCGATCGCCTCATCCAGATCGTCAAGGAACGCGAGGCCACCGGCTATGCCTATGAGGGTGCGGATGCGAGCTTCGCGCTCCTGGCCTACCGCACGCTCGGCACGGTGCCGGACTTCTTCCACGTCGAGAGCTTTCGCGTGATGGTCGAGCGCCGCTACGACGCGAACGGCCAGCTCAAGACCGTCTCGGAGGCCGTGGTGCGCCTTATTGTCGACGGTGAGACCATGATGTCGGTGGCCGAGGGCCACGGTCCGGTTAATGCGCTCGACCTCGCACTGCGCAAGGACCTCGGCAAGTACCAGTCCGAAATCGCCGATCTCGAACTGGCGGACTACAAGGTGCGCATCCTCAATGGCGGCACCGAGGCTATAACCCGCGTCCTTATCGAATCGACCGATGCTTCCGGCGCGCGCTGGTGGACGGTCGGCGTCTCCGACAACATCATAGACGCCTCCTTCCAGGCGCTGATGGACAGTATCGTCTACAAGCTCCTGAAGAACCGGGGTGAGGCGGGCAAGGCCGCGGCGGAGTAAAGCGGGCGGCAGGTTCAATGCCGCTCATCATCCCTTCACCGGAATGAATTGGTACATTCATCGCGGTTGGAGTATTCCCGTCGAAAAATCCATAAATCGACGGGAAGTGACACCCATGGCCGACGCCAATTCCTCCAGCGGCCCGCAAACCGGCGATTCGCCGCGCGGTTTCGCCTTCGCCCTGACAGCTTATGTCTTGTGGGGCTTCCTGCCGTTCTTCATGAAGGCGGTGGCGCATATCCCGGCGGCCGAGGTGGTCGCGCATCGCATCATCTGGTCCGTGCCGCTCGCCGGCCTCGTCCTCGTCTGGCTGGGGCGCACCGGCGACATCAAGGTGGCGCTGCGCTCGCCGCGCATGATCGCCATGGCGACGCTGACGGCGGTGCTCATTACCATCAACTGGGGCATCTATGTCTGGGCCATCGGTGCCGGTCGCGCCATCGAGACGGCGCTGGGCTATTACGTCAATCCGCTGTTTTCGATCTTCCTTGGCGCCGTTCTGCTGAAGGAGAAGCTGGACCGGGCGCAGATGGTGGCGATTGCGCTGGCCGCCGTTGCGGTTGCCATTCTGGCATTCGATGCCGGCGGTCTGCCGTGGGTGTCGTTGGGGCTGTGCGTGTCCTGGGCCTTCTACGCCTTCTGCCGCAAGGCGCTGCCCATCGGCCCGAACCAGGGCTTCTTCCTGGAGGTGCTGATCCTCAGTGTGCCGGCAATTGGCTACATCATCTGGCTGGAATCCACGGGACAGGGCCATTTCGGCGACACCGGCATGGAGGATGTCCTGTGGCTTCTGTCCTGCGGCGTCGTCACCGCGATCCCGCTGATGATCTATGCCAATGGCGCCAAGCTCCTGCGCCTCTCCACCATCGGCATCATGCAGTACATCGCGCCCACTATGATCTTCATCATCGCGGTCTTCGCCTTTGGCGAACCCTTTGGCACGGTCAAGCTCATCGCCTTCGTCTTCATATGGGCGGCACTTTTCATCTATTCGGGCTCCATGCTGCGCAGCGCGCGCAACCGCCGCCTGGCGGCCGCCGAAATCAAGGCGGCGGAATAGGGCGAACGGCTTTTCGCCCGACCGAAAGACAATGGCCGGGACGTGCCCGGCCATGATGGAACTGCGTGGTGAAGGAAGACCCGTCAGAGCCGGGCGATGATTTCCGCTTCGCCCTCGCGGTCGACCTGGCTCGCCCAATGTTCGAGCAGGGTCGAGACGATCTCCTCAGGCTCGTCGATGACGAGCGGCTGCACGAGATGGGCGGTGTGGATGAAGCCTTCGTCGGCCATGTGGCGGATGAGCTTGAGCATCGGATCCCAGAAGCCGCCGATATTGGCGAAGATCATCGGCTTGCGGTGGCGGCCGAGCTGCCCCCAGGTCATGATCTCGACGATTTCCTCCAGCGTGCCGATGCCGCCGGGCAGCGCGACGAAGGCATCGGAGCGCTCGAACATCTTGTGCTTGCGCTCGTGCATGTCGGGCGTGACGATCAGTTCGCTGAGCTGACCGAGCGAATGCCGCGTGGCCTCCATATCGATGAGGAATTGCGGTATGATACCCGTGACGCGGCCGCCATGGGCGAGCACGCCGCTGGCGACGGCGCCCATGATTCCCTTGGTGCCTCCGCCATAGACGAGGCGGAGATGGTTTTCCGCCATCGCCTTGCCCAGGCTGCGCCCGGCATTGACATAGGACGCATCGCGTCCCGGCTGGGAACCGCAGTAAACGCAGACGGATCGAATCGGCATTGAATGTTCGCTCATGGGCCGATTCAGCCACCCGGCCACGGGCCCGTCAAGGATAATGACGGAAAATGCGCGCATGGGAGGCTCCGGGAGGCTGCAAACCTTGTGCGAGCCATCGGGAATCGGTAGCAATTCGGGCAGGGAACTCCCCGGGAAACCGGGACAGAGAGAGAGTTGATGATGAACAACAAGACCGGCCTGGTGGCTCTGATCGTGCTGGCGGCGGCAACGCTGCTCATGGTTTTCTTCGTGCTGCCCAACATGAACAAGGACAAGCCGGCTGAAACCACCGTCTCGACCGCAAGCGAGACGCCGGCCGCGGGTGGTAGTGAAACCACGACGGCAGCCGGCAAGCAGGCGCGCGGCACGACCGAAGCCGCCGGCGAGGCCGCCGCGACAGACGGTGCCGCAAGTGCTGAGGCCACCCCGGCGCAGGACGCGACCGCCACGCAGGAAACCGCCAAGGCGGATGCGACGCCGGACGCGCCGGGTGAAGACTGGGTCACGCCGTCCTTCGACGTGCTGCGCGTCGAGCCGGACGGCTCCACGGTCATTGCAGGCCGCGGCCAGCCGAACACCAAGCTGGAGATCAAGAACGGCGATACGGTCGTCGGCACGGCCGATATCGGCCCTTCCGGCGATTTCGCTGCCGTCTTCGACCAGCCGCTCGCCGCGGGCGACTATCAGCTTTCCCTCAACACGAAGGACGACAAGGGCACGTCGAAGACCTCCGAAGAGGTCGCGACCGTTTCCGTGCCCAAGGACGGCGCGGGCGATCTGCTCGCCATGGTTTCGCGCCCCGGCGAGGCGAGCCGCCTGATCACGGTTCCGCAGGCCGAGACGATCGGCAAGGCCGCCGAAACCGCAACCACCACGCCGGCCGGTGAAACGGCCGACAAGCCGGCGACCGAGACGGCGTCAGCGGATGTGGGCACCGCCAGCAGCGACCAGCCGGCAGCAGGCGAAACCGCGAATGGCTCTGATACCGCAGCGAAAACGTCCGGCGAGGCCGCGACAGCGTCTGCGCCCGAGGCTGTTGCCAAGGAAGCGCAGGCCCGTGTTTCGGCCGTCGAGCTGGAAGGCCGGCGCATGTTCATCGCCGGCACGGCCAAGCCGGGTGCGCTGATCCGTCTCTATGCCGACGACACGCTCGTCGGAGAGACGAAGGCGGACGAGCAGGGGCGCTATGTGGCCGACGGCACGATCGATCTCTCCGTTGGCCGCCACACGATCCGCGCTGACGTCATGAGCGCGGATGGCGGCAAGGTCGAGTTCCGCGCCTCCGTGCCGTTCGATCGTCCCGAAGGTGAGCAGGTCGCAGCCGTCGTGGCGCAGGACAATCCGACGGGCGCATCCGACGCCACGCTTGGCCTGATCGGCGGTGGTACCTTCGACAAGCTGCGCGGCGATGCCGACAAGGCGCTCGCGCTGCTCAAGGGCCTCTACGCCAACGGTGCGGTTCCCTCCGCCGAGCAACTGGCCGCAGCCCGCTCGGCGACGGAAATCGCCTTGAAGTCACTGGCCGAGTTCAAGCCGGGCGAAGAAGAGGGCGACGCCGCCCGCACCATGGCCGCCAAGGCCTCGGCCGCTGCCGCCGATGCGCTTGCCCGCCTGCGTGCACTGCCGACGGACGCTGCTGCCGTCGGTGCTGCGCTCGGCTCCATCGAGACGGCTGTGGCGGACGCGCTCGCGCCGGCCATCGAGAAGGCACAGACCATGGCCGAGAATGTCGCGGCTGCGGCTGACGGCTCCATCGAGGCGCTGGTCGAGCAGACCGCGGCGATCCACCAGAAGTTCGTCGCCCTCTTCGCCGATGGCCGCAACGCCACGGCGGCGGAAATCCAGACCGGCCGCTCCGCGCTGGAGGCAGCCCTGGACAAGATCGTCGGCTTCACCGTTCCGGCCAATACGACCGGCGACGTTGCTGCTGCAATCGAGAAGCTGAAGGGCTGGGCCTCCACCGCGCTCGACCGTCTGGCGGCCGTTCCGGCCGGGGCGGCCCCGGAGGCCTACCGTCAGGCGCTTGTGGCGCTGGAGGGCATGCCCTCGCTCAGCGCCGCTGCCGGCGCCGTGGAAACGACGACCGAAGGCGCGGCCGCGACGACGGCCGGCGCCACGTCCGCGCAAACGGCTGGCACCGATACGGCAGCCACCCCGGCGGGCGGCGAGGCCGCGGCCGAGGAGCCGGAAACGGTTGAGCAGGCGCCGCTTCAGGCCAGCAAGACCTCCGTCATCATCCGTCGCGGTGATACGCTGTGGCAGATCTCCCGCCGCATCTACGGCAAGGGTGTACGCTATACGACGATCTACCTCGCCAACGAGGACCAGATCACCGATCCGGACCGCATCATCCCCGGCCAGGTCTTCGGCATCCCCGACAAGACCGTGGAAACGGACGCGGCTGCCGAGGAGATGCACCGCAAGCATATGCGCGGCAATTGATGCCTGACAATTTCCCGCCGGCGGTTGCGAAGCGGCCGGCGAGGACCTATCTCACACGGACGGCGCCCGAAAGGGCGCCGTCTTTTCATTAGAGCAATTCCAGCACGTAAAGACCGAACCGTTGCATATGGTTCGGCGGAGGCCAGCGTGGCGACGACGACGAAAAAGACGGTTTCGGCCGATAGCAGCAATCCGCTCCGGACGCTGGTCAACCTTTGGCCCTATATGTGGCCCTCCGACAGGCCCGACCTGAAGATGCGGGTTGTGTGGGCTTCGGTCTTCCTGCTCGCCGCCAAGGTCGTGCTGCTGCTTGTGCCCTATTTCTTCAAATGGGCGACGGATGCGCTGAACGGCAAGCCAGACGCCGTCGGCCTGCTGCCGGTCTTCATGCTCGGCGCGGTCATGCTGGTGCTCGCCTATAACGGCGCGCGCATCCTGCAGGCCGGCCTCAACCAGCTGCGCGATGCGCTGTTTGCCAGCGTCGGGCAATATGCGGTTCGCCAGCTTGCCTACCGCACATTCGTCCACCTGCACCGCCTGTCGCTGCGCTTTCATCTGGAGCGGCGCACCGGCGGCCTTTCGCGCGTCATCGAGCGCGGCACCAAGGGCATCGAGACGATCGTGCGCTTCACGATCCTCAACAGCGTGCCGACCTTCATCGAATTCCTGATGACCGCCGCCATCTTCTGGTGGGGCTACGGGCTGCAATATCTGCTCGTCACCGCCGTCACGGTCTGGCTCTACATCTGGTTCACGGTTCGCGCCTCCGACTGGCGCATCTCCATCCGCCGCTCGATGAACGACAGCGACACAGAGGCCAACACCAAGGCCATCGATTCGCTCCTGAACTTCGAGACGGTGAAGTATTTCGGCAACGAGGATATGGAGGCCCGCCGCTTCGACCAGTCCATGGAGCGCTACGAGAAGGCCGCGACCCAGGTCTGGACCTCGCTCGGCTGGCTGAACTTCGGCCAGGCGCTGATCTTCGGCATCGGCATGGCGGTCATGATGGCGATGTCGGCGTTCGCTGTGCAGCGCGGCGATCAGACACTCGGCGACTTCGTCTTCATCAATGCCATGCTGATCCAGCTGGCCATTCCGCTCAACTTCATCGGCTTCGTCTATCGCGAAATCCGCCAGGGCCTGACGGATATCGAGCAGATGTTCGATCTCCTGGAGGTTGAGGAAGAGGTGCAGGACAAGCCGGGCGCTGCCGATCTCGTCATCTCCTCCGGCGCCATCTCCTTCCGCGACGTGCATTTCGCCTATGATCCCGCGCGGCCGATCCTCAAGGGTGTCTCCTTCGACGTGCCCGCCGGCAAGACCGTCGCGGTCGTCGGCCCGTCTGGCGCCGGCAAGTCCACCCTGTCGCGGCTGCTCTATCGCTTCTACGATGTGCAGGAGGGGGCCATCACCATCGACGGGCAGGACGTGCGCGACGTCACGCAGAAGAGCCTGCGTCATGTCATCGGCATGGTGCCGCAGGATACCGTGCTATTCAACGACACGATCGCCTACAACATCCGCTATGGCCGGCCCGATGCAAGCCAGGAGGAGGTAGTGGCCGCCGCCGAGGCCGCGCAGATCGGCCCTTTCATCCACCAGTTGCCCGAAGGCTTCAAGGCGATGGTGGGCGAGCGCGGCCTGAAACTGTCTGGCGGCGAGAAACAGCGCGTCGCCATCGCGCGCACCATCCTGAAAAGCCCGCCCATCCTCATCCTCGACGAGGCGACCTCCGCGCTCGATACCCGCACGGAACAGGAAATTCAGGCGGCGCTGGACATCGTCTCGAAAAACCGCACCACGCTGGTCATCGCCCACCGCCTTTCCACGGTCATTTCGGCCGACGAGATCATCGTGCTGAAGGACGGGGCGATTGCCGAGCGCGGCACCCATGGCGAACTCATGCAGCGTGACGACGGCCTCTACGCCTCCATGTGGAACCGCCAGCGCGAGGCCGTGCAGGCCGAGGAACGCCTCAAGCAGGTGCGCGAGAGCGACGATCTCGGCATCATCGTGCGCGGCGCCCCTGCGGCGGAGTAGGATCTGGGATCAGGCAGCCGGAGCGGGCAACAGGGGGGAAGGGCGATCGCTTTTCCCCTGATTCCTATTGCCGACTGCCTATCACCTTTCCCTAAACATTGCCCCCATCGCCATTTCACGCTAGGTCGATGGCGTGAAATTGTCAGGAGATGTCGAAAAATGAGTTTGGTCGATACAGTCCGCAGCACCCTGGTGCCGATCCATCGGGAGGGCTGGAAGTTCGTGGCCGGCTTCTTTGTCGTCTCGCTTCTGCTGGGCTTGCTCTGGACGCCGCTGATGTGGATCGGCTTCGTCCTCACCGCCTGGTGCGCCTATTTCTTCCGCGACCCCGAGCGCCTGACACCGCAGGACGACGACCTCGTCATCAGCCCGGCTGACGGCCGTGTCTCGGCCATAGCCCTGATGACGCCGCCTGTGGAGCTCGAGCTGGGCGACCAGCCGATGCTGCGGATTTCAGTGTTCATGAACGTCTTCAACTGCCATGTGAACCGTGCGCCGATGCGCGGCCGCATCTCGCGCGTCGCCTATCGCGCGGGCAAATTCCTCAACGCCGACCTCGACAAGGCAAGTCAGGAGAACGAGCGCAACGGCCTCGTCATCGAAAGCGCGCATGGTGAAATCGGCGTTGTGCAGATTGCCGGCCTCGTCGCACGCCGCATCCTGTGCTGGAGCACGATGAACGACCATTTGGATGCGGGCGAGCGCTTCGGCCTCATCCGCTTCGGCTCGCGCCTCGACGTGTTCCTGCCGGCCGGCGTCCAGCCGCGCGTCAGCGTCGGTCAGACGGCGATTGCGGGCGAAACGGTGCTGGCGGAATTCGGCTCCGCCAAGGGCCCCGTCGTCAGCCGCAGGGCGTAGGATCGGGAAACGAAGTGGCCGACGGGGCGTTTTGCGCCGCGGCCGCGTCCAACCAAGAGAAACGACACGCGATGGAAACGCCATTTCCACCCTATGAGCCCGACGGCCCGAACGACGAAGCGCGCGGGCCGCGCCTGCGCGAAATCCCGCTGCGCATCGTCATTCCCAACGTCATCACTGTACTTGCTATTTGCGCGGGCCTCACCGGCATTCGGCTGGCCTTTGAAAACCGCTACGAACTGGCCGTGGGCATGGTGCTGCTCGCCGCCTTCCTCGATGGCATCGATGGGCGCGTGGCACGCCTCCTCAAGGCCACGTCGAAATTCGGCGGCCAGATGGATTCGCTCGCCGACATCGTCAATTTTGGCGTCGCGCCCGCGCTCGTGCTCTATGTCTTCATCCTCGATCAGGCCCGCTCCTTCGGCTGGATTGCGGCACTGATCTACGCCATCGCGGCGGGCCTTCGCCTTGCGCGCTTCAATGTCATGGCCGAGCGCGAGACCAAGGCGAAATGGCAGAGCGAATACTTTGTTGGCGTGCCGGCCCCGGCCGGCGCCATGCTCGTGCTCCTGCCGGTTTATATCGGCTTCCTCGGCGTCCCGCCGAGCCCGCTCTTCGCCTTTCTGGCCTCCGGCTATACGGTGGTGATCGGCTTCCTTCTGGTGAGCCGCCTGCCGGTCTGGTCGGGCAAGTCCGAGGGCAGCCGCATCCGCCGTGATCTCGTGCTGCCCGGCATCCTGCTCGTCGTGCTCTACGTCGCGACGCTGATGAGCTTCACCTGGGAAACTATGGTGGTGACCGTCGTGGCCTATCTCCTGACGCTGCCCTTCGGCGCCCGGTCCTGGAAGCGCAAATATGGCGGCTGGTCTGCACCGGTCACGCCGGCCGCCAGCGAGTTTCCCGAAACCGACGGCCACTGACCGCCGCAATCATTTTTACGTGAGCTTGCTGCAAGCCCCGTCCAGTCCTCTGGGCGGGGCTTGATTTTTGTCAGGCGTTGAATTACGTAGCAAGCAAATAGATAGCAAGCTAATAATATTTGGGCTACCAAGATGATGATGACCGATCCGCGTGAACGCCTCCTCGACGATCTCTCCCGTGTCCAGCGCAAGATGCGCGCCTTGTTCGATGCGCGGGTGAAGGAGAGGGGGCTGACCCTGCCACGCGCCCGCGCCCTGATGATTCTCGGGCGCGGCTCCCAGCTCAACCAGCGCGAACTGGCCGATGAACTCGATATCGAGACGCCGACGCTGGTGCGCCTGCTCGACGGCATGGAGAAGCAGGGTTTCATCGCCCGCCAGTCGGTGGAGGGCGACCGCCGCGCCAAGCAGATCGTCATGACGCCGCACGGCGCGCGCATGGCCGGCGAAGTGCTCGATCTTGCGCGCTCGCTGCGTGCGGACGTGCTGGCCGACATTTCCACGGCCGACATGACGGCGACAGTGAAGGTCTTTTCCGCCATGTCGGAAAACATCGCCAGGAGTTGTCGGGAAAGCGTCGAGGCATGAGCACGGTTTCCCCAAGCGATGAGCTGGACGAGCCGGTCGAGCCGGTAACGCCGGTGGCCGCGCCACCGGCACCGCCGCCGATGCCGCCCGGCCGTGCCGCCCTCTACATGGCCGCCTCCACGTTGCTGGCCATGACGCAGGGGTTCGGCATGAACTTCGTCGCCGCCAATCTGCCGCAGCTGCAAGGCCCGCTTGGCGCGACAAGCACGGAGGCCGTCTGGCTGGTCGCGGCCTATATGGCGCCCAACGCCTCGCTGTCGATCGCGCTCATCAAGATCCGCAACCAGTATGGCCTGCGCCACTTTGCCGAACTCGGCATTGCCGTCTTCCTCGTCGTATCGGTAATGCACATCTTCATCACCGATCTGCATTCGGCAATCGTGCTGCGCTTCTTTGCCGGCATGGCTGCCGCGCCCCTCTCGTCCCTCGGCTTCCTCTACATGCTGGAGGCCTTTTCACCGGCGCGAAAGCTGACCGTCGGCATCTCGCTGGCGCTGACCAATATCGGGCTGGCCGCGCCGCTGACCCGCATCATCTCACCGCCGCTGATCGACCTCGGCGGGGTAAGGGCGTTGCTCTATCTCGAACTCGCGCTCGCCATGCTGTCCTTCGCGGCGATCTATCTCCTGCCGCTGACCCCGATTCCGCGTGCCAAGGTCATCGAGAAGCGCGATATCGTCAGCTATCTTTTCATCGCCATCGGCTTTGGCTCGGCTGCCGTCATCTTCGTCGTTGGCCGCACTTACTGGTGGCTGGAGGCGGAGTGGATCGGCGTGCTGGCCGTCGTGATGATCGCCGCGCTCACCATCGCGGCCGTTCTCGAGCTCAATCGGGAGACGCCGCTGATCGACCTGCGCTGGCTTCTCAGCCGCGAGGTGATGCATTTCGCCGCCGTCCTCATCCTCTTCCGGCTCATGCTGGCCGAGCAGACGGCGGTGGCCGGCAACTTCT
>Ga0160495_100755_pt1 | contig 12113 bp, 11 predicted proteins | sample DID4MG_4_FD_108251 | JGI IMG/M metagenome (GOLD analysis project Ga0160495, IMG submission 108251) | Enriched soil microbial communities from UW Madison campus, WI, USA - DID2933_E24_FP4 MG | ecosystem: Environmental > Terrestrial > Soil > Unclassified | place: USA: Madison, Wisconsin | collected... | reverse complement strand
CCGTGCAGATCATCAAGGCCGTCGGCAACTATGGCGAATCCTTCGAACGCAATGTCGGCGAAGGCTCCCCGCTCAAGATCGCGCGTGGCCTGAACGCCCAGTGGACGAAGGGTGGACTGCAGTACGCCCCGCCGATCCGCTAACACCGGACGACACCGCTTCGGGAGGGCAAGCCATTGCCCTCCCTTTTTAAAACAACGCCCGGAAAACAGGGCGAACACAATGTCAGGGGACTTGCATGGCTCTTGCGGACGCCCGAAACGGGTCCAGCGAACCGCCGAAGGTTTCGCTTCTCTACAATCCTGCGCTGCGAAGCGTGCTCTATCAGGTCGTTACACTTGTCGTAATCGTCGCGGCGGTCTGGTACGCCTGGAACAACATGGTTCAGAACCTCGCCCGCGCCAACATGTCAGCCGGTTTCGGCTTTCTGAACAGCCGCGCCGGTTTCGACATCGCACAGACGCTGATCGCCTATACCAGTGACTCGACCTATTTTCGCGCGTTGCAAGTCGGGCTACTCAACACGCTGGTGGTTGCCGCCGCCGGCATCGTCACCGCGACAATCGTCGGCCTTCTCATCGGCGTGGGGCGCCTGTCGAACAACTGGCTGATCGCGCGGCTCTGCACGGTTTACGTGGAAATCTTCCGCAACATTCCGCCGCTTCTGGTCATCTTCTTCTGGTATCTCGGCGTTCTGGCCTTGCTGCCGTCGATCCGGTCGATCTTCCAGCACCTGGAGGAAAATCCGGACGCCATCTTCTTCATCTCCAACCGCGGCATCTACATGCCCGCCCCGGTTTTCGGTGAAGGGTTCGGCACGGTGGTCGGGGCGTTCATCCTCGGCATCATCGCAGCGATCGCCTTCACGATCTGGGCCAATGCCCGCCAGCGGGCCACGGGCAAGCGTCCGCCGGTCCTGTGGGTCAATCTAGGCCTGATCGTGCTGTTCCCGATCGTCGTCTTCCTAGTCATGGGCAGCCCGTTGTCGCTGGATTACGCCGTTCCGGGGTCGTTCAACATGCGCGGCGGCATGTCGATCGGGCCTGAGTTCCTGGCGCTTTATCTCGCGCTCTCTCTCTACACGGCCTCGTTCATCGCCGAGATCGTGCGGGCGGGCATCCGTGGCGTGTCGAAGGGCCAGTCTGAGGCTGCCTTCGCACTCGGGCTGCGGGCCGGCCATACGACACGCCTCGTCGTGCTGCCGCAGGCCTTGCGCATCATCATCCCGCCACTTACCTCGCAATATCTCAACCTCATCAAGAACTCGTCGCTCGCCGTCGCCGTCGGTTATGCCGACCTTGTCGCGGTCGGCGGTACCATCCTCAACCAGTCGGGCAAGTCCATCGAGATCATCGCGATCTGGATGCTGGTCTATGTATCGATCAGCCTCATCACCTCGCTGTTCATGAACTGGTTCAACGCCAAGATGGCCCTGGTGGAGCGCTAAGATGTCCCAAAGCATTACCTATGTCCGCGAGGGGTTCATCGAGGCGGAAAAGCCGCCGAGCTCGGATTCGTCCGTGCTTGCCTGGATCCGTCACAACCTTTTCGCCTCCTGGAAGGACAGCCTTCTGACGGTGATTGCTCTTGCAGTGCTCGTCTACTACCTGCCCAGGGCCATCGACTGGCTGTTCGTTTCGGCGGTCTGGACGGGGGCCGACAGAACCGCCTGCCTGACGACCGACCAGGGCGGCCAGCTGCCGGCGGGCTGGAGCGGGGCCTGCTGGGCCTATGTGAACGACCGTTTCGTGCAGTTCATGTTCGGCTCCTACCCGCGCGATCAGCTGTGGCGACCGCTTCTCGTCGCCGGCATGTTCGTCGCGCTGCTCGTGCCCTTCCTCATTCCGAAGGTGCCGCGCAAGGGGCTCAACGCGCTCCTGCTGCTCGTCGCCCTGCCGATCGTTGCTTATTTCCTGCTTCTCGGCGGTTCCTTCGGCCTGCGTTACGTCGAGACGTCGCTGTGGGGCGGGCTGATGGTGACGCTCATCATCTCCTTCGTCGGCATCGTCATGTCGCTGCCGATCGGCATTCTGCTGGCGCTCGGACGCCGGTCGTCCATGCCGATCCTGAAGATGGTCTGCATCGGCTTCATCGAGCTGATCCGCGGCGTGCCGCTGATCACCGTCCTGTTCATGGCGAGCGTGCTTCTGCCGCTGTTCCTGGAGCCGGGCAACAATATCGACAAGTTCCTGCGTGCACTGATCGGTGTCTCGATCTTCGCGTCCGCCTATATGGCGGAGGTTATCCGCGGCGGTCTTCAAGCCATTCCGAAAGGGCAGTATGAAGCAGCCGATGCGCTTGGTCTAAACTACTTTCACAAGATGACCTTCATCGTTCTTCCGCAGGCCATCAAGCTCGTTATCCCGGGGATCGTGAACACCTTCATCGGCATGTTCAAGGATACCTCGCTCGTCACCATCATCTCGATGTACGATCTGCTCGGCATCGTGAAGGCGAGCTTCGGCGATTCGGGCTGGATCACTCCTGTCACGCCGCTCACGGGCCTGATCTTCGCCGGCTTCGTATTCTGGATTTTCTGCTTCGGCATGTCGCGCTATTCGGCTTTCGTGGAACGCCGGCTCGACAAGGGCCATAAGAGATAACTGAGAGGAAACACCAATGGCCAACCAAGCCAATGCACAAAAGATGACTGTTTCGGCTACGGATGCCGCCGTCGAGATCATCAACATGAACAAGTGGTACGGCGATTTCCATGTGCTGCGCGACATCAATCTCAAGGTGATGAAGGGCGAGCGCATCGTTATCGCGGGACCGTCGGGTTCCGGCAAGTCGACGATGATCCGCTGCATCAACCGTCTGGAAGAGCACCAGAAGGGCCAGATCATCGTCGATGGCATCGAGCTGACGAACGACCTCAAGAAAATCGATGAGGTCCGTCGCGAAGTCGGCATGGTGTTCCAGCACTTCAACCTCTTCCCGCACCTGACCATCCTCGAGAACTGCACGCTCGCGCCGATCTGGGTGCGCAAGATGCCGAAGAAGGAAGCGGAGGAAATCGCGATGCACTATCTCACGCGCGTCAAGATCCCCGAACAGGCGAACAAATATCCGGGCCAGCTTTCTGGTGGCCAGCAGCAGCGCGTGGCAATCGCCCGCTCGCTGTGCATGAAGCCGAAGATCATGCTGTTCGACGAGCCGACCTCGGCGCTCGATCCGGAAATGGTCAAGGAAGTGCTCGACACAATGGTGTCGCTGGCGGAAGAAGGCATGACCATGCTGTGCGTGACCCATGAAATGGGCTTTGCCCGCCAGGTCGCCAACCGCGTGATCTTCATGGACCAGGGCCAGATCGTCGAGGAGAACGCACCCGCGGAATTCTTCGACAATCCGCAGCACGAGCGCACCAAGCTGTTCCTCAGCCAGATCCTCCACTAAGCGGATCTCTATCCGATTCCGAAGAAGGCGGGCTGAATGCCCGCCTTTTTTCTTGCCCGCTATGCTTCATTTCGTGCGGAGTCCCATCCGGAACTTCAGCGGGCTTGCGCCGAAATGATTGCGGAAGGCGCGCGAGAAGGCGGAGAGGCTGTCGAAGCCGCTGCGCAACGCGACCTCCTGCATGGAGAGCGGCGTATCGCGCACCAGGCGCTGTGCTGCCGTCAACCGCAGGCGCAGATAATATTTTCCTGGCGCCGCACCTAGCCCGCCAACGAACAGCGTCTCGAGTTTTCGCGTGGAAAACCCGAGGCGGCGCGCCAGCGCGGCGATCGTCAGCGGCCGGTCGATAGTGCGCTCCATCAGACGGATCGCGGCCGCAAGTTCGGGCCTGTGCTCGCCGAGGCGGCCCAATGATACGAGCGGCTGGGCATCGGTGGCCGCATGGGTCTCGTCGTAGACGAACACGCTGGCCACATCCAGTGCGACTGCGGAACCGAACCGCTCGCGCACCAGATGCAACATCATGTCGAAGGTCGGAGAAGCACCACCTGACGTCCACAGCGGACCGTCCGTGACGAAGCGGTCCGCCCGCACGTTGAGCGCCGGAAAAGCGGCGGCAAAATCCTCCAGTTCCTCCCAGTGCGCCGTTGCGTCCCGTCCATCCAAAAGGCCGGATCGCGCCAGCAGCCAGCAACCGGACTCGATGCCCGCGACAATCCCGAAGCGCCTCGCCACTTTCTTTAGCCGCGCAACGAAAGACCGTCCGGCATGGCGATCCTGGTTGAAGCCTGCGATCAGGAGTAAGGCATCGCCGCTCGTCACATCGGCGAATGCGCCGTCGACCCGCACTTCCACCCCACAGGTCAGCAGCACCGGCTGCCCCTCCGGCGAAAGAATTGTCCAGCGGAACACGGGTTCCGGCACCACGCGGTTGGCCGCGCGCATGGGATCCAGCACCGAAGCGAGCGACATGATCGACGATTCCGGCAGGAGAACGATGGTGACGTCGAGCGGTCCCGGCTGTGGCAATTCTTTGATCATGCGGAAATTGTCAAAAAACACACGCATTATGTCAATCGAGAAAACCGCAATGCGGCATGATCCATCTCACAGGTGATCCGGAGATGCAGCCGGATCATGGCGACAGCCCCTGTACCCCGAACCCTGATCCGCTTTTTATCGGAACGGGTTGGCGAGCCTCACGGCGGACCAGCCCGTTTTTTTTGCGTGCTCTCCCGGTGTCGACCAAGGACACAAGGTTGCGGCCATGCGGAACCTACACCTGCCTTGCGCGTTGACACCGCAACCAAGCAGGAAAGGTTTCATCATGCACAAACTCAGGTCCATTTTCGCCACAGGCGCACTCTCCATCGCCGTGGCGCTTACCTCCTTCGTGCCGGCGCAGGCGATTACGTTCCCGAACGTTCCAGTTCCTTCGGCGTCCACCGTCGAACAGGTGCAGTATCGCTACGAGCGTCGTGAACGCATGCACCGTCGAGACAGGGCAGAGCGACGCTGGCATGGCCACCGCGGTTATCGCGACCGCCGCCCCGGCTATCGTCGCCACTCCGATGGCTGGTGGTACCCGCTGGCTGCCTTCGGTCTGGGCGCGGCAATCGGCGGTGCGGTGTCCCGTGACCGCGATGTGAGCGGCTCCCACGTCAACTGGTGCTCGAACCGCTACCGTTCGTACCGTGCCTACGACAATACGTTCCAGCCGAACAACGGTCCGCGCAAAAGCTGCGTCTCGCCCTATTCGCGCTAAGCGTCAGACCTTGATCCAATAAAAAACGCCCGCGATGATATCGCGGGCGTTTTGCATTCTGTTGGCATTGTGAAGGGTCAAAACCCTTCGCCGGATGATTATTCCGCGTCGCCTTCAGCGGCCTTCTTCTTGGCCGGCGCCTTCTTCTTCGGAGCGGCTTCTTCGCCTTCGGCAGCTTCAGTTTTGGCAGCAGCCTTCTTCTTCGGCGCAGCCTTCTTGGCGTCCTTCTCGGAACCTTCCTCGTCGTCAGCCATCAGCTCGTCCTTGGAGACGGTCTTGTCCGTCACCTTGATTTCGCCGAGCAGGTGATCGACGACCTTTTCTTCGAAGATCGGCGCGCGCAGCGAAGCGGCGGCACCCGGGGTCTTTTGGAAGTATTCGAGGATCTGCTTTTCCTGGCCGGGGAACTGGCGCAGCTGCTGATAGAGCGACTGCTGCATTTCCTCGTCCGAAACCTGGACGCCGGCCTTCTCGCCGATTTCCGAGAGCACGAGACCGAGGCGGACGCGGCGCTCGGCCAGCTTGCGGTATTCTTCGCGAGCGGCTTCTTCCGTGGTGTCTTCGTCAGCGAAGGTCTTGCCGGACTGCTGGAGGTCCGTGTTGATCTGGCGCCAGATGTTTTCGAACTCGGCGTCAACCAGGCGCTCGGGCGTGTCGAACTTGTACATCTCGTCGAGCTGGTCGAGAATCTGGCGCTTGACCTTCTGGCGCGTGACCGAGCCGTACTGGCTTTCGATCTGGCCGCGCACGATTTCGCGCAGCTTGTCAGCCGATTCGAGGCCGAGCTTCGTAGCGAGGTCGTCGTTGATCTCGATGTCGGCAGCGGCAGCAACTTCCTTGACCTTGATGTCGAAGGTGGCTTCCTTGCCAGCGAGGTTTGCAGCCGGATACTCAGCCGGGAAGGTCACCGTGATGACCTTCTCGTCGCCAGCCTTGAGGCCAACGAGCTGCTCTTCAAAGCCCGGGATGAAGCGGTTGGAGCCAAGAACCAGTTCCGCGTCTTCGTCCTTGCCGCCGTCGAAGGCCTCGCCGTCAACCTTGCCGAGGTAATCGATGGTGACGCGGTCGCCGTCGGCGGCCTTGCCCTTCTTGGTTTCGTAGGAACGTGCGCTTTCAGCGATCTGCAGGATCTGGTCGTCGACTTCCTTGGCATCGATTTCCACGACTTCGCGCGTTACGGCGATGCCGGAATTGTCCTTCAGCTCGATGGCCGGGATGACTTCGTAGGAAAGCGTGAACTCAAAATCGGCCTGGCCGGCGAGAATCTTCTCGGCTTCGGCCTGGTCTTCGGTCATCGCGACTTCCGGCTGGGTTGCAGACTTCTCGCCGCGCTCGGAAAGAATGGCGGACGGACGGTCGCGAACGATCTCGTTGACCAGCTCAGCCATGACAGACTTGCCGTACATCTTCTTGAGATGGGCGAACGGCACCTTGCCCGGACGGAAGCCGTTGATGCGGACACGGCCCTTCACGTCCTCAAGACGCTCGTTCATCTGAGCTTCCATGTCCTTGGCCGGAATGACGACCTTGATTTCGCGCTTCAGCCCTTCAGCGAGCGTTTCGATAACCTGCATGTTCAAACCTTCATTTCGAGTTGGCGGTGTTCAAACCGGGCTGCCGGTTATGGCGAACACCCCGCCGGTCCATTTGCCGGCAGTGGCTTTACTGAATTCGGTGGCCTTTTGGCAAGCAAAATGGCGCGCTCTAACATTCCACACCCCGCGGAACCGTCCGGTTTCCACGTTTGGTGGTTCTGGTGCGGGTAGAGAGACTTGAACTCCCACGCCTTGCGGCACCAGAACCTAAATCTGGCGTGTCTACCAATTTCACCATACCCGCGTCTCAGAAACCGCTGTCCACAGGCGGCCGGGCCGCTCCAGTGGCGCCTTCCGAGCGCGGCGTCTCTATATCATCCGTTTTGCAGGGATCAAAGGAAAAATGACACATAAATGACCGTTCTTCCGGCGCTTCGGCTCAATAGAGCGGTTCGTCATAGACGGGCTCTCCTCGCAACAGCAGCCGCGCGATCTGCGGCGTACCATCGTGCGAAACCCGCGCCTCCACTTCCAGCTCCTCTGCGTTGCGGGCATTTTCCAGTGTCCTGCCCTCGCCTTCGGGCACATAGTAGCGTTCGAGACCATATTGTACAAAGAGCGTATCGGGCATCTCGCCGGCGCCGTAGGTATTGAAAACGATGGGCAGCGTGCGCAGGATGACCGAGCCATCCTCAGGCGCCATGTCAGCAAAGCGCGCTTCCGTCGCATTCCATAGTCCACTGGCATCGGGTTTCAGGCGCACGGAAAGCCGGGTGCGCGTGCCATCCGGCGGAATATCGCCGGTGATGATAGATTTCGAAATGGTGGAGATGGGATAGGACAGGATGACATAGTCGCCGCGCAGCAGGTCGCGCGGATCGACCGGGCTGGTTTTCAAGCGGATATCCGCACCGTTACGCAGGATGGCAGCCCGGCTTTCGACCATGTAGCCAATCACGCCCGTCTGGAGCACGGCAACGATGATACCGGCGACCAACGGCGAAAGGCGGAAGGAACGGGACAGGGTCATTTCAGGCCTCCGCCTTGTCTTCGGTTGATGCAAGGCGACGCTCCAGCGCGATCACCGCCCAGGCGATGACGGCGACCACAAGGCCGGACACGAGGAAGAAGCCGGAAGTACCGATGATCGAGCCGATCGTCTCTGAAGCGAGATAGAGTGTTTCCACCGCGAAGGCCACGTATCCGAGATAACGGACCGCACCGTTTTCCTTGCCAGAAAGCGCGATGCCTGCGATCGCCGCTCCGAGTGTAACGATTCCGACGGCCAGACGTTCGCCCTCCGCATCAAACTCGACATGCAGGACCACCAGGCCGAGCATCAGCACGAAATAGGCGTAGAAAGCGGGCGCCGCACCGGCGCTGCGGGCAATCGCGTGCAGTGGTGATGGCGGCAGCGCGGCGGTGAGATAGGCAACGGCGCCTAAGACGACGATGGCAATAGCCGTCGTAGCGGTGGAATATTCGCTATAGATAAAGGCAAGCCAGGCGACCAGCAGCAGATAGCCGAGATGGCGTGCGCGGCCGGCGTCGGTGTAGCGCGCGAGGGCTATGACGATCACGGCCATGAGCGGCATGAGCCAGAGCAGCAACATCTGGTCGGCGGAATAGGACTGTGTCCAGTCGGTTCCGGCCACGGCGAAGGCGAGAAAGCCGGCGATGACGGTCACGGCGCCCGAACGGAAAAGCACGGCGGCCACCACCGTACCGCCGAACCAAACCAGCGCTGCCTGGAGCGCATCACCCGAGAGGTGATACATCTGCCCTACCAGTGCGATGGCGCCACCGAAAGATAGCGAACCCAGCACGAGAAAAGCTGCTGCAAGACGCTCTGCACCGCGCGCCATAAGCGCAGCGCCGCCGAGATAGGCGGCCCAGATGACGCCGAGAATGGCGACCAGCCTTGCCAGCCGCGGGATGACGTCCCAGTTGGCCGCGACAAGCAGGAGAACGGCTGCCGCGAAGAGAAGCGCTGCGACGACCATCAGCACACGACCGGCGCTGAAAGAACTCGGACGGGAATCGTACTCTTTCAAGAGCGACATTGCCGTCTGCGTATCGATCAGGCCTTGCCCAGTCCACGCTTTCAGGTCGCGCTCCAGCCAACTCCTGTACATTCCCTGCCGTTCCTTTCGACAATCAGCCCGCGCGGCCGTGATTCCCGCCCTGTCAATCGCAGCACTATAGGCTGCACGAAAATGCCCGGTCACGGCAAAAGTAAACAAATCCGTCAAAGCGACCGCGAAACTGCAAAAATCCTTTCGAACTGGCGCACAGGATTAACGAAACATAAAGAAAACCATGGCAGATTTGGCCTTAAGGCGACGACTTAGCCCGGTTTTTTTGACATGCAGATAGTGCATATCATCCATGATCATATTGCACTGCACAAAACCGAATGAGGCGGTTATATTGCAAACATCGGATCGGTATTGATCCGGGCCGCAACCGAGGCGCCACAGCAGGCGACAGGCGCGGAAAGGCCAGATGATCAGGCCCGGCATGATGCCGAAAGATCAGGTTGCCGGAAACGGCGATCGATGGAATTCGAAGTGGCGCACTCCTCCTCCCAGCGCCCCTTCGATCGATTGGCAACACTCCTCCTCCCAGTTGCCAATCAATATCAATGACGCCCGCTGGATCTCCTCCCCCAGCGGGCGTTATTATTTTACCCCCCCCTTTTGATACGTCAGACACCCAGATCGTGTGGCTTCCCAGCAGGCCCGCACCTGCGCGTCACCGACGCATGCATCGCCCTTTCGGTTGAGGCGAACTCCTACCGGATTCGCATAGCGAGTGTTTACCAGTGTAGCGATAGGGCCTTTTTTGGCCAGAATTTTGTCAAAATTTCCACTTGACATGCAATAATCGCATGGGTGCTGTGTCAATCGAGCGCTGTTCATTTCGCCGCCGCCGCGTATAGTCCGGCTCAACAGATCAGGGCGGCGCCAACGACGAGCGGCCGCTCAGTACGAAGCCCATGAAAGGGGTATGAAAATGAACCTGGCACGCTCTTTCAACAACTGGCGCAAGTATCGTCAGACCGTCAACGAACTCGGCCGCATGTCCGACCGCGAGCTTCGTGACCTCGGCATCGGCCGCAGCGATATCCCCTATATCGCACGCAAGGCTTCGATTTAAGCCGACCGGACCCATCGGGTCGCAAATTGAACGCCCTTCGGCTCTCGCCGGAGGGCGTTTTCGTTTGTCCGTCTTTTTGCGTCGCACAATGTCGCAAATCATAGGCTACGACATGGTGCACACAGCCCAAGGGTGCAGTCACATCTTGGTATCTGCCTGATATGGCGCCGTTATCTGCCTTTTCCGCATGCAACGGCAGCAACTGCCCGATCCTTCATCGTCTTATTGCACAAATGCATAGCAGCTGCATTTTCTTTGCACTGCACATTAACAGGGATGTCGCGTATATGAACGCCAACGCCGGGGGAAAGCCTCCGGGCAACCCGTCAAGGACACGAACATGAACCCGATCCGCATCGCAAAGAACTGGATTTCCTACCGCCGCACCCTGAACGAACTCGGCAACCTGTCGAACCACACGCTCTCGGACATCGGCCTGACCCGTTACGACATTCGTGACATCGCTTCCCGTTCCTTCCGCTAATTCATAGCCGGTTTCCACCGCTGCGGCCGGAAACGGCGACGCGCGGAGAACGCTTCAAACGGCACCACAGGGTGCCGTTTTTGATTCCGGGGGCATGATGCCTCATTTCCATGCTTTTCCTTGGAATTGCGCCGTCGCCCATGGTAACGAACCGGCCATGACCAAGACCTCTTCCCACACTCCCATCCATGTCATCGGTGGCGGCCTTGCTGGCTCGGAAGCCGCCTGGCAGATTGCCGAAAGCGGCATTCCCGTCATCCTGCATGAAATGCGCGGCGTTCGCGGCACGGATGCGCACAAGACCGACGGCCTGGCGGAACTCGTCTGTTCGAACTCCTTCCGCTCGGATGACGCGACGAGCAATGCCGTCGGCGTGCTGCATGCGGAAATGCGGCTGGCCGGTTCGCTCATCATGCGCTCGGCTGATGCCAATCAGGTCCCGGCCGGCGGTGCGCTGGCGGTCGATCGCGACGGCTTCTCCAACGCCGTGACGGCTGCACTCGAAAGCCACCCGCTCATCACCATCACACGCGAGGAAGTGACAGGGCTTCCGCCCGAGGAATGGGATCAGGCCATCATCGCCACCGGCCCGCTCACTGCCCCTTCGCTGGCCGAAGCTATCCAGGCGCGGACCGGTGCCGATTCGCTCGCCTTCTTCGACGCCATAGCGCCGATCGTGCATACGGCGAGCATCGACATGGATATCTGCTGGTATCAGTCGCGCTATGACAAGGTCGGGCCCGGCGGCACGGGCAAGGACTATATCAACTGCCCGTTGGATGAGGCGCAGTACAACGCGTTCATCGACGCTCTGATCGCCGGCGACACGACCGGCTTCAAGGAATGGGAGGGCACACCTTATTTCGACGGGTGCCTGCCGATAGAGGTGATGGCGGAACGTGGCCGTGAGACGCTACGCCACGGCCCTATGAAGCCGATGGGGCTGACCAATGCGCATAACCCGACGGTAAAACCCTATGCGGTCGTTCAGCTGCGCCAGGATAATGCGCTTGGCACGCTCTACAACATGGTCGGTTTCCAGACGAAGCTGAAATATGGGGCCCAGGCGGAAATCTTCCGGCTGATCCCGTGCCTCGAGAACGCGGAATTTGCGCGCCTCGGCGGGCTGCACCGCAATACCTATATCAACTCCCCCACGCTGCTCGACCGGTCGCTGACGCTGAAGGGCCGTCCGGGGCTTCGCTTTGCCGGCCAGATCACCGGCTGCGAGGGTTATGTGGAAAGCGCGAGCATCGGGCTGCTTGCCGGCCGCTTCGCCGCCGCCGAGCGCCAAGGCCACGCTCCTGCCCTTCCGCCGGAAACCACGGCCTTCGGCGCGCTGCTTAACCACATCACCGGCGGGCATATCGTGTCGGATGATGAGCCGGGCAAACGTTCCTTCCAGCCTATGAACATCAATTTCGGCCTGTTCCCGCCGCTGGAGCCGGGAACGGTGACAAAGCCCGAGGGCATGAAGCGTTTCCGTGGCAAGGACAAGGCAATCGCCAAGAAGCATGCGACCGCCGCACGCGCGCTGGACGATTGCGCCCGCTGGCTGAAAGGCTGATTTGAGGGTCAGATCGGCTGTTGCTGTGCCCGCTCGCCGGTGGCTGCGGCCATCGGCCTGAAGCTTCCCAGCAGCCAAAGCGAGACCTCCGCGGCCTGCTGCTCATTGCGGAACTCGAATGTGCCGCCCTCGAAGGCAGCGTTGGCGAATGTCACGGAAAGCCGCCGCGGGCCGGCGCTTTCGACACGCACCGTGCCCGGCTCGATG
>Ga0160495_100754_pt1 | contig 12159 bp, 10 predicted proteins | sample DID4MG_4_FD_108251 | JGI IMG/M metagenome (GOLD analysis project Ga0160495, IMG submission 108251) | Enriched soil microbial communities from UW Madison campus, WI, USA - DID2933_E24_FP4 MG | ecosystem: Environmental > Terrestrial > Soil > Unclassified | place: USA: Madison, Wisconsin | collected... | reverse complement strand
CCTCCAGCCCGTGGCCGACAAGCTCAAGCTGAAGATCCAGACTGCCAAGGGCGTGACCCGGACCCCTGCCGCAGGTGCCAAGGGCCCTCTGGCCAACGCCAAGTTCCTCGAAGCACTTTTTGCTACCGACTCGCTGCAAAACAAGCGCAACACCGAGGCGGTGGAAGTGGGTCCCAGCCAGATGGCTGCCGGTCGTGTGACCACCTACACCCCTGCATTGACACTGCCCTATGACGAGGTGAAGGCCCGTGTTCGCACCTTGTATGTGGCTGAGAAATCTGCCGAACTCGCACGCAAGGAGGGCGAGGCCAAGCTCAATGCATGGAAGGCTGCCCCATCTTCTGCCACAGGCTTGGCCGCAGCGACCGAAGTTTCCCGCGAACAGACCCAGAATTTGCCGCGTGCCCTGATCGACGCCGCACTGCGGGCTCCCTCCGAAGCGCTGCCAGGCTGGACGGGGGTGGATTTGGGCGCTGCGGGTTATGCCGTGGTCAAGGTCAACCGCGTCGTGCCGCGCCAGGCACCGGACGCGCAGCGTGCGCAGCAGGAGCGCCAACAATACGTGCAGTGGTTGGCCACGGCCGAAGGGCTGGCGTACTATGAACTGCTCAAGCAGCGCTTCAAGGTGCAGATCAAGGCACCGCGTCCTGAGGCAGCAGCAACAGTGACTGCAGAAAATTAAGCGATTTGATGTCCGGGGCCAAAATCCCGGGCTATAATACAAAGCTACGGTGGCTGTAGCTCAGTTGGTAGAGTCCAGGATTGTGATTCCTGTTGTCGTGGGTTCGAGCCCCATCAGCCACCCCAAAATAGCAAAGCGCTGCAGCAGAAATGTTGCAGCGCTTTTTGCTTTGGGGCTGTATGGAATCTCGCCTTGCCCATGTCCCCCTGTGCAGTGTTGCGCGTCAAGGGGGTCTTCTGACCATCAAAGCCCCGCCTTTCGCTCACCACAGCCCCACACGGCGCATACTGCATGCTCCACCTTTTGGGAGTTTCTGATGAGCCTTGTGATTCGCGACGCGTCGCCCAGTGAAAAGCGCGGCAACGCCATGTCTGCGGCCTTGGCCAAAGAGCAACTTCAATACGCGGTCCAGATCGTGCGCGACGTGTTGCCGCAGAGTGCTGGCGATGCGGCATTGATTGGCGCCGTGGTGCAGGCCATTGCCATGAATTACGCTGCTGTGCCACAGCCCAATCGTTAGGGTTGGGGCTGTACGCAACGAGGTGCTTGATCCACATCCGTCATCCAGCCCGCGCGCGCATTGCTTGGCTGTTCCGCACTCGTCAGAACGGATTGATTGGTATGAGTGGGGAGATTGAAAGCTACCAGCTGGGCTGCTGGCCCCCGGAGGAGTTCACATAGCGCCTTGAAACCCGCATCAATGCTGGGTTTCATTTTTTCGATTTAGAAAAGTACCGTCAAAAGTACCGTCATTTGTGAAAGTGTCCCCGTGTCGCACCCTCCCCACACGTCGGCTGGGCTACGCGTTTGAATGTTTTCAAACAGGTGCATTTTTCTGCGCGTGAGGAACTGCGGGGTGTCGTGAAGTCCGTTAACCTAGACTTTTGCTACCCCCCCGCGTTCCCGCACAGCACGCAAGACAACTTGTAGGCGGCTGCATGAATCCTCACGCTCTGGCTGCAATCGGCCAGGAGCTGACATTGAATTGAAGAGTCTCGAAGAAAATCGCCTCAAAAATTCCACCCCGTGCACTTTGATGGTGACAGGCTGGAATGACTCGTCCGCATGGCTTCCGGGCCTCGAAGGCCGATATACAGAGAAGATGTTCATGCGCCTTCTCATGATGAGCACCCCAATGTCACGAATGGAGGCGAAGACGGTAGTTAAAAAAATCGCCGCCCGCCAGCCACTACAGGTACTACTTTCCGACGATCGTTATGCAGATGCAATGTGTTTTTCGTTGCAGCGCATTGGTGCAGAAGTTCAGCTTCACAGGGACCTTTGACCTTCGGGCTAATGTCTGCTTTGGGCCCAAAGCGGCCGGTGCAAACTAAGCTATGTAGCGACACTCGTCAGGTTTCTCCCGCATCCGAGAATCAGCCGTTCTTCTGACCGCGCCCGATCTATAACCATTGCAATCTACAGTAAGCCGATGCAAATCCGCCGCTCAGTCCCACGAATCGTCGAAGTCGAAGGTCTTCGCTACAGCTGGACCGTCCGACGCGAGCCTCAATGGTCTTCCATTGAGGGATGGAAAGGTCCATCTATTGAAGTAAGTTGCGTCGATATAGGCGGGCGAACGCTCCTCTTGGAACTACCTTTCCAGTTAACTGCCAGCCGATCCGTTCTCTACCGGCAACGACCTAAAGTGACTGATTCAGAAATTCGGCTTCATATCGCAGAGGCCATTTCGGGGGGCTGGTTGCCTGGCTCCCGGGGGAAGCCATTCGTCTTCGAAATCCACTCCAGCCCAGCTTGACTAGCTCAGACAGAAATACGGATACATACTGGCGGACGGTGTCGGGTGATGTTCATCAGTCGACCAACGACTGTAGTGCACTCCGAATCTAGGTAGCCGTTTAACGATTCGCCAACGACGGCTTCTGGCCGATAGCCGCCATCCTAGCAACCAATTCAGGCGCAAAGACAAGCAGACAGGCTGCACACTCAGCTGGCGAAAATCTAAGCTGATCGCGTGTCTGGGCTCTCAGACAGGTTTTCACGTTGTCCCTTCAGCGCCAAATTCAGCTCCTGAACTAGTTTGCGCAGTGCGGCTCTTTGCCCGCCTTTGTAGGCATTACGCGCTGCCACCGCTTTTCCTTCTAGGCTTGCGGGGCCGGTGGATTGGTTCCAGGGCTTCCACCTTTGGATGGCCTCGCGCTGGCGTTGTCGCTGCTCTGTCGTCCATGTCCGTGCTGCCATGCTGCGGCCCCTCTAATAGTTCGTCTGGCGCGGTTCTCGGTTTTCTCGCGCGCGCGCGGGCGTGCGTATTGGTCTTGAAACCGTCGTTGTTCACCTGCTGCGGCCCGTGGGCAATGTTGGCTTGCTTGGCAAAGATTACCGGGGGATTCTTGATGGCGGCCAGCGTTTCCAGCGTGGCGCGGCACTGGCCTTGGGCCTTGAGTGCCAGCCGCATATAGCGCTCGGTGGCGTCTAGATACTCGCCCATGTTCAGTGCCGCCCGCCGGGCCATCTCGTTAAAGATTGCGTCCAGCGTTGCAGCCTGCGCCGTGAGGGTGGTTTCTGCGTGCTTCAGGTCGCCGCCGTGGGTGGTGTCCACACGCTTCTTGAGCGTCATCACGCATTCGGTAACGTCCAACGTTCCAAACGTGCCCTTTGCAAAGGTGCGTGCGGTCATCGCGTTGGCCGCAACGCTGCCTAGCGCCATGGCCGCGATCTGGGCGGCATCTGTCTGCGCCGGGTCTTTGTGTAGCTGCAGGGTGTTGGGATCGGTATTGCCGCTTTGCACCGCCGGAGGCAGGGCCTTCTTGGTCATCGTGTGTGCTCCTTGAACCCTGGGCAGTGTTGGGGCATCACCACCAGTCCACGCGCCAGCCCTGCGTCTCCTGGGCGGGTGCAGACGGCGGCCTGTTTCCAGTTGCCGCAGCTCCAGCGGTCTACGCCTTGCAGGTGGGCGCATTCCAGGCACAGTCGGCGGTGGTCGCCGTCCCTGTCACGCAGCATCAGCTTGTCGGCCAGCGCTTCGGCATCGTTCAAGTTCAAGCCCTTGTCGGTGAGTCGCGCCAGCCGCGCCGTGAAGGTGTCAATCTCCGCTGTGTTCATCGCATCGCCATGGGGCCAGCACCAGCGGTCAGGGTCTGAGGTGGCTTCGTTGGCCGGTGGCTGTTGCGGGGCTGTGAATTTTTCAGAAGGCCCATCGGGGCACGCTACAAAACCTACGAAACCCGGTTCTGTAGGTTTCGTAGCGTTGGCGTCCGGGGTTGGTGCCGATTTCAGGCGTTGTAGCCACTTCATCACACACCACCTTTCACCAGCGCTGGGTGCAAGATGTAACGCTCGCCGGGCCTGCCGCCCTTTGCGCCGCTGGTTGTGGCCTCGCGTTCTAGCCAGCCGTAGTCGGCCAGCAGGTCGGCGGCCTTGCGCACGGCGTCTGGTGTGCCCAGTCCTGCCCAGTGTTTCACCGCGACCTGCCGAGGGGCAAAGGCATTCAGCAAAGCCCCGTCACTGTCGGCCAGCTTGCCCGCTTTGATCTTGTCCAGCAGTTGCTTGGCTGCACTGGTTTCTGGCATCACTGCTGCGGCATACAGGCGTTCGGCATGGGTGCGCAGGTAGTCAGCCCATGCCAGTGCGCGGATCAGCTCGCGCTCGTGGATCAGGTGTTCGCTTTCGGGCGTGTCCACCAGGGCAAAGATCAGCGCCAGGGCAGGCACCAGCTTGCGGTACTTGGCAAGGTGCGACACCAGGGCGGGGTGCAGTTCTTCGCCGCGCAGCTCGGTTTCAAACGGGATCAGCCATTCCTCAAACAAGGCCTGCGCATCGGAGGTAAAGCGCCATTCCTGCGCGTCGCTGTCGGTGGCTGGCTGCAGTTGATTCAAGCGCTCAAACACCGCCCATGCTGCCTGCTTCGCAGGGGTGTCGGGCCACCGATCCACATAGACGAATTCGCGGTTCACATCGGGCCACACCGTCAGCCCAAAGCGCTGCAGCAGGCCATCATCACCCGCGCCACCTGCCACCGCGTCGCGCACGTAGCTTTGCACTTTGCCGGGCTGGATGCCGCCCAGCATTGCCAGACACACGCGGGGCACAAACGATTCACCGCGCCCGATGCGGTCCACAGCGTGGCCTTGGTTGCCGTCGTAGCCCGTCAGGTAGAAGCCCCGCGCGCCTTCTTGCCCCTGCTTGTCCATGCTGCACAGCAGGCCGTGGATTTCATCGCGGTAAACCAGCGTGCCCCACTGATTCACCGTCAGCAGCTCGGCCAGTTTCTCCACCGTGGCATCGTTGACCACGTAGCGCCGCATGGCGGGCTCTGTGGTGAGGTTGTCCGCTGGCTGCAGCAGCGCCCGCGCTTTTTTCGGGTCTTTGACGGCTTGGGCGGCTGCCTGCTTTTCGTTGGCCTTGGCGGCCAGCTCGGCCACTTTGCAATCGAGTTGCCAGGCTTCGTGCGCGGCCTGCCATTGTTCCCGCTCTGTTTTTTCAAGGCGCTGCAGGGGCTTCAATACCTCGCTCAGTGCGGGCGACTTCATCACACCAGGGCGGCCCACGATGGCGCCCCACAGGTTGGGCGTTACTGCCCAATCGTCGCGGGCCTTGGGCTTGACCACCGCACGCGCGCCGATCAGGCTAGAGAGCGCCACCACAGCCCCCACCGCCGTAAAGTCGGGCGGGCACTGCATACGGTCTGCAATGTCTGCCACCCAGCCGCGCAGGGCCTCGGGCAGCAGCTCTGCATCAAACGGTGCCACGGGTGGCAGGCCACTGGGTAAGGGCACCGGGACAGGCCAGCCGCTGTCGGTGGATGCCGTCACGGCACTATCAATGCACGCCTTCACCGCGTCCAGCCCGCGCAGTTGATGCAGGTCGTTGAAGTCCGTCGCCTTCTCTGGACGGCTGTCGCCAAAGTCAGGTTTTGACAGGTTGCCGCCCACCGCCTGCGCCGCCTCGGCGGCTTTGGTCAGGCCGGGGTTTCCATCGGTGCGCCAGTCATCGTCGGCTGCCACGATGATGCGCAGCGCAGGGTACTTGCCGTGCAGTACCTGGGCCACGGGCAGCAGGTTGCCCGCGTTGAAGGCCACCGCCACCGCGTGCCCCGTGGCCTCATGGATACTGGCCCCGGTGGCGAAGCCCTCGCACACCACCAGCACGCCCTGGGGCTTGCCCATGGAGTGGTAGCAACCCGCCACACGCCCGCCGGGCATGAATCGCTTGTCGCCATCGGGTGCAATGGTTTGCAGGCTGTGCAATGTGCCGTCCACATCGCGCAAGGGGACCACCAGCCGCTGCCCATCACACCGTGCGCCGTGGGGCTGTATGCCCTTGCGTTCCAAGTACTCATGCTGCATGGCAGGTGTTGCTGCCTTCCACAGCGCCGCCGCTGTATGGCGGGCCTGTTGCTGGCGCTGCGCCTGCTCTGCATCGCGCTGCGCCTTCATGGCATTGATGCGCTGGCGGTGCGCTTCGCGCTCGGCCTGGGTCATCGCAGTGTCGGGCTTGCTGCTCCAGGTCTGCGACCAGCCATTGCGCCAGCAGCCAAACACGCCCGCCGCGATGCCGTCCGGGTGCAGCACATACCAGCCCGAATCGTCGCCGCGCTTGCCGCTGGTACTGAAGCGGTGCAGGCTGCCATCGGCCTCGATGGTGGGCGGTGGTGGCAAGCCCGCCGCCTCCATGGCGGTGCTGAATCCATCAATGGCGCTCTGCATGGTTCCCCCCCTTGGGTTCCAGCACGTAGAGCCCCACGCGGTGCTTGCCACCGCCTTCGGTTTCTACCGTCTGCCAGTGCGTGCGGATCACATCACCGGCATGGCGCAGTTGCATCACCCGTGCGCGCGGGTCGTAGCAGTCCAGATAGCGTGAAGCCTCAAAAGTGCTCAGTGCGAAGCGGGCCAGGGCTGCCCGGATGCGCGTGCATTGCGCCGTGGTGTCGGTGCCCGGATGCGCGGCCAGAATCTCGGCCAGTGCCTGCCGCTTGGTTACGTCGGTGTGCATGGTGTGCCCCCTTACGCATCGGCGGTGTGTTGGTTGATCCATGCGCGCACGTCGCCCACCTTCCAGGCCGTCACACGCTCAGACAGGCGGTGCGGCTTAGGGAAGGTGCCCGCCTTCACCTTGCGCCACAGGGTAGGCGCGCTGAAGGGCAGGGGGGCTGGGCTGTCGGGGCGCTTGGGGCTCTGCACCAGTTGCGCTTCGCGGATAAAGGCGCTGTCGGGCAGGGCGTCGAATATGGAAGGTGCAGCGCTTTGGGAGTTGCGTTGGATCACTGCAGGACCTCCTTCGCGGATTGATAGCTGCGTGTGCGGGTGGCGCTTTCCAAATATTGCGCCACGGCTTTGCGCGGGTACAGGTAGCGGTTACCAAGCAGGATATAAGCTGGCCCCGTACCGCGCTTGCGCCATGCTTCAACCGTTTTCGACGTCGCGGCTGCTAGTGCTTGGAAGTCTTCTTCAATGAAGCAATCGAGGCGCTCTGCCATGTGGCGAAGTCGCTCTGCCTCTTGAGTGGCTACAGTGTTCATTACCCCATCCTTTCCGGCTCATGCACCGGTTGTTGCGATGGGAGAACTGTCTCGACGCAAGGGGGGCTTGCGTCAAGCTCAGTGCCCAATTGTTAGGGCATCAGTCGTTTGGGTATAGCCCTGCGAAAGGCCCTTGCATACTTTCGCGCAAGGTCTTGCGTCCCGCACCTCTGAGGTTGTCAGCGAGGAGCTGATCTACTCGCTGACGACTGATGTTCAAAATCCGCGCTGCTTTTGCTTTGTTTCCGCCGCACTCGGCAACAACACTTTGAACATGCAAGCGCCGCTCATGGGGAGATTGATCGGTAGGCTTTACAAAATCAAATGCCGATTTGATATTTAAACTCTTTATCAAAACATCAATATCTTCGTCTAAAAAAAATTGATTTAAAAAATCGTCGAGTATTTGGTCCATCACACTCAAAGCGTGCACCCGGTATGCGTTCATCACAGAAAATGTTGGGGCATCAAACCACTGATAGTAGGCCCGCCAAATGTCGATACTGGGTAATTTGCAATAATCATCTTCCCACATTTCTTCCCAGTAATCGTAGTCGTCGCGATGGTCTGTCTCGAAAAGATAGCGAAACAAGCCACAAGCCTCGATATATGAGGTATTCATAATCTTCAGGGTATGTCGTACCGACAGGCAGGTAACTGCGGCATCTCGGTTTGGTTCGATTCCGCTAATCAGGCAAGCGGCCTCTTCTGCCGTAAAACGTGAGATGCCGTTCCAGTACTTAGAAATTTCCATAGCGCCTCTCTCGCTCCCTTGATATGGTCCCTGCGCCCTTTCTGCGGACAAGGGTATTCTCTGGGGCTGCATTAGCTAGCACGGGGATCAGACTTTTTAGGCTGCAGCGCGCAGTGAAACCACATCAGCCCCCTCGCGCAACTTACCTAAATAATCGGCCCACTCGTTCATCATCCTACGCCGTTGCTCCATGAACTCTGCCCTGTCATAGGCTGCCCCCAGCGGCCCCGACTTGCCGTGCGCCAGTTGGGCTTCGATCACATCGGCAGATATGCCGTGGATACGTTCGATCATCAGAGTTCGCGCCATGGCCCGGAACCCGTGGGCGCTCATCTCGTCGGAGGCAAAGCCCATGCGCCGCAGGGCCGCATTGATGGTGTTGTCGCTCATGGCCCGCTCGCCCGTGCGCAGGCTGGGGAACACGTACCGGCCATGGCCGGTGAGGGGCTGCAGCTCTTTAAGGATGGCGATGGCCTGCGGGGCCAGGGGCACAAAGTGCGGCCTGCCATTGATCTTCTGCGCCAGCCGCCGCTTCATGTCCTGGGATGGAATGGTCAGCAGGGCCATGTCGAAGTCAATCCACGCCCATTCCATCTGCCGGATGTTGCCGGGGCGCTGAAAGAGCAGGGCAGACAGCGCCAGCGCCGCCTTGGTCATGGGCTGGCCGGTGTAGCCATCAATGGCACGCAGCAGCTCGCCTGCCTTGGCAGGCTCCAGTACCGCAGCCATGTGCTTGACCACCACGGGCTTTAGGGCGCCGTGTAGGTCCGTCACGGGGCTGCGCTCACAGCGTCCCGTCTGTACGCCGTAGCGGAACACCTGTCCGGCGGTCTGGCGCAGGGTGTGGGCGGTTTCGTTGGCGCCGCGCTTCTCTACCTTGCGCAGTGCGTCCAGCAGCACGGGGGCGGTGATGGCGGGCAACGTCAGCTTGCCGATGTACGGGAACAGGTCTTTCTCCATGCGCTCGATCCACCGCGCCGCATAGCGGGGGCTCCAGCCGCTGGCCTGGGTGGCGTGGAACTCGCGGGCCACGGCTTCAAAAGTGTTGGCTGCGGCTACGCGGGTTGCCAGCTTCTCGGCCTTCTTGGCTGCGCTGGGGTCGAGTCCTTCGGCCAGGAGTTCGCGGGCTTCTTCACGGCGCTTGCGGGCCTTCGCCAAAGAGACTTCGGGGTACACGCCTAATGCAAGTGTCTTGCGTTTATCGGCGTGGCTGTAGTCCATCCGCCAGTACCTGCCGCTGGCCTTGACCAGCAGGTACATGCCCCCGCCATCGGCGTACTTGTCTCCGCTGGTTTTGCCGGTGTGCTTCACCTGTCTAACGAATGTGTCTGTGAGTGCCATTGCTTCCCCTGCTAACGGTATCTGGGGTGCAGTACTTCAGAGATACCGTCAGAGATACCGTTTTTTTGACGGTATCTCATGGTACGTAGTGAAACGGCTTGAGACAACAAAAAACCCGCAACGCTAGGAAACGTGCGGGTTCTGAGAGGTTGTGAGACTGTGTGGAGGTCTGTTTTGGCCTGCCCGGAGGGACTCGAACCCCCGACCTATAGCTTAGAAGGCTATTGCTCTATCCAGTTGAGCTACGGGCAGATGGATGTTGGCCGGCTGTGTGGCCGGACGGGCTTGCGGAGTGTCCGCATCTGCGTAACGCAGGACGCCAATCATACCCGCCCTGGCTCCTGCTCTTGGCGCTGCCGCAGGGGCGATTTTGCTGCGGGGATGGTGATGCGGTTATAACCGGGCCATCCCCCTTGACTGCCTGCCTCACTGGAGCTTTTGTCCATGCCACACAGCGTCACGCTGATCCACACCATTGCTGCCGCCTTGGGCCTGGCGTTGGTGCTGGGCTTTCTGGCCGCCCGTCTGCGGCTGCCAGCATTGGTGGGGTACTTGCTGGCTGGGGTGGCCATCGGCCCGTTCACTCCCGGTTTTGTCGCAGATGCGGCCCTGGCCAGCCAGCTGGCGGAGATTGGTGTGATGCTGCTGATGTTTGGCGTGGGCCTGCATTTCTCGTGGGGCGACCTCCTGGCCGTGCGCAAGATTGCCGTGCCGGGTGCTGTGGTGCAGATGATCGTGGCGACGTCGCTGGGTATGGCGTTGGCCCTGTGGTGGGGCTGGGGCATGGGTGGTGCCCTGGTTTTTGGTCTGGCACTGTCGGTGGCCAGCACGGTGGTGCTGTTGCGTGCGCTGGAGACCCTGGGGATTCTGGACAGCTACACCGGACGCATCGCAGTGGGCTGGCTGGTGGTGGAGGATCTCGCCATGGTGCTGGTACTGGTGCTGCTACCCCCGCTGGGGGGATGGCTGGGAGGCGGCACCGGGGCCGACCTGGATGCTGCGCAGCTCTGGCGCACGCTGGGTTGGACCCTGCTGCAGGTCGGTGCGTTTGTGGTGCTGATGCTGCTGGTCGGGCGCCGGCTGTTTCCTTGGCTGTTGTGGCAGGTGGCTCGCACAGGCTCGCGTGAGTTGTTCACGCTGTGCGTGGTGGCCGCAGCGGTGGGCATTGCGTTCGGGTCGGCTGCGCTTTTTGGCGTGTCGTTTGCGCTCGGGGCCTTCTTTGCCGGCATGGTGATGCGCGAGTCCGAGTTCAGCCACCGCGCTGCGCATGAGTCGCTGCCTTTGCGCGATGCCTTTGCCGTACTCTTTTTCGTGTCGGTCGGCATGCTCTTCAACCCCGCCGTCTTGTGGGAGCGCCCACTGCAAGTGTTGGCAGTGGTCGCCATCATCATGCTGGGCAAGACGGTGGCCGCTGCGGGCCTGGTGCTGGCGTTCCGTTATCCGCTCAACACAGCGCTCACCGTATCGGCCAGCCTGGCGCAGATTGGTGAGTTCTCGTTCATTCTGGTCGCACTAGGCTCTTCGTTGGGGCTGCTGCCGCCAGAGGGGGCCAGCTTGGTATTGGCGGGGGCCCTGTTCTCCATGGCGCTCAACCCGTTGTTGTTCCATGCCATTGCGCCGTTGCAGGGCTGGCTGCGTGCCCGATCGGCGCTTGCGCGGCGGCTGGAGCAGCGGGATGACCCTTTGGCCGAACTGCCCACCAGCACCGATTCGCGTTACCTCGCGCGGCAGGTGGTTCTGGTGGGGTACGGCCGGGTAGGGCGGCGCGTGGCGGCAACGCTGGCGGCCAACGATATTCCGTTTGTGGTGGCGGAGCAGAACCGGGAGTTGGTGGAAGCCTTGCGGGCCGATGGCGTGGCCGCCGTGTTTGGTGACGCGGTGGAGCCTGCCGTGCTGATCCAGGCCCACATTGCACGGGCCGCCATGCTGGTGGTGGCTACCCCGGACGCGCTGCAGGTGCGCCAGATGATCGAGACGGCGCAGACCCTGAACCCGGGCATCGACATCGTGGTGCGCAGCCACAACGAGGACGAGGCCCAGCGGCTGGTGCAGGAATGCAGCCATGCCCAGGTGTTCCTGGCAGAAGATGCCTTGGCACAGGCCATGGCACGCCATGTGCTGGAGCGTGCCCGGGACCGCCAGGCCCGCGCCACTCGGCCTGCGCCACTGCATGGACCGGCATGATTTGAAAGAAATCTGCCTGTAGCGCTAGAAGAATATGCCTAGGCAGCTATAAAATTGATAGCAATGGTGCGTCTGCAGCCACAGTCGCAGCGCAGCATCCGGGCAGCGTCCTCACGGAGCAGCGTCCCGCCTGCCCCCGCCAAGAACGCAGACCTCAGCCTCGCGCCATGCAGCGACCTGCCGCAAGGCACGGATCAATCTGTTTCTTCAAATACCAGAGATGGCACGGCCATCACGCGGGCGCTTTGGCCCAGGTCCTGGATCAGGTGGTTGGCAAAGTAGCTGTTCTGCGTGTCGGGCTCCAGCGCTGCCACGGCCAGATTGGCACGCGGCTGGTTCAGGGGCACATAGAAGCTGCCAGCAGGTGCATCAATGGCGCTGCGTACGGCAGACACTTGCACGCGCACGATGTCGCCACCACCGGCAATGGTGCCGATCACGTCCTGGCGGTTGCCGGTTTCGCGTGCGGTTTCGCGGTAGCTCTCGGCCAGGACAGAACCGGGCTCTGCCACCCGCATGACCTGGATGCCCAGCTGGCGCAGGCGTTCCACTGCACCGCTGGCGTCTGCCGACAGCCAATAGCCACAGGGCCGCGCACGCACCTTGGTGTTGCGCAGCGTCAGCGATGAGTTCCAGTCCACGCGAATGCTGCGATCGGCGCCGGTCTCGGGGTCCAGAAAATCCAGGTCGCGCTGGGTGGGCGTGGCCTCCGCTTCAATG
>Ga0160495_100751_pt1 | contig 12191 bp, 9 predicted proteins | sample DID4MG_4_FD_108251 | JGI IMG/M metagenome (GOLD analysis project Ga0160495, IMG submission 108251) | Enriched soil microbial communities from UW Madison campus, WI, USA - DID2933_E24_FP4 MG | ecosystem: Environmental > Terrestrial > Soil > Unclassified | place: USA: Madison, Wisconsin | collected... | reverse complement strand
CCTCTGGTATGAAGAAGTTATTCGTGACATTGCTGGTGCTGGCCGCTCTGGTGGCCGGGGCCGGCTTCTATTGGTCCAAGCAGCCCATCGTGGACCCCAGCGGGCAGGTCATCGCCTTTACCATCACGCCGGGCGCTGGCGTCAATGGCGCGGCCCAGCAGATCGCCGCTGCCGGCGTGCCGGTCAACCCCGACCTGTTCGCGCTGTATGCACGTCTGTCTGGCGAGGGCGCCCGCATCAAGGCCGGCAGCTATGAGATCAAGCCCGGCTACACGCCGCAACGGCTGTTGCAGCAACTGGTGCGCGGCGAGTTCGCCCAGGAGGCGCTGACCGTCATCGAGGGCTGGACCTTCAAGCAGATGCGTAAAGCCATCGCCGAGCAGCCTGCCCTCAAGCACGATACCGCCACCTGGACCGACCAGCAGATCCTGGCCAAGCTGACCAATGAGTACACCTATCCGGAGGGCCTGTTCTTCCCGGATACCTACCTGTTCGCAAAGGGGGCCAGCGACATGCAGGTGTACAAGCAGGCCTTCGCGCTGATGAGCAAGAAGTTGAACGAGGCCTGGGCACGGCGCGACCTGTCGTTGCCGTACCGCACGCCCTACGAGGCGCTGACCATGGCTTCCATCGTCGAGAAGGAAACCGGCCAGAAGTCCGAGCGTGGCATGGTGGCGGGGGTGTTTGTCAATCGCCTGCGCACCGGGATGCTGCTGCAGACCGACCCGACCGTGATCTATGGCATGGGCGATCGCTACCAGGGCAAGATCCGCAAGGTCGATCTGCTCACCGACACGCCCTACAACACCTACACCCGCGCCGGTCTGCCGCCTACGCCCATCGCCTTGCCGGGAGCAGCCTCGCTGGCGGCGGCATTGAACCCGGACAAGACGGAGGCTTTATACTTCGTGGCGCGTGGCGATGGCACCAGCCATTTCTCCAGCAACCTTAACGAGCATAACCAGGCCGTCAATCGCTACCAGCGCTGAGGCCTGTCCTTGTCCCTTTACCGTTTTCATTGAGTAGCGATTCCTTCATGGCATCAGGCAAATTCATCACCTTCGAAGGCATCGACGGCGCCGGCAAGTCGACCCATATTCCTTTCGTTACCCAGTTGTTGCGCGAGCGCGGCCTGGCCGTGGTCGCTACCCGCGAACCGGGCGGCACCGAGCTGGGCGAACGCCTGCGCGAACTGGTCCTGCATCACAAGATGCACCTGGAAACCGAGGCCCTGCTGATGTTCGCCTCGCGTCGCGAACATCTGGCGCAGGTGATCGAGCCGGCGCTGGCACGCGGCGACTGGGTCATCTCCGACCGTTTCACCGACGCCACCTTCGCCTACCAGGGCGGTGGCCGCAAGCTGGCGCTGGACAAGCTGGACAGCCTGGAGCAGTGGGTCCATCCGCACCTGCAGCCGGATCTGACGCTGCTCTTCGACGTGCCACTGGAAGTGGCGCGTGCGCGCCTGGACGCCGAGCGCACGCTGGACAAGTTCGAGCAGGAGAAGGCCGATTTCTTCGCCAATACTCGTGCCGAATACCTGCGCCGCGCCGCCCAGTTCCCGCAGCGCTTCCGCCGCATCGATTCCACGCGGCCCATCGCCGTGATCCAGGAAGATCTGCGCGCCATCGTGGCGGCACTGTGAGGGAGGCCGCATGTCCGTGACTTCCTCTGATGTGCTCCTGCCCTGGCAGGGCGAGAGCTGGCGCCAGTTGCAGCAACTGCGCGAACGACTGCCGCATGCGCTGCTGTTCTATGGCGCGGCCGGCACGGGCAAGACGCAGTTCGTCGAAGCCTTCGCCAAGTCGCTGCTGTGCGAATCGCCCACGCCCCAGGCGCATGCCTGCGGCGTTTGTGCTTCCTGCAACTGGTTCTCGCAATCGAACCATCCGGATTACCGGCGCGTGCGTCCGGAGGTGCTGGACGATGAGACTGCCGACGACGAATCCGGCGAAGAAAAGAAGACCGCCAAGGCCAGCAAGGCCCCATCCAAGGACATCAAGATCGACCAGATCCGTGCGCTGGCCGACTTCATGAACGTTTCCACCCACCGCTCGGGCTTGCGGGTGGTGATGCTGTATCCGGCGGAAGCGCTCAACACCGCTGCCGCCAACGCCTTGCTCAAGACACTGGAAGAACCGCCGCCGGGGACCATGTTCCTGCTGCTGTCCAATCGTCTGGACCGCTTGCTGCCGACCATTCTCTCCCGCTGCCGCAAGTTTGCGCTGACTGCGCCTGGCCATGACGAGGCGCTGGCCTGGCTCAGGCAGCAGGGTGTCAAGGATGCCGATGCCTGGCTGGCCGAGCAGGGCGGCGCGCCGCTGGCTGCGCGGGAGGCCGCTCAGGGCGAGGGGCGCGAGGCGCTGGATGAATTGTTGCGGCATCTGGCCCAGCCCGGCGTGGACGGCGCGCTGCGCGCTGCCGACAAATTGCAGAAGACGCCGGCGGCTGAACTGGTCGGTTGGGTGCAGCGCTGGCTCTATGACCTGCTGTCGCTGAAGTCGGCCGGGGTGGTGCGCTATTACCCACGCTATGGCAAGGAACTGGGCCGTCTGGCCGAGCGGGTCGATGCGCTGGCCCTGTCCCGGGCGCTAAGGGGCATGGGCGATCGCCGCGCCATTGCTGACCATCCCCTGTCGGCCAAGCTGTTCATCGAGGAAATGCTGATCGATTATGCTAGGTTGTTCGACTAAAGACGCTTGTCGATTCGTCCGTGCCATGCAAATCGCCCGGCTCCATCCAGTGGAGGCCGGGCGGTTTTCTTGGTCAACCGCTTGGTCCACCGAGTGGTCAACGTTTAGAAGGCCACGGAGACCGAGGTGCTGAAGGTACGTGGATTGCCGGCCACCAGATAGCCCGAGTTGGACGCTCCGCCAGCCGACTGCCAGTAGTTGCGGTTGGCCAGGTTCTCGATGGCTGCGCGGAAGGTGACGGCATGGCCGCCGATGTCGGTCAGGTAGCGCGCGCCGAGGTCGTAGCGCACCCAGGATGGCACTTCCAGCTGGTTGGCCGCATCCACGTATTGGGTCGAGGTGTAGGTGGCCCGTCCATTGACGGTCAGGCCGCGCACGCCCGGCACATCGACTTCCACGCCGGCATTGGCCTGCAGGCGGGGCACGCCGATGGCGTACTTGCCATTGTTGACACCGCCGCTGGTCTGCACCTGCTTGGCGTCCAGGAAGGTCAGGCCCGACAGCAGCCGTACACCCTTGGTGAGTTCGCCGTAGGCGCTCAGCTCCACGCCACGGTTGCGCTGCTTGCCGTTGGTGGATTCGATGCCGGTGACGGCATCCTTGTATGACAGCGGACGGTCGGTAGTGAAGAAGGCAGCGCCCAGGCCCACGCCGCCCAGTTCATATTTCACGCCCACTTCCTTCTGCTTGGACTTGTACGGTGCCAGCACTTGGCCGTAGTTGGCGGCGGTGGTGTCGGTGATCTGCTTACCCTGTTGCAGACCTTCGATGTAGTTGCCATAGACCGACAGGTTGCTCATCACCTTGAACACCACGCCGGCCATTGGCGAGGTCGCGCCCTGGTTGTAGTGGGCGCTGTTGATATGGGTGTTGTAGGCGTAGGTGTCCGATCTGAGCTGTTGCTGGCGCACGCCCACGGTGACCAGCAGGCGGTCGTCGTAGAAACCCAGCGTATCGGAGACCACGGCGCTGAGCAGATTGGTCTTGATGGTGGTTTGCGGATCGGCCAGGCTGTTGCCCAGGCTGGTCAGCGCAGGTTGGGCATAGCTGGTCGGGTTGTAGAGATTGGTGGTCAATGCATAGGACGGAGAGAGCCCATAGGCATTGCGCGAGTTGAGCGAGTAAGCCGAGGCAGCCGCCACCAGCTTGTGCGAGACCGCACCGGTCTGCAGGCGGGTGCGCAGGCCTACTTCGCCCGTTGCCACATCGTCCTGACGGGCATTGTCGAAGCGATAGGTAGAGGCTGCGCCGGAGGCGGCGTCGGTCACCCGGACACCCGACAGCGAATTGTTCTCCGTCCCTTGGCGGGCACCAAAGGCGGCCCAGGCGGTAGTGCTGGCCGAGAGATCCCACTCGCCGCGCACGGTGCCGAAGATGTCGCGCGCATTGGAATAAGACCAGGGCTGGGCATAATTGACGGAGCCGCCGGGTGCTGCGGGCAGGCTGGTCAGGCCCGCACCGATGGTGACGCTGGGGCGCATGTTGGACAGGTTGTTTTCCTGCACTCCCAGATCGGCCGAGAGGCGGAAGTCATTGCCCCGGTAATCCAGGCCCAGCGAGAACAGGTTGGTCTCGCGCTTTTCATTAGCCACACCGGTACCGCCGGCATGGCGCGCGGCATTGACGCGCACGCCAACCCGGTCTTGCGGGCCGAAACGGCGGGAAATGTCCAGCGCTGCTGACTTGCTGTTGCCCGATTCATAGCCTAGGGTCACATCGGTCAGGGCTTCATTGGCGGCGCGCTTGGGGACGATGTTGATGGTTCCGCCCAGGCCGGCATCGCCCGGGGTGGCCCCGTTGAGGAAGGCGCTGGCGCCGTAGAGCACTTCGACCCTCTCCATCATCTCGGCCGCAACATACTGGCGCGGCAGGATGCCGAACAGGCCGTTGTACATCAGGTCGTCCGAGTTGGCGATGAAGCCTCGGATCATGTACGACTCCTGGAAGTTGCCGAAGCCGCGCGTGGTGCGCACCACCGGATCGTTCTTGAGCACGTCGCCCACGCCGTGGGCCTGCTGGTCGGCGATCAGTTGCTGGGTGTAGGCCACCGAGCGCACCGGGCTGTCCAGGTTGTCGACATTGCCCAGCACGCCCAGTCGGCTGCCGCGCGCCACCTGCCCGCCAGCGAACTCGGTGGGCAGTCCATCGGCGGAGGCGTCGGCCGAGGCATTGACAGTGACCGTGGGCAAGGCCTGCTGGTCCTGGGCGACGGAGGTGGCTGATACGGTCTGCGCGGTCTGGCCCAATGCTGGCAGGGGGGCAAGGAAGGCGAGCGTCAGAGCGGCGGCCAGTGGACGGAGGGTGAGCGGGGGAGAATAAGTCATGGGGGGATCTGTAAATCTCAAAAACAAGTGGGGGGATCGTAAAATATATAAATGCTAATCATTATCATTAGTATTTATTCGAGAATTCTACGTGAGTTTTGAGAATCCAGCCCTTACCCGAAGAGGTAGTTGACGTCAGTCTGCGAGTCGTATAATCCCCTCCATGTTTTCATCCACGCCCACTAGTCCGCCTGCCTCACCGCTCCCTTCCCAGCACGTGCTGCTGTCGCGCCTGTTCTGGCTGCGCTGGGCGATGGTGGCGGGGGAACTGCTGGTGCTGGCGGGCGCGTACAGCTGGTTGCATATCGCCTTGCCTTTGCCGCAACTGCTGGCGCTGATCGGCCTGCAGGCCTTGCTCAATGGCGCAACCTGGCTGCGGCTGCGCTGGCCGCGTCCGGCTGAACAACCCGAGCTGTTCCTGCAGTTGCTGCTGGATCTGGCAGTGCTGACCGCCTTGCTGTATTTCTCGGGCGGATCGACCAACCCCTTCGTGTCCTTCTACCTGCCAGCGCTGGCGGCTGGGGCGGCCAGCCTGGCCTGGCCTTACGCCTTGCTGTTGGCGCTGTGCGCCCTGGGTGCGTATTCGGGGCTGGTCTATGCCTATGAACCCCTGCACATCCACGACCATGGTCAGGCCATGGCGTATCACCTGGCCGGGATGTGGATCAACTTCTCGATCTCGGCCTTGCTCATCACCTGGTTCGTCAGCCGCATCGCCGCCGCCGTGCGCTCGCGCGACGCCGAACTGGCGCGCGCGCGCGAGCGGCAATTGCAGAGCCAGCGCATCCTGGCTCTGGGGACCCAGGCGGCCGGGGCGGCGCATGCGCTCAATACGCCCTTGTCCACGGTGGCGGTGATCGCCGGAGAATTGCGCCGCGACATGGCCGCCCAGCCGGCACTGGCCTGCTATGACGAAGACCTGCGCGTCGTCGAAGAGCAGATCGCGGTCTGCAAGGCGGCGCTGGAAAACATGCGCCAGGACGCCGACGCCCAGACCCGCAACGAGGACAGCGCGCCCATCACTCCCTGGCTGACGACCTTGCTGGAGGGATGGCGACTGCGCCATCCGGCCGTGCTGCTGACGGCTGAGGTGCATCAGCCCGGCTGGGCGGCGGCGCGCCTGGAAGACCTCTCTCAGATATTGCTGACTCTGCTGGACAATGCCGCGCATGCAGTGCGCGAGCGCGGGCCGGAGGGACGGGTCAGCATTCGCATGCGCGCCGCCGATGCGCTGGCAGGCAAACCATTGCAAAAGGCGGCTATCATTGAGATCTCCGACAATGGCAGCGGCATCGCCCCGGATCTGTTGCAGCGCCTGGGCCGTGCCCCGGTGGCCAGCAGTTCCGGCGGCGCTGGGATCGGCCTGATGCTGGCCTTCGCCAGCGCAGCGCATCTGGGCGGCAAGTTGCGGCTGCATTGCGCGCCGGGGCAGGGAACGCGCGCCGAGTTGCGCCTGCCCTTGAGCGCGGTCGATTGATTCTTGTCTATTTTTATATCATTTGCTGATTTCCTGATTTCCTGAGTTCCTGATGAGTGCAGCCTTCCTGATCCTCGACGACAACGATGTCTTTGCCGCTACCCTGGCGCGCTCCCTGGCGCGGCGCGGTTTTCGCCCGACCGTGGCGCATAGCGGCGAAGCGGCGCTGGAAGCCGCCCTCCGCGAGCGTTTCGATTACGCCACCATCGACCTGCAACTGGAAAAGGATTCCGGCCTGCAATGGGTCACGCCGCTGCGCCAGGCCTTGCCTGATGCGCGCTTGCTGGTGCTGACCGGTTACGCCAGCATTGCCACCACGGTGCAGGCGATCAAGTCCGGTGCGGACAACTATCTGGCCAAGCCGGCCAATGTGGATTCCATTCTCTCGGCGCTGAGCCATGCCGGCGAGGGCGAGCAGGCTGCCGAGGCGCCGCTGGCGGTGGAAGAGGCCTCGCCGCTGTCGCTGGAGCGGCTGGAGTGGGAGCACATCCAGCGGGTGCTGGCCGAACATGAGGGCAATATCTCATCCACCGCGCGGGCGCTGAACATGCACCGGCGCACCTTGCAGCGCAAGCTGGCCAAGCGCCCAGTGGCGCGCTGACGCGGGGCCGGCAGGACAGGCGGGCGGCATCGCTTTACAATAGCGGCCATGTATATCGATTCCCATTGTCATATCAATTTTCCTGACCTGGCGGCGCGTCTGCCGGAGATCTTCAGCAAGATGGCCGAAAACCAGGTCAGTCATGCCCTGTGCGTCTCGGTGGACCTGCCTGACTTTCCACAGGTACTGGCGCTGGCCGAGCAGTATCCGCATGTCTATGCCTCGGTGGGCGTCCATCCCGATTACGAGGACACGCCCGAGCCCAGTGTCGATGAACTGATCCGCCTGGCCGATCATCCGCGCATCGTTGCCATCGGCGAGACCGGGCTGGACTATTACCGCCTGCAAGGCGACCTGGAGTGGCAGCGCGAGCGCTTCCGCACGCATATCCGCGCCTCCCGGGCCACTGGCAAGCCGCTCATCATCCATACCCGCGCTGCCTCAGAAGACACCATCCGCATCCTGCGCGAGGAGGGCGCAAGCCCGACCGCAGGCGGTGCGGCCGGTGTCATGCATTGCTTCACGGAGTCCCAGGAAGTGGCCGATGCCGCCATCGAGCTGGGCTTCTACATTTCGTTCTCGGGCATCGTGACCTTCAAGTCGGCCAAGGACCTGCAACAGGTGGCTCGCACGATCCCGCTGGAACGCATGCTCATCGAGACCGATTCGCCTTATCTGGCGCCCGTTCCGTTCCGGGGCAAGACCAATGAACCGGGCTATGTGCGCCATGTGGGTGAGTTCATCGCCGATCTGCGCGGCATTTCGGCGGCCGAGGTGGCGCGCCAGACCTCTGACAATTTCTTCAAGCTGTTCGGAATCAAGCCATGACCCTGCTGGAAAAGCTACGCCTGCGTTGCCGCGGCCTCGGCCGCATCGTGCTCTACACCTCGCTGCTGCTGCCGGGTGCGGCCAGGGCGGGAGCCTATGAGGAATACTTCCAGGCCATCCGCATGGACAATGTCTATTTCCTCAAGCAACTGATGCAGCGCGGCATGGGGCCTAACCTCATCGAACCCAAGCGCGGCTACACCGGCCTGATGCTGGCCATCCGCGAAGACGCGATGAAGGCCTTCGATGTGCTGGTCAATGCGCCCGACGTCAATCTCGAAGCCCAGGCCACCAATGGCGATACGCCACTGATGCTGGCGTCGTTCTATGGCAATGCGCCGGTCGTCAAGCTGCTGCTGGCGCGCGAGGTCGAGGTCAACCGACCCGGCTGGACGGCCTTGCACTACGCCGCCATCAACGGCAGTTCCGAGATCGTCAAGCTCTTGCTGGATGCCTCGGCCTATGTCGATTGCGAGTCGCCGGATGACAACATGACCCCGGTCATGCTTGCCGCCATGCGTGGTCGCGTCGCCGCCGTGGAGGTGCTGCGCGACAATGGCGCCGACCTGACGCTGAAGAACAAGGACGGCCTGACCGCCATGGACCTGGCCAAGCGCTACGGCCAGGAAGGCGTGATCGAGGTGCTGAGTCAGCCGCCGCGCCAGTGATGTCTGCCGGCGGCCTTTATCGGCTGCTGATCGGCTGCTGTAATGAAAAGGTCCCGGCCACCTTGCGGTGGACCGGGACCTTTTGTCTGGCAGACCGGTAAGACCCGGGGCCGGGAATGGATCAGGGAATCAGAATCTGCGGGCCGACATCCTTGATGTCCTTGGTGCCGGTCAGGGCCATGCTGACGTCGAGTTCCTTGCGCATGATCTCCAGCATCTGCGAGACGCCTTCACCGCCCATGGCCCCCAGGCTGTAGAGGAAGGCGCGGCCGATCATGGTGCCGCGCGCGCCCAGCGCCACGGCCTTGAGCACATCCTGGCCGGAACGGATGCCGCCGTCGAACCAGACCTCGATCTGGTCGCCCACGGCCTGGGCGATGGCCGGCAGGGCTTCGATGGACGACATTGCGCCATCGAGCTGGCGGCCGCCGTGGTTGGATACCACGATGGCGTCAGCGCCGCTCTGCACGGCCAGCTTGGCGTCTTCGACGTCGAGAATGCCCTTGAGAATCAGCTTGCCGCCCCATTGTTGCTTGATCCAGGCGACGTCGTCCCAGTTCAGGGTCGGATCGAACTGGCTGGCGGTCCACTTGGAGAGGGTTTGCACACCGCCCGCGCCTTCGCCGCCCTTGATGTGGCCGGCCAGGTTGCCGAAGGTCTTGCGGCCGCCCAGGGCGCGCAGCGCCCAGCCGGGTTTGCTGGCCAGATCGAGCAGGGTTTCCAGGGTCAGCTTGGGTGGCACCGACATGCCGTTTTTCAGGTCCTTGTGGCGCTGGCCGAGGATCTGCAGGTCCAGCGTCAGTACCAGGGCCGAGCACTTGGCGGCCTTGGCACGGTCGATGAGCGACTTCACGAAACCACGGTCGCGCATCACGTAGAGCTGGAACCAGAACGGCTTGGTGGTCACGCTGGCCACGTCTTCGATGGAGCAGATGCTCATGGTCGAGAGGGTAAAGGGGATGCCGAACTTCTCGGCGGCAATCGCCCCCAGCATCTCGCCATTGGCCCACTGCATGCCGGTCAGGCCGGTGGGCGCGATGGCCACCGGCATGCTGACATCATGGCCGATCATGGTGGTGCGGGTGCTGCGTTCATCGACATTGATGGCCACGCGCTGGCGCAGCTTCAGCGAGGCCAGGTCACGGCTGTTGGCGCGATAGGTGCTCTCGGTGTAGGAGCCGCTGTCGGCATAGTCGTAAAACGCTTTGGGGACCCGTTTCTTGGCGAGCAGGCGAAAGTCTTCGACACAGGTCATGACCGGCATATTATTTTCTCCGTAGATATCAAACGCGGCTGGGCGCCGCCGGGCAATGGTCGGGCAGGCACGAACCGGAATCGGGACTGCTGAGCATGGCAGATGGTCCAGTATCGTAGTGCATCGCCGCGATAGATGGGGTGAATCCCTTTGCCGCCATCCATGAAAATTTTACGAGTGCATAGGCCTTGGCCTTCAACCTGCCAGCCGTCGTGCCGCCGCCATGGCGCTGCGCACCGCACCCTCCAGCGTGGCTGGATAGTCGCCGGCGACATAATCGCCGGCCAGCGCCAGTCCGGCGGGCAGGTCGGCGTTGTCCGGGCGGATCAGGCCGGGAGTACAGGCGAAGGTGGCGCGCTTCTCGGTGATGACGCGGCTCCAGTCGGGGGCCGCCAGCGCGGGGAGGGCAAAGTCCGTCGCCAACTGGCGTGTGATCCCTTCGGTGAGCGCGGCCTGGCCATCGGCAATGGCCTGTCCGGCGGCGCTGACCACCACGGCCAGCAAGCCTGCCTCACCGCCCAATTGCCCTCGGTCGAAGACGAACTGGCCCCAGGCCTGGCGTTGCGGCTCATCCGCCAGGGCCAGGAAGGGGGCGGGCAGGCGAACTTCCTGAGGATAGTGCAGATAGCAGGTGGTGATTGGTTCGTGCTGCAGTGCGTCCAGCAGGGCCGTGTCATGCAGGCCCTGCAACAGCTGCGCGGCGGCCTCGGGGCCGGTGGCCAGGACCACGCCGGCGAATTCACCCAGGCTTTCGCCAGCGCGGTCTTCCAGCCGCCAGGCGGCCTCTTGTTTGCCGGACAGCAGGCGCGCCACCGCTACGCCGGTCTGGACCAGGCCACCGCGCTTGCCAAGATAGGCGGCGGCCGCATCGGGCAGCAGCGCGCTCAGGTCCAGCCGGGGGATGAGCATGTCGGAGGCCGCGCGGCGCGCGCCCAGGCTGTCGCGCAACACGTTCAGGAAGACTTGCGCCGAGGCGCGTTCAGGCGGGGTGTTCAGGGCGGCGATGCACAGCGGCCGCCACATCAGGCGGTTCAGTCGCGGCGTTTGATCAAAGCGCTCCAGCAGCTCGGTCACGCCGCAATCCTGATGCAACTGCCAGCCCATCCAGCGCGCCGTGGTCGAAAAGCGCGCCAGCGCCATCTTGTCTTCCCGTGTCAGGCCCTTGGCCCTTAGCAGGGCCACGGCCACGTGCCAGGGAGCCGGCAGGCGCGGCGCGACGAAGTCCATGCCCTCGGCATTTCCGTTCAACGGATAGCGCATCTGCAAAGGCAGGCGCAGCAAGGCTGTGCCGGGATCGACGCCGACCTGCTTCATCAGCGCCAGGGTCGCCCGATAGGCGCCCAGCAGGATGTGCTGGCCATTGTCCAGCACGTGCCCGTCCAGCTCCACCCGCCGTGCGCGCCCGCCCAGGGTGCGGGCGGCCTCGAACAGGCTGACTCGGTGGCCACCGGCGGCCAGCGCTACGGCGGCGGCGCAGCCGGCCCAGCCAGCGCCGATGACGGCGTAGTGGCGTGGGGCGTTGCTCATGGAAAGAGGGCCTGTTCAGCCGAAGACATAGGTCTTCCAGGCCAGCCAGAGCTTGCGGATGGGCGTGAGCGAAATGCGCTGGTTGAGCACGTGGTAGCCGTCGCGGGTGATTTCGTCGAGCAGGGTGCGGTAGATGGCCGCCATCATCAGGCCGGGACGCTGGGCGCGCCGGTCTTGCTTGGGCAGCAGGGCAAAGGCCTCGTCATAGACGGCCTGGGCGCGCTCGACCTGGAATTTCATCAACGCTTCGAAACGCTCGCTATGGCGGGCGTTGAGGATGTCAGCGGCGGTGACATTGAATTGCTGCAATTCGTTGACCGGCAGGTAGATGCGGCCCTTGCGGCCATCCTCGCCGACGTCGCGGATGATGTTGGTGAGCTGGAAGGCCAGGCCCAGCTTTTCGGCGAACAGCAGGGTGCCAGGCTGGGTATGGCCGAAGATGCTGGCCGAGAGCACGCCTACCACTCCGGCCACGTGCCAGCAATAGCGCTGCAGGCCGGGGTAGTCCAGGTAGCGGCTCTGGTCCAGGTCCATTTCCATGCCATCGATGATGGCTTGCAGGTGTTCGCCCTTGAGTCCGTAGACCGCTACGTGGGGATGCAGGGCCTTGGTGACCGGGTGGGTCGGCTGGCCTTCCAGCATGGCGGCGATTTCCTTGCGCCACCACATCAGCTTGGTGCGCGCCACCATGGAGTCCTCGATTTCATCGACCGTGTCGTCCACCTCGCGGCAAAAGGCATACAGGGCTGTGCTCGCCCGCCGGCGCTGCGGCGGCAGGAACAGGAAGCTGTAATAGAAACTGGAGCCGCTGGCGGCGG
>Ga0160495_100749_pt1 | contig 12196 bp, 6 predicted proteins | sample DID4MG_4_FD_108251 | JGI IMG/M metagenome (GOLD analysis project Ga0160495, IMG submission 108251) | Enriched soil microbial communities from UW Madison campus, WI, USA - DID2933_E24_FP4 MG | ecosystem: Environmental > Terrestrial > Soil > Unclassified | place: USA: Madison, Wisconsin | collected... | reverse complement strand
GCGAGAAGCGCCACGAAGAGCGCCACGACCACCAAGCCGCCAACGATTAGCCCAATCCTAGAAAGCACGCCGCATGCCTCGAATGTCCTTCAATCGCGCAGAGGATAGCGTCTAAATCGCCGGAGGTGACGAAAAAATCTTGCCGGGGTTCATTATGTTATCAGGATCGAGGGCGTGCTTGATCTGCTGCATCAGGTGGACGGCGCCGCCAAGCTCTTCCGGCAGGAAGCGTTGCTTGCCCTGCCCTATTCCATGCTCGCCCGTGCAGGTGCCATCCATGGAGAGTGCGCGTGCGGCAAGCCGGTCGACAAAGGCCTCGACCCGTTCGATATGCACAGGATCCTTGTCGTCGAACACGACGCAGACATGGAAATTACCGTCCCCGGCATGTCCGACGATCGGCGCAAGCAAGCCATGATCCTCGATGTCGCGCTCCGTTTCCGCCACGCATTCGGCCAAGCGGGAGATCGGCACGCAGACATCGGTCGCAATCGCCTCATAGCCGGGCCGAAGCGCCTTCGACGCCCAATAGACGTTGTGCCGCGCCTTCCACAGCTTCGCTCGCTCGTCGGCATCGGCGCTCCACTGGAACGCTCCACCGCCGCACTCGGCGACGATGGCGCCGAATTCTTCCGATTGCAGGCGCACGCTCTCCTCATTGCCGTGGAACTCCACGAAAAGGGTGGGCTGTTCGGGCAGGCTCAGGCCAGAATAAGCATTGCAGGCCTTGATTTGCAGGGTGTTCAGCAGTTCAATACGCGCCACGGGAATGCCAAGCTGGATCGTCATGATCACGGCATTGCAGGCGTCCTTCAATGTCGGGAAGCCGCAGATCCCACCGGCAATGACGGCGGGAATGCCCTGGAGGCGCAGCGTGACTGAGGTCAACACACCCAGCGTGCCTTCCGCACCGACAAAAAGCCGGGTCAGGTCGTAACCGGCCGAGGACTTGCGAGCACGCCGTGCAGTGCGGATTTCCTCGCCCGTTGCCGTTACCGCCGTAACCGCCAGAACATTGTCCTTCATCGTGCCGTAGCGCACCGCATTGGTGCCGGAGGCACGCGTCGAGGCCATGCCGCCGATCGAGGCGTTGGCGCCCGGATCGATTGGAAAGAAAAGTCCGGTATCGCGCAGATACGTGTTCAGTTCCTCGCGCGTGATGCCGGGCTCGACCGTGCAGTCGAGGTCCTCAGCATTGACCGAAAGCACGCGCTTCATGTTGCTGAAATCGATGGAGATGCCGCCCTCGGGCGCATTCACCTGGCCTTCCAGGGAGGAGCCGGTGCCGAAAGGAATGACCGGCACCTTCAGCGCCGCGCAGATCGTCACGACTGCCTTCACGTCCTCGGCATTTTCCACAAAAACCACACCATCAGGAAGCTGGGCCGGGATGTAGGTGGTGGTATGCGCATGCTGGGCGCGGATCGCCTCGCCCATCTGGAAGCGCTGGCCGAAGCGCGCCGCCAGTTGCGACAGCGCCGCGGCGATGCCCGTGTCGTTGCGTGTGCCGCCCCTGATATCCGCCAGCGCCATAATATGCCCTCACATCCGTGAGGCGTTACTGTGCAAATTGACGCTGCGCTGTCCAGCGCCAATCGCAGCCCCACGGCAGCATTTAGAAGCGCCTATTCCGCCGCCTGCGGCAATGGCGGCTCCTCGCGGCGCTCCACCGTGGCGGCATGCTGCAACTCGGCGGAAAGGCGGCGCTCCTCGTCCGCATGCGGGCTGGTGAACCGCGCGATGACAAGATAGGCGACCGGCGTCAGGTAGAGCGTCACAACGGTTGCAAGGCCAAGCCCGCCCACCAGAACCCAGCCGAGCGAGATGCGCGCCTCGGCGCCCGCGCCACTCGCCAGAATGAGCGGCACGGCACCGACGACTGTCGCGATCATCGTCATAAGAACCGGGCGCAGGCGGGTGTTCGAGGCGTTCTCGATGGCGCTTCGGATATCCTGCCCGCGGTCGCGCAGCTGGTTGGCGAATTCCACGATGAGGATGCCGTTCTTGGCCATGATGCCGACAAGCAGCACCAGTCCGATCTGACTGTAGATGTTGAGCGACGTACCCGTCGCGATCATCGCGAACACCGCACAGGCGAGCCCGAGCGGCACCGTGACCATGATGATGATGGCGCTCACGAAGCTCTCAAACTGCGCGGCCAGCACGAGGAAGATGATGATCAGCGCGAAGCCGAAGGTGATGAAGAGGCCGTTGGAATTTTCCTGCAGCGTGGCGGCTTCCGCCATCGGCAGTACGCGCGAACCCTCCGGAAGCAGCGGCTCGGCCATCTCGCGCACCAATTGGAGCGCCTCGCCGAGTGCCAGGCCATCCTTCAAACCGGCCGAAAGCGAGACGGCGCGCAGCTGCTGCTCGCGTGAAAGCTGTGGCGCGACGGCTTTTTCCTCCAGCGTGGCGATGGACGACATCGGCACGATCTTTCCGTCTGCAGTCTTCAGGAAGATGTTCTCCAGGTCCATCGGATCGTTGATCGGCGTCGTGGTCGAGGAAAGCTTGACCGGATACGACTGGCCCTCGACATAGACATCGACGACGCTGGTGCCCTCCAGCATGGCCTGCAGGGCGGCGGACAGGCCAGTGATCTCGATACCGAGATCGGCCGCACGCTCGCGGTCGACGGTCACGGAGAGCTGCGCCTGGTTGGCCTCGTAGTTGAGGCGAACGTTCTGGAAGCGCCCGCTGTCCTCTATCTTGCGCACCAGTTCGGCTGCCGCATTGCCAAGCTTGGTATAGTCGTTGCCAATGAGCGCAACCTGAAGACCGTTGCCTGCGCCGCGGATGCCGAGGCTGTTCGGCTGCATGACGAAGGTGCGGACCGACGGCACCTCGGCGACCGCCGTGTTGATGTCCTGCACGATCTGCTGCTGGCTGCGGTCGCGTTCACTCCACGGTGCCAGCGTCAGCACCATGAAGCCGCTGTTGGTCGAGCCGCCCTGGCCGGAGATAGAAAAGATGTTGACGATTTCGCCCTTGTCGTAGAGCGGGCGCAGCTTGCCCTCGATGCGCCGCATCTGGTCCTGCGCATATTCCAGCGACACGCCCTGTGGCGCGTTCACGCGCAGCATCACCATGGACCGGTCCTCGGTGGGCGTGAGTTCGGACTTGATGGTGAAGAACGACGTGGCGCCCGCAGCCGTGAAGAGCAGCGCGACGACGAAGACGATGGCGGGTGCGCTCAGACAGGCACCGAGCGTGGAGCGATAGAAGCGCGAAGCAGCCCCGCCGATGCGCGCGAGCAGGCCCGTGTGCCCGTGCGTCATGTCCTTCGTCAGCATGCGCGAGGCAAGCATTGGGCAGAGCGTGAGCGCGACGAACGACGAGAGCAGAATAGCGAACGCAAGCACGAAGCCGAATTCGCGGAACAGCCGGCCCGCCTGCCCGGGCAGGAATGACAGGGGCACGAAGACGGCAGCGAGCGTCGCCGTGGTCGCTATGACGGCGAAGAACACTTCAAGCGTGCCGAGAACCGCCGCTGCGCGCGGCTTCAGGCCTTCGGCACGGCGGCGCACGATGTTCTCCAGCACCACGATCGCGTCATCCACGACCAGTCCCGTTGCCAGCACGATGGCGAGCAGGGTCAGGATGTTGACGGAGAACCCGGCCATGTAGATCGCCGCGATCGTACCGATCAATGCGATCGGCATGCTGATCGTGGGGATCAGCGTTGCGCGCCAGTCAAGCAGGAAGAGATAGATCACGAGCGTCACGATGAGGACGGCGACCACCAGTGCGATCTCGACCTCGTGGATGGCGCCGTCGATGAAGACAGCATCGTCGCTCGTCACCTTGAGTTCGGTTCCCGGCGGCAGCACATCTCCGAACTGCCCGATCATGGTCTTCACGCCGGCGGAGATATCGAGCGTGTTGGACTGCGCCTGGCGGATGATGCCAAGGCCGATGCCCGCGCGGCCGTTCGAGCGCAGCGCAGTGGAGCCATCGTCTGGGCCGAGCGTCACCATTGCGACATCGCCAAGGCGCACCCTGTTCTTCAGGATGAGGTTCTCGAAATCGGCAGGGGTGGCAAGGTCTGCCGTTGCCCGCACCGTGATGTCCTGGCTCTGGCTTTTCAGCGAACCGGCAGGCACGTCGAAGGCAGCCGTCGCCAGCGCATTGCGCAGATCGGCCACGGTCAGGCCGCGCGCGGCAAGCCGCGACTGGTCCACATCGACGCGGAAGATTTTTTCCTGGTCACCGTAGACGACAACGTCGGCAACCCCTTCCACTGAGGCGAGCCGGTCTGTGATCTCGTTATTGGCGAGCAGTGTCAGGTTTTCCAGCGACTGAGTGTCGGAGGTAAGCGCAAGCCGCATGATCGGCTGGCTGTCCGCATCCGCCTTGACGACGCGCGGCTCCTCGGCGCCATCGGGAAGGCGGTTCGTCACACGACCGAGTGCATCGCGCACGTCGTTTGCCGCCTGGTTGACATCCGTGGTGTCGGAGAACTGGAGGGTGACACGACTGCGGCCGAAGGACGACGTCGAGGAAATATCCTTGATGCCCTGCACGCGCGAGACCGCGCCCTCGATGATATCGGTCAGTTCGCGGTCGACCGTTTCGGGCGATGCGCCGTCGAAATCGGTGGTGACGCTGATGACAGGCTGGTCGACCGACGGCAGCTCGCGGATTTCAACGCCGTTGAAGGCGGCAAGACCCGCGACCACGATCAGCGTGTTCAGAACGAGCGCGAAGATCGGCCGGCGGACGAAGAGCGCGGTAAAGCCCGCCTTGCCGCCGCCGTTGGCCTCCACCGGATCACCCGACATTACGAGCCCTCCGCGCCGGCGGGGGCCTGTCGCTCGGCGGCGGTGCGTACCGTCCCGCCCGGCCGTAGCGTCTGCACGCCTTCGACGACAACGGCATCGCCATCGGCAAGGTCAGCCTTCACGAGAACCATATCGGGATTGCGCTGGACGATATGCACGGGCACGCGCTCGACCTTGTCGCCGCTGACGCGCCAGATGGAGGACCCATCCGCACTCCATTGCACGGAAAGCGGATCCACGCTCGGATAGCGGTCGCCGGCAAAATGCATCGTCACCTGGAAGGACATGCCCGCGCGCAAAAGGTCCTGCGGGTTTTCGATCTGGGCACGCACGCGCAATGTGCGGCTCTCCTGGTCGATGCGGTTGTCGATCGCCTGAATGGTGCCGGTGAAGGTTTCACCCGGACGCGCGACGGCGGTGGCCGTCACTTCTCCGCCGACGCGAATGTTCGTCGCAAAGCGCTCCGGCACCCAATAGTCGACAAGAATCTTCGAACGGTCGTCGACACGCGCGATCGCCGAGGTGGTCGTGACGTAATCGCCGGGATTGACGGAGATGATGCCGACCGTGCCGCCGAAGGGCGCGGTGATATCGCGGCGGCTGAGCATCAGTTCCGCATTGCGCAAGGCCAGCTCCGCCGCCTTCAGCGCCGTCTCGGCGTCCTGCAGATCGGCCGCGCTGGTCGAGGAGCGCAGGTTCGTCAGACGGGTTACCTTCTGCTCGGCACTTTCACGGGCGACGCGAGCCTGATCGGCCGCGATCTTCTGCTCGTCATTATCAAGGCGGGCGATAACCTGCCCCTGCTCGACCCGACTGCCGGACTGGACGAGAACCTCCGTAAGATTGCCGGAGGCATAGGGCGTCACCGTCACCGAGCGGATCGCCTCGCCGTCGCCGATCGCATTCAGCCGGTCGTTGACGAGCGCCATGGAAACGGGCTTGGTCACCACGAGGGCCGGGCCGCCGCCGAAGCCGCCACGCCCGCCACCACCGTTGCCGCCAGCCTGCTCGTTGCCATTACCGGCCGGCGCAATCGCGGCGACAACCGTTTCCGGCAGGCCGGCAGCCTCCAGAACACCGTTCGCGCCCGGCACGAAACGGCCCCATAGCAGCACGCCGGCCGAAATGACGCCGACGCCAAGAAGGAGCTGTTTCCAAACCCGCATGCACTCTTTCTCCGATGAAAAGCAAACCGCGACATGTTGCATCGCGACATAGGGCGAGTATCCCGGTTTGGAAATGAACCGGCAATGAAAGAATCCGATCATTACGGAATTGTAAGATTGCCCCGCCGGTTCGTTACAGAAACGTAAGACAGGACTGCGGAACGGACGTGGCGCGCCCTCCCGTGAACACGCGACGGCCTTGTTGACGGCGGGCCCGCGACAGGTCGACAAGCCGCGGGGATACGCCAATCGAAGCAAACGCTCGGAGAGCCTGACCAGCCGCCATTTCCACAATATTCGGGCCGATCTTTTTCCCCGCGGAATAAAAGCAGAACGCAAAACTGGCCTTTCGGTCCCGAATCACTACATTGAGCCGCATGATGAGCGGTTACGACGATATTCCCTTCTTCGATGAAGACCCGCAGCTCGGCACCTCTGCGGCCGCACCCGCGCCGAAAGCCGGCGGCGGATCGGGTCTTGGCATCGCCGCGCGCGCCATGGCGGCGCGCGACGCCAACCGTGCGCCCGATTACCTCTCCGGCCTCAACCCGGAACAGCGTGAAGCTGTCGAGACCCTCGACGGGCCGGTTCTGGTGCTTGCGGGTGCCGGTACCGGCAAGACGCGGGTGCTGACGACCCGCATCGCCCATATCCTTGCGACCGGCCGCGCCTATCCGAGCCAGCTTCTGGCGGTGACCTTTACCAACAAGGCCGCGCGCGAGATGAAGGAACGTATCGGCCTGCTCGTGGGCGGCGCCGTGGAAGGCATGCCGTGGCTCGGCACCTTCCACTCCATAGGCGTGAAGCTGCTGCGCCGGCATGCCGAGCTCGTCGGCCTGCGCTCGGACTTTTCCATTCTCGACACCGACGATGTCGTGCGGCTGATCAAGCAACTGCTCCAGGCGGAGAACATCGACGACAAACGCTGGCCGGCCAAGCAGTTCGCCGGCATGATCGACGGCTGGAAGAACAAGGGCCTCGACCCCGCTCAAATACCCGAAGGCGATGCCCGCGCCTTCGCGAACGGCAAGGGCCGCGAACTCTACATCGCCTACCAAAATCGCCTGAAGACACTGAACGCCTGCGACTTCGGCGACCTGCTTCTGCATCCGATCCGCATGTTCCGCGCCAATCCGGACGTGCTGGCGGAGTACCATCAGAAGTTCCGCTACATCCTCGTCGACGAATACCAGGACACCAACACGGCGCAATATATGTGGCTGCGCCTGCTAGCCCAGCGCCCGAAAGGCACGCCGCAGAACGTCTGCTGCGTGGGCGACGACGACCAGTCGATCTATGGCTGGCGCGGCGCGGAGGTCGATAACATCCTGCGCTTCGAGAAGGATTTCCCCGGCGCCAAGGTCATCAAGCTGGAGCGTAACTACCGCTCCACCGCCCATATCCTCGGTGCAGCCGGCCACCTGATCGCCCATAACGAAGACCGGCTCGGCAAGACCCTCTTCACCGACCGGCATGACCCCGATGACGACAAGGTCGTGGTTCACGCGGCCTGGGATTCGGAGGAAGAGGCGCGCGCCGTCGGCGAGGAAATTGAGCAGCTCCAGCGCAAGCAGCACAAGCTGAACGACATGGCCATCCTCGTGCGCGCCTCTTTCCAGATGCGCGAATTCGAAGATCGTTTCGTCACGCTCGGCCTCAACTACCGCGTCATCGGCGGCCCGCGCTTCTACGAGCGGCTCGAGATCCGCGATGCGCTCGCCTATTTCCGCCTTGTCAGCCAGCCGGCAGACGATCTTGCCTTCGAGCGCATCGTCAACACGCCCAAACGCGGCCTCGGCGACACGACGATCCGCAACCTGCATGACTATGCCCGCGCCCGCGACATCCCCATGCTTGCCGCCGCCGCCGATATCATCGAGACCGACGAGCTGAAGCCGAAGGCCCGCAAGTCGCTGTTCGACGTCGTCACCGATTTCCGCCGCTGGCAATCGCTGCTGGAGACGATGCCGCACACCGAGCTTGCCGAACAGATCCTCGACGAGAGCGGCTATACCGCGATGTGGCAGGCCGACAAGTCGGCGGAAGGACCCGGACGCCTCGACAACCTCAAGGAACTCATCCGCTCGATGGAAGCGTTCGAATCCATGCGCGGCTTTCTCGATCACGTCTCGCTGGTCATGGATGCAGAGCAGAATGCCGATCTCGACGCCGTCTCGATCATGACGCTGCACTCGGCCAAGGGCCTCGAATTCGAGACTGTGTTCCTGCCAGGCTGGGAGGAAGGTCTGTTCCCCCACCAGCGTTCGCTCGACGAGGGCGGCCGCTCCGGGCTCGAGGAAGAACGCCGCCTCGCCTATGTCGGCATCACGCGCGCCAAGCGCCGCTGCCACATCTGGTTCGTTTCCAACAGGCGTATTCACGGCCTGTGGCAATCGACGTTGCCATCCCGCTTCCTCGACGAACTGCCGGACAGCCATGTTGAGGTTGCGGAGGTCGAGCAATCCTATGGCGGTTATGGCCGCGGCGGCGGCTATGGCCAGTCCCGCTTCGACAAGCAGGAGCCGTTCCAGAACGCCTATTCGACGCCCGGCTGGCGGCGTGCGCAGGCAAACCGCACCGACGCGACGCGCGACAACTGGGGTTCGCGCTCCGGTCACGCCGTGGAACGTATCGGCTACGGCGAAAGCGGCCCCCGCGGCCGCACCATCGAAGGAGAACTGATCGCCAAGTCGGCGACCAGCGAGCCGTCGAAATTCGCCATCGGCGACCGCGTCTTCCACCTCAAATTCGGTAACGGCAACATCGCGTCGATCGAGGGCAACAAGCTGACCATCGATTTCGACCGTGCCGGCCAGAAGCGCGTGCTCGACGGCTTCGTCGAAAAGGCCTGACGGGGCCGAGACCGGCCCCGCGGCTTTATCGATGGATCAGGATGCCTTGCGCATCGTACCCAGACGCGCGGCGCGCTCTTCCGGCGTCCAGATTTCGCTGCCGTCACGGCGACGGGCCCGGCGGTTGAGCTGGAAGCGGTTGACGAGATCGCTGAGCTTGACCGCGCCTTCGGCCAGCGTCTGGCTCGTGGCAGTCGTGCGCTCCACCATCGCGGCGTTTTCCTGCGTGATGCGATCGACATCGGAGACGGCGGCGCTGATCTCCTCAAGGCCCGCTGCCTGCTCCGCGGCCGAGGTCGCGATGGCATCGACATTCTCGTCGATCTTCTGCACGAAGCTTCCGATTTCCTGCAGCGCCCGACCGGTTTCGCCCACGAGGCGCACGCCATCCTGCACTTCCGTGCCTGAATTGGTGATCAGCGTCTTGATCTCGCGGGCGGCCTTGGCGGAGCGCTGCGCGAGCTCGCGAACCTCCTGCGCGACAACGGCAAAGCCCCTGCCCGCATCACCCGCACGCGCCGCCTCGACCCCGGCATTGAGCGCCAGAAGATTGGTCTGGAACGCGATCTCGTCAATGACGCCGATGATCTGGCCGATCTCGCTGGAGGCGGCCTCGATGCGCTGCATCGCGCTCACGGTGTCGTTGACCACCTGGGCCGAGCTGCTGGCGGATATGCGCGCATCCTGCACGAGCTGACGCGTCTCGCGCGTGCGCTCGGTGGAGGAACGCACGGCGATGGTCGCCTGCGTCAGCGCGGCGGCCGTCTCCTCCAGCGCAACGGCCTGTTTGCGCGTGCGCTCGGAGAGCTCCTCGGCAGCCTTGCGCATGTCCTGACCGCTGCGGTTCTGCACATAGGTCTGGTCGAGAACGAGCGAAAGCGTGTCCTGGAATGCCGCAATCGAATTGTTGAAGTCGCGCCGCAGCGGCTCGAATTCTCTCACGAAGGCATCGTCGATCGTAACGCGGATATTGCATTCGGCAAGGCGCCCGAGCCCTGCCCCGATTTCCGAGATCGCGCGCACGCGCTCCGTCACATCGGTCGCGAACTTCACCACCTTGAAGACCTTCCCGTCAGCATCCAGAATCGGGTTGTAGGAGGCCTGGATGTGAACGCTGCTGCCGTCCTTGGCGATACGGGTGAACTGGTCCGAAACGAATTGCCCTTCGGCAAGCCGCTCCCAGAACCGCGCGTATTCCGGGCTCGCGGCATAATCGCGTGTGCAGAACATGGAATGATGGCGGCCAACGATTTCCGCAAGGCTGTAGCCGAGCGTTGAAAGGAAATTGGCATTGGCCGTGAGGATGTCGCCCTCGGGCGTGAATTCGATGACGGCCTGCGCGCGGCCAAGAGCCGCGAGCTTGCCCTCGTCTTCCAGCGCCTTGAGCTTCAAGCCGGTGATCTCGGTCGCGAACTTCACGACCTTGTAAGGCTTGCCTCCACGGAAGACCGGATTGTAGGACGCCTCTATCCAGATCTCGCGGCCGCCCTTGGCGATGCGCCGGTACTGGCTGCGATCGAAATTGCCTTTCGCCAGATTGGCCCAGAAAGTCGCGTAGGCAGCCGACTGCGCTTCTTCCGGCGCAACGAAAATGCGATGGTTCTTGCCAACGATCTCCGCCAGCGTATAGCCGACCGCCTGGAGGAAATTCTCATTGGCATGGAGGATGCGGCCTGTCAGGTCGAACTCGATGATCGCCTGCGAGCGGTTCACCGCCGCAAGAACGGCGCGCGCATTCATTCCGAAATCAAAAGCACCCACGTATCACCCCAGAGGAAACACAATACGCCGCAGCTCGATCTGCGGCACGACCAGAAATCGCCTAAAATTCTTAGCGATTGCTAAACCAAGGCGGCGGGCAAGCTGACATTTGATAAAAATAGGTGCAGTCGCCGACATGGCTCACCCTGAAAAATAAAAACCGGCGCATTGGCACCGGTTTTCGTATCAAGAGAATGGGCGATGCTTCAGGCGCCTGCCTTGCGATAGAGCGCTGCGAGCTGGTTGCGCGAGGACGGCAGTTCCGGCACCACGACAAGCATCGTGACATGGCCGCGCTTGAAGGCGTTCAGGAAGGGTTCGTAGTTCTGGAAGGCCACGCAGCCATGCGATCCCTTCTGCCCGCGCAGGAGGTTGGTGTGGGTGAGCAGGCCCGTGCGGTTCTTAGGGTCGCGGCCATCGACCGACAGCATGCGGATCGCCTCGACGCCGTGGAAGCGGCTTTCACGCATCCGCAGACGATAGATGCCGGCCGGCGTCGGGCCGTTCATCTTGACGTGCTCGTAGCGCGGGTTGTCGCGCATCTTGCCGATGCCGGAATGGGCGCGCAGCTTGGTGCCGTCAGGCATGTGAACGGTGGCGTTGGACACATCGTAGATCGCGACCCGCGTTCCCTTGCCCGGCCACCCCGAACCGTTGCCCTTGCTCTTGAAGAGATCGCCAAACAGCGAGCGCTCCGGCTTGGCGAAGGCGACATCCTCGTCCTTGTCCTTCGCCTCATCGCGCTTGGTGCGGGCGACCGGCTTTTCCTCGGCGGCCGGCTTGCGCTCGATCGTCACCGTCTCCAGCGCCGGTCGTGCCTCGGGCAGCGGGATCGACGCCAGGAAATCCTCGTCTTCGTCCTCGGCGTCCGGCTTCGCCATGACGAGGCCGAACGGCTGGATGTTCTTGCGGCCCGAGTCATCCGGCAATAGCGCCGTAACCAGCGCAGGCTGCCCTGTGATCGCCTTCTCCTGTTCGACCGTACGCTCGGCGCGGGCAAAGGCGGCCTCGATCATCATCGCCTTCTGCTTCTCGCGCTTGACGGCGGAGGCGAGTTGGACGGAGATCTTGCGCTGGTGCGCGGCCTGGATCGCCTCGGCGGTCAGCTGCTTCTGGCGGATATCGCTCTCGGACGGCGGCGACAGACGCGAGAACTTGGCGATCTTGAGATTGCGCTCGGCCTGGATCTTCTCGTCCGAAACCGGTTGGCCATTCACCGAGAGGGCAAGGTGCTTCTTGCTCTCCGAAAGCGATGAGGCTGCTTGCTGCATGGCCCCGAGCGTCGAGACGACGGCCCAGGCAGACCCGGCAATAACGCCGCAGGCAAGCAATGCGCTGATAAAAATACCCCCGGAACGACCCCGACGGGATTTCGACGCGGAACGCGCGGAACTGTACACAGACGCCATGATACTCGTTACCCGATACTCGTTACTCGGCGCGGCCGCAGACAACATCCTGCGGAAGCCGTTACGCTTGCGGCGGGTGGGGCTGTGCGCCTCCGATTCCTGCCGAACGGGTAAAGAATGACGAAATATGGTAAGCAATTCCTTTACGGCGCCCCATGTTTTTGCGGGAACAGGCCGGGCGGATCCTCATCGCCCGGCAAGGCTCCCTGTCATCGAAATGCGGCGCT
>Ga0160495_100748_pt1 | contig 12199 bp, 10 predicted proteins | sample DID4MG_4_FD_108251 | JGI IMG/M metagenome (GOLD analysis project Ga0160495, IMG submission 108251) | Enriched soil microbial communities from UW Madison campus, WI, USA - DID2933_E24_FP4 MG | ecosystem: Environmental > Terrestrial > Soil > Unclassified | place: USA: Madison, Wisconsin | collected... | reverse complement strand
GGTCGGCGAGATGCGTCAGCGCCTGCGGCTCCATGGCCAGCAGCTCGTCATCCTTCTTGCCGACGAAGCGGCCGAAGAGCCAGCCAAGGAAGCGCGAGACGTCGTCCATGATCAGGAAGAATGACGGCACGACGACCAGCGACAGCACGGTCGAGACGATGATACCGCCAATCACCGCAATTGCCATGGGCGAGCGGAAGGCGCCGCCTTCGCCGACGCCGAGCGCGGATGGCAGCATCCCGGCCGACATGGCGATGGAGGTCATGACGATCGGACGCGCGCGCTTGCGACCGGCCTCGATCATGGCCTCCACGCGCTCCATGCCGGCATGGCGCATCTCGATGGCAAAATCGACCAGCAGGATGGCGTTCTTGGTCACGATGCCCATCAGCATGAGAATGCCGATGAGAACGGGCATGGAGAGCGCGTTCTGCGTGAGGATGAGACCGGCCGCCACGCCGCCGATGGCGAGCGGCAGCGACAGAAGGATGGTGAACGGCTGAATCACATCCTTGAACAGCAGGATCAGCACCATCAACACGAGCAGCAGGCCGAGCAGCATGGCGTTGCCGAACGACTGCTGCATCTCGGCCTGGATTTCCGCGTCACCGCTTTCGGCGAACTGCACTGTCGACGGCATGTCGATGCCGGAGGCGATTTCCTTGAAGCGGGCGGTTGCCGTGTCGAGCGCCACGCCCTGCTGGAGATCGGAGCCGATCGAGACGACGCGGTTGCGGTTGTGCCGCTTCACGGCGCTCGGGCCTTCCGAGTACTCGATGTCGGCGACGCTGGAGAGCGGCACGAACTGGCCGCCGGCCGTCTGGATCTTCAGATTGCGAATGGCGGCGAGATCGGCGCGGAAGGCGCGGTCCACCTGCACACGGATGGGGATGAGGCGGTTGTCGAGCGAGACCTTGCTGAGCTGCGAGTCGATATCGCCGATGGTCGCGACGCGCACGACTTCCGATATCTGCGCTGTCGTGATGCCGAAGCGGGCCATCTGGTCGTCGCGCGGGCGTATCTGCAGTTCCGGTCGCGGCAGCGAGCCTTCGGAGCTTACATTGGCCAGCAGCGGGTCGGCACGCAGCTTGGCTTCCAGCACCGCGACCGTGTCGTTCAGGTCCGCCTCGTTGTTGGAGAGCAGGTTGAAGGCAAGGTCACGCTCGCCGCGATCGTTGAGCTTGATGATGCGCACATCCGGGATATCGCGAAGCTTGGCGAAGATTTCCTTCTCGATATCCCATTGCGGCCGCAGGCGGCCATGCGCTTCCATCTTCGGCAGGTAGGGGCCGATCACGGGAATGCCGCCGAGAACGTCATTCACCAGCCGGTAGGCGAGGGAATGCTCCAGCCTGTCGAGGATGACGGTCACAGAGGCACGGCGCAGCTCCAGATCGCCCTTCGGCGAGGAACCGCCGAGCACGAAGACGCTTGAGACGCCGTCGATATCCTTCACCTTGTCATAGACCTGCGTGGTCGTGCGGTCGGTATCGTCGAGCATCGCATCCGGCGGCAGTTCGACGGACAACACCACGCGGGATGCGTCTTCCGGCGGCATGAAGCTGCCCGGCACCGTGAAGAGCAGCATGACGGATGCGATCAGGAAGGCGAAGGCGCCCAGCAGGGTGGCATAGCGGGCATACCATGTGCCGGTCGTCTTGCCGACGAGCCAGGTATAGCCGCGCATGAAGCGGCCTTCCTTTTCCTCGCCGTGACCATCGGCGTCGCTGGAGCGCATCAGATAGGCTGCCATGACAGGAGTGATCAGGCGGGCCACCGCAAGCGAGAAGAACACGGCAACAGCGACGGTCAAACCGAACTGGATGAAGTACTGGCCCGGAATACCTGGCATGAACGACACCGGAACGAACACCGCGATGATGGTGAAGGTGGTCGCAATGACCGCAAGCCCGATCTCGTCGGCCGCCTCGATGGCGGCGCGATAGGGCGACTTGCCCATGCGGATGTGGCGCGCGATGTTCTCGACCTCCACGATGGCATCGTCCACCAGGATCCCCGTTGCGAGCGTCAGCGCCAGAAACGACACGAGGTTCAGCGAGAAGCCCAGCATGTCCATGACGAAGAATGTCGGGATTGCCGAGAGCGGCAGCGCGACCGCGGAAATCAGCGTCGCGCGCCAGTTGCGCAGGAAGAGCAGCACCACGGCGACGGCAAGCAATGCGCCCTCGATCAGCGTGTGAAGTGCTGCCTCGTAGTTGCCGTAAGTGAAGTATACGGCGTCGTCGACCATCTCGATCGAAACGTCGGGATTCTGCGCGCGGACGGCGCCCAGCGCTTTCTCGACGGAGCCGGCGACGGTCACCTCGCTCGCACCCTTGGAACGGAAGACCGCGAAGGTCACGACCGGATTGCCGTTGAAGCGCGAGAAGGAGCGTGGCTCCTCGTAGGTATCGGAAATCTTGCCAAGCTCGGACAGCCGCACGAACCTGCCGTTCGGTAGCGCGATCATCGTGTTGGTCAGCTTTTCGACGGAGCGTGCGTCGCCGAGCGTGCGGATGGCCTGTTCTGCGCCGGCGATCTGGCCGCGGCCGGAGCCGGCATCGGCATTCATGCTGCGGATCTGGCGGTTCACGTCGGCCGCGGAAATGCCGTAGGAATCGAGCTTGTCCTGGTTGAGGTCGACGCGCACCTCGCGGTCGGCGCCGCCGAAGCGGTCGATCTTGCCGATACCCGGCTGGCCCTGAAGGGCGCGCTTGACCTTGTCGTCGACGAACCACGACAGCTCTTCCAGCGTCATGTTGGGCGAGGAGACGGCGAAGGTCTGGATCGCCTGGCCTTCCACGTCGATCTTGCTGACGACGGGTTCCTCGATGGAGGCCGGCAGGTCGCCTCGGATGCGGTCTATCGCGTCCTTAACGTCCTGCAGCGCCTGGTTCGTCGGCTTTTCGATCTTGAAGAGAACGGAAGTGACGGAGCTGCCGTCCGTGACGGTCGACACGATATCGTCGACGCCCTCGATGCCGGCGACGGCGTCCTCGATCTCCTTGGTGACCTGCACCTCAAGCTCCGCCGGAGCCGCCCCGCTCTGGGTCACCGAGATAGCGATAACAGGCACGTCGATATTGGGAAAACGTGTGATCGGCAGCGAATAAAAGGACTGGATACCGACGTAGAGCAGCAGCGCGAAGGCGAGCAGCGGCGCAATCGGATTGCGGATGGACCAAGCTGAAAAGTTCATGTCCCCAAAGTCCTCGATAAGAGACCAGACGCTTCCGGGAGGGGTTCCGACCCTGTTGCCCGCTGTTCAAGGCTCCGCCTGTGGCAGAGCCCTCACGTCATTTCGTGGCCGAAGCCTGCTCGCCCTTGACCGGATTGATCCGGTCACCGTCGCGAACATAGGCACCGGCCTTGGCGACGACCTCGTCGCCGGCCGAAAGCCCGCTGACGATCTCGATCCCCTGTCCGTCCTGAATACCGGTCTCGACCGGCACCAGCCTGACGACGCCGTTTTCCACCTTACGGGCCACCGTCTTGCCGTCCGCTGTCGTGATGGCGGAGAGGGGAAGGACAATGCCCTGCTTTTCCTCGACGACGATGTCGGCGCTCGCAAACATGCCGGCGCGCGCCTTGTCCGGCTCGTCGAAGCCGATATAGACGCGGCCGAGGCGGCTTTGCGGGTCGAGCGTCGGTTCGACGAGGCGGATTGTGCCGGTAAGTGTCGCCGCTCCGCCCGCAAGCGAGACCTTGGCCTTGAGGCCGGGCTTGAGCTTGAGGATCGTGTCTTCCGATACGTCGGCCTTCAGTTCGATGGCGCCGTCGCGGATGACGGTGAACAGCGGCGAGGCCGAGCCGCTGGCGATGGCGCCGATCTTGGCCGTGCGGGCGGAAATGACGCCGGCCACCGGCGACTTGACGGCGGTGCGGGCAAGTCTCAGGTCGATATCGTCGATCTGGGACTGCGCGACATTGATGTCGGCCTCGGCAACGGCAACGGCCTGCTCGGCGGAATTGACGCGGGCAAGCGCTGCATCAGCCGCCGCGATCGCCTGGTCCGCATTGGCCTGCGACTGGGAGCCGGACTTCACGAGCCGCTGCGCGCGGTCGCGGACCCGGACGGCTTCGTCGGCGTTGGCCTTCGCTTCCACAAGCTGCGCCTTGATCTGTTCCAGGCCGGCGCGCGCCTTGGCGAGCGTAGCCTCAGTCTGGCTTTTCTGCAGGAGGAGCGCATCGTCGTTCAGCGTGGCGAGCGTGCCTTCCGCCGCGACACGATCGCCGACATCGGCCTCGAGCGTGCGGATCGAAAGACCCTCGACAAGCGGCGTCACATAGACTTCCTCGACAGCCTGGATCGTGCCCGTAGCGATCACGCGATCAACGAGGTTGCGCTGTTCGGCGGCGGTGACGACAATGGCGGGCAGATTCTGTACCTGCTGGGCCCCGTCGGCATCGCCGGTTGCCGCATCGGCTGCAAAGACGGGCGACTGCGCAAGCGCCATCATGACCGCAGCAGAAACGAAGCGCATTTTCCCGTGTCCAAAAGCCATAGGCAGAGCTATCCCAAAAGCATGACTGCGTGTTTCGTGTCCGGGCGCGTCTATAGGTTTATCGCCGGATCTGTTCCTGCCAGTGTGGAGGGCACGAATGGCGCGCTGGCCCCTCCAGTTCCGACTATGCGGTTTATGTAATCGGCGCCGGCCAACCATACAAGAGGCAACGGAATGGTGCCTCATTATTCTAGGTGTTTGGCCTTTCCAAGGCAATGGCGGCGTGTTGCCGCGCCCGGCCTGCTGCTCAAAAAAGTGCGGGGCCCTAAGGCCCCGCAGGTCGTTCGTTCAGCTGGGCGGTTACTTCAGCGCTTCGTCCGTCACGGCATGGGTCCAGGCGCCTTCCGGCTCCTTGGAAATGACCGGATCGGAACCGCCGCCGAGCAGGGTCGCGACGGTGCGCTTGTAGTCTGCCTCGTCGAGCGCGCCGTTGGAGCCGGCGGTCAGCTTGGCGACTTCGCCCATCATGCGCTTTTGGTGCGCTTCGGTCTGGGCCCCGGTCGAGTCGTTTTCCAGCACGATGTCTGCGGCTTCGTCCGGATGTTCCTCGGCATATTTCCAGCCCTTCATGGAGGCGCGGACGAACTTGACCATCTTTTCCTTGAAGGCCGGGTCGGCGAGCTTGTCTTCCAGAACGTAGAGACCGTCTTCCAGCGTGGCGACGCCCTGGTCCTCGTATTTGAAGGTAACAAGGTCCTCTGGCTTGATGCCGGCGTCCAGCACCTGGCCATACTCGTTATAGGTCATGGTCGAGATGCAGGCAGCCTGCTTCTGGATCAGCGGATCGACGTTGAAGCCCTGCTTCAGCACGGTGACGCCATCCGGCCCGCCTTCGGTCGGGATCTTCAGATGTGCCATCCAGGAGAGGAAGGGGTATTCGTTTCCGAAGAACCAGACGCCGAGCGTCTTGCCCTTGAAGTCCTCGGGCGTCTTCACGCCGGATTCCTTCAGACAGGTGAGCATCATGCCTGATGATTTGAACGGCTGCGCGATGTTGACGAGAGCTACGCCCTTTTCGCGGGTTGCAAGGGCAGACGGCATCCAGTCCACGATGACATCGGCACCGCCGCCGGCGATGACCTGTGCTGGAGCGATGTCCGGTCCACCAGGCTTGATTTCGACGTCGAGGCCTTCCTCTTCGTAGAAGCCCTTGTCCTTGGCGACGTAGTAGCCGCCGAACTGGGCCTGGGTGACCCATTTCAGCTGCAGCGTCACCTTGTCGGCGGCCTGCGTCTGGAACGCGGCAAGCGAGAAGGCGCTTGCCAGCAGGAGTGATGCGATCTTCGTTTTCATGTCAGTTCCCTCTTTCTTCTTTATTTTACGTCTGCCCACCACGGACAGACGGATGCCAGAACGTGACGACCCGCTCGATGAGCGCGACGATCCCGTAGAAGACCGAGCCCGCCACCGCGGCGACCGCGATTTCGGCCCAGACCATGTCGACATTCATGCGGCCCACTTCCGTGGAGATGCGGAAACCCATGCCGACGATGGGCGTTCCGAAGAATTCGGCAACGATGGCGCCGATCAGCGCCAGCGTGGAGTTGATCTTCAGCGCATTGAAGATGAAGGGCCAGGCGGCGGGCAGGCGCAGCTTGACGAGCGTCTGGAACCAGTCGGCGGCGTAGGTTCGCATCAGGTCACGCTCCATGTGGCTGGTCGCGGCGAGGCCCGAGACGGTGTTCACCAGCATGGGGAAGAACGTCATGATGACGACGACCGCGACCTTCGATTGCCAGTCGAAGCCGAACCACATGACCATGATGGGCGCCACGCCGATGACCGGCAGGGCGGAGACGAAGTTGCCGAGCGGCAGCAGACCCTTCTGCAGGAAGGGCGACCGGTCGATGAGGATGGCGACGAGGAAGCCGAGACCGCAGCCCAGCGCATAACCGACAAGAACGGATTTCAGGAAGGTCTGGCGGAAGTCCGCCCAAAGCGTCGGCACCGAACTGATGAGCCGCGCCCAGATCATGCTGGGCGGCGGCAAGAGCACGGAGGGTACGTTGAAGCCTCTCACGATGCCTTCCCACAGCACGAGGATGGTCATGCCGAAGATGAGCGGCACCGCGAGGCGCGCGGCCCGGTCGGCCGCGCCCGTGAGTTTGCGCCGCACCAGCCACTCGTTGAACGCCCATGCGGCAAGCCAGAAGACGATGGCGGCAATCAGGATGGAAATGTTCATGCCCGGGCCCCCATGCGCTTGAGGACAAGGCTGTGCGCAAAGCCGACGATGATGACCAGCAGCGCCGCAACGGCCGCTGCCATGAACAGTGCCGCCCATATCTGCACCGTCTGACCATAATACGAGCCGGCGAGCAGGCGGGCGCCCAGGCCCGCGACGGCGCCGGTCGGTAGTTCGCCCACGATGGCACCGACCAGCGAGATGGCTATCGCGACTTTCAGGGATGTGAAGAGGTAGGGCATCGAGCAGGGCCAGCGCAGCTTCCAGAATGTCTGGGACGCCGAGGCATTGTAGGTGTGCATCAGGTCGAGCTGGATCTGTTCGGGGCTGCGAAGGCCCTTCACCATGCCGACGACGACCGGGAAGAACGACAGGTAGGTCGAGATCAGCGCCTTCGGCATCAGCCCGGAAATTCCCACGGCGTTCAGCACCACGATGATCATCGGCGCGATGGCGAGGATGGGGATCGTCTGGCTTGCAATGACCCAGGGCATCAGGGAGCGGTCCATCGCCCGATTGTGCACGATGGCGACGGCAAGCAGGATGCCGAGGACGGCGCCCATGCCGAAGCCCATCAGCGTGGCGGAAAGCGTGACCCAGGCATGATAGACGAGACTGCGCTTGGAGGTGATCGCCTTGTTGAAGGTCGTATCCCACAATTCGGCAAGAACCTGGTGCGGCGCCGGCAGGACCGGCCGTTCCTGCGCCATCGTTCTCGGCAGGAGTTCCGAAAAGCTTATGGTCGTTCCGGCGCGAGCGGCCGTATCCCGCTCGAAGGGCGCGTTCAGCACCACCACGAAGACATACCAGAGCACGATAAGGGCCAGCACGACGGTGCCGATGGGAAGCAGGCGATCCTTGAAGAAGCTGGCCTGTTCCATTGTCAGCTCCGTGCGGGCGAGGGCAGGAGCATCAGCCCCATGGCAAGGATGCCGAGGCCGACGCCGGCGATCTGTGTGTTGCTCAGCCGTTCGCCGAAGAACAGGAAGGCGATAACATTGACGAGCAGTAACTGGGTGATGGCGGAGAGCGAGATGGCGAGACCGAGCCCGCCTTCACGCATGAGCCTCAGCATCATCAGGTTGCCGACGATGTAAAGCGCCAGGGACAGCAGGAGATAGAGAATGTTCGTCGTGCCGATATAGGCGCGCGATGCGGTCGCTGCGCCGATAAAGACCGCGGTGGCGCCAAACAGCCAGAGCACGAAGGGCAGCTTCATCAGGCATGCTCCTCGTAGCTGTGGCCGGCACGCAGGCCCTCGCGGACGCGATGCGCGACGGCGAGGAATTCGGGCGTCTCGCGGATGTCGAGGGGGCGCTCCTTCGGCAGGGGCGACTCGATGATATCGGTAACGCGGCCGGGCCGCGGGCTCATGACGACGATCTTCGTCGAGAGATAGACCGCCTCCGGGATCGAATGCGTGACGAAGCAGATGGTCTTTTGGGTGGCGGCCCAGAGTTTCAGAAGCTGTTCGTTGAGATGGTCGCGGACGATCTCGTCCAGCGCACCGAAGGGCTCGTCCATCAGCAACAGGTCCGCATCGAAGGCGAGTGCGCGGGCGATGGACGCGCGCTGCTGCATGCCGCCCGACAGCTGCCAGGGATACTTCTTGCCGAAACCAGAAAGATTGACGAGATCCAGCGTGCGGTCGATGCGGGCCTTCTGGTCCTGCCTGGAATAGCCCATGATTTCGAGCGGCAGCGCGATATTCTTTTCGATGGTGCGCCAGGGATAGAGCGCCGCCGCCTGGAACACGTAGCCGTAGGCGCGTTGCCGGCGTGCTTCCTCTGGCGTCATGCCATTGACGGTGATCGTGCCGGAGGTCGGCTTCTCAAGATCGGCGATGACGCGCAGAAACGTGGTCTTGCCGCAGCCCGACGGGCCGATGAAGGAGACGAAGTCCCCCTTTTCGACATTGAGATTGACGCCTGTCAGCGCCGTGACGGGGCCGTCAGCCGTCTGGAAGGTGAGGCCGAGATCGCTTGCGGAGACGACGGTATTCGCTGGGGCCATGCTCAACATCTTTCGGCGCCTCGCAGGGCGCGGTTTCCGGCAGACTGCATGTCCCTTTCCGGCATTGCAATCGGCATTGTCTGCGGTATCAATCTGCGCACGGAATTCTTTCGGGGGAGAAAGACATGACGCTTGAAGGAAAGCCTACGTGCCACGTCGTGCGTCCGGGCAGCACCTATGATGGAAAGCAGGGGTTCAGCTATTTCGAGGGAATCGCCCGCGAGAGCGTCGGCGCCACCGGCATCTGCATGCATCTTCTGACGATCCCGCCGGGCGGGCGCGCGAAGGCGCATATGCACGAGAGCCACGAGACGGCGATCTACATGCTCTCCGGCGAGGCACACACCTGGTATGGCGAGCGGCTGGAAAACCATGTCATCGTCAGAGCGGGGGAGATGTTCTACATCCCCGCCGGCGTGCCGCATCTGCCCGCCAATCTCTCCGACCAACCGGCTTCGGCCGTTATCGCGCGGACAGATCCCCACGAGCAGGAGAGCGTTGTGCTTCTGCCGCATCTCGAAGCGCTCGTCCCGGCGTAAGAGCCTGTATGCTGGGTGCTTGACCTTCATTTCCTGCATCGTGCCAGCGGCCCCCAGCGTGTGCCGTCGGGAAAGCTGACCGTGTAGCCGCCATCGTCCGGCGTCAGCGTCAGCTCATAGGGTGTCGGTTCCTCGGAGCCCTCATCGCTGCATTCGGCTGCCACGACAGTCGCGCCGCCGACTTTCCTGGCCTCGCGCTTGAATTCACAATAGGAGGCCGCGGTCGTCACGCCCTCCTTGTTCAGAAGAAAGAAGACGTCCGCACCGGAGGATTCCCCGGTTTCTGAATACAAGCAGCCCTCCTTATTGCCATAGCTGCCATCGACAATATCAGCCGCCGCCAACGCCTGGCCGGAAACGGCCAAGCCTACGGCAAGAGGAAAGAGAAAGGCGCACGCGCGCATTACACGCCACTCGCCGGAATGCCGCTGCGCTCCACCTTGCGCGGCGCGGTGATTTCCTTCCAGGTCGACAGCGCAGTGTTGACGGCGGCGAAGGGCTCGCGCTTCACGAACTGGCCGTGGCCCTCGCGGGTTCTGACGGTCGATTCCTCGACGGCCACGACACCGCGCGTCAGCGTGTAGCGCGGCAGGCCGACGATCTCCTTGCCCTCGAAGACGTTGTAATCGATGGATGATTGCTGGCTCTGCGCCGAAATCGTCTTGGACCGCTTCGGGTCCCACACCACGATATCGGCATCCGCGCCCACAAGGATCGCGCCCTTTCGCGGATAGACGTTGAGAATCTTGGCGATGTTGGTGGAGGTGACGGCGACGAATTCGTTCATCGTCAGGCGGCCGGTGTTGACGCCATAGGTCCAGAGCATCGGCATGCGGTCCTCAAGACCACCGGTGCCGTTGGGGATCTTGCGGAAATCGCCCACCCCGGTGCGCTTCTGGTCGGTGGTAAAGGCGCAATGATCGGTCGCCACCACCTGCAGCGAACCCGCCGCAAGGCCGGCCCAGAGCGAATCCTGGTGCTGCTTGTTGCGGAAGGGCGGGCTCATGACGCGGCGCGCCGAGTGGTCCCAGTCCTTGTTGAAATATTCGCTCTCATCGAGGGTCAGGTGCTGGATCAGCGGCTCGCCATAGACGCGCATGCCGTTCTGCCGGGCGCGGCGGATGGCCTCGTGCGCCTGTTCACACGAGGTGTGCACGACATAGAGCGGTGCGCCCGCCATGTCGGCGATGATGATGGCCCGGTTCGTTGCCTCGCCTTCGACCGATGGCGGGCGCGAATAGGCGTGGCCCTCCGGCCCGTCGTTGCCTTCATCGATCAGCTTGGCCTGCATCGCCGCGACCACGTCGCCGTTTTCCGCGTGCACGAGGGGCAGGGCGCCCAAGGCCGCACAGCGCTGGAACGAGGCGAACATTTCGTCGTCGTTCACCATCAGCGCACCCTTGTAGGCCATGAAGTGCTTGAAGGTGTTGATGCCCTTTTCCTCGACGATCGCCTTCATCTCGTCGAACACCTGCTCGCCCCACCAGGTCACGGACATGTGGAAGGAATAGTCGCAGTTGGCGCGAGTGGATTTGTTGTCCCAGCGCTTCAGGGCGTCCAGCAGCGACTGACCGGGATCGGGCAGGCAGAAATCGACCACCATGGTCGTGCCACCGGCAAGGCCCGCACGCGTGCCGCTTTCGAAATCGTCGGCCGAATAGGTGCCCATGAAGGGCATTTCGAGATGCACATGCGGATCGATGCCGCCTGGCATGACATAACAGCCAGCCGCATCCAGCACCTCATCGCCCGAGAGGTTCGGTCCGATCTCGACGATCTTCCCACCCTCGATCTTGACGTCCGCCTTGTAGGTGAGGTCGGCGGTGACAACGGTTCCGCCCTTGATGACTGTGCTCATTCTTCCGTCCCTTCATCGTCTTCAAAGCTGCTCGGAAACACACAGATTTCGAGAGAGAAATTCAGGTCTGCCAATAGTCGAATGATGGCGGCGTTGAAGCCTGGGCATATTGCAGCGACCCGCTCTGCATCGAAGTAGATCGCGAGGCTGATCTCGCGGGATGTCCCGACCTGCGCGGCGGCCTCGAACACTGCACGATGACGGTCGATGGCATTCTGCAGGTAATCGCCGGCATCGCCACCCACACCATCCTTTTCGTGCGGATAAAGGACGATGACGTCAGGACCTGTCTTAATTCTCCAGCCGTCGATGCCGGCAGCAAAGTGGTCGATGTCGGACTGCGAAACGCCTTTTAAGCGCATGACGAAGGAGTATTCGATCGTGGCCTTACCGCTTTCATCCGTCACTTTATCATCGTGGGAGACAGGATGCTTCACTCCGCAATCCCCGCCGTCTCGATCACAGCATGCAGCAGCACGTCCGCACCCGCGGCGGCCCATTCCCTGGAAATCTCCTCCGCCTCGTTGTGCGAGAGGCCGCCGACGCAGGGGCACATGATCATGGTGGCGGGGGCGACCTTGGCGGCCCAGCAGGCATCGTGGCCGGCGCCGGAGATTATGTTCATGTGGCTGTAGCCAAGGTCTTCGGCGGCCTTACGCACACTGGCGACCAATGTCGGATCGAAGGTGACGGGATCGAAATGGCCGACGGCCTCGACCGAACAGCCGACGCCGAGCGCCTCGCAGATCCTGGGGGCTTCCGCCTCGATGCGCGCGCGCATGCCGTCGAGTTTCGCCTGGTCGGGAGAGCGGATGTCGACGGTGAAGACCACCTTGCCCGGCAGCACGTTGCGGGAGTTGGGCGAGAAGAACACCTGGCCAACGCCTCCGACGGCGCCCGGCTGGTTTTCCATGGCCACGGTCTGCACCATTTCGAGGATGCGTGACATGGCAAGGCCGGCGTTGACGCGCAGGTTCATCGGCGTCGAGCCGGTATGCGCCTCACGGCCGGTCAGTGTGAATTCGAGCCACCACAGGCCCTGGCAATGGGTGACGACGCCGATCTGCTTTTCCTCGGCTTCAAGGATCGGGCCCTGCTC
>Ga0160495_100747_pt1 | contig 12204 bp, 8 predicted proteins | sample DID4MG_4_FD_108251 | JGI IMG/M metagenome (GOLD analysis project Ga0160495, IMG submission 108251) | Enriched soil microbial communities from UW Madison campus, WI, USA - DID2933_E24_FP4 MG | ecosystem: Environmental > Terrestrial > Soil > Unclassified | place: USA: Madison, Wisconsin | collected... | reverse complement strand
GGATTGGGACATCGGAGATTACGCATCCTCGACCTCTCCGACAAGTCGCAGCAGCCGATGGTCGATTCGGATCTTGGCCTATCCCTCGTCTTCAACGGCTGCATCTACAATTTCCGTGAACTGCGGTCTGAGCTGGAGAAAAAGGGTTATCGGTTTTTCTCCGAGGGTGACACGGAAGTCATCCTGAAAGCATGGCATGCCTGGAGAGAGGATTGCGTGTCCCGCTTCCATGGCATGTTTGCATTCGTGATCCATGAGCGTGACAGCGGTCGCATCGTCATGGCGCGTGACAGGTTCGGCATCAAGCCGCTTTATCTGGCGCAGGCCAACGGCACGCTGCGCTTTGCATCCTCGCTGCCGTCCATCATCAAGGCCGGCGGGGTAGATACCTCGATCGATGTGGAGGCGCTTCACACCTTTATGACGTTCCACGCGGTCGTGCCGCCGCCGCGCACCATTCTTGCAGGTGTGCGGAAGTTGCCGCCTGCGACCATTCGAACTTATGATCGGGACGGTTCTTTCGAAGATCGTCGTTACTGGGATCCGCCCTATCGCCGGCTTGCCGGCGACGGGGCGATCACCCGCGCCGAATGGCAGGACGAATTGCTCGCCTCGCTGCGTACCGCCGTCAAACGCCGCATGATTGCCGACGTTCCCGTAGGGGTGCTGCTCTCGGGCGGTGTTGATTCCAGCCTGATCGTCGGGCTTCTGGCGGAAGCAGGACAGCAAGGTCTGATGAGCTTTTCCGTGGGTTTCGAGGAGGCAAATGGTGAAAAGGGCGATGAATTCATCTATTCCGACCTCATTGCCCGACATTTCGGGACGGACCATCATAAGATCTTCGTGCCATCTGCAGATCTGATGGACGCCTTGCCCGGTACCATCGCGGCTATGTCCGAGCCGATGGTTTCCTATGACAATGTCGGGTTCTACCTGCTGTCCAAGGAGGTCTCGAAGCACATCAAGGTCGTACAGTCCGGCCAGGGTGCCGATGAGGTTTTCGGCGGATATCACTGGTATCCCCCGCTGCTCGCCACCAGTGATGTGGTGTCTGATTATGGCCGGGGCTTCCGCGACCGCTCGCATGCGGTGCTGGCAACGCAGCTTTCCAAAAGCTGGTTGGCGGACCGCGATATCAGCGGAGACCTTCTGAACGAGCATCTCTTGCGGCCGGGTGCTGAGACGGCTGTCGACCAGGCGTTGCGCCTCGACAGCAACGTGATGTTGGTGGATGACCCCGTAAAGCGCGTCGATAACATGACCATGGCCTGGGGCCTGGAGGCGCGCGTGCCGTTCCTCGATCATGAACTGGTCGAACTGGCCGCGCGCATTCCGCCTGAGGAAAAACTGCGCGATGGCGGCAAGGGCATTCTGAAGGACGTCGCTCGCAAGGTCGTGCCGAGCGAGGTCATCGACCGCAAAAAGGGCTATTTCCCTGTCCCACAGCTCAAATACATTGCCGGGCCATACCTCGACATGATCCGTGATGCGCTGCATGCGCAGAAAGCCCGCGAACGCGGCCTCTTTCGCAAGGATTATCTCGAGCGCCTTCTCGACAAGCCCGCAGACCACATCACGCCGTTGCGTGGCTCGGAACTCTGGCAGATCGGGCTTCTGGAAATGTGGCTCCAGGCCCAGGAGGTGTAACTTGAAGGAAGCCAGAGGAAAGACCGCGCCGCGCCATCGCAGCAAGGGTACTCGTGCTGTGACCCATCGCCTCAAGCAACTAAGCACCCGGGCATATCCCGGGCGTCAGGTTGGCCGACCAGATGCCGCGGACGAGCAGAAGAAGGATGTCGCGCTGGATTGCGGCTGGGGGCGGCTACTCTTCGCCCCGACCTTCGCGGACGACGAGACGCTTCTGGCGAAGATGCGCGAGGAAGCGCCGTCGAGCCGTGACATCGCGTTCTACGTGCGTGATCCCCATGTGCTTTTGTCACGTGCCCCACAGGAGGTGTTTCTAGACCCCTCCCACACCTTCCGGCTTAATCTCTCGACGTATAGGGCAAAAGCGCGCCGCATGCGTGGCGTGACCATCCGACGTCTGGCAAACGAGGCCGATGCGGAAGGCATCAATCGCGTCTACGCTGCGTGCGGAATGGTGCAGATTCGGTCCGATTTCTTTTCCTCCGACCGCGATAACCGCCCGGTGACCTACTTCGTCGCACAAGACGATGCCACTGGCGAGATCGTCGGCACGGTCACTGGAATCGATCACCAGCGGCTGTTCGACGATCCAGAGCGAGGTGCTTCGCTCTGGTGCCTTGCTGTACACCCGCAGGCCCGACAGCCGGGGATCGGCGAACGGCTCGTCTGCAAGCTGGCTGAACATTTTCAGGCTCGGGGCCTTTCCTTCGTCGACCTTTCGGTGATGCACGACAATGCGCAGGCCATCAAACTCTACGAGAAGCTGAACTTCCACCGCGTGCCGCTCTTCACCATGAAGCGAAAAAACGCGATCAATGAGAAGTTTTTCGCGACGCCGCATCAGTCCTATGACGCGCTCAATTCCTACGCGAGGCTGATCGTTGACGAGGCGACGCGGCGGGGCGTGCATGTTGATATCACCGATGCTAAGGGCGGCTTCTTTCGCCTGTCCCACGGTGGGCGCTCGGTCCATTGCCGCGAGAGCCTTTCGGAACTGACGTCGGGTGTCGCCATGTCGATCTGCGACGACAAGGCCATCGCGCGTCGTGTCGTTGCCTCCGCGGGGATCAAAGTTCCGGAGCAGATCGAGGTGGACGGCGATCGAGCGCGCCTGGAAGCCTTTCTTGCCGATCACGGCAAGGTGGTCGTCAAGCCAGCGCGGGGCGAGCAGGGGCAGGGTATTTCCGTCGGCGTCACCACAGTGGATGCGCTCGATGCGGCCATTTCCATGGCCCGACAAGTCTGCGACCGGGTTCTGGTCGAAGCCTGTTTCGAGGGCGAGGACCTGCGGCTCTTGATTATCGATTTCGAGTTGGTTGCGGCTGCGGTGCGGCGGCCACCCCGCATTGTCGGCGATGGCCGCAGCAGGATTTCGGCGCTCATCGAGGTACAATCGCGCCGTCGGCAGGCCGCGACTGGTGGCGAGAGCCGCATACCGATTGATGCGGAAACGGAGCGTTGCCTTTCCGAGCAGGGGCTGAATTTGAATACCGTGCCTGAAGAGGGACGGGAGATTACGGTTCGCAAGACCGCAAACCTGCACATGGGCGGCTCTATCCACGATGTTACTGATACTGTGCACCCCGATCTGGTCGCCGCCGCCTGCGGGGCTGCGCGGGCGATTGACATACCGGTCGTTGGCATCGATTTCATGGTCCGCGATCCTTCGCAGGCGGATTATGTGTTCATTGAGGCCAATGAACGCCCGGGTCTCGCCAATCACGAACCTCAACCGACCGCGGCGCGTTTCATCGACCTGCTGTTCCCCGGTACTCGCGCGACGGCCTAACTCCTGGTTTCCAGCCTCTGCAGATTTGCACTGTGCATACGGCGCTCTTCTTGCCGTTCAGCGCCATATGCCTTTGTTCGCCATGAAAAGCGCTTCGTTTACCGGACGGTAGACGAAGCCAATGAGTCTTCCCGGATTTCCTCTTGGGCGTGACATCCGCGACAACAACGAACAAAATGAGCGTGCAGCCTGTCCGATCCATGTGCGGATCTGCCTCGCTATGGCACACAGGATGCGATCAGGCTCAGGCTCTCGGTAACGAGGCTGTCCAAGTCAAGCGATTTTGGACGAGCACAATCGCCCGCCTACATGCGGACAATGTGGAGACTACTACTGAGCAGCGCGGTATGTGCTTGGAGCCGCAGCCTTCTTGTAAGTTCGCCCGGGTGCATGCCCTCTGTCCGTGCTCAGCGCGCGAGGTGCCACGTGACGCTCACGCGCGACCAACGCTATAGCGACAACAAGACCAGCATTCCGAAGAGCCCTTTAAATTCCGCTCTCGGGACCTGCTTCCATCATGACGAGATACGTTTACAGCGGTTCTTCGTTTGACCCGCTAAGCAGCAATCTCAGGCGGTTTGCTGCGCCGCGCAGGTGATCTTCCGCTGCAAGGCGCGCCTCCTGCGGATCGGCCTTCGCGATGGCATTGTAGATTGCAACGTGCTCGGATTGGACCTGCTCAAGCAGTGCGTTGCGCAACGTGCTGGCACGTGCCTTGCGTATGAAATTGCGGACGTGCGACTCAAGAAAGTCTGACATTTCCCGGAAATGGGGATTTCCACAGGCATCAACGATCTCTCGGTGAAACGCTAGATCCTCCTCTACGCCGGCCTCTCCATTGTCGAATGCCGACTGGATAGCTTTGAGCCGACGTTCGATTTCTTGAAGCTGTTTTTCGGAACGCCGCTCTGCCGCCAGCGCCGTCGCGGCGGACTCGACTGCCATCAGCAGTTCGATGACATTCTGCACATCGAGCGCGTCAGTGAGATCGACGCCCGCCAGCCGGAAGGCAACCTCTTTCGTCTCTATCACGAAGGCGCCAAGCCCCTGACGGGTTGCAACCAGACCATCTCGCTTCAGTGAGCCTATCGCCTCGCGTATGATCGGCCGGCTCACGCCGTATTTTTCAGAAAGAACACGCTCCGTGGGAAGCTTGTCGCCCTTGGCATAGCTTCCTGACGTGATGTCGGCACGGATACGGCCGGCGACCGAATCCGCAAGCGAAGGGCCGCGTTTTACCCTGTCATCTAGCACCATGCGCGCCCTCCGAGCGTTCCGTTTCCTATCTCTACTATCCAGAGCGGTTTTAGCAGGCTTCGCCGGCCGCAACTGCCCCAATGCATCTTTTTCCGCAAAAATAGCAGAATCTACTTGTCAGGCAACCAAGTAATATGGTTCATTGTCCACAAGAGGAGGGTGGCCGCCGGTCACCACGACGGGTTCCGGTTCATCGAAGCGGGCAGGGTGCCGGGCGTTGGCCCCACACCGCCGCCGACGCATGCCCGGGTGATAGGCAAATCGTCGTCCAGCAACAAGCGCGGGGCCTCTCGGGTCGAAATCCGAAGCAATAGGGAGGAAAACATGAGCTTCTTTGATGACACCGTACGGTTGCGAAGACTTGCACAAGAGGCCACCGAATATGCGCAGTTCAGTCGCCGTAGCCTTTTAAAGGGTGCGGCTGGCGTCATCGGCGGCGCCGCCTTTGCCAATTCTGCGGTAATGGCAAGTGCGGAGGAGATCACGCCTCCCGCGCCGGGCAAGAAGGTGCGTATCGGCGTTCCGCTAACCTACGGGCCATTCAATCAGCCCTGGCGCCGTGGCTGCTGGCAAATAGTCAAGGCGGTGCTCGATGCGGGTGGCGAAGTCGTCACCGTTCGTGGCGAACCGACCAAAGCGAGCGAGCAGGCCGCTGCCCGCGCACTGCTTGATCGCGGCATCGACGCCCTCGTCATGGGCATTTATTCCCAGGAATCCGAGACGGCCTATATTGCCGACGAAGCCCACAAGCGCGGCATCAAGACGGTTGGCTTCACGATCCCAGTGAAGGATTCGCCTGCCGTCATGGACGACGTCTGGGGCACCGCCACCACGCTCGGATATTTCGTCCAGAACTATTGCAAGCGTCAGGGCACCTTCGCTCAGACCGCAGAACAGCGCGGCTACTTCACGCCGTTCGACATGGAAGTCGACATGTTTGAGCTAATGTGCCGCTACGAGCCTCGAATGAAGGTTCTGCCCTTCATCGATGGCGGGCAGGGCACGACGGATGAAATCTCCGTGGGTCGCAAGAACATGCTGTCCCTGCTGCAGGCAAATCCTGAACACGGCTCTCTCGCCGGCTTCATATCGTGGTGGTGGCCCTTTACGCTCGGAGCGGGGCAAGCGCTCAAGCAGATGAACCGCGATGACGTTCCGCTGTTCAACCACTACCTGTCGACACAGTTTCTCGAAGCCTGGGCTGCCAAGCAGGTTCCGGTGGTTTTCAGCTGCGATTCGCCGTTCCCGGAAATCGGCCGAAAGACCGGCGAACTCGCAGTTAAACTTGCCCGTGGCGAGGATGTCCCAAACATCGTCTACCGCATTCCGGTCATCACCAAGACACCGGATCAGGCGGCAGAGGCCCTTACCGAACTCAAAAGCATGGACGAGCAGGCGATCGCCCTGCTCAAACAGTTCGGCGGCTAAGGCCAGCCTGGCATGCGGCGGGCATAATCTTCCCGCCCGCCGCATGCGTCTGCCACCGCAAGACACACGGGTAAGCGGTTTAGGCCAAGGCCGACACTTGCCTTCTATCGATCAAGAACGACTGGAACAGAGCAGTGACGCAAGCTGAGCAGAAAAGCCTCACGCAGGTGAAGACGATGCAAAAATCTATGGCAAAGACACAACCCGCGGGACGAACAGAATCCGTTGCCATGCGGTTTCTGCGGCGCTGGGGAACGATCATCGTGCTCGTGCTGGCAGCCGTCGGCTTTTCCATCGCTTCGCCTTATTTCGCGACCGCCTCGAACCTCAACAACATCCTATTCTCGATGATTGTCAGCGCACTGGTATCGCTCGGCCTGACATGGGTTGTCATTTCCGGCAGCTTCGATCTGTCGATCGGGCTGACGGTGACCACGTCCTCGATCCTTGTCGCTTTCCTGATTCCGACCCTTGGGCCGTGGGCTGCCATAGCCGTTGCGCTCGTTGCGGCCTGCATGATCGGCGCGGTCAACGGCATACTCGTCACCTATGGCCGCCTGTCCGGCATCGTTGTGACACTGGGGGTGATGTTTGTTCTTTCGGGTATCAACATTTTCATTACCGGCGGCTACCAGGTGCCGGTTGGGTATGACGAGACGGCCTTCCTCTATCTGGGTCAGGGCAAGCTCGGCATAATCGGTGTTCCGGTGCTCATCCTGCTTGCCGTGTTCCTCGTTGCCTTGATCGCGGCCACCCGCACGCGCATCGGCCACTATATCGCCGCCGTCGGCGACAATCCGATGGCGGCCTTCTATTCCGGCATCAACGTCTATCGCTGGGTCATTCTCGCGTTCGTACTGTCTGCTCTTATGTCAGGCATCGCAGGGGTGATTGTGACTTCAATATCCTCTTCAGCGCAGCCTGTCGGTGGGGAAGGCTATCTGCTGGAGGCATTCGCTGCCGTGTTCCTCGGCGCAACCGTCCTTGGCAAGGGCAAGCCGCACCTGTTGGGCACGCTCGTCGGCGTTTTCTTCCTCTATATGGTGGATTCCGGCATGAACATGGTCGGCTTCCCGTTTGCCGCGCGTCACATCTTCCAGGGGCTGGTTCTCATCATCGCGGTCGGCGCCAATGCGCTTCTCAACCGCGAAGAAGTCCACCTCAAGTTCATCTGAGGTGAAGCGATGACTGGAACAGCACTCGTCGAACTGAAAAATCTCGAGAAGGAATTCGCTGGCACCAAGGCGCTGAAGGGTGTGAGCCTCAGCTTCCTGGCCGGCGAGGTCCACGGCCTGCTCGGCGAAAACGGCGCAGGCAAGTCAACCTTGATCAAGATACTCACCGGCGTCTATTCACCCAGCGCCGGCGAGATTTTCCTCGAAGGCACGCCTGTGCGGGTCTCAAACCCGCCAGAGGCACACCGTCTGGGCCTTGGCGCCGTCTATCAGGACGCCGAACTCGTCTCCAGCTTTACCGTCGGGCAGAACATACTGCTTGGAAACGAACCGGGGTGGTTGCGCATCAGTGACCGGGCGATCCACGAAGAGGCGACCGCGATCCTGGCCGAAATGGGCATCGAGCTCGATGCAAGCCGCATTGCGGGCACACTGTCGGCCGCCGAGATGCAGCTTGTTACGCTGGCGACGCTCTTCCATCGGCGATACAAGCTGATCGTGCTGGATGAGCCGACGGCCCGTCTTTCCGCCGCGGAATCGGAAGTGCTCTTCCGGATCATCGAGCGCTTCAAGAAACAGGGTATCGCCATCGTTTATATCTCCCATCGCCTTAAGGAGGTGCAGGAAATCTGCGATCGTGCAACCATCCTGCGCGGAGGGCTTGTCTCAGGTACACTCAACCGCGGCGAAGTCACCGAAGATCGGGTGACCGAGCTTATGGTTGACCGCAATCGCGCAGAGCTATCGACCTACAATGATGGCAGCCGGGTTCGCTTAGATGTTCTTCTAGAGGCGACTAACTTGGCGACGACCAACCTGTCGCCGCTGTCCTTCACTATCCGGGCGGGCGAAGTTCTGGGCATCACGGGGCCGGTCGGGGGCGGCATGGAGGATGTTGCGCGTGCACTCGGCGGCGTCGTCCGTCACACCGGCACGGTGAACCTGCGCGGAAAGGCCATCGACGTCAGCACACCCATCGCCGCGCGGCGTTCTGGCGTGGCGCTCATTCCCGAGGACCGCCGCAAGCAAGCGCTCTTTCCGGCGCTTTCCGTTGCCGAGAACATCTGCCTTCCGGTGCTGAATAGGCTGGAACGGTTCTTCACCGTCCGCCCCGGTGCTATGAAGGAATATGCCGACGACGTAATGGACCAGCTAGCGGTGCGGCCGCGCAACGCCGCCATCCAGGTCCGCTTCTTTTCCGGCGGCAACCAACAGAAGGTGGTCATCGGCAAATGGATGAGCGCCGGTGCATCGCTCTACATCATCGCTGAGCCGACGAACGGCGTTGATGTCGGTGCTATCAAGGAGATCTACGACATCATCCTGCAGCTTGCACAGCAAGGCGCGGCGGTGTTGCTTGTGTCGTCTTCATTGCGCGAGATGCTGGCACTGGCCGATCGCGTGATGGTCATTCACGACGGTAACCGGGTCGCGGAAGCCCCAAAGACCAATTGGACCTACGATGAGCTTCTCGCCGTCACCCTGAGCGGCAAATCGAAAACCGCGGCGTAAGCTGCATCAGATCCACGATAGGAGGAGACCCCATGAGCACAGATATCAGGCTCTACATGTTCCAAACCGGCCAGATCCGGCAAAAGGAAGTCGACATTAAGCTTGGCTATAGCCAGGACACGTTCTTCACGCCGATACCCTGGTACCTGATCGTGCACCCTAAGGGTAATATTGTCATCGATGGCGGTACAGCCGTCGAGGCAGCCCACGATCCAGAAGGCTGGTGGGGCGAGACGACCAAGAAGTACTACCCGATCATGGATCCGATGGAGGGCTGCGTGAACCAGCTCGCCAAGATCGGCATGAAGCCTGCCGACATCAAGTTCGTGCTTCACTCACATCTGCATCTCGATCATTCTGGCGCCTGCGGCAATTTCCCTAAAGCACGCCATCTGGTCCAGCGCCGCGAAATCGACTGGGCTTTCTCCGCCGACTGGTTCATGCAGGGTGGCTACATCAAGAAAGACCTGACCAAGGACGGCATCACCTGGGACGTGATGGAGGACGAAGACCAGTATGACGTGTTTGGCGACGGCAGCGTCCAGACGTTCATGTCACCGGGGCATACGCCCGGTCACCAGTCAATCATGGTGCGGTTGCCGAACACCGGTCCGATCCTGCTCGCGATCGATGCGGCCTACACGATGGACCATTGGAACGAAAAGTGCCTTCCCGGTGCACTGACCTCGGCACGTGAGGCAGCAGCGTCTGTTCGCAGGCTGCGCCGTATTGTGGAGAAGGAAAACGCGATTGTCGTGCCTGGCCATGACATGGAAACCTGGCAGGCCTTCAAGAAAGCGCCCGTGGAATATTATGACTGATCTTCGAAAGCTTGATGCCGTCGGCGGATATCCGCTGGCGGCTGACGTCGCCGTGGCGTACCGGCACTAGGCGGAGCCCCGACATTTCTATTCGACCTAAACATAACCCACGATGGCCGCCGCAAGGCTTCCGTCCTAGAGCTCCTGTTTTCAAATGCATGACATAATTCTCGATGAGATACAGCAGAGGTGGAACGCTGCGGCAGCGACCTGGGATAGCAAGGCGCTCGCCAGGATCTATACGGGCGACGCCGTTTTTTTCGGCTTGTTGCCAAGGCTCTATGTCGGCCGCTCGGAGGTCGAGGAGTATTTCGATAGTTACCGGAACACGCTCCGGGGCGTCACACTTTCTCTCGTTGATCAGAATATCCGTGCCTTTGGCGTGGGTGCGTTGATCGCGCAGGGGTTCGGCAACATCATTAATCGCCATCTGGACGGTACGATCGTGCACAACCGAGTACGCTCTTCGTTTGTCGTCGTGAATACGAAGGGGGAATGGCAAATAGCGCTGCATCATTTTTCGACTTTGACGTCGTCTGCAAGTGGAGCATCTTGACTCGATATGCGCGCGCTTGAGCAATGAAGTGGGTGGAAGAACCTGTCCTCCAAAAACGTCGCGAGTGGAGCCAGATCTTAGATCTCTTGCGGCGACACGCTGAAGATCAAGAATGAAATTGACGATAAATACTATCTAGTCGTACGTCTGGGCCATAGGTTCATATCGCTTCAAGATCAAATCCATTCAGATGGGCCTGACACCACTTCGTTAGGAAAGACCGTACCAGGCGCCGCGGCCGGCACCGTGCAGGACGAGGTGCCCTTGATCCACGAGCGCCCTGAGATGATCCTTAATGGTGTGACGGCTTGCAGCGGTGATCCGTGCAGCCTCCGCGACCGTAATCCGCCCGTGCTCGCGGGCCAACTCAAGCAATGTCACGGACAATTCCGGCATGTCGGCGAGGATAATTCGTTCGCGCTCCATTTTTTTCTCAAGTTGCGTCTTCTGCCGATGCAGCGCTCTCAGAAAGTACTCGATCCAGGGATTCCAGTCTGGCTCGGCGGTGCGGATCGTTCCCTGCGTGCGCCGAAGCGAGATGTAATAGCTCTCCTTGCTTTGCTCGATTATGCTCTCGAGGGAGCTGTAGGGCACGTAAGCGTAGCCGGCCCGCAGGAGCAACAAGGTCGTCAGAATACGTGATAGGCGGCCATTACCATCCTGGAATGGATGGATTTCCAGGAAAACGACAACGAAAATCGCGACGACCAAAAGTGGATGGAGCCGCTTTTCTCGCTCTTGTTCATCCAACCAGGTGATCAGCTCTTCCATTCGACGCTGCGTATCGAACGGCGATGCCGTTTCGAAAACTACGCCAAGGCTCCGGCCCTGTTCGTTGAACGCTTCCACGTTGTTGGAGAGGGTTTTGTACGCGCCGCGATGCCGCTCGTCCTTTGTCGAATGCGTAAGAAGGTCGCGGTGGAGCTGACGGATATGATTCTCGGTGAGCGACATAGCTTCGTAAGCACTGAAGATGGTCTCCATCACCTGCGCATAGCCGGCAACCTCTTGCTCATCGCGTGTCGTAAACGACCCAAGGCGGATGTTTGCCAGAAGCTTTTCGACCTCTCGGTCTGTGAGGCGTGCCCCTTCGATACGTGTAGAGGAACCGACGCTTTCGATCGTGGCCACACGCCGGAGGCTGGACAGCCGCTCAGGCGCGATCCGGCCGATCGCACGCCAAGCACCCTTGAACTCGTCGATTTCGGCGATGAGCGACAGGACTTCGGGCGTGATCCGGACGGTCGCCGTATTTAACAATTCCATTTACGCATCCATTTCCACCCAATTCCCAAAACGCTGGCATGCACTATTTATTCATCCATTTCCATCCAATTTCCATCGGAAGCTGTCTGATATGTCACCAGATGAATTGCAGATCGGTCCTCCTATGTCATGGTCAAGGTACTGGCCACCGAGCACGAGGATTTCCAAGTCTCTGACATCTCTAGGAACTCGCGTGAGATCAGCGCGGAAGAACAGCGGGTCGTAGGTTCGATCCCATTCAAGAGCTTAAGTTCCACTCGTGTCCGAGGTCCAATCTTCGTGCGCTGCCCAGTTGGAAACAAGAGTACGTGGAACGCTTCGATTGCAAGGATAACAGCTAAGACGAGAAGCTGTACGGGGCCATGTTGCTCAAAGAAATGGTGGAGGAATCGGGCGTCGAGGTGCTGCTGCGCGCCAACGTGGTCCAGACAGTGATGAAGGATGGCGCAGTGCGCGGGCTTCTCATCCGCACCAAGTCCGGCGAGAGCCTGGTCCTGGCCAAGGCGTTCGTGGATGCATCCGGTGACGGCGACGTTGCGGCATTGGCGGGCGCGCAGTTCATGCTGGGGCGTGAAGGTGATGGGCTGACCCAGCCCATCACCTCCTACTTCCGCGTACTCAACGTCAATGTTCCGGCGCTCATCGCCGATTGCGAGGCGAACCGGGCGGACATGTGGGAGGTCGTCTATCCGAAGGAAGCCGGCAATCGCAACGAAGACTATGCCATGGCCGTGCTTCTGACTGGCTTCCAGC
>Ga0160495_100745_pt1 | contig 12230 bp, 14 predicted proteins | sample DID4MG_4_FD_108251 | JGI IMG/M metagenome (GOLD analysis project Ga0160495, IMG submission 108251) | Enriched soil microbial communities from UW Madison campus, WI, USA - DID2933_E24_FP4 MG | ecosystem: Environmental > Terrestrial > Soil > Unclassified | place: USA: Madison, Wisconsin | collected... | reverse complement strand
TGCTTCATCATTGTCCGCAAGAATGGCGGCAGCCGATGCCATGAAAGCGCCGATGATAAGGAAAAGGCCCCAACAGCTTCACCCAGGAACTCACGACGGAAGCATACCATGCGGAAGTCACCGGCCTGATGCTGGACGACGAGGGTGTCTGGCTGCTCAAGGCGACCAGGATGGCGAGGCCGCACCGCTGCTGCTAACGACCTTCAGGTGGCGGCGCGCGCTCCCGTTTCGGCGTCGGTTCAAACAATGCGGGCGACGCCAGAACCTGTTCCATCGCTTGCCAACGCCGCGTCGATCTCTTCCTGTGACACCTGGAGAAACTGACGCCTGTTGACGGTGACCGAGATTGCGGGGATCTCGAGATGGGTCGCCACCCTTCGATATGCCGTGAAGCTCAGGCCTTCTATCAGTTCTTCGTCTGCGACCAGGCGATAGGTGCCCGCTTCCAGGGGTTCCGATAGGGACTCCAGATGAAACGGATGCATGAATGTGATTTCGGTTTCCGTGGTTCTTTCGGTCATTTTGAGCACCGCTTTCCCCTCATCTCCGCGTGGGAGACCATCAGAACCATCCAGCAGTCAGAATGTAGATGATTACCAAAAGGCTCGCGACGGACACGACGTAACCGGCAACGGTGGCGAAATCGGTCTTCGGTTCGCGGAATAGGGAAGACACGGTGTCCTCCTCGTTTTGGGGCCAGGGCATTAAACCCTTAAACAGCAGCGCCCGTAAAATTGCTGCTGGAAGATATACAGTGAACCCATTCACCGGTTTTGGCAATCAATCGTTTCGTCATCATGGATGCAGCCCGTCGGCTTTATCGATCTTTGATCAGGCGGTCCGGTTGTGATCGTTTTCGATGTTAAGCTTTCGGCGCGGTTTCGATTGCCGACAAGTCGCTTTGGAGCTGAATTTTTGCGAGTGGTAGGGCGGCAAGGAGGACAAACCCCTCCTGCAGATAGGAGACGGACGCCTCCCCAAAGGCTTGCAGGCTGGAAACGATGAGGCGTGAACCAAAACCCTTGCGGTCTGGTTGCGAACTGACGATGCGCGGGCCATTTGTCTCCCGCCAGCACACCATGAGGGTCTCTGTTCCATCGCGGTGCTCTAGGTCCCAGGAAATTTCGACATGCCCCTCTTCGTTTGACAAGGCTCCGTACTTTGAAGCGTTCGTCAAAAGTTCATGAAAAACCATTGCAAACGACAGAGCGGCCTGGGGGCCGAGCCGAACATCAGGCCCATCTGCGCTGATCCGGGAACTCCCATCCAAACCGATATTCATGCTGGCAGCCGTCACGACGTCTGCCATCGTTGCGCTTACCCAGTCTCGCTGCAACAGGATTTCATGGGCTTTGGCATAGGCTGCAATTCGCAGCTGAAGCTTGTCGCTCGCGTCGCCGAGCGATGCCGCATTGCGCAGGGACTGCGTCACGATCGCCTGGACGACGGACAACGTATTCTTCATACGGTGGGCAAGTTCATGCATAAGGAGGCGCTCACGCTCCGCCCGCTCACGTTCCTCGGTCCTGTCGCGAAGGATCTTGATGAAACCGATAGTCTTGTCGTTGGCGTCTCTCAACGTCATCATTTCGCCTGAGGCCCAGAATATCGTGCCGTCGGCGCGCAAATGCCATCGCTCATCGCTTCCCCGACCGTTATTCAGGGCTGCGGTCATCTCCTTCTGCGGAACGCCGTCTTCCCTATCTTCTTGCGTAAAGAAAACGGTGGCGGGTTTGCCGATCATGTCCTCGGCCTTCCAGCCCAGTATCTTTACGGCGCCTTCGTTCCAGCTCGTTACGAGGCCGTCCAGATCCATGGAAATGATGGCATAATCGATCGCGCTTTGCACGATCGCTTCAAGGAAGCGCTCTCGTGATGAAATCGTTCCGGTATCGCCTGCGATCTTCATCAAGGCCTCTCGAACTCAACTCTGCACGTTATGCCACGGATCGCAGCGCTTGCGCAGCCGTATATTTTTGCATGGGAAGCCGGCCGAAATCTAGGCAGGGTTCATCGCTTTGAAGCAGGCGATGATTTGATCGAAGCGGAAAGGTTTCGCGAAGAATTTTGCCCTTGGCGGTAACTCCGCGCTCGCTGGCTGTATCCGGCCCGAAGCCACGATGATGCCGACATCGGGGAAGCGCGCGAAGACAGTCTGGGCAAGATCAAGGCCAGTCAATTTGCCCGGCAACTGGATATCCGTGAAAAGCAGATGAATCGTCTGTCGGTCTATGATCTCGATTGCCGCTTCTGCCGAGCCGGTATCAGCAACCTCGAACCCGGCATCATGCAGCGCATCCACCAAGGTCAAGCGGATCAGCACTTCGTCTTCGACGACCAGAACTTTGCGCACGACGTTCTCCTATCAATGTTCACCAACCCTTTGAACCGTGCAACGTTCCGTCTCTGATCAAAGTCGCCGTGATCTGCATCGCCGTGGGTATCGTGCTGGTCCGATAAAGGTCGCGGAGGCTTGAACCGACCGCGTATATCTGGGTGATGCCATGTGTTGCTATAATGCCGAGCCGCGGTCGCGGGTGCCGAACCGAAGATCTTCTCTGGCAGTTCCCGCACCGGCAAACCGTCCGGGATTGGTGCCATCGTCGAAAGCCATCGATGACGGAAGACACAACTTCGTTGTCTCATCTGCCGACTACACGATTTCGGGCGCTGCCGGCACGAAACGACCGCAATTGAGGACTTGCCAAGGGGCGGCATCGGGCGCAAGGTCCATGTTCCAGCAGCCATTGACAAGGGCGCTGCTGTTTGAGGGGTGGTTACCCTGGCCCTGAAATGAAGGAGGACAAGATGTCTTCCGCATTCTTCTCAAAACAGCAGCGATATATATGGGCTACTGCTGGCGGCTATGTTTTTCTTGCAGCCAGCTTGGCGATGATCCTTGTCCTCCTCATGGAGGGGTGGCTATGGTGATCCTCATCTTTAAAAGCCCCGATACTTCAGCAACGCATCGCCGCACCGTCCTCCGAAAGATTCTCAAGAACGCCGATTATGAGACCCGTGGCATTGTGCTCGGGCGAGAGACAAAAGACGGTGACGCCGCAAATCTTATCCAACTAATCAAATCGGCGACGATTGATGTCGGAAACTATCCTTTATCCCGCAAGGCGCATGCGCAAGAACAGCGCGCCGGGGTTGAGGTTTGGGAAAACGAGGGCGGGTCCACCGATGCGTGGCCACGATGCCCGATCGTCTGACAGCGCGCCTTGTCGCATTGGTTCAGGAGGTCGGGTCTGTTTTGCCCGACCGCCAGGGCCGCTGTAATCGCGGTCACCCCGCGCAGTCGCGTCAACCGGCGTCGAAACGGTAAGTTGCTTCATCAGGACAATCGTCATGGAAGATGGAAGAGCAGATATTGCCGAGCGTGTCAGGAACATTATCGTCGAACAGTTGGCCGTCGAGAAGTCGAAAGTCGTCGATGACGCTTCAATTGTCGATGACCTGGGGGCCGATTCCCTGGAAATGGTCCAAATCGTGATGCTCATTGAGGACGAGTTTGGGATCGCCATTCCCGACCAGCCGGCCGAAGGGCTTCTGACGGTTCGGGACGCCATCGACTACGTGGTCGCATCGCAGCCTTGACATATGCGCGGATGCCCGGCCTTGGCGATCTGTCATAGCGTGATGGCGGCGTTGACGGATAGGAGTAACATGATTTTTCCGAGGCAGATATTTTCGGGATCGATCAGGGGCAGTGCTTCAGTCCGAAGACATTATTCTTTCTGTAGGAAATAAAATTCCTAATTCTATTTTTTGTGATATGATGATTTCAATGAAAATATGTTTATTCATGTGCTATCAATGAAATATATACATTTGTGATTTTCATTTTTGCTTTAACGGTCAAAATCCAATGCAAAAGGTATCATCTTAGGTGGTACTTTATTCGCTGTAGAGGCTATCACAGGCGCCCGTGGCGGCATTTCAAATCGATAATTAGCCGTCCACAAGGAGGAGCTTTCCATGAGTCTCAGTTTCCCGAACCCGAGCAGAAGTTACGAAGAGGCCGGCAGGCGAATCCGCTTTATCGGTCATGACGGCGTGTTTGAAATCCCCTTCTTTGCGGCGGCGGATCTCTTCCCGGCTGCGACCTCCGAAGCAGGTTACCTTAAAGCCTTCGATGCCGCGCGCCTTGCCATCAACACGGCCGCCCGTCGCGCCTATTCGGCCGCCCGTAAACCGGCCTACGTCCTGACGCGCGCGGATTTCGGCTGAGAGCGCCGAACACCGAGGCAACCGTTCATACTCGACGAAGACCAGTGGGATTTCGCCGACTGGCCAGGCCGGTAGCGCTTAAGCACCTAAGAGGACTTGCGAATTCGGCAAGTTGAGGTGCCGAGCCGAAAGTGTGCTCCCGCATGATCTGCTCCGCGTGACGTGCGTCGTTGCGGGAGATGAAAGGATTATCCCCAGACCCGCCTGATTGCGTCCAATGCGACCGATATGGCCGGGTCTTTCGTGCGGGCCTCCAGGCAAAGAAAGCTCAGCTTCGTCGAAATCCTGACGTTTTCAGCGATCACGAGGCCATGGGATTGTTGCTCATGAAGCGCGATCGACTCCCGGCAAAGGCTCAGGCCGATCCCTGTCCGCACCATGGCAACCATGGACGCCTCCTGATCAACTTCGGCGACGATATTCTGGCGCAGGCCGAGATTGGTGAACAAGCGTGTGAGCAAACGACTGTGGACCGAGGCTTGTGGCGTCCCGATCCAGGGGAGAGAGGCAAGTTGCGGCCAATCGCCCTCCCGCACGAAACCGGCGAGAGATGGCGGAGCGACAACGCGATAGGTCAATTGAGCCAGCTCGCGCGCCTGAAATAAAGGCGCGGCGCCTTCGACTGAGGTATCCGCGGAAGGATCATGGTCTCTGGGGTCGCCAAGATAGAAACCGGCATCCAGCTCGTTTCGCCTCAGGCCCTCCGCCACGTCTCCGCTCATGCCGTGCCGTAGTGTCGTCTCGATACCCGGCCCGTTTTCGATCAGCGCGTTCAAAAACGCACCCAGCCGGGTGAATTCCGGATCTATGATCGTTCCGATCCTCAGCTTTCCTCGCACGCGCGTTGCCAGATGGCCGGCCGTCTGGCCGAAGTCCGTAAGTGCCGCCAACACCTGCTCTGCCTTGGCGGCCAGCAGGGCGCCTTCCTGCGTCATTTCCAGTCCCGTCGACGTCCGCCGGAACAGGGTGAGCCCGGTATCTTTCGCAAGGCGCTTCAACTGCAGCGTGACGGCAGGCTGAGTGACGTGCAGTTCCTCGGCGGCACGCGTGACGTTTCCGGCTCGCGCGACGGTGATGAATGCTCTTAATGTTTTCAGATCGACGGTGTGAATCATATTAGTTTCACTTATAATGCACTATGTCATTTGTCATTGGATTTTCGTACCGTTCCTTCGCTATCTCCGAAACTGGAAATCAGGAGAAGGTTGAAATGGCAGGGCAGGTCATCGAATCTCGCGTCAATGAGGCAATTCGTCGGAACTGGGGAGTGATCCTATGAAGCTCTCATCTTCCCGCCCATCCACCGATACGTTTGATTATATTATTGTGGGCGGTGGCTCGGCGGGGTGCCTGCTCGCCAATCGTCTCAGCCGTGACCCCGCGATGCGCGTGCTGCTGCTGGAAGCCGGCCGAAAGGACGACTATCCCTGGATCCACATTCCGGTCGGGTACCTCTACTGCATCGGCAACCCGCGCACCGACTGGCTGTACAAGACCGAGCCGGATGCCGGCCTGAACGGCCGGTCGCTGCGCTATCCGCGCGGCAAGACCCTCGGCGGATGCTCTTCGATCAACGGCATGATCTATATGCGTGGCCAGGCGCGCGATTTCGACGGCTGGGCGGCGGCGACCGGCGATGACGCCTGGTCCTGGCAGAATTGCCTCCCCGATTTCAAGGCACATGAAGACCACTACCGGCTGGACAACGGCGCCGACCCGCAGACGGGGGGCAATAGCCGGTTTTCCGACATGCACGGCCATGGTGGCGAATGGCGGATCGAAAAACAGCGGCTCAAATGGGACATCCTTGAATCCTTCGCAGAAGCTGCGGTCGAAGCCGGGATCCCGCGTTCGGAGGATTTCAACAGCGGCGACAACGAGGGCGTCGGCTACTTCGAAGTCAACCAGCGCTCCGGCTGGCGCTGGAACACGTCGAAGGCATTCCTGCGCCCGGCGCGAAGCCGTCCGAATCTGACGATCTGGACACAATCTCATGTTGAACGACTGATCCTTGACGTTGAAGGGTCCGGCAGCAAGCGTTGCACCGGCGTCGTGGTTCAGCGGCAAGGGCAGAGCGCAAACGTTCAGGCGCGCCGTGAAGTTATCCTGTCAGCCGGGGCGATCGGTTCGCCGCAAATCCTGCAGCTGTCCGGCATCGGGCCGGCTGGCCTTCTAAAACGCCACGGCATCCAGGTCGCGCACGACCTGCCGGGTGTCGGGCAAAACCTCCAGGACCATCTGCAGATTCGCGCGGTGTTCAAGGTCGGCAATGCAAAGACGCTGAATACGCTCGCCAACAGCCTGTTCGGCAAGGCGATGATCGGGCTCGAATATGCGCTGAAGCGCAGCGGTCCCATGAGCATGTCGCCCTCGCAACTCGGTGCCTTCACCCGTTCGGATTCCAGTCAGGCCCATGCCAATCTGGAATATCACGTCCAGCCGCTCAGCCTCGACGCCTTCGGCGAACCGTTGCACAGCACCCCCGCCTTCACCGCAAGTGTGTGTAATCTCAACCCGACCAGCGTTGGAAGCGTTTGCATTCGCTCCAACAAGGCCGAGGACGCTCCAGCGATTGCGCCAAACTATCTCAGCACGGACGAAGATCGCAAAATTGCCGCCGAGAGCTTGCGGCAAGTACGCAGGATCGTGTCGCAGCCGGCGCTCGCGAAATATCAGCCGCAGGAATGGAAACCCGGTGTGCAGTTCCAGAGCGACGAGGAGCTAGCGCGCCTTGCAGGCGATATCGCCAACACCATTTTCCATCCCGTGGGGACAACGAAGATGGGGCGCGATGACGATCCCATGACAGTGGTGGACAGTCGTTTGAAGGTGCGGGGCATCGAAGGCCTGCGCGTTGTCGATGCAGGCATTATGCCGAAGATCACGAGCGGCAACACGAATGCACCGACGCTGATGATTGCGGAAAAAGCAGCCGGCTGGATCGTCGCGGATGCGCGCGCATGAATTTCGCCCCTGATGACCAGTTTCGCGTAACAGGTGCTTCCCAATGTAGTGATCATGCGCTTGTCCGGCGTCTGACAGTTATGGGTCTCACTCCGCCATTTATGGCGTGAAGCTGTTTTTCGCGCCGCTGCCTATTTGCCCGCCCACGAGCACTTGCTCAGTTGCGAGCTGATAGGACGCGCTGATTAAGTCTTGCTCGCGAGACTCGACCCGGAGCCTTTTCAGGCTCCGGGCTGGGGAGGCGTCGAATGTTTGTTGTTTCAGCCGACCTGGACCAGCATCTTGCGAGACACGGTCACCAACGAGGCGCCGAGTAGCGCGGCAAGTGCGGAAAAGAGGAACACGCCGGCAGGGCCCTGAAGCTCGACAATCAGTCCGCCAAGGATGGCCCCCGTCGAAATTGCGATCTGGAACGTGGTCAGGGTTGCAGCACCGGCTCCTTCCGCCTCGTCACCGGCCGCACGGCTGATGAAGGATTGGACGCTGACAGGCAGCGCGCCGAATGCAAAACCCCAAGCTGCCGTGGCGATGGCAGCGATGATCGGGGATACGCCGAACAAGGCGAGTATCAGCGTTGTCACCGCCACACCGCTTGCCGCGAGCGTGATCGATAGGCGCGTGCTGCGCTCGGCGATGAAACCGCCGGCAATGTTGCCGAAGAAGCCGCCGATGCCGAAGACAAGCAGGATGACGGTAATCATCTCCACGCCAAAGTGCGGCACGAGTTCAAGGTAGGGGCGAATGTAGGTGAAGCCGGCAAAATGTCCGGTGACGACCAGCAGGATGGTCGCAAGCCCCAGCCGTACCGCTGGCCGCCTGATGACCCGAAGGATCGTGCCGAAGGTTGTCGTCCCTTTGGGGGGCAACGGCGGCACGGTCAGCAACTGCGCGACGAAGGTGACGATACCGACCGCGGCTGCCAAGAGAAAGGCATACCGCCATCCAAGGGTGGCACCGATCCAGGCACCGAGCGGTGCGGCGCAGACAGTAGCCAGCGATACGCCTGACATCACGATCGCCATGGCGCGCGGCATCAGCCGGTCGGGCACGAGCCGCATGGCCAGTGCCAACGACATGGCCCAGAAGCCGCCCAGCGCGATCCCGAGCAGGACGCGCGCGACGAGCAGCACGAACAGGCTGGAGGCAAAGCCGGCAATCAGGCTCGATATGACGAGCAGGCCGGTCAGCGCCAGCAGAACGGTTCGTCGGTCGAAACGCCCCGTACCGACGACGATCGCCGGCCCCGCGAAAGCGCCGACGACGGCGGTGGTGGTGACGGACTGTCCGGCGGCGCCGATGCTGACACCCAGTTCTGCCGACATCGGCGTCAAAAGGCTAGCCGGCAGGAATTCTGCCGTCACCAGCCCGAAAACGCCGAGCGACAGCGACAGGACGGCCCCCCATCGGGCTACACGCTCGTCACCAATCGGGTGCGAGGGCGTTGAAACATAATCCATTTTTCCATCTCCAATGAAGGTCGGGAAAAAGGTAAGCGTGACGGGTCGGAGTTTCTATGCTAAGAAATCCATAAAACTATGCCGTTTCTCCAAATATGGAGTGTGCCTTGAGTGATGCCTTGAGCGAAATTTTGCGTGGCCTGCGCCTTGACGGTGTGGAATACGGGCGCTGCCAACCGTCAGCGCCATGGGCGACGGAATATCCGGCGCAGGAATCTGCCCGGTTTCATTTCCTTGCCGCAGGCTCCGCCTATCTCCAGACCCCGGAAGGCGAGTGGATGGAGCTTGCCGCCGGTGATGCGATTCTTTTGCCGAAGGGAGACGCCCATGTGCTCGCCAGCAAGCCGGGTGTCCCGCCCGTACTTGTCCATGATCTGCCGAAGCGCCAGCTCTGCGACGGGATAGTCGATCTGCAATGTCCTTGCAGTGACAAGAACAATCTCCTGTTCTTTGCCGTCATGCGCTTCAACGTCGACCGGCAACATCCCCTCTTGCAGCTTATGCCTTCGGTCATGCGCACCAGCGATCTCTCGTCGAACGAGCCCTCCATCCCGCCACTTCTCGACGCGATGATGCGGGAAGTGGAAATGAACCGCGTCGGCTCCGGCGGCATTCTGGCGCGGCTGGCTGACGTCTTGACGGCAACGATCATCAGGACCTGGGTGGAGCATGGTTGCGGCACGGCGACGGGCTGGCTGGCCGCGGTACGCAATCCTGAGATCGGCCGCGTCCTCGCCGCCATCCATCTGGAGCCTGCCCGCGGCTGGACGATTGCCGAACTGGCCAAAATCATGGGCGCGTCGCGCTCCGGCTTCGCCCAGCGTTTTGTCGATGTGGTGGGCGAAACGCCGGCGCGCTACATCGCAAGCATGCGCATGCACCAGGCGCATCAATGGCTGAAGGAGGGACAGCGCGTCGCCTCCGTCGCCAATCGTCTTGGTTACGATTCCGAAGCTTCCTTCAGCCGCGCCTTCCGCAAGATGATGGGCGCTCCACCAAGCCACTATCGCAGCAAGGCTGTTATGGCTGATGTTGCCCTGCGCTGAAGCGGGTGCGGCGAGCCGGGCCCGTTACCCCATTGGCGAGGAGACCGGTGCCCGCCTTACGCTACGAAGAAGACACGCATGGGATGATCGTGGCCGGAAGCGCGTTCGTAGGCCGTAACGGTGTCATCTTCGTTGGTCTTCATGGCTTTCAGGATCGCGGCATCGCCCATCAGATCGGCGAGCACGATCTTCCTTGTGGTCAGCATCTGCTTCATGTCGCCTTCGGTTGGCGCTTCGATGCCAAGCTCGCGCGCGATCTCGTTCAGGACATCGACGTGCTGCAGGTGATCCTGTTTGAACTCGGCGACCTTTGCGCTGAGTTGCCTTCGTCGCCGACCATGGTAACCATTACTTCTCCTCCATCTGGGCTGTTGGACACCCGCCAACCACCCGTCAGACGGAATGTTCCTGTCTGCGATCCTATGAAAGCTCTGAATTCGCAGGCGTCCGCGGCCCGCTCGGCCCAGCGGAACCATACGGGATGAAAACGGGTTCATTGGAAAACAACCCACGGAGAACCCGATGAGCGCGATGACGATGGAAGAGCTTTCAAAAGAGCTCAGCAAGATCGATTTCTGCATGTTCAACACGAGCGACAATGGAAGGATCAACTGCCGGCCGATGAGCAACAATGGCGATGTCGAGTATGACGGCGACTCCTGGTTCTTTTCCTACGAGAATACAAGAAAAGTCAGCGAGATTGGTCTCGAACCGCAGGTCGCGTTGACCTTCACTGCACCGCCGAGCCTCCTCGGGAAGCCGGGAATCTTCATTGCCGTCGATGGCGAAGCCAGCCTGATCCGCGACAAGGCGCAATTCGAAGAGCACTGGGTAAAAGATCTCGATCGGTGGTTTCCCGACGGCATCGACACGCCCGGCATCGTCTTGATCAAGGTTTCTGCGAGCACCATCGAATACTGGGACGGCGAAGACAATGGCCGCATCGATGTGCATGCGGCAGATGCTGTAGCGCGAGGCGTTCTTTGATAGTCTGGAAGGCCAAGCCTGTAGGTGTATCGCGCGCAGCATCGTAGGTGGAACATTGACCGCCGGTGTTGCGTGCACCATCTAGATGGCATGCCAAAACAAGAAAAGAACCACGTCGAGTTGATCAAAGCCTGGACCTTGTCGCCCGTGGTGACAATGGGTTCTTCCGTTCGCGCCAAAGGTATCCTTCAGGAAATCCAGGCGCGGCTGCCGGCGATCTTCAGGAAGGCGATCTCGCTCGACGGGATCGATCTTGTTCTGGCGATGCCAGCCGATGAAAAGGCCGCTTTCAACGCCGCGGCGACGGTTGTTTCCAAGACGCTCGATGAAGCCCCATCTCTGCCTGTCATTCCGCGCGAGATCGAGGACATTCTTGGCATGAAGACCAGCGAGCGGCATCGCTGGCTTGCGGACGGCCGCTTACCAAGCGCCGGCACCAGAACCGTCAGGCTGGCTGGGCGCGCGCGCCAGATTACATTCCATGTCTTTGAGCCGAAGGCCGTAGACGATCTCCTCAATCGTGGGTCGGTTGAGGAGTGGCGCGTAGAGGATGCCGAGGCAAAAGCCGAGAAGAGAATGAAGGCCGCTTATCAGGCAAAGCTCAAGCGGTTGTCGAAAAAGAAAAAGCGGTCGAAGAAGGCCGACAATGGCGTCAACGATCCCGCGCCCGGACTTCAGGGCTGGGAGGATTTCGATATCGACGGCCTGCTTCGTTAGTCGGCTCGCTGAATCTCTATTGATATGACAAATGAGGCCCTGCCTGCAAGATTTGAACCTGACGGCCTTTGAGATCGGAGCTTGAGCCGGCCTCATCCGCGACACGTGCTGCCCGCGGGTTCACGGCCCGATCAAGACTTCGCGGGCCACGATGCCTTTGGCTATCAGCCGCGAAGCTGTGTGGTGATCTAGAGTCGGTGTCCGCCTCTCAGACGACGGACACTGGCTTGAAGCCCGCCGTTTTTAGTGCCGACGGTCGCACCATGTGGGGCGTTGTCTTCTGGTGAGATCTGTAGATAGTTTGCCACCGACGCTCTGGTCGGAACGGGCGTTGTTCCGTTGGCCGGATTGGGTGATCTGGCTTCAGCTCAACAGGACGCGCTCTCCCGACTTCGCCGATCTTTTAACGGCGTCGATCACCTTAAGCGTTTGCAGGCCCTCTACGCCGCTGACAAGCGGTTGTTCCTCACCTCTGATGACCTTGCAGAACTGCCTGATCTGCAGGACGAGCGGGTCCTGAGGCTCGTATTCCACCCGTTCCTTCTCAAAGGGCTCCCACCAGCTGCGCTTGGCGGGATTGCGCCAGATTTCGAGTGACGGAATGGCAAGGGAGCCGTGCGTTCCGCCGATGACGTAGCAGGCTTCGTCCACTTTCGGATAAACCGGGTTTTCCCCTGTTGTCATCTCCCAGCTCCAGGGCGCCACGACGGCGTCGGAGACGGATGCGGTTGCGAGAACACCGCTCTCGAATTCAATCAGGATCACGGCCGTTTCCTCGACCGCATTCCCGCGTACCGCATTGGATTCCCGCGCCTGAACGGCAGTG
>Ga0160495_100744_pt1 | contig 12234 bp, 9 predicted proteins | sample DID4MG_4_FD_108251 | JGI IMG/M metagenome (GOLD analysis project Ga0160495, IMG submission 108251) | Enriched soil microbial communities from UW Madison campus, WI, USA - DID2933_E24_FP4 MG | ecosystem: Environmental > Terrestrial > Soil > Unclassified | place: USA: Madison, Wisconsin | collected... | reverse complement strand
CGTTACCCGTCACCATCGTTACGGTCGGGCTGTTTCTCTTCGTCATCAACGCACTCATGTTCTGGGCAGCGGCCAGCGTGCTGGACGGCTTCCACGTCGCCGGTTTTGGGGCTGCACTGCTGGGTTCGCTGATCTACTCGGTGCTGGGCTTGGTCATCGAATCAGCGCTCGGTGGCCTGTTCGCGAAGAAGTGACTCCATCGAGCGCAGACGCGTGTCGATGATGGAGGCCTCAATGTGGTCCACTGCCGCACCGCCTCGGCGAGCCATATCCTGGCCGGCCTTGAACCGGTCTACAGCGGCGGCATAGTCATAGCGCGCAGCCTGCGCTTCGGCCTCCGCACGAATCGCCCGGAGCGCCTGGCCTTGTGCTTGCCAGGTGGACGCCAGTAGTTGCCATACAGTCGCATCCTTGGGGTGGGTTGCCACCCAGGTTTGCAAGGCTTGCGTGGCGTCAGCGGGTCGGTTGGCGCGCAGCAGGGCTTGGGTACGCAACACAAGTTCTGGCCTGCGTGCGTTGTTGCCATCTGGAATGGACGGCAGGGCCGCAGATGCATCGCCAGCTGCCAATTCGGTCTCTGCCACCAACAGGCGTGCGAGACGATGCGCAGCGGCGTCCTGCCGCACCAAGTCGTCCAGTTGGCGCGCGATCAGACGCGCATTTGCCGCATCACGCAACTGGCTGCTTGCCAACGCCGCCGCATACAGCGCGCCGGCCCGTCGCGGCAGTGGCTGCGACTGAAACCCCGAGCCCTTGGGCTCAGCGATCCACTGGCGCAAGGTATCCACTCCGGGGTTAGACAGCACACGCGCCCTCGCAGCCACCATGGCATGTTCGCTGGAAGCCTGCATTGCGGCGCCCGGCGCAGATGCTGCACCCGGAGGGATGCGCGACTGCATGTCTGCCATACGCTCCGTGGTCAGCGGGTGGCTGCGCAAATAAGGCCACGACCCATTGTCATTGAGTCGATTAGCTTGCTGCAGCTTTTCAAACATGCTCACAAACCCTTGGGGCGCAAAACCCGCGGGGGCCATCAGCCCGTAGCCAATGCGGTCCGCCTCACGCTCCATGTCCCGCGAGAAATTGAGCTGATTCTGAATGGCCAAGGCTTGGCCTCCCACGACCAGGGCCTGCGTGGCGCCTGGGTTCTTGCTGGCCGCAAGTGCGCCCAACACCATGGCCCCCAGCAGCAAGGGCGTCTGCTTGCTCTGCTGCGTGATCAGTCGCGAGATGTGACGCTGGGTCACATGGCTCAGCTCGTGCGCCAGTACCGAGGCCAGTTCATCGCGCGTGGCCACCACACCGATCAACCCCAGATGCACCCCCAGGTACCCACCGGGCAAAGCGAAAGCATTCACCGTGCGATCGCGTCCCAGCAGGATTTCCCAGGCAAAGCGTTCGTCCAGTTCGGCACTGAGTTCTCCCCGAGCCTTGGCTGCTGCCAGGAGGGGGTGCCATATGCCTTGCACATAGTCGGCCACCACTGGGTCATCGACGTAGTCCGGGTCACGGTACAGCTCACGAATGATGCGATCACCGAGACGGCGCTCGGCGCTGGTAGTAAGTTCGCTGGTATCGCCGAGGGTGGGGAGGCCCACTTGAGCCGCTGCCTGTGGCGAGGGGCATGTCAAAAATGCCATCAGAAATAGGACACGCAACGTCGTTTCCACTGGGACCGTAAGCCGGTAACGCATCAGAAATGAAATTAGAATGAGTCGAGTGGAAGGAATCCCAGAGGCTCGGCAGTGGCTTCGTCAAGTAGCACGGTCCACGCGTTATCGCGACCAACCAGTGGCAGGGTGCGCAATTGGACTACGGTTTTGCCCGTTTGCTCGATGGCGCGAGCGATCAACGCCGAATCATTGGGAAAACGAGCGACTAATTCGCTTGCCGGTTTAGCTACCTTCAAGATATCTTTGACGCTGTCTGTATAGGGCTGCCAAAGATCGGCCCGCGCCGAGAGCGGCGCGCCGCCTATAGCTGCCATGGTGGAGTCAAACTGCTCTGCCGCGTCTTTGAAGGGACGTAATGCGATGGTGGTTGGACCTGTGATCGGCAGCTTTTGCAACGAAGTAGGGGCCTTGCTCAGCAGTTCGGCGTCAACGTCAATCGCATGAACAACGCTCATGCGTGAGTATTCAAAAACGAGATGTACAGGCCTTGCCACAAACACCGTCCACAAACCGTAGCTCAACGCGGCGATCTGGAGCAAGCCCACGATGGTGAGGTCTGTGGCAAGCTCACGCCGGGGTTTGGTACGGTTGAAAACGATCAAAGTAATTAGAGGCCCCATGATGACGTCTACAGCTGTCACCAAGACAAAAAGCGCCCGGCCCCCAGAAATTTCTCGGTAGGGATACGGGTACCAAACTCCAAACACCAAGACAGCAGCCAAAGCCGCAACACAAAGGCTGACTCCCAGATGAATGCCACTGGCGCGGAGGCGCTCTTTCCACTTCTGCATGGTCGTATGATGTCTTTGTCTGATGAATGTTCGATGAGCAACTGCCCACCACCGCGTTTTTACCTCATGTCCGCCCTCACCCACTTTGATGCCAAAGGCCAAGCTCACATGGTCGATGTGGCCGCAAAATCCGCCACCCACCGTATTGCCATTGCCAGTGGGCGGATTGAAATGCAGCCAGAAACACTGGCATTGATTGAAGCAGGAACCGCCAAAAAGGGCGATGTGCTGGGCATTGCACGCATTGCAGGTATCCAGGCTGCCAAAAAAACCAGCGACCTGATCCCGCTATGCCACCCTCTCGCCTTGACCCATGTTGCTATTGAATTCGAAGCTGCCAGTGTTCACCAATCAGACGTTATCGGCATACATTGCACTGCAACCGTAGAAACGGTGGGCCCCACCGGCGTCGAGATGGAGGCCCTCACCGCTGTACAGATAGCGCTCCTCACCATTTACGACATGTGCAAGGCGGTGGATCGGGGTATGTCGATCACCGGCGTACACGTGGCAGAAAAGCACGGTGGCAAATCGGGGAGCTTTGTCAAGCGTTAAGGGTCGCCGGCAGGAGAGCTAACTTTGACTATGACTTTCAAGGTGCTTTGTCCTCACAAAAAAGGGGGCGACCTGCACTTGCTGTTTCTTGAGATCAGGAATTGACGTTTACGGTCAAATTTCCCGCCTGCGGCTTGCGAAAATTTGGAGCTATGCACGAGGTGATTTTCAATGTTTGGTAATTTTTTCAATACCTCTCAAGTAGATGCCTTTGCAATTCTCGTGGTCCGAGAGTTGGTGAAGGGACTTGCTCCGCAGCAATTGGACGCGCAATCCAGACAAGCGGAGAGGGCCCGGACACGTATTGATGACAAGATCAGGAGCCATGCCCTACTACTTGTCGGTAAGCACCGATTGAACATCTATCAAAAGGCTAAGTTGGGAAGCCGGCTGCAAGATGGTCTTCTAGATGCAGGTTACCCAGAAACTTTCAGTAAGTCTTTTGCGTATGACGTTGTTCGGCTCGTAGCACTGGCGTCCACGCAGACGCATCCAAGATGATGCTGGCGTGGCTCAAAAAAAAATGGGCTTCTCCCCGAAGTGCTGCTTCATTGACAACAGCGGAGGCCCTCATCGCATCTGAGCGCGCGCCTGTGCTGACACCTATAGGCCCTTGGGCCTTGTACTTGGCGGGTCAGATCGCCGAGGCCGAGCAAGCAGCATTGGCGCAATTGGCCATTGAACCGGACCATGCCGATGGCCTTCTGGTGCAAGGCCTTATCGCCTTGGAGCGGGGGCATAAGGCGGATAGTCTGCGTGTTCTGGACCGAGCGGCATCGTTGCACCCCTCGAACGCTGATATACATGTCGCGCGCGGTCAAGCGTTAATGATCTCAGGCCGTGGCAAAGCATCTGCCGCCGCATTCCATCGGGCTCTCGAGGCGGTTCCTGGTCACGCGATGGCCAGGTTGCATCTCGCCAAACTATCGCTTGCTAGTGGGCAAGCGGGAGATGGCATGAAACTATTGCAGTCGGTGGTGGCCAGCGATCCTTCTTTGGCGGAAGCTCAGTTTCATCTCGGCAACTTGCTTCGTGTTCGCGGTGATCTGGATACTGCAGAGAAGCACTATCGCAATGCAGTTTTCTCTCGTCCCGACTATTTAGATGCGTTGGTCAATCTGGGCGGCCTCTTGAAAGACCGGGGTCGCAATGACGAAGCTGCCTTACATCTGGAACACGCTCTGCGACTGAAGCCAGATTCAGCCGATGCTGCGTTTAATTTGGGAATGGCTCGCGTAAATCAAAGGATGTGGGTAGAGGCCAGCCATTGGCTTCAAAGTACGCTCGCCGCCAATCCCAAACAGGCAGACGCGCAGTATTGGTTGGGTAACGCATCAATGGGGCTTGGCGACGCGGCGACAGCGCGAAAAGCCTACCAAGCAGCCATTCGAGTCAATGGCAACTACGTGCAGGCAAGATGGGGTCACGCCATGGCCCAGTTACCTGCTGTGCCACAGTCCGACGAGGAACAAATCCACGCAGTAGGGGCATTTGCGAAAGAAGTGGACAAGTTAAGAACCTGGTTTAGGGTCCATCGTCCGACGGATGCCTATAAGGCTGTTGGTGCCCAGCAACCCTACTACCTTGCTTACATTCCGCAAGATCATCGTGCGGTATTGTCACAGTATGGCGAATTGTGCACATCTCTCATGGGGGCGTGGGCACGCAAAGTGGGAGTGCCGACACCTATTCGGAGTACTGGCTCAAAATGCAAAATTGGTATTGTTTCGGCACATATTCATGAGCATTCTGTCTGGCGCGCTATTGTGCGCGGATGGGTTGAGCATTTCGATCCCACCCAGTTTGAAATTCATATTTTTTATACAGGAACTGGACGGGATGCTCAAACGGACTTGGCGGCGCAAAGATCCACTCGTTTTTATTATGCCGAAGGGGACTGGGTAGCCTGGTCCAAGGTGATTTCAAACGCTCGTATCGATGTCTTGGCATATCCAGAGATTGGCATGGACTCAACGACTGTACGGTTAGCCTCCTTGCGATTGGCACCTGTGCAACTTGCCAGCTGGGGACATCCGATCACCACCGGTTTGCCAACCATGGATTTGTTTGTCAGTGCCAAGGCTCTAGAGCCGCAAGGTGCTGAAGCACATTACACCGAGAAACTTGTTGAATTACCTGGTCTTGGATGCTGCTATCACCCATTCGCCCTTGCGCCAACTCCAATCGACCTCTCTCCATGGGGTCTTGGCAAGACTGATCGCATTTTACTTTGTGCCGGCACACCTTTCAAATATGCGCCACAAAATGATGCATTGTGGATTGATATTGCAAGACGTTGCCAACCTTGCAAACTAATTTTCTTCCGATCAAAACCAGAATCTCTGTCTTCTTTGCTTGAGGCACGCCTTCGCAAGGCATTCGTGGATGCAAACATGGATTTTGACACACATGTACGGTTTATCCCTTGGCTACCTCAAACAGATTTCTTTGCATTACTTGATCGCGCCGATGCTTATCTTGATAGCGCAGGATTCTCTGGATTTAATACAGCAATGCAGGCAGTCGAACGATGCACTCCTATAGTGGCGTGGGAGGGACAATTTATGAGAAGTAGATTTGCAAGCGGTATCTTGCAAGAACTGGGACTTGATGAATGGGTTGCCACCTCGGTGAACGAGTACGCAGCGCTGGTGGAAAGATTGTGCGCGAACAGTGCGCTTCGCGATGATGTGAGACATACACTTAGCACTCGCCAAGCTAGAGCATTCGGCGACGCTCATCCTGTTGATGCATTCGCTCAGAAAATAATATCCTTCAGAGGATAAAACAGCCCCCAATCAGCGATTTTCAGAATATCCAGGAAATGGGATACCCACCAATGCCGGATATTTATCTCTTCCAAGCTCCTCCCAGTGATTTTTTGCAGCTCGGCACACACTCTCAGCTTGCATGGAGCACATTTTTTTCAGCGTTGTCAACGCGTTTTCTGGCTGGTGATTTAAAGCTAGTGCGAGTGCGTACTTGAACATAGGAGCGGCATAAGCAAAGCGAACAGAATTACGGCGCATTTCCTCTAGTTCATCAATTGACATGCCCGCTTTTGTCTCGCTGCGAGAGAATTTCAAGAATCGCTGGAGACTTGTCAGAATCACGGCAGACGGTGGTTCTGTTGGTTCCGGATTTCCAATTCTTGCTTCTTGAAAGCGCATCAGAGCCCAATCGGCCTCAAGTGGAAGATATTCCACGATGACAGTTATAGTTAGTATGGCCAGGACAGTGCTTGTTACCATAGCTGCCACACGGGTCGCTGTGGAGCCTATCGCCTTTTTCTTAACGGGGGCCCGAAGGGTTGCTGTAGCAGATAGCCAACCAATGAGAAAACCGACAGGCAATAGAAAATACGCGTAGTTCAGCGGGTATTCAACCATCGAATGGTTGAATACTATTGCCACCCCCACAAGAGCTACCCACCCTGCGGCGGTGTTGCAGCGTCGAATCTGCTTCAAGAACCAAACTGTCAAGCCCGCTATAAGGGCAAGTGATATTGGCAGCCCATTCCACAAGGCAAGATCCAAAAATAAATTGTGCGCACTTTCAATAACTAAATAAGTTGGAGGGTAGTCCAATGCAACAGACAATTGCGCACTACTAATTTGACCCCAGCCATATCCAAACCAAGGCTCACGCCATATCGCATCAAGCATGGATAGCCAAATTACACTACGGATGCCAGGGGATGTCATGCGCTCTAATGTGGAACTTGTTTGGGTCTTTAGCAGTAGCAAATCACCCAGCATAGGCCAGAGCCACATCATTAAAAAATAATATCCCACGGCTAAACCGACTACCATCGGCGTCGTCCGCAAGGTGCAACGCTTGCGCATAAATAAGAATGCCGGTATTAGCCAAGCAAAAGCCAGTAGAACCGACCGAGACCCAGTCATTACCAACGTACCCAACAATAGGGCAGCAGACAATCCCGCGATCAACGCGCGCACACGGCGTGTTTCCCAAAAATACAACAACCCAACAGTACCAAGCAACACCAAAGTCGCTAGTTGATTAGGCTGAGCGAGATTTCCGAAAGGACGGGATTTTGGTGGAATTTCTGCAATGTAGATCCCCTGATAACTTGGGATCAACCATTGGTGCAACGCCAGTCCCGCAGAGCATAGCCCCGCCACCAGCAGCCCCCCCCAGAACGGTGCAATCGAAATATTATTTTCTTCACCACCTATTTTCGCCGAGACAGTTGCGCAAAGTGCCCCTGCATAGATTGACAATGAAAGCCCTAAAAGATAAAGGCTAGTCATCCACGCATCCGTAGCGAATAGAAGTCGGCCCGTCGCGAGTTGCAATAAGGGCACCGCCGCTAGTGCCCCAACCCCATAGGCAATAGCTGGGGCACAAGCAGTTTTCGTACACGCCCAGAAGAAAAGAGGTGCAAATGCCAAAGCCGCCCCCAGTTCTTGGTGAAAACTCAGCCAAGGGGGATAGTGATTTGGAAGCAAATAACAGAGGCACAATATACCTCCCATCCACACCAGCATTCTCTTTTCTAGAAAGGCACTCATCACTGAATAAATGGTTCAAAAAAAAGTGCGCCCTTAGGCGCACCGTTATATTTGAATATCTGCCAACTAGTCGACAGATACCAGTAGTTTAGCCGCGGCAGGAGCCTGGCAAATACTTTGCCGGCATGGGCGTTGCACCACCAGGGCCGCACTTCCATTCATACACAACCTTATTCACATCGGCGTTTGTGATAACGCCCGTCTTCAAGTAAGGAGTCATCTGAATAGTGGAATCCTTGGCGTCTTTAAGACTAGCTTCGCTGGTAGTCTTAATCGTGACTTGACCTGCATCACTAGTAGTAATCGAGAAAACGTACTTTGTTGGAACGCTGTTGGCATCTGCTGCCGTATTTTGTTCGCATCCCCAAGAATTACCTGCTGGGAGCACATTGCTCGATATCGTTTGGATCGTTTCTGTGATGCTCGTGCGGCAAGCCGATCCCGCCAAAATCACTTCCGACACCTTGGCGCGGATGGTGTAGTCCTGGTACGCAGGCAGAGCCACGGCGGCCAAGATACCGATGATCGCCACAACGATCATCAATTCGATCAGGGTAAAACCCTTTTGCAGAGTGCGCTTCATGAAAAACTCCTAGGAAAGTTGCAAATGCGCTGTTGCTATGCAATCGCCGTGCCTGCACGCTGGAACAAGTCACGATCACTTCAAGCAGCTACTCAGCACATCCAAACGGCAAAAATGCCTGCCTCGGCCAATCACCAAACCAGAAGTCAAGCGCCTTTTCGCGCACCACCCCAAAAAAGACCCCATTCATAGCAACGTCGGCGACTCCAGCCAGCGATATCGAGCACCGGGATAAGTCCCCCCCAAACTACCGACCTCCGCAGTCCTTTGAAATTACATTTTTGTCGATCAGTATTGTCACAATCGTCAAAGCAATATTCAAACGTCGATCGTCTGGCCCGCAACCAACCAACGAACGTCATGCGGGCGGTGCGGAATGCCAACAGTGCAGTCGAGTTGCGTTATCTCGTCCATGATGAGCGATGTCTCCGAAGGCTTCGTGTGCGTGATGTAAACGGGATAGCGCTCCGTGCCCGGGATGAGCGCCAGTTCCTGCGCCAGAGTCTCGGGCGAGAGATGCATGCTGCGGCGAGCCAGATCACGTTCGCGGTTGCTGAAGGCAGTTTCGATTACCAGGCAAGCTACCGGCAGTGCATTGATGCGGTTCCAGAACGCAGGATTACGCTCTGTATCACCACTGAACACCCACCAACCGGTGTCGCCCTGCACTGCAAAGCCTACGGCTGGTACGGCGTGGTGGGCGGATAGCACCTCAATTTGGGTGCCAGCTATGCTCAGCACATCGCCGGTGACAAAGGTTCGATACTGCAAAAACGGGGATGCGGTAGAAGGTATGGCGCTGAAATCTGGCCAGATGACGTTGTTGAACACATGCGTCTGCAACGCCGCGATGGTGGCAGCCAGGGCATGTACCCGAACCGGGCGACGGCGCAGGGACGACACCGCGTCGAGCATCAGGGGCAGTGCGGCGATGTGATCCAGGTGGGAATGGGTCAGCAGCACATGGTCAATCTTGGCCATCTCTTCCAGCGTAAGGTCGCCCACACCAGTTCCCGCATCGAGCAAGATGCTGTCGCCAATCAAGAACGATGTCGTGCGACAGTCCTTGGCGATAGCGCCGGAGCACCCCAGCACGCGAACCTTCATGTCAAGCCTTCTACTTGGTGTCGAAATTGGTGGCGCTGTCCCAATCCGGGTTGAAAGGCAAATTACGCAGGCCTTCGACCCGTGCCGCGTACAACTCATAGAGGATGCAGCGAGGTTTAAGACCTCGCAACTGCACCAACAGTTCGTCGCATTGTGCCCATTCTTGCGCTGCGTAGGCACGCAGAAAACCCTCCCACACCGCCAGTTCTTCAGCGAGATCGGTGGGTAGCCGTCCCCGGGGTGCGAGGGGCTGATAAATCGGCACGGCCTGCGCCTTGCCCTTGACGCGCACGCGATCCATGGCCTGCCATACAAACTGAGGGGCGAGCTGCATGGCAGATTCGCTCACTACGATCGAAGTACCGTAGTGCTTGGACAGCCCCTCCAGGCGGGAGCCAAGGTTGACCGCATCGCCGATGACCGTATAGCTGCGCCGGATGTCCGAGCCCATGTCACCCACGCACATGACCCCGGTGTTGAGGCCGATGCCCACCCCGATCGCGGGCAACCCGCGCTGGCGATGATTGGCGTTGATTTGCCCAATGGCCTGTGACATTTCCAGGGCCGCCGTCACTGCCAGTTGCGCATGATCAGGCGTGGCCACTGGAGCCCCCCAAAAAGCCATAACGCAGTCGCCCATGTACTTGTCAATCGTTCCCCGGTGGCTGCGGATGATGTGGGTTAGCTTGCTGAACACCTCATTCAACAAGCCTTGCAATTGCAGCGGCTCCATCCGTTCAGACATCGCGGTGAAACCGCGCATGTCGCAGAACATCACCGTCAGCTCCCGGTTGGTGGCCTGCATGCTGTAGTGCTCAGGCTGCTTGACCATCTCGGCCACCAGCTCTGGCGGCACATAGGCGCTGAACAGCGCTGCGAGCTCGCGCTTGGAGCGGCTCTCCACAAAGTAGCCATACGCCATGTTGAGGGCAAAGGCCAGCATAGCCATCACCACCGCAGTGGCGAGCGGCAACGCCAGCCCCTGCGCGATGTACATCCACAGATTGAGTCCTACCAGCGCACAAAGCACACCACCACTGAGCAAGACCGCAGACGATGCTGACAAGAGCGGCAAGGCAACTGCCAATAGCAAACCCGCGCACAGCAGCTGCAGCACATCAAACCCAGCGGCATAGTCAGGCCGAACGATGCTCTTGCCATCCAGGAATGCCGACAACACGTTGGCATGGGTCTCCACGCCTGGGTACGTCCTGCCCACCGGCGTCACACGCAAATCCAGCAAACCAGGTGCTGTCGAACCTACCAGCACCAATTGATCCTTGAGTTGACCAGCCGGCAGCAAGCCATCCAGAACGTCCGACGCCGAGATGTACCGAAAGGAACCACCCTTGGCATCGCCCAGCCCACGGTAGGGGATGAGCGTGGCCAACTGCTGGTCCACGGGGAGCGCCAGCGTGCGACCATCTTGGCGCAGCACGATGCTTTGGAGCACATCATGCGTCCCGGACGGCTTGGGATTCACAAAGCCCGGGTGAATCTCTGGCAGACCGATGGCGGTGCGGAACATGGCCAATGCCAGCGATTCGTAATACTGCCCCTGGTACTCTGCCAACAGGGGCAGGGAACGAACAACTCCGTCCTCGTCCGTGATCGAGTTGAAGAAGCCTGCAGCAGGTGCCGCCTGGGTCAGGGACTCAATATTGCTGCTGTACCCACGCCACGTAGTAGCCCCCAGAGGCAAGCCCCGCAAGCGCTCCACGGGCAGGGCGGGTTCTGGCAACATGCCTTTCGTGATGCCGTCGCGGTCTTCGCCCGAAAGGTAGTAACCCAGCACCACTGGCTGCCCATGCAGAGACTGCGCAAAAAGAGCGTCATGGTCCAGCGAGGGCGCCAGACGTTCCAGTTGCTCTTTGAATGCCGACTGACTGCGTAAAGGGCCCTGCGCCAGTTGTTGCAACGTAGCGAGGCCCGAACTTTCATCGGACTCGGCAAACAGAACGTCAAATCCAACGACCGACACTTGCTGGCGCTCAAACAGCTCACGCACCAGCGCAGCCATCTTGTCCCTGCGCCAGGGCCATTGCCCCACACGCCCCAGGCTCTTCTCGTCGATATCGACGATGACGATCCGCTCATCCAGCGTTCGTGGCATGGTCACCCGCAAGCGGGTGTCATAGATGATGTTGTCCAGTCGCTCCAACACCTGCAGGTGGAGCACATCGGCCACGTGCAGCAACGCAAAAACCAGCGGTATCAGCGTGACTGCGATGCGTTGCCAGCGTCGGAGGAACAGCTGCGACAAGGACTGCAACATAGGTCCACGCGCAGGAATGGGAGTGTCCAGTCAGCAAGGGCCCGCAGCGAAGATGCGAGCCTTTTGCAGAGTATCAGCTTTGCTCGAACTGCATCTCGGTGCCCGCCAGCTCCAGGCGATCCCCGTGCTTAAGAGGAACCGGCGATGCACCAATGGCAGCGCCGTTGAGCAGCGGCATGTCCGGTCCTTCGACATGGGCCAAGACAAAACCCTGGTGCCGCTTGGTGATGGAAGCCACAGCCACACCCGGCTTGCCAATCGTGGTGACCACCTTCTGCAGCGACACTTCACGCCCCGCAGCGGCACCGGACATGACCCGAATCACGGCCGAAATCGGGGCTGGCGCGGGCGCGGCCGGAGCGGGCCTGGCAGCGGCGACCGCAGGCGGCACCATTCCGGGCTTGAAGATCATGGTCTTCTCAAAGTTCTGCCCTTCGGCGTCCTGGAGGAACCGAATCTTGTACTTGCCCACCTCCACCGTATCGCCATTGCGCAACTCCTGGCGCTTGACGGCCTTGGCGTTCACATAAGTGCCGTTGGTGCTGCCCAGGTCTTCAATCTCCACATCCTGTCCCACCATGTGGAGCACGGCATGCTCACCGCTCACCGCAAGGTTGTCGATCACGATGTCGTTGTAGGGGCGCCGGCCCAGCGTGGTCCGCTCCTTGGTCAGCTGCACTTCCTTGATGACAACGCCGTCGATTGAAACGATCAT
>Ga0160495_100736_pt1 | contig 12315 bp, 14 predicted proteins | sample DID4MG_4_FD_108251 | JGI IMG/M metagenome (GOLD analysis project Ga0160495, IMG submission 108251) | Enriched soil microbial communities from UW Madison campus, WI, USA - DID2933_E24_FP4 MG | ecosystem: Environmental > Terrestrial > Soil > Unclassified | place: USA: Madison, Wisconsin | collected... | reverse complement strand
GTCGGTGAGCGCGATGGTGCGCGCCTCCTCCAGCCGCTGGTATTCGGCCTCGTTGCGGATGTCGAACAGCCGCAGGACGCGATCCTGCCGAACCTGGTTGCGGAAGCCGGTATAATCAAAGCGTGTGAGGAGATTCTCGATATTGAAGGTGGCGAGGCGGAGCGACATGGGGTCCTTTCGGCAATGCCGGCGGAGTGTAACCGCCTGAACGGCAATGGAAAGTGTCTTTTCGCTCCCTTGCACAGTCGTCACGCGCCCGGCGCTGACGGCTAGAGCGTCGTCAGAAGCAGACTGGTTTCCGATTTCGAAACCCCGTCCATGGCCCGGATGCCGCGCAGCACGCGCTCGAAGGCGACAAGGTTTTCCGCGCGAAGGTCCGCGACGAGGTCCCACGCGCCATTGGTGGTGTGCAGGGCATGCACTTCCGGGATACCACGCAGAGCCTTGATGACGGCAAGCGTCTTCTGCCCGGTGATCTCGATCATCATGACGGCGCGCACCGCGTGCGGATCGTCCGCCTCCGATACCCGTACCGTGAAGCCGAAGATGACGCCGGCACGCGTCAGCCGGTCGATGCGGTTCTGTACCGTGCCACGGGAGACATCGAGCGACGCGGCCAGCGCCGACAGCGATGCGCGGCCATCCTTGCGCAGGAGGGCGAGAAGCTTCTGATCGATACTATCCATGTGCACTCTGACGAAATGACAATCCTTGATGCCAGAATGGCAGAAATTCGGACAATTCATACAAGGATTTGGCGTTTTGCCTGTCGCGATCCTCGGCTAGCGTTCTGACGAATGCAACCGTTGGCGACAGGCACTCCGATGACGACCGATACCGCTGTTCAGACTGCTGCCCGGCGCGCACGGAATCTTTCGCTGCAAATGACGCGCTGGCCGAGTGTGACGGGCTCGCCCGACGAGGCAGCCTTTTGCGAGCGCCTGCGCGCGCATCTGGCCGACACACCCTATTTCAGGCGTTACCCGGATCAGCTTTTCACCGTCGACAGCCACGGCGAACCGATGACAAGCACCGTCGTGGCGCTGGCGCGTGGCAGCGGCCGACGAACCGTCGTGCTGGCCGGGCATTTCGATACGGTCTCCATCGCGAACTACGGAGCGCTGGCAGCGCTTGCCTGTGATCCGGCCCCCCTTACACAAGCGCTCATGGCCGAGTTGCGCGGGCGTCGACGCAACCGCGCCGAAGAAAAAGCACTTGCAGATTTCGAAAGCGGCGACTTCATCGCCGGGCGCGGGCTTCTCGACATGAAGAGCGGTCTTGCCGCCGGGATCGCCGCGCTCGAGCGCTTCGTGGCGATGGAAGCGCCTCAGGGCAACATCCTGTTCGTCGCAACGCCTGATGAAGAAAACCGCTCGCGCGGCATGCGCAGCCTGCGCAATGCCCTGCCAGCCATCGCGCGTCGCTTCGACCTCGATATCGTCGCCGGCATCAACCTCGATGCGTCCAGTTGCGAGCTTAATGGAGAAGAAGGCCGCGCGGTCTATCTGGGCTCTGTCGGCAAGTTTGCGCCCTTCGCCTTCGTCATCGGCCGGCCGACCCATGCCGGCTATCCCTTCGACGGCACAAGCGCCTCCCGTATCGGCGCCGAGATCGTGCGTGCTATGGACACCGTGCCGGAGCTCAGCGACGAGGCTTTCGGCGAACGCGCCCCGCCACCGGTCTGCCTTGAGGCGCGCGACGTGAGGGACGGCTACGACGTCACGACACCGGATCGTGTCTGGCTCTCCTTCAACTGGCTGACCCACCGCCGCCGCGCCGCGAACATAATGGATGATTTCCGTGCGATCGTGGCCGGGGCGCTCCACACGGCGCTTGAAACGCAGGACGCGCATCACGCGCGTTTCCGTGGTGGCCCGGTCGCGAAGACGCACGGCGTGGTGCTGACCTATGCGGGGCTTATAGCGCGGCTAAAAGCGCAGGGCGGCGATGCACTGGCACGACTGGAAGCCCTTGACCGCTCGCTTTCAGGCGGCAACGATCCCCTCAAGGTAAGCCGAGAGATCGTCGCAGCCGCGGCGGCGGAAGCGGGCATCGAGGGCCCGGCGGTCATCATCGGCTTTGGCAGCCTGCATTATCCGCTGGTTCACCTGGATCAGGCGGGAGACATCGGCCACACCATGCAGAGCCGCCTGCAGTCCGTGATGGCAGACACCGAAAAGCGGCACGGCACGTCGATCAAGTTCAAGCAGATCTTCGCCGGCATTTCCGACATGAGTTTCTTCGGTCATCGGCCGGACATCGGCGAGACCGGAATCCTTGCCGCCAACACCCCGTCAGCGGCATTCACCGACGTGGCGCCTGAGGGTTTGCTGTCCTTTCCGACCGTCAATATCGGACCATGGGGACGCGACTACCATCAGAAATGGGAGCGCGTGCACGCGCCCTATACGTTCGGGGTGCTTCCGGATCTGGTGTTCGAAGCGGCGCTGGCATGCATGGCCGAGTAGCAGGAAATCCGCCCCTCATCCGGCCTGCCAGCCACCTTTCCCTGCAAGCGCGGCGAAGGGATAAGCCGCACCGCATACCTTAAATAACAGCTATTCGCAGGGCCTTGTGCCCTCTCCCGCTCACCGGGAGAGGTTAGGGTGAGAGGCAAGCAACTGCCCGATCAATCAAGCTGCCAGCCGCTCCGCGCTCAGCAGGCGGCCGAGGCGGGAGATACCCTCTTCGATCGTTGCGGCATCGGCACAGGAGAAGCTGAGCCGCAGGGTGTTGGCGCCGCTGCCATCGGCGTGGAACGCCTGACCGGGCACGAAGGCGACCTTCTCGGTCTCGATGGAGCGTGCGAGCAGCGTCGCGCCGTCCATGCCGGCCGGCAGCGTGACCCAGATGAACATGCCGCCCTCCGGCTTGGTCCAGCTCACGCCTTCCGGCATATACTTCTGGAGCGCCGCCAGCATGGCGTCACGGCGCGCACCGTAGGCGGCTCTGATCTTTGCGACCTGCGCGTCGAAGCCGCGCTCTGCAACATGGGCGATGGCCATCTGGTTGATGGTCGAGGAATGCAGGTCGGCCGCCTGCTTCATCAGCACCAGCTTGCGGATAACAGGCGCGGCCGCGACGATGTAACCGACACGCAGGCCAGGCGCGAGCGTCTTGGAGAAGCTGCCGCAATAGATGGTGCGCGTGGCGTCGATATCGCCCTTTTCGGCGATTTCCAACGCCAGGATCGGCGGAACGGCCTCACCGTCATACCGCAGCGACTGGTAAGCGGCGTCCTCGATGACGGGGATGTCCAGTTCCTCAGCCAGCGAAAGCAGCTTTTCGCGACCGGCGCGATCGACGGTCTCGCCGGTCGGATTGGCGAAATCGGCGGAGAGATAGGCGAATTTGACACGGCCACCGGCTTCCGCCGCCGTCGCGCGATAAGCCTCCGGCGTGCGGTTACCCGAAAGGTTCAGCCGGTCATAGGTCGGCTCATAGGCGTTGAAGGCTTGCAGCGCGCCCAGATAGGTCGGCCATGTGACAAGGGCTGTATCCTTCGGAGACAGGAAAAGCTTGCCGAGATAATCGAGACCCTGCTGCGAGCCAGAGACGATGAAGACATTGTCGGCGGTGCACGGAATGCCGATCCTGCCCATCTCGCCGGCCAGCCAGTCACGCAGCGGCTTGTAACCTTCGCTGACGGAATATTGCAGGCCGGCCGCAGCGTTTTCACCCGCCAGCACATCCGCATAGGCGGCGGCAAACGCCTCCTTGGGAAACAGCGCCGGATCCGGAATGCCGCCGGCGAAGGAGATGATATCGGGACGCTCCAGCAGCTTCAGCAATTCACGGATTTCGGATGCCTTCATACGCGACGCGCGCGTCGCGAAGGCCTGTTCCCATTTGAACATGGATGTTTCCTCGGGCTTGTTGTTTGAACGCACCTCATCATGGCGCTGTTTTTATGTCAATAATACTGACCTAATTTTTAGCACCAAAAAGACGTTCACGGCCCGAAACCATTCGTAATGTCATCGCCGGCTAGCACCGCCGAAATACCGCGACCCGCGCCGCAGCGTTCAGGTCGTTCGGTCGCCGTAAAGACTGAGCAGGACAAGCATCGCTATACTGCCCAGGATAAAAAGATCGAACCAGGCGAAGTATTGGATAATCGTGGTCATCGCACCATCCTCCTGATAGCCGAACGAAACACTGGTGTATTTTGTTCCCGCCGGAGGATTTTCGCAAGCATATTACTTGCTGCGTCGCAATATAGAGAATAGCTGCGCCGCATTATTTTGATAACGCTTAAATAAAAGACCGGGCGGAAAACCGCCCGGTCGATCGCCTGGCGCAGGGTGCCGGGCGATTACTTGGCCGGAGCCAAGCCTTTAGTTGACGGTCTTGTCGACCAGCTTGTTCTTGCCGATCCAGGGCATCATGCCGCGCAGCTTGGCGCCGACTTCCTCGATCTGGTGGGCGTCGTTGTTGCGACGGATGCCCTTGAAGCGAGCGCCGCCGGCCTTCCATTCCTGCATCCAGTCCGAGGTGAACTTGCCGGTCTGGATGTCCTTGAGGACGCGCTTCATCTCAGCCTTGGTCTCTTCCGTGATGATGCGCGGGCCCGTGACGTATTCGCCCCACTCGGCCGTGTTCGAGATCGAGTAGTTCATGTTGGCGATGCCGCCTTCATAGATCAGGTCGACGATGAGCTTCACTTCGTGCAGGCACTCGAAGTAAGCCATTTCCGGCGCGTAGCCGCCCTCGACCAGCGTTTCGAAGCCGGCGCGGATCAGCTCGACGAGACCGCCGCACAGAACGACCTGTTCGCCGAAGAGGTCGGTTTCGCACTCTTCCTTGAAGTTGGTCTCGATGATGCCCGAACGGCCGCCGCCGACGCCGCAGGCGTAGGACAGTGCGAGGTCAAGCGCGTTGCCGGAAGCGTTCTGGTGAACGGCAACGAGGCAGGGAACGCCGCCGCCCTTCTGGTATTCGCCGCGAACCGTGTGGCCCGGGCCCTTCGGCGCGATCATGACGACGTCGAGCGAAGCCTTCGGCTCGATGAGGCCGAAATGCACGTTGAGGCCGTGGGCGAAGGCGATGGCGGCGCCGTCGCGGATGTTGCCGGCGATGTCGGCCTTGTAGATGTCGGCCTGGAGTTCGTCCGGCGTCGCCATCATCAGAAGGTCGGCCCACTTGGCGGCTTCGGCGACGGTCATGACCTTGAAGCCGTCGGCTTCGGCCTTCTTGACGGTCGGCGAGCCGGCCTTGAGCGCGATGACGACGTTCTTGGCGCCGGAATCCTTCAGGTTGAGGGCGTGAGCACGGCCCTGCGAGCCATAGCCGACGATGGCGACATTCTTCGCCTTGATGAGGTTGAGATCGGCATCATGATCGTAATAGACGCGCATCGATGGTTCCTTCCCTTGCTTGTCTGTTTGAACTGGACCGGCGGTTTCCTGCCGGCTTTACCGTTTCGCGCCGTGAAGCGTCAGGAAGGCATCAACCGCCTTCTCCGCGCGTGGCGAGAATTCTTTTCTGAGTGCGGCGGCATCCTCGCCCAGCAACATGCGCAGATGCATGTCGGAGACGATGAGACCGTAGAGCGTGCCGTATGCCTCGTCCGCCCGGTCGAATGCAAGCAGCTTCGCCTTGCGCCCGGCCTCAAGCAGCGCTGCGGCGCGCTTGCCGATCTGGCGCCGGCCACGCTCCTGCAACAGCCGGCCGAGCCCGGCGCCCTCGCGGCTCGCCTGGCCGATGGCAAGCCGGTTCAGCGCCAGCGACACGTCGCCCGACAGGACATCGATGAGATCGACGGCGAAGGCCACGAGGTGCGCGCGCAGCGTCTCGGCCGTCAGCGCACCGGCACTCGCCTCCACCGTACGCACTTTGCCTGCCTGATAGGTGATCATTGCGGCGATGAGCCCATCGCGATCGCCGAACCACTTGTAGAGGCTTTCCTTGGAACAGTTCGCCGCGCGGGCGACACCGGCGGTCGTCAGCGCCCGCTCGCCGCCCTCGACGAGCAGGCCGAGCGCACGCTCAAGCACCGCGCCCTGACGTTCCGTCAGTCCCGCGGCGGCTGCACCTGCCCTGCCCTGTTCTATCGCCTGCACGTTCATCACCTGTCGAAATTATGCGTACCGTACGGTACGGTTCGTATCTTCTAACGATATGCGCGTTTCCGGTCAATCGTCTTCTGTGCGTTGAAACCGATCAGTTATCAGCGACATGCAGAGAGTCGCGCCATTTCCTGCGCTGCGACACACAAAACACGCCGCAACGCACAACGGCGCAAAAAATATTCTTCCCGCTATCCTGCTGTTTAGAAACAGAACTCTGCCAGACACCTCCGGATGACCGGCGCCGCACAATATTTTTCGCTTCCCAATCGATTTCCGCTTGTTAAGATTTGTGAGGCCTGCGGTGCAGCACACCGATACGCAATGTGTCGGCACGCCTCGCCCCGGGTACTCAGTCAGGAGTACGAAGCAAAACGCCCTTACGCCAAGGAGACAGAGAATGATGAATTTCCTGCCAGACCTGCACGAAGGACATGCTCCCATAACCCTGCAACAACTGTTCGGTGACGCCCTGGAAGCCTTCGATTCCTGGGAAGATGAACGTGCCGAACCCACCGTGATCTACGAGGATCAGCTCCTCCCGATCGGCATCGTTTTCGAAAACATGCGTGATTGCACTGATATCCTCCCGCGCACGCTGGTCGACATCGTCGCAACGGCCTTCGCCCACGACCCGACGGCATCCGAAACGGAGATCGTCACGTTCGGCGACGCCGCCCGCCTCGCCGCCGTCAGCGTCGCGCAACGCCGGCTCTATGGGGAAACCGCCATCGCGGCTTTTCTGAACCAGCACCGCATCGACAAGCGGCGCCCCGCCTGATTCCGGACAGGCCCCGTCATCAGCGGGGCCTGCTCTCTTCGGGAACAAAATTCGCTGCGCAAAACGAATGACCAGATGCGCAACGGCGCGTCTTGACCGCTTGCGGCGAAGCACTTATTTCTCCCGCATCGAGATTTGAACGTTGTCTTCTGCTTTTGCGGGCTCTGCCTGCAGCTTCACGAACTTCCCCTTCAAATTCGACCACCCAAGGCCGCCTCCCGGCGGCCGAAGATTGATTTGACGGCTAGGAAAGGTTTCGTCATGGCAACTGGCACTGTAAAGTGGTTCAACACGACCAAGGGCTACGGCTTCATTCAGCAGGACAGCGGTGAACCGGACGTTTTCGTCCACATCTCCGCTGTACAGCGCGCTGGCCTCGTCGGCCTGGACGAAGGTCAGAAGGTCAGCTTCGAGCTGGTCCGCGACCGCAAGTCCGGCAAGATGTCGGCCGATCAGCTCGCAGCAGCCTGATCCGCGATTGAATTGACAGATGGGAAAGGCCGGTTTCGACCGGCCTTTTTCTTTGGGCTACTGCGCGTGCTCGACGGGTAGCCTCGCCCCGGATTTCAACACCTCCATGGATATGGAGGCCGACACGTCGAAAAGCTCGACCCGCCGCACGATGCGCTTGTAGACGACGTCATAATGCTCGACGCGCGGCAGCACCACTTTCAGGATATAATCGTAATTCCCGGTCAGCCGGTGCGCCTCGACCACCTCAGGTATATCGGCAATCGCCCGCGCAAACAGTTCGATCCAGTCATCGGAATGATGCGCCGTCTTGATGAGGGCGAAGACCGTCGTCGGCACGCCCATCTTCTCGCGGTCCAGCAGCGCGATCCGCCCCGCAATATGGCCGCTCTCCTCCAGCCGCTGGATGCGCCGGGCACAGGCCGACAGCGAGAGGATCACCTTCTCGGCGAGCACCGCCACCGACGCGCCCGCATCCTCCTGAAGCAAGGCCAGCAATTTCCGGTCACGATCGTCAAGCACGCGCGGATTCCTCGATACAATCAATCTGAGCGCAAATTATTCGCGTAATATTCGATCTACGCAAGAGGAAGATGCCGCAAAGACCGAATAACCGCTGCAACTTTGCAAACAATCTCCGCGCGTCTGGCCCCAGTCTGAAGGCAACTGGAAAAGTGACGAGGAAACGACCATGAAAACCATCGGCCTTATCGGCGGCATGAGCTTCGAGAGCACAGCGGTCTATTATCGCATGATCAACGAGGCCGTGCGCGCGCGGCGCGGCGGCCTGCATTCCGCCGAGGTCATCGTGCACTCCGTCGATTTCCAGTCCATCGTCGATTTACAGAAATCCGGGCGCTGGGACGCAGCCGGCGCGCACCTCGGCGCGGTGGCGCAGGGGCTGGAAAAGGCCGGCGCGGACTGTGTACTGATCTGCACGAACACGATGCATCTCGTGGCCGACGCGGTCCAGAGCGCGGTGAAGGCTCCTCTCCTCAACATCATCGACGAAACCGCCCGCAGCATTCTCGCCGCCGGCAAGCGTCGTCCTCTGTTGCTCGCGACGCGTTACACGATGGAACACGGCTTCTATGCCGACCGTATGAAGATGACGGGCCTCGACGTCATGGTGCCCGACGAGGCGGGGCGCACGCTGGTTCATGACGTGATCTTCGACGAATTGTGCCAGGGCAAGGTGCTGGAAAGCTCCCATGCGCGCATGCTCGCGCTGATCGAAACTGCCCGCCTTCACGGTGCCGACTGTGTCATCCTCGGCTGCACGGAGATCTGCATGCTGCTCGATCCCGATGCTCTGCCGCTGCCGGGTTTCGATTCGACCGCCATCCACGCGAAGGCCGCCGTCGATTTCGCTCTCGGCTCAGACGTTGCCAGCCGGGCGGCCTGACGACTAGGCTTCGCGGAGCGCCGCCTCCAGCCAGCGGCATTCCTGCAAGCCGGCCCGGGCGAACGGGTCGGCGAGCGTGCCGGAGACGATGGATGCCAGAAGCTGCGGGGCCGGCGGGATCTTTGCGACGGTCGCGACCAGCCGGTCGCGCAGCCAGGCGATCGCCCGCGAATCCGACTGATAAAACGGCGTGAAGACATAGGATAGCAACTGAAAGAGCCGCACGTGATTGCGCCGCGCCGCGGCGTAGGATGCGAGCGCTTCCTCGACGCTGCGGGCCGATGACAGCGCATGCGCGAGTGCGGCCGCGTCGAGCAGCGCCATGTTCGCGCCCTGCCCGAGTTGCGGGCTGGTGGAATGCGCGCTGTCGCCGATGAAGACGATACCGTCTGCATGCGGCGGAAGCGCCGTGCGATGGGCGTAGCGCGCCAGCGTCAGCTGATCCCAGTCCGTAATCTGGTCGAGGAACGGCACCGTTTGCGGCCAGTAGTTGGCAATGCCCGCCTTCCAGCGTTCAAGCCCGGCCTGTCTTATGGCATAGGCATCGGCAATCTTGAGGCTCCAGAAGAAGGCGACCTTGCTGCCTTCCGCCCGATGCGCCCGGCCGACCGGGAGCACACCGATCATTACTTTCGCCGCATCGTAGCGCTGCGTCAGCGCGCGCGGTTCATGGTCGATCCCGTCGCAGTCGAGCGTCGCCCAGAACGCGCCCCATGGCAGTTCGCGGATTGCGGGCGCGACGACGGACACCGCCACAAGCTGCGAACGCGCGCCCGTCGCATCGATCACCAGATCATAATCGCCGACGATCTCGCCATCCACATCGTGCAGCACCGTGCGCGCCTGCCGCGTCTCGGCCTTGGCGAGCACGATGCCGGTGCGAACCGCAATTCGTTCCGCCACAACGGCGTCGTGCAGGGTCGAGAACAACGCGGCGCGATGCACGGCAAGACCGTAACGCCCGCCGGAAAGCGCATCATAACGAACGTCGAGCACGGTGCGGCCACTGCGCGCATCGGCACCGTGCAGCCGCTCGATCCGGTTGCCAAGACTGTGGATCGTTGAGGACAAGCCGAGTGCGTCGAGCACAGTCAGTCCGGTCGGCTGCATCAAAAGGCCCGAACCGACTGGGGATGGCTGCTCGAAACGTTCGATGATTTCGACCCGGTGGCCGGCACGCGCCAGAAAGAGTGCAGCGGCAAGCCCCGCAGGCCCCGCTCCGGCAATACCGATATCCAATGGCTTCATGCTTTCCCCGCCGATACCTCAGTTCTGTTCAGCGTCGTAGACCGATCGCGCGGCGCGGATCGCGCCGTGGTTCTCCGTCGACCAGTGCACCAGGGAACGCAGAAGTGCAAGAAAGGAGTGCCCGAGCGGCGTGAGCGCATATTCGACGCTGGGTGGCTGCGTGGGATAGACGGTGCGCGTGATGTAGCCGTCGCGCTGGAGGTCGCGCAGCGTCTGGGTCAGCATGCGTTGCGAGATATCGGGAATGAAGCGGCGCAGCTGCGAGAAACGGCGCGGACCGTCGGCAAGGCCAAGGATCATCAGCGAGGTCCATTTGCCGCCCACGCTGTCCAGCACGTCACGCACGGGACAGTCGCTCATCGACATTGCGACACCGTCGATGAGAATGACGCGTTCGCCGTCGGCGCGGTCGACCATCTTGTTCATGGCAGGTTCCCTCCAGGTAACCACGGCAGGAAAAACTGCCTCCTTTACTTATCCTAGCATATCACCAAATTAGAGATAGTCTCAATTTGAGACCTTATTCCATCGGGTCAGCAGGCGCTTTGCCTTCCCCCACGATATCGAGAGAAAGGCAAAGTCCATGTCCGAAACCATCCTCATCACCGGCGCATCGGGCCATCTGGGCCGGCTGGTGCTCGACACGCTTCTTGCCTCTGGCAAGGTGGCGCCGGCAAACCTCATCGCGACCAGCCGCGATACCGCAAAGCTGAGTGAATATGCCGCCCGCGGCGTCACCGTACGTGCCGCCGATTTCGACGATCCGGCATCGCTCGACGCAGCCTTCGCGGGCGCCGGCAAGGTCCTCATCATTTCCACCGACGCGCTTGACAAGCCGGGCCGGCGCCTCGCCCAGCATGAGGCGGCCGTCGCCGCTGCGAAGAAGGCCGGCGCGAAGCACATCCTCTACACGTCCATGCCGCAGCCGGACGATTCGCTTGTGACCTTCGCGCCCGATCATCTCGGCACCGAAAAGGCCATCAAGGCGACGGGCATCCCCTACACGATCCTGCGCGACGGCTGGTATGCGGAAAATCTCTTCATGTCGCTGCCGCACGCGCTGCAGACCGGTTCCTGGTACACATCGACCGGCCAGGGCAAGATCGCCCATATCACGCGCGCGGATACGGCAGCGGCCCTTGCCGGCGCGATCCTGAAGGCCGGCTCGGAAAGCACGACCTACACGCTGACCGGCCTGAAGGGCCGCACGGCGGATGAAATCGCCGCCATCGTCTCGGCCGCCACGGGCAAGCCGCTGAATGTCGTCCATGTCACGGATGAGCAGCTTGCCGAGGGCCTGAAGGGTGCCGGCCTGCCCGAGGCCGTCATCCCGACCGTCGTATCCTTCGACGCCAACACGCGCGAAGGCAAGATCGCGATGGTGACGACGGACGCAGAAACCCTGTCCGGTCGTCCCCTCACCACGCTCGAGGATTTCGTTGCCGCCAACAAGGCAGCTCTGCTCGGCTGACAATCAGGATGCGGCGTACCGTCGGGCGCGCCGCATCGCCTCAGACATCCTGCCCGCAGGCGCGGCAGAAGCGGCGTACGGTCTCGGCCATGCCATATTGCAGCGCATCGGCCGTCAGGCCGTGGCCGATAGACACCTCGGCAAGGCGCGGTATGCGTGCAACGAGCGGCGGCAGGTTGGCGACCGTCAGGTCGTGACCGGCATTGACGCCGAGGCCGAGATCGAAGGCGATATCCGCGGTCTCGCCGAGTGTTTTCAGAATGCGCTCGCCCTCCGCAAGATTGTCGTAGCAACCGCCATAGGGGCCGGTATAGAGCTCGATCCGGTCGGCGCCGACCTCCCTTGCAATGGTCAGTGCCTCGCGGTCAGGATCGCCATCGGCGAAGACCGAGACGCGAAGGCCAAGCTTCTTCAGGCGGCCGATGATATTGCCCAGCAGATTGTGGCTTTTGCGGAAGTCCCAGCCATGGTCGGAAGTCGCCTGTGAGGGATCATCGGGCACCAGCGTCACCTGCTCGGGGCGATGCTCCTCCACGAGCCGCATGAAGTTTTCTTCGGGGAAACCCTCAATATTGAATTCCGCGCCCACAGCCGCGTCGTCGATCAACGCACGGAGCGGTGCGAGATCGCTGAAACGTACATGCCGCTGGTCAGGCCGGGGATGCACCGTCAGTCCGCTCGCGCCTGCCTCGAGCGCGATCCGGCCGAGATCGGTGACGCTCGGCCAGGGCAGGTCCCGGCGGTTGCGCAGCATGGCGATTGCGTTCAGATTGACCGACAGTTTTGCAGGCATAGCGACATGGTCTCCCTTTCAAAAGAAAGGTCTAGCCGGTTGTTTCCGCAAGAGCAATCACCTCGCAACCCGCTCGTT
>Ga0160495_100735_pt1 | contig 12323 bp, 13 predicted proteins | sample DID4MG_4_FD_108251 | JGI IMG/M metagenome (GOLD analysis project Ga0160495, IMG submission 108251) | Enriched soil microbial communities from UW Madison campus, WI, USA - DID2933_E24_FP4 MG | ecosystem: Environmental > Terrestrial > Soil > Unclassified | place: USA: Madison, Wisconsin | collected... | reverse complement strand
CCAATCTGTCGGTCGGGCTCGTCCTGAACGCGCACAGCATCTATCCGGGCAGCGACAGCGCCGAAGACAAAGCGGCCGCGGACCGCGCCTTCGATTTCCACAACGGCGTTTTCTTCGGGCCTGTCTTCAAGGGGACGTATCCCGAGCGCTTTCTTTCGGCCCTCGGGCACCGCATGCCGAAGATCGAGGCCGGCGACATGGAGACGATTGCCCAGCCGCTCGACTGGTGGGGTCTCAACTACTACACGCCGATGCGCGTCTCGCATGATCCGTCCGAGACGGCGATCTTTCCGGCGACCATCGACGCGCCGCCGGTTGCCGACACCAGAACGGATATCGGCTGGGAGGTTTACGCGCCGGCACTCGGCGATCTCATCCGCAAGCTCAATGCCGTCTACACTCTACCGGATTGCTATATCACGGAGAACGGCGCCTGCGACAACACTGAGGTTGCGAATGGGGAGGTGAACGACCCCATGCGGCTCGACTACATCGTCGACCATCTCGGCGTCACAGCGGACCTGATCGGCGAAGGCTACCCGGTGCGCGGCTATTTCGCCTGGAGCCTCATGGACAATTTCGAATGGGCGGAAGGCTACCGCATGCGGTTCGGCATCGTTCATGTCGACTACGAAACGCAGGTGCGCACGGTGAAGAAGAGCGGCCACTGGTACGGTGCGCTGGCCGGGCATTTCCCGAAGGGCAATCATCGCGCCGGCTGATCCCGGCGCCAGGGTCACTTGCCGAGATGGCGCTCGCCGCGCTGTCTGGCAAGGTCCATCTGCTTCTGCCGCTGTCTGAAGCGGAGGCGATCGTCCTCGCTGCGCGTGTCGTGGCAATGCGGACAGGACACGCCGGCTTCATAGAGCGGTGAGGCGATATCGTCCGGCGTGAGCGGATGACGGCATGCACGGCAAAGCCGGTGCTCACCTTCTTCGAGGCCGTGCATCACGGAGACGCGTTCATCGAAGACGAAACAGGCGCCCTCCCACAGGCTTTCCTCCTGCGGGATCTCCTCGAGATATTTCAGGATGCCGCCCTTGAGGTGATAGACCTCATCGAAACCCTGCTCCTTCATGAAGGCCGTTGCCTTCTCGCAGCGGATGCCGCCTGTGCAGTACATGGCGATCTTCGGCTTGTTGTGCAGGCCGGTGTTTTCGCGCACCCAATCGGGGAATTCGCGGAAGGTCTTGGTGTTGGGATCGACCGCGCCCTTGAACATGCCGATGGCTGTCTCGTAGTCGTTGCGCGTGTCGATGACGATTGTGTCAGGATCGGAGATGAGCGCATTCCATTCCGCAGGCGCGACATAGGTGCCGACGGAACGGGTGGGGTCGATGTCCTCGACGCCCATGGTCACGATCTCCTTCTTGAGGCGTACCTTCATGCGCAGGAAGGGCATGTCGACCGCATGGCTTTCCTTGTGCTCCAGGCCTGCGAATTCCGGCTGGTTGCGAAGGAAGGCAAGGACTGTGCGGATGCCGGCAGGGCGGCCGGCGATGGTGCCGTTGATACCCTCATGGGCGAGCAGAAGCGTGCCGCGCACGCCGTTCTCCTCGCAGAGTGCCTGCAAGGGTGCGCGCAGCTCCGCAAAGCGCGGAACAGAGACGAAATGGTAAAGCGCGGCCACCAGGAAGCCGCTTTCTTCAGTCGGTGAAGCAATCTCGTTTGTCATGGTCGCCACATACAGCTTCGCCGCATTTCCCGCAATGCGGCGTGACGTAGCGGTTCAGGTCAGCTGGCGGAGACTGGCGCCGTTGCTGATGCCGAGCGCCATAGACTGGTTGGAATACTTGCTTTCGCCGGTCACTTCGCGGCCGACCCAATCTGGGAACTCCGGCTCGTCGAGACGAGAGGCAAGCTCCACTTCCGCGATGACGAGACCGCGATGGACGCCTTCGTAGACATCGATCTCCCAGACATGGCCCTTGTGGGGCACCCGGTAGCGCACCTTCTCAATCACCTTGCCGATCGCATGGCGCAGCATGTCCTCGGCTTCATCGCGGTCAACGTCGAATTCGTATTCGTCGCGCACAAGGACGGCATGGCCGATCTTCAGGGTGATGCGTGCGCGCCCGTCGCCATAGATGCGTACCCGGAGCGAGCGGTCATCCTGCGCGACGATATAGGCTTGTCTTATGGCGATGCCTTCATCCGCGAAGGCGCGCCACCGCTGGCTCGACACCAGGAACTTCCGCTCGATCTCTTTTGCCATAGGCACGCTTTCGCTGTTGGAGACACGTCAGGAGCGGGCAAACACTACACCATGCAGGTGTCATGACAAGTCCAAGAATCGCGCTTAAGGCTCGACACGTGGTCGCAGACGCGATATGCCCGATTTCAATTCAATCGTTTTAAAAGGTGGTGTCATGAGCGATAAGAATGCCAAGTTGCTTTCGGTCCTGAAGCTCCAGCCGGTCGTGCCGGTTCTTATCATCGAAGACGTCAAGACGGCCGTTCCTCTGGCACGCGCACTCGTCGCCGGCGGGCTAAAGGCAATCGAGATCACGCTGCGCACGCCCGCCGCCCTGGAAGCGATCCGCGCCGTCGCCAACGAGGTTGAAGGTGCCGTCGCCGGTGCGGGCACAGTTCTCAATGCCGCGCAGTTCGAGGCGGCGGTCGAGGCCGGTTCGCAGTTCATCGTCAGCCCCGGCACGACCCAGGAGCTGATCGACGCGGCCGCCGATTCCGAAATTCCGCTCCTGCCGGGTGCGGCGACCGCAAGCGAGGTCATGGGTCTTCGCGAGGAAGGCTATGAAGTGCTGAAGTTCTTTCCGGCCGAACAGGCTGGCGGCGCCGCCTATCTGAAATCGCTGTCTTCGCCGCTCGCCGGCACGCTGTTCTGCCCGACCGGCGGTATCTCGCTTGCCAATGCCCGCGACTATCTTTCGCTGCCGAACGTCGTGTGCGTTGGCGGTTCGTGGGTCGCGCCGAAGGATCTCGTCGCAAAGGGCGACTGGGCAGGCATCGAGAAACTGGCTGCCGAAGCGGCTGCTCTGAAGGGCTGATTGCGGCTTATAGAATTTGCAAACGGGCGGCCCTGGCCGCCCGTTATGCGTTTGTAATCGTCAAAGGTCATTCCTATCTTGCCTGATAGACGGCAGGAACAACGGAGACCGCCCCATGTTTGACGCGAAGAAGTTGCTTGATCAGTTCCTCGGTTCGCAGGTGCCCGGCGCCGGTGGAAGCGTTCGGGACCGTGCAGGTCAGGTCACGCAACTTGCCAAGGACAATCCGCTCGCCAGCATCGCCATCGCCGGTGTCCTGCTGGGCACGGACAGCGGCCGTAAGGTGGCCGGTTCCGCTTTGAAGATCGGCGGCCTCGCTGCCATTGCCGGCCTCGGTTACCAGGCCTACAAGAACTACCGCGACGGACAGAACCCCGCTGAAACCCCGCAGGATGGTACGCCTGAACTTCTGCCGCCGCCGGCCGATTCCGGCTTCCATCCGCAGGCGGTGAGCAGCGACTTCGCGCTCATCCTCGTGCGTGCGATGATCGCGGCCGCTCGCGCGGACGGCCATATCGACGATGCCGAGCGTGCCCGTATCATCGACAAGCTGAAGGTGTCGGGTCTTGGTGACGATGCCGCGACGTTCCTCGAAACGGAACTTGCCAACCCGGTCGATATCGACGCGATTGTCGCGGCTGCCCAGACCGAAGAACAGCGCGTCGAGCTTTATACGGCCTCGCGGATAGCCGTAGAGCCGAAGTCGCGCGCCGAGCGCGGTTATCTCGATCTGCTCGCCGGCCGTCTTGGTCTGGCGGATGCGCTGGTCGACCATATCGAAGCGACGGTTTCGGCCGCCACCGTTTGATTGACGAGGGGGCGGCGGAACGCCGCTCCCTGCTTTGCGCATTGCGCGGAACCGCCCGCTGCTCTATCCCTTCGGCACGACCGATGGAGGATATCATGCGCGATCTCAAGGACTGGAAAGGGGCACCGCCTCCCGCTCCCGTGTTGCTTGAGGGCCGTTATGTGCGGCTGGAGGCCTATGATCGCGCGCGTCATCTGGATGCGCTGTGGGATGCGTTCGGTGGCATGGCCATCAATCCCTTGCTGCGCTATTTCGCGCAGCCCGACTTCACCGGTGTCGAGGCTTTCGATGCCTGGTCTGACGCGGTGATCAAGTCCGGCTGGGTGCGCGAGGTCATCGTGGACAAGGCCAATGGCAAGGTCGTCGGCATGGCGCATTACATGCGGCCGGATCCGGCGAACGGCGTCGTCGAGATCGGCGGAATTGCCCATGGCAGCGGCATGTCGCGCTCGCCGCTCTCCACCGAAGCGCAGTATCTGCTTGCCAGGCACGTCTTCGAAGACCTCGGCTACCGTCGTTACGAATGGAAGTGCCACAACGACAATGCGGCCAGCAAGCGGACCGCCGCCCGTCTCGGCTTTTCCTTCGAGGGCGTTTTCCGCCAGCACATGTTGTCCAAGGGCGAGAACCGCGACACGGCGTGGTTCTCCATCATCGACGGCGAATGGCCCATGATCGCAAAGGCCTTCGAGGCCTGGCTGGCACCGGACAATTTCGATGCGGTCGGCAACCAAAAAAGCAGGCTTGAGGATATCAGGGCCGACATTACGGCAGGAGGCGCGGCATGAGCGGCGACAACAAGGCACGGTCGACGGCGCTCGCCGCACTGGTCATTCTTCTCGGAACGGGCGTGGTATTCTACTTCGTGCCCCGCATCATGGTCGCGCTTGGCGACCTTTCGCCATGGCTGGCCGGAGCGTTCGGCGCGGCGATGGTGCTGTGCTTCTTCCTGCTCTTCTGGCTGCGGGCGCGCTATCAGCGCAATCACGAAAACTAGAGCTGGAGCGAGGCTCCGAGCAGGAGCAATCCCAGAACCATGACCATCAGCGCGCCAGCGATCTCGATTGCCGTGCCGACACGAACGGCCGCCGAGCCGTTGCCGGCAAAGCGCACGGCGGCGCCCTTGGCCGTGACGGCAAGCGTGGCAAGGATCGAGACGGTGATGGCCGTGCCGATCGACATGGCGAGAACGGCTAGCATCCCGCCGAGATAGAGGCCGTTGAGCAGCGCGAAGCTCAGGACGATCAGAGCGCCGGAGCAGGGGCGAAGGCCCACCGCGACGATGGCCGACCATGCTTCGCGCAACGCGAAGCGGTCGCCTTTCAGCAGCGACGGGTCCGGTGCGTGGGCGTGGCCGCAGGTCGAGCACACCTCGCCTGCATGATGATGGTGCCCGTGCGAATGATGATGGCCGTGGTCATGGACTTCCACGGCCTGCGCACCCAGCGCTGAAGCGCGTCGTGCCGGACGCAGTTTCCGGAAGAGCAGCCAGGCACCGAAAAGCGTGATGAGCGCGTAGCTGCCCGTTTCCAGCGCGCGGGTGGCATCCGTCATCGAGACGGTCGTGCCGCGCAGGAAGAGATAGGCGGCGCCCACCAGCAGAATGGCGACGACGCCCTGAAGGATCGACGAGAGGAAGGAGAGCAGCACGCCGCGCCGAAGCTCCACCTCGTTCGCCAGCATGTAGGACGAGATGACCGCCTTGCCGTGGCCCGGACCGGCGGCATGGAAGACGCCGTAAGCAAAGGAGAGACCGACCAGCGTGGATGCCGCCCAGGAATTTTCGCGCATATCCTTCAGCGCGCCGGTCATCATGCGGTAGAAACCCTGCTGCTGCGCGTTGATCCAGGAAAACAGGCCGCCGAAAGCCCCATTGGTGTTGAAACCGGGCTCCGCAGAGCCGATGCCGAGCGGCGACTGAGCGTGGGCAAGCGTTGCAGTAGCGGCGATGGCCAGCGTGACGGTGGCAAAAGCGATGGCGCGGTTGCGGGTCAGCATGTCAGCTCCAGACGGGTGGCGAACATCTTCGACATGTCGGTGCCCGCCGGGTCATTGAAGAAGGCCTCGGTCAGGCTGGCCTGGTTTTGCGCCAGAACTTCATCTGGGTCGGGGCGCACGACCTCGCGCTTGCAGGCGGCAAACTTGTTTCCGACCACGACGAGATCGTCGTCCGAGGCGAAATCCATCGCGGCATACATGGTGGGATCGTAGACGCCGAAGGTGAGCTTGCCCTTGAGCGGCATGACCTCGCCCGGCTTCACCGTGAAGAACATCAGGAGCTGGCCGTCCTTGTAATCGACATTGATTGCATCCGGCTTCGCCACTTTCACCGTTTTTCCACCCTCGGTGATGGTGGTGTAGTAGCTGAACTCCTCAAGCGACTCGAGCACCGTCTTGCCCACTTCGGCAAGCTCGTCCGGATCGAGCTGGTTGTTGCCGTTCTTGTCGAAGTCCATCACGACGCTGGCGGAGAACATTTCGTCGAAACGCCAGACATTGCGCAGCTCGCTGACGGTGCCGTCCTCGTTTGCGGTCACCTCCAGCCGCGCTTCCGCGAAGATGTGCGGATGGGCGAAGGCCGTGGCCGGTGCCAGCAGGGCTGCGCCGGCGAGCAGGCGAGGCAGAAAGCGCATGAAGTTCAGTCCTCTCGGCGATAGGAATCGACCGGATGAATCTAACGCAAATGGGTCGGAATTGGGACCCTCAGGCTTCGATACCCGGATTGCGGCGGAACCAGCCATGCAGGAAGTCGACGAAGGTGCGCACCTTGGCCGGCAGATAGCGTCTGTGCGGGTAGATCGCGTAGATTCCGCGGTCGGTCGGCAGATAATCCTCAAGGACCGAAACGACATTGCCCGCGTCCAGGCAGGGCCGGGCAATGAAGGCAGGCACCTGCGCAACACCGAGGCCGCTTGCGGCCGCGCGTATGGCGGCGGTCGGGCTGTTGACCTCGATATGCCCTCCGACCGGTACGCTGAAGCCCGCGCCCTTATCGTCCACGAAGCGCCAGTTGCTGTGCGACTTGCCGTTCGTGTCGATGATGCAGGGCAGGTGGGCGAGATCGCTCGGGTGATTGATCGGCCCGGTGCGGTCGAGGAATTCCTGCGTCACGCAGATCTTGAGAAGGAAGTCGCCGAGCTTGCGGGCGATGAGGGCGGAATCTTCCAGCCGCGTGATGCGGATCGCCACGTCGAAGCCTTCCTCGACGAGATCGACGAAGCGGTCGTCGGCGACGATTTCAAGCGACAGTTCTGGGTATTCCTTGCCGAAGTCGATGAGCGACTGGCCGATCTCGGCATCGACGAAGGTGCGCGGCGCCGAAACCTTCAGCTTGCCGCGCAGGTCCGTGTTCTTTTCGCGAACGAGGTCGGCGAGGTTGTCGATCTCCTTCAGGATGTCGGAGGCGGTGCGATAATAGGTATGGCCGGGCTCCGTCATCGAGAACTGGCGGGTGGTGCGGTTGAGCAGCAGCGCGCCGAGTTCGTCTTCCAGTTCGCGTACATATTTGGACAGAAGCGCCTTGGACCGGCCGGTCTTGCGCGATGCAGCGGAAAATCCCTCGGCGTCGACGACGTCGATGAAGGCCCGAATTCGGGTCAAAGTGTCCATGTGTCCCCACTTAAATAGACGTGCCGCTGGATCGCATGTGCGGCCTGCGGCTGAAGTCGGCGCTTGGGTCGCCGATCGTAGAAAAAAGTTCCATCAAAAGCCAGTTTCGCGAATGTCGTGGCTGGCGGATTATTTTCAATAGCGCGAGGCAAAAAAAGCTCTTGATTACGACAGCGATTCTTCCTATCTCCCGTGCTGCCCAAAGTCGCACGTGCCTGTGGGTGTCCGCCGACCCTCGATTTGGTGAGGATCATCGGTAAGGTACCTGGAACTAACCGCTCCAGTCGCTATTCCGGCCAACCGGGAAATGCGAGGACATCTTGAAGCAACGACGGTGCGGGCCTTTCTGGTGTCTGCCGGCTTTCCATCAGCCGGGGTTACTGAAGAGGCACACCTTCATTGCCGGACGTGCGGTCGGGTTTCCCACCAATCCAAGGCAGACAAAGCCGAATTGAAGCCTAGGCGGGCTTTGGTTCACCGTTCGCGCTGATGCGCATGCTTGGTACCGGGGTCTCCACCGGCTGGTTCCAGAGCGTGTTCGTATACGCCCTTTGTCCTCTGGGATTATCCCGGAGCAACCTAGATATGGGGAATACCGAGATGGCAACCGCACGTATCATCGACTTCCTGAATACCCGACGTCCCGACGGCCCGTGCCTCGTGGTCGACCTCGACGTCGTGCGCGACAATTTCAAGGCTTTCCGCCACGCCCTGCCGGATAGCGCTATCTACTACGCCGTCAAGGCAAACCCGGCGCCGGAAATCCTGCGCCTTCTCGCCAGCATGGGCTCCAACTTCGATTGCGCCTCTGTCGCGGAAATCGAAATGGCGCTGGATGCCGGCGCGACCGCGAGCCGCATTTCGTTTGGCAACACGATCAAGAAGGAGCGCGATGTCGCGCGCGGTCATGCGCTCGGGGTTTCCCTTTTCGCCGTCGACAGCCATGAGGAAGTCGAGAAGGTCGCACGCGCCGCCCCCGGCGCCCGCGTCTTCTGCCGCGTCCTCACGGATGGCGAAGGTGCGGAATGGCCGCTTTCGCGCAAGTTCGGCTGCGTGCCGCAGATGGCCGTCGACGTGCTCGTCTATGCCCACCAGCTGGGCCTGACGTCCTATGGCGTGTCCTTCCATGTCGGCTCGCAGATGACGAAGCTCGACGCCTGGGATGCGGCTCTTGCTGATGCCAAGCGCGTTTTTGTTCAGCTGGCCAAGCAGGGCATCGAGCTGAAGATGGTCAATATGGGCGGCGGTTTCCCGACGAAGTATCTGCGCGATATCCCGTCGGCTGAAGCCTACGGCAAGGCGATCTTCTCGGCGCTCAAGAAGCATTTCGGCAACCAGATCCCGGAAACCATCATCGAGCCGGGCCGCGGCATGGTCGGCAATGCGGGTGTCATCAAGGCGGAAGTCGTTCTGGTTTCGAAGAAGTCGGATAACGATGCGCATCGCTGGGTCTTCCTCGACATCGGCAAGTTCGGCGGCCTTGCCGAAACTATGGATGAGGCGATCCGCTACCCCATCCGCACGGCGCGTGATGCCGACGAGATGGAGCCCTGCGTGCTCGCCGGCCCGACCTGCGATTCGGCCGACGTGATGTACGAGAAGAACATGTATCCGCTGCCGATCACCCTTTCGATCGGCGACGAGGTTCTGATCGAGAGCGCCGGTGCCTATACGACCACCTATTCGGCCGTCGCCTTCAACGGCTTCGAGCCGCTCAAGGCTTTTGTCATCTGACCACCTCGGCGCTCCCGTCCCTGCGGGAGCGCCACCCTCACAATTCGTTCCGGATACCGTTTGAATCGGTTTTGAGCACGGGAGGCCCAGAGATGGCCACTGTTCTTGATTCTGTCCGCGCGTTCTTCGCGCATGCCGCCTTTACCATCGACCAGGAAAACGCCGGCGACGTGGTCGCGCGCGAGCGTCTGCTCGACCGCGTCATGGGCGAAGCTCGCTTTCGCAAGTCGTCCGAGAAGCTGCGCTGCGGCCGCCTGCCAGCCGAAGGTTTGGCGCTGGTCGCGCGCGATGTGGATGGCCATGTCATCGGAACCGTGCGCCTGTGGAATGTCGAAGCCGGCGTCGATGCCGATGGCAATGCGGTGCCGGCACTCCTGCTCGGCCCGCTTGCTGTTGATTGCCAGCACGAGGGCAGGGGCATCGGCGGCGCGCTCATGCGGGCTGCCATCACCGAGGCGCGCGACCGTGGGCACGGTGCGGTGCTTCTGGTGGGCGACCCCGAATATTACGAGCGCTTCGGTTTCTTTGCCGCCAAGGCGCAGCATCTCGTCATGCCCGGCCCCTTCGAGCGCCGCCGCTTCCTGGCGCTGGAACTCAAGGACAACTGGCTGGATGGCGCTGCCGGCTTGCTCGTCGCCAGCGGTCGCCGCCGCGTCATGCCGGCTACGCGAAAGGCTGCCTGAAGAAAGGCCGGTGGTGCGCCGGCCTTTCCATTCTTGACGCTTGTCATTGTTTTAATTGAGCGTTTGCCAAGTCTCGTGTCGATTTCCGAACAATCTTCCATTCGCGTACCTCTCAATTGATCCATCTCAAATGCTTCTCCTGCACTGCGCTCTCATAGTCGCGTCGCAAAACGAGTCGTGAGGATGGAGAGACGACATGAAGAGAGATGGGATTGTGCGGATCAGGCTTGCGGCGCTTGCCGCAGCTGTGACGCTGATCGGTGGCGGCGCCTTTGCGGCTGACCTTGCCGAGCGCATGGCGCCGGCGGAGGCACCGGTGGATATCGCGGCACAGAGCCCCTGGCAGATCCGTGTGCGCGGGCTGGGCGTCATCACGAACGATTCGGGTTATGTCGACGGGATCTCGGGTTCGGGCCTGAGCTACTCCGACACAGTCGTTCCGGAACTCGACATTTCCTACTTCTTCACGGACAATATCGCGGCGGAACTCATTCTCGGCACGACCTATGCGAACGTGAATGCCGCCGATTCCATTTCCGGCCTCGGCAAGGTCGGCAAGACCTGGCTGCTGCCGCCGACGCTGACCCTGCAATACCACTTCACCGATTTCGGCGCGTTCAAGCCCTATGTCGGTGCGGGTGTGAACTATACGTTGTTCTACAACCAGTCCGGTTCGGGCGACTTCACCGATCTCGACGTCAAGAACAAGGTCGGCGCTGCCCTGCAGGTCGGCTTCGACTACATGATCGATCAGCACTGGGGCGTGAACTTCGACGTGAAGAAGCTCTTCCTGGAGCCCGAGTGGAAGGTCAACTACCAGGGGGCACCGCTGACCGGCAAGGCGAAGCTGGATCCGTGGCTTGTGGGCGCCGGTATCACCTACCGCTTCTGACGACGGAGCCGCCCGTGGCCGGGTGCACACAGGTTTTCAACACTGCGTGAAGCCCGGCCATCGGCCATGAAATGGCACTCAACGTTGCCTATCTGCCTTCCCATGAGGAAGCAGCTTTTCATCATTGTTCTCGCCCTGGCACTGCCGCTCACCGGCGCCCGCGCGCAGGGACCCGTTATTGCCCGGCCGGCGCAGACGATCGCGGAGACGCTGTCTGCGGCGACATCGTTGTCGCAACTGAAGGCGGTCGTCGTCGCGCGTGACGGCAAGATCGTCGCTGAGCGCGGTTATGGAGGGCATACGCCGGCCGAAAGCGCGAATATCAAATCGGCGTCGAAATCGATCATCTCGGCTCTTGTCGGCATCGCCATTTCCAAGGGCCTGCTCGAGGGCGTCGACCAGCCGATTGCGCCAATCCTCGCCAACGACCTGCCGGCGAAACGCGATCCGCGGCTCGACCGCATCACCATCGGCAACTTGCTTTCGATGCAGGCGGGGCTGGAGCGCACTTCCGGTGGCAACTACGGGCGCTGGGTGGCCAGCCGCAACTGGGTGCGCACGGCCCTCGCCATGCCCTTCGCCGACGATCCGGGTGGGGCGATGCTCTACTCCACCGGCTCGACACATCTTCTCTCGGCGATCCTGACGAAGGTCGGCGGCAAGTCCACACTGGCGCTGGCGCGCGACTGGCTCGGACCGCTCGAAGATTTCCGCATCGGCGCCTGGGATCGAGACCCACAGGGCATCTATCTCGGTGGCAACCAGATGGCGATGAGCACACGCTCACTGCTGGCCTTCGGCGAGCTCTACCGAAATGGCGGGCGCACAGCGGAGGGCACGCAAATCGTGCCGGAGGACTGGATCCGCCAATCCTGGCAGTCGCGCACCAATTCGCGGTTTTCCAACGACGGCTATGGCTACGGCTGGTTCGAGCGGGTCATCGGCGGCAAGACGGTCCATTATGCCTGGGGTTTTGGCGGTCAGATGCTCTATATCGTGCCCGATCTGGCCCTGACCGTCGCAATGACCTCCGACGAGGGTGACCCTTCCGCCCGCTCCGGCTATCGGGATGAGCTGCATGACCTCCTGGCCAAGATCATTGGCACTGCCGGAAGCTGATCAGTTCGCGGCGCGGCGATAGAAGGCGAGCGAGCCTGCTAGCGCCAGCATCACACCGCCGCAGATGCGGTCGAGCCAGGCAGCGCCCGATGTCTTGAGCACGCGCACGGCCTGCGAGCCGAGTGCTGCGTAACCGAACATCACCAGGAAGTCGATGGCTGCGAAGACTAGCGCGAGCAGGGTATATTGCTGCGTCTGTGGGGCTGATGGATCGACGAACTGCGGCAGGAAGGCCGAGAAAAACAGGTAGCCCTTGGGGTTGGTGACGGCGACCAGCAGGCTTTTCGAGAAGATCGCCCGCGCTGTCGTGCGGTCGGCGGCCTGTGCGTCGTCGAGGGCGCGGCCGAGCGCGCCGGTGGAGCGCAGCATCTGGATGCCGAGGAAGGCGAGATAGGCCGCACCCAGCCATTTGACGACGGTGAACCAGAATTCCGAGGCCGCCAGCAGTGCGCCGAGGCCAAGCGCAACTG
>Ga0160495_100734_pt1 | contig 12335 bp, 9 predicted proteins | sample DID4MG_4_FD_108251 | JGI IMG/M metagenome (GOLD analysis project Ga0160495, IMG submission 108251) | Enriched soil microbial communities from UW Madison campus, WI, USA - DID2933_E24_FP4 MG | ecosystem: Environmental > Terrestrial > Soil > Unclassified | place: USA: Madison, Wisconsin | collected... | reverse complement strand
GTCACAAGATCGAGGGCTTCGCCACCCATACCCTGGGCGACCGCAACGAGCTCTCCATCGCCTTTGCCATGATGCTGCCGCTGACCTTCTACCTGCTGGCCGAATACGGCAAGCGCTCGCGGCTGCTGCGCTTCGGTCTGCTGGGGTCCATCCTGCTGCTGGTGGTGTCCATCATCGGCACCCAGTCGCGCGGCGGCTTCATCGCCCTGACTGTGGTGGGCGGCTATCTCTTCCTCAAGAGCAAGCGCAAGTTCCTGTTGCTGGCCTCGGTGCTCATTGCCGGCACGCTGGTGGTAGGGCTGATTCCCTCGGAGTGGTTCCATCGCATGGATACCATCGAACGCGTGGGCGGCGACAGTTCCTTCATGGGCCGGGTGGTGGCGTGGAAGCTTTCCACCATCCTGGCCTTGCAGCATCCGCTGGTGGGCGGCGGCTTCAAGTCACTTGAATACTGGCCGGTGTGGACGCTGCTGTCGCTGGATTTCCATACCTTGTCATTCTTCCCGACCGGTGACGCCGTCCCCGATGTCCGGGGCGCGCACGCCGCCCACAGCATCTATTTTCAGGTGCTGGGCGAGCACGGTTTTCCTGGCTTGCTGCTGTTCCTGTGCATCTTGGTGACGGCCTTCCGCAAGGCCGCCCGCGTGGCCCGCTGCGCTACCGAGGCCGGTGCGCCAGAATGGATCGCCAGCCTGGCCACGGCCTTGCAGCTTTCGCTGTTCGCCTATTGCGTGGGCGCGGCCGCGCTCAGCTTTGCCTACTTCGACATGACCTACACCTTGTGCGCGCTGGTGGTGGTGCTGGAAAAGCGCATCCTGCCGGCCTATTTGCCCGGTCCCGGCCGTGCGGAGGGCGTCGCATGAATCAGAATGCCGTCAAGGCCGTGCTGATCCTGCTGGTCATGTTCGACCACAACGAATACGCTCACCAGCTCTTTCCCTTGTTCCTGACTGGTTTCGCCTTCCATGTCCTGGGCTTTCTCGCCTTGCCGCTGCTGCGGCCAGCGCCCGTGCTGGACTGGGACTATGTCAGCAAGATCGTCTGCCGCTACTACTATCCCTTCCTGCTCATCGTCTGCGCCATGGCCGCGCTGACCATGGCGACGCAGACCGGTGTGTCGCTGGCCTCCGGAGAGCGGCTGCTGCTGGCCCTCTACAGCGGTAACAATGACGCCCTCAAGAACGCCACCCAGATGGCCTTGCTGTGGTTCCTGCCGTCCTTGCTGGCGATCCTGCTGCTGCGCGCCTTCATCGACGCCCGTCGCCCGGCGCAGCGCCGCCTGTATGTGCTGGCGCTGCTGGCGGCGCATCTGTTCATCGGCCCAGTCGCGCCGCTGATCCGGGACTATCTGCCGCTGGGCCTGCTGCCGGCGATCTATGCCTTGCCGCTGTGCTATCTGCTGGTGTGGCTCAACGCACATTGCAGCGCGCGGCTGGGGCCAACCACAGGGGTGTTGCTGAGCGCGCTGGTGTTTATCGCGGTGAAGGCGGCGCAGATGGCGGCGGGCTTGAGCCAGGAGCTGGGGTTTGCGCTGGTGAGCGACTATCGCAGCTTGCCGGCGCTGCTGCTCAATGACCTGGAGTCGGTCTGCGGCGCGCTCATGCTGTTCCAGGCGGCGCGCCTGCGCCTGCCGACGCTGCTGGCCTGGGGCGGACGGCATACCTTGCCGGTCTATCTGATCCATCCCTTCGTCGCCCTGGTAGTGTATCGGCTTTGCGAGAAGGGCTTGCCGCAGTGGGGGCAGGAGGCGAAGTTCGTGCTGTCCATGCTGGCCACGATGCTCATCAGCATGGGACTGGCCCACGCGCTCATGCGCCTGGGCTGGGTGCGCCGTTTCGTGTTTCCTGGCGATGCCGCCACCTTGTTGGGACGCAGGTGAATTCGAATCCAATGCTCATGTTTTTATAAAAAACATTTGCAATGCGCAAGAAATGCCTTATAATTTCGTTCTTTCGCGGCTGTAGCTCAGCTGGATAGAGTACTTGGCTACGAACCAAGGGGTCGTGGGTTCGATTCCTGCCAGCCGCACCAGATATAAAGGGTCCATCGCAAGATGGACCCTTTTTTCTATTCTCCCGCCGTCTTTTCCGGTCTTCCTTCTCTACGCCTGCTCCCGGTCTGCATCTGAATATCGGAGTGTGGGCTGTCGTCTCTATCTACCTGTTATCTTGCGGCAACTTTTGCCAAGATCGTCTATCGTCTGCATGTGACATTTTTATCACGCTTGTTGACGAAATATAAACACTTGCTTATCCTGCCACTCAATCACCCGGCGCGACCCTGTTTTTCGCGTTTGGTTCGGGGGAAATTTCACTTCGTCGACGACAACAAAAAGGAAAGTCCATGCGGCCTCAACTCGTGCGCTATGCAAGCTACATCCTCGCCTCCACCCTGTTGCTGGCCGGCTGTGCCAGCCGTCCCGTGGCAGATACCGCCAGCGTTCCGGTTGCGCCCGTGAACAACGAGTACCGTATCGGGCCGGGCGACAACCTCAACGTCATCGTCTGGCGCAATCCTGAAGTGTCGCTGGTAGTACCGGTGCGTCCGGATGGCAAGTTCTCGACCCCGCTGGCCAATGACATCGATGCCAGCGGCAAGACGCCCAAGCAGGTCGGCGATGAGATCGCCAAGGCCTTGGCGGCCTACATCACCGATCCGGTGGTCACGGTCGTGGTGACCGGCTTCTCCGGCGTCTATAGCGACCAGATCCGCGTCATCGGCCAGGCCGCCAAGCCGCAGGCGCTGCCGTACCGCAAGGAAATGTCGCTGCTGGACGTGATCATCGCCGTGGGCGGTACCACCGAGTTCGCCGCTGGCAATCGCGCCAGCGTGATCCGCCTGGTCGATGGCAAGCAGACCAAGATCGCGGTGCGCCTGGACGACCTGATGAAGGATGGCGACATCTCCGCCAACCTGGCCATGCGCCCGGGCGACATCCTGGTCATCCCCGAAAGCATCTTCTGAGCAATCAGGATCAGGCCGCATGGCCTGATCCTGATTTCCAGCCGTTCTTCTCTCTGCCCCCGTCGGCTGCTCAGTTGGCTTTGACCGCCGTGCGCGGCAGCACCGAAAACTGCGGCCCCATGCCATAGTCCGGCTTGACCGAGCGCCGCATGAATCTCTCCCAGGCCTGCTTTGCCCCAGGCGCATCGCTATCCACGCTGTAGGCCAGCGCCGGTTGCAGGTTGGATGGAAATCCGGCCGGCTGGCTGGAATAGCCCGTCATTTCACCTCCCCGCAATTTGAGCAACTGCGCCATGGCGTCGCTGGCGCAGGCCGTCTGCGCCAGCGCCTGGGCGTTGTCGCGGTAATTGGCCGTCAGCATGGCCTGGTAGGTCTGGCCCAGGTCGGTGTAGAGCGGGGCATTCTGGTCGGTGCGGACCGGAATGCTATAGGCAGCCCCGAAGATCCAGCAATAGCCTGGATGGGTCATCCGCGCCACTGCGAAGGCAGCTTTGTAGCGCAGCAGCGGCAGGGCTTCCTGGTATCCAAGATCATTCAGATATCCTATTGAAGACGTGAAGAAATCGTCCATCCACGGGGCAATGCCGGTATTGCCGTGATAGACGATGGCGTTATCGACGATGATGCCCAGCCGGTTGGCCTGGGCATTGTTGACGTACTGGGCGGTGTACCAGGCCAGGTTGTTCTTCACCAGCGCTTGCAACTGCTCCTTGAGCGGGTCGTCGTCCGGCGTGATGTAGGCGGCCTGGCCCAGGCTGCGCAGGGTCCAGGCCTGGTCGCGCACCTGGCTGCGATGCACCAGCCCTTGGGCGTAGCTGCGGTAGGCCGGATTGCTCTTGAAGACCGCCCAGGTGGCCCAGAACTGCAATTCTTCCAGCTGGTAGTAGTCGCCCGTGAGCAGGTAGGGCAGGTAGTTCATGGCCGGCATGTGGGCCGAATCGGCGATGTTGGGATTGCTGCAGCCCTGGCAGGGCGGGAAGGCCTGGCTCTTGCCGGTGCGCGGATCGCGCGCATCGCCCGGCTGGCCCAGCAAGGTCAGGGCTGGGTAGCGTGACAGACTGACCGGGCGGTCGCTGTCGCGGTCGCGGTAGTGGATCGACCAGCTGCCTGCCAGGTCGCCGGTGCCGAGGCTGGCGTCGCGCGCGCGACGGTCCATGCTGAGCAGCCAGAGCACGCTCCAGCCGGGCAGCAGCCCGATGTCTGGACGCCCGCCCGTAGTGGGCATGGCCGGGTTGGCCACGCCCGCGCCCATGGGTTCGGTCTTGGGGCCGCTCCAGGCGATGGACAGGTCACGCAAGGGCTTTTCGGCCACCATGCTGCTGCGGTCATAGTTGGGGACGGCACGGCTGGCGATGAGGTAGGCGGTATCGCTGCGCACATTGACCTGGGGCGCGGTGGTGCGCCAGAACACCTTGCGCCAGCGCGTGTGGTGATAGTGGGTCAGGGCCGTCTTGTCGTACACCGTGCGACCGTCCAGGTCGATGTGGACGTCGTAGCTGAGATTGCCCGGCCCGGCCTCGAAGGCCCAGTCGTTTTCCACCGTCACGTCGATTCGCACCCCGCCCTTGCCACCATAGTCGCGGATGGCGTAGCGCACCTGCAGGTGTGGATGCGGTCGCTTCTGGGCATCCAGCAGGGGGGCGCTGACCAGCCATTCGGTCACCACCGCACCGTCCAGCCATAACCGATAAGCCCCTTGCTGCAAGCCCTGGAGGGGGCTGGCGCGGTAACTGCGGCCATCGATCGTGATGGCTACGGTAGCGTCGAAGGCCTGGCCGAACAATGCCTTGAGGCGTTCCCCGGCCAGGCTGGCGGCTTTGTTCCTGGCCTGGTCTTTCGTCTGTCCAGATGCGGTAGAACCAGCTCGCTCCATTTTCAGCTCCAGCGGCTTGCCTTCGGGCAGCACGGGCAGCACCGTGGAGAGGATGGCGTGGCGCACCGAGCCGTCGGCATGCCTGGCCTTGATGTCCATCTGCAGCGGCAAGTCCTGGCCGTCCGCCAGCCTCAGCCTGAGGGCGTCGTCCTGCCGGAGATCGCCGGGCCTGAAGACCTGGCCGAAGGTCAGGGCGACATCCTTCTGTTCGGCTCTGGCGGTGTTTTCGATGCGCACTGAAGGCAAGGTGGACGCCGGATCAGGGGTGGTGACCTGGGCCTGGAGCAGGCCGGGCAGGGCGCCCGAGGCCAGCAGCAGAAGGGTGCCTAGCAGCTGCCGGAATTCTTGACACAGGACCATCGTTTTCCCTTTGAGAATTTCATAAGTTATTGATTTTTATAATTATTTTATATTGGCATGCTGCTTGCTTATATTTGCTGGCCTTCATTATTTTTATTATTTAATCTACCATGAAAAAGATCTCTTCTCTTCTGGTTTCGTTTGCCGCTGCCGCCAGCTTCGTGGCCGCCGCTCCGGCCCACGCGACGCTGACGACGGTGACGTCGGCCTGGCAGCAGGCTGCGTTCGACCTTCCTTCCATCGATGCCAACGCGAACGTGACTTTCAACGGTTTCAATGCCTCTCTGGGCAAGCTGATCGGGGTGACCATCAAGTTCATGATGGATGAAACCCTCACCGACACCATCTACAACTTCAACACCCGTGCAGTCACCGTGGGCAATCCGCGCCCGGTGTTTGCGACCTCGACCATCACCGCCACCGGTCCGCTGGGCCTGAGCACTGTCAACCAGTTGACCACCACCCCGCAATTCGCTGGCGTGGTGCCGGCTGCGCCGAGCGTGGGCAGCTTCGGCAGTAAGATCATCAGCAACACCGTGACCGGCATCCTGTCTGGTCCAGTGACCCTGAACGGCACCCCGACCACGCTGGCTGGCTACATCGGCGGCCAGAACAGCGTGACCATCAACGTGGATGGCGAGGGCAGCCAGTCGGGTTCCCTGCCACCCAATGTGATGAATGGCTACTCGGCCAGCGCCAACGGCATCGTCTACCTGCAATACATCTACCAGGTGCCGGAACCGGCCACCGTGGCCCTGTTCGCACTGGGCCTGCTGGCGTTGACCCAACTGCGTCGCCGCAAGTCCTCCTGAGGATCAGGCCGGCAGCGCGCCCGACAGGGCGCGTACGGCTGCTGGACAAGGGCGCTGCCAAGCCGGCAGCGCCCTTGTCGCTTTTGAGGCGGGGTGCGGCGCGGGATGCCGGTTTTTTTTACACTTGCCTTGAAGCTGCTCGCTAAGTAGTTGTTTTTTCTATCATTTTTTTCTGGCTCGCTCCTTGCTATGGTGGTAATGACAATAATTTATTGTCATCCGCGCACAATCATAGGAGTGGGTATGAAAAAGCAGATTCTCTCCGTGGCCGCCGCCATCCTGGCCTGCGTCACCATCTCGTTTCAGACGCCCGCCCAGGCCAGTGCGATACTGAGCTCCAACTGGCAGAGCGCTGCCTTCAGTCTGGAATCCGTCGATGACGAGGCTACCCTGAGCTTGCATGGCTTCAATTCCGGCCTGGGCAGCCTGATTGGCGTGGTCATGAAGTTCACGCTGTCCGAGACCCTGTATGACCGCGTCTTCAATCTTGGTGCCAAGGCCAACATCGGCAATCCCAGCAAGATCTTCGCCACCTCGACCATCACCGTGGGTGCTCCCCTGGGGCTGCAAAGCGTCAATCAGCTGAGCACCACGCCTTTCCGGGGGCAGGTGCTCAGTGGTCTGAGCACCATTGCCACCGCCTCCCTGACCAATCATCAGCTAACTCCCGTGCAGATCAATGGCACCCCGGTCTCGCTGGCCGCCTACATCGGTGCCAGCCGCCAGGTAGCCATCACGGTCGATGGCCTGGGCGTGCAGAGCGGTTCGCTGGCGCGCAATGTGCTGACCGGCTACGACGGCACGGCCAGCGGCGTGGTCTATCTGCGTTACATCTACAAGGTGCCGGAACCTGCCGTCCTGGCCCTGTTCGGCCTGGGCTTGCTGCTGCTGGGCGCCATGAGCTGGCGTCGCCGCCAGCACTGAGACTTTGCGAGCAGCCGTGCCAGAACGCCGTGCGCCTGACCAGCGCACGGCGTTTTTTGGGTGCCAGTTGGCGGCGACCGTCTAGCGTTCCAGTCCGGCCAGCCAGCGCACGCAGGCGCGTGCGACCTGCTCGCGCCAGAGGCGGGTGGAAAAGGTGTGGTTGGCGTCAGGCAGGTCGATGCGGGTGGTACGGGAGGCCAGCAAGAGGGCTTCCCAGCGGCTGCCCGGGGTGGCCAGGTCGGCGAACTCGCGTGCGGTCAGATCTGCCTCGGACAGGATCAGCAGCACCGGGCCGCTGAAGCGCTCATAGGCCCGTTGCAACCGCAGCGGCAGCAGCTCGGGCGTTGTCGCAGAGCTGCCGCCAGTACCGCCATTGTCCCCAGCGCCGCCAGCCTGCCTCCACTGGCGCAGCAAAGAGCGCAGCGCCGCCAGCGCATTGAAACGCCCGTGCAGGATCTTGTGCCACAGTTCCGGGCTGGTCAGGCGCGCGCGATAATAATGTTTCAGATAGGCCTGGGCCTGTCCGGACTCCGTACGCGCCCAGGGGTTGACCAGCACCATGGCACGCACCCGCGCATCGGCGCTGGCATGCAGCAGCGCCGCCGACGCTCCGTCGCACAAGCCCCACAGCACCACGCCATGCAGCCCCGGCTGGACCTGCAGCAGTCCGTCCAGGGCGCAGTCGATGTCAGCGGCCACGCCTTCAAAGTCGGCTGCTTCGCCCTGGCTGTCGCCCATCCCGCGAAAATCCATCCGCAAGACCGTAAAGCCAGCCGCCGCGAAGCGACGCGCCAGCAGGGTGAACTGGCGGTGGCTGCCGGCGCGGTACTGCGCTCCCCCGACCAGCATGAGGATGCCGGGCCGCTCCCGGGCCGTCTCTGGCAGGGGTCTCGCGGGCAGCGTCAGGATGCCCATCAGTTGCCGCCCCTGGCAGTTCAGCGGGCAGACGCGTTCTTCATAAGCGATGGGCATGGGCATGCTCCAGTGCCGCCCGCACCCGGGTGCAGCTGGCCTCGATCAGGGCGGCACAGGTAGTCACTTCCGGGGTGGACCAGAAGGCCGGCCCAGCCACTGTCTCGGGCCGAACCGACCAGGCCTGGGCCAGTCGGGCGCAGCCCGGGGGCAGCGGCAGCGCGGGGTCGCGCACCAGTTCCAGCCAGTGCAGGGGGAGTTCCGGCGGCGGTGGCGCATCGGCTCGCAGATCATCGATGCTGGCCACCAGTGCGCCATTGAGTTCGTATCCGCCCACTTCCAGCAGTTGGCCCTGCTGCAATTGCGCGCGCAAGGCGGCCACGCTGCTGGCCGCCTGTGGACCTGCGTTGCCCAGGCCGGCGGCCAGTTGCAGGCGCAGGAACTGGGTCATGTAGGCCTGCGCATCAACCACCGGATTCCACAACAGCAGCAAGGCCAGTTCGGTCGCACGCCGACGCGCCACTTCCAGCGCCAGCAAGGCTCCCAGACGCAGCCCCCACAGTCCGACCGGCGCGCCGGTGCGCTGGCGCAGCCAGTCGATGGCCAGACTGACATCGTCGCGCCACATCGCCCAACTGGCCTCGGCCAGTTCACCGGCGCTGTCGCCGCAACCATAGAGATCGATCAGCAATACGCCCACGCCCGCCTGCGCCAGCGCCTGCGCCTGCAGGGCCGCCATGCGGCGGCTGCGGTTCATCTCTTCGGCAAAGGGGGCGACATAGACCAGCCCTCCAAGGCAGCGCTGCCCTGGCGCGGGCGCGTGATAAATGCACAGACGTGCGCCGTGCGCGGCCGGCAGGTAGAACGGCAGCGGCGGCGCGGCGGCGAGCGACGTCATTGCGCCAGCTTGCCCTCGACCAGGGCAGTGAGCGCACCCACGGTCTCGAAATGGCTAGCCTGGATGTCGTCATCGTCCAGATAGATGCCAAAGCGCTCCTCCAGCGAGGCCACGATATGGATCACTGCCGCCGAATCCAGTTCGGCGACGCTGCCCAGCAAGGGCGTCTCGCGTTGCCACTGGGCGCTGCGCTGCTCCAGCGCCAGCGCCTCGCCCAGCAGGGACTTGACCTGTGCAAGGATATCCATCGGCGTCCTCACAGTTGGCCCAGCAGGGTGCGCGCCTGCTCGCTCTGCGCCGCGCCCTTGGGGCTGGCCAGGATCTTTTCCAGCTCGCTGCGGGCAGCGCTCTTGTCGCCGCTCTTGGCCAATGCCTGGGCCAGGTGCAGGCGGATATCCATGGCCTCTGGAGCGGCCGCCACAGCTTTCTTGAGCAGCGGCAGGCCGCGTTCGCTATTGCCCTTTTCCACCAGCATCCAGCCCAGGGTATCGATGACCGGGGCACTGTCGCCAGCGATGGCGTAGGCTTTTTCGGCCGTCTGCACGGCGCGTGGATCGCCTTCCTGCTGGTAGGCCCAGGCCAGGTTGTTGAGCGCCCCGGCGTTGTCCGGCTGCTGGCGCAACGCCAACTGGTAGTGCTCGATGGCTTGCTTGTTCTGCTTGCGCGAGAGCGCCGTTTCGCCCAGATAGAGATGCAGGGCCACATCCTTGGGATGGCTCTTGAACCACTGCGCCGCCACCGCGTCCGCAGCAGCCGTCTTGCCTGCCAGCAGCAGCGAACCATGCAGCTTCATGAGCAGGCGCACGTTTTCCTTGTCGCGGGCATAGGCCTGCTCGAAGGCGGCAGCGGCCAGCTCGGGCTTGTTCTGGAAGGCTTGCAGATTGCCCTCCAGCTCATAGCCCACCAGCGCCTGCGGCGCGCGCTTCTGCATCTGCTGGGCGATCGCCAGGGCCTTGGCCGGCTCACCATTCTGGCTGTACAGCGTGGCGCGGAAGATCTCAGCGTCGGTATAGTCGGGCTGGATCTGCAGGGCCTTGCGGGCCGCATCGGCGGCACCCTGCACATCCTTGGCGCTCAGGTAGAGCGAGGCCAGGCGCAACTGGGTCGGTGCCGAGTCCGGTTGCAGCGTGACCAGGCGCTGGAAGCTGGCCAGCGCGCCCTGGGTATCGCCACTGGCGAACTGGGCCTGGCCCAGCATTTCCAGCGCCGTCGCATCACCTGGATTGCTGGCCTGTAGCTTGCGGGCCATGGTCAGGCCCTTTTCCTTCTGATTGGTCAGCAGGTAGCGGGCGATCAACTGCGCGCTGGCCTGCACCGACTCGGGATTTTCATTGACCGCCCGCTCCAGCCATTGGGTCGCTTCCTGCGGGCGATTGTCACGCTCGGCCAGGGTCGCCAGCGCCGTCATGGCGGGGATGCTCTTCTTGTCCTTGGCCAGCACCGCCTCGAAGCGCTTGCGCGCAGCCTCGGGCTGGTTGTCCTTCAGGTCGATCTGCGCCAGGTTGGCCGTGGCGGCAAAGAAGGTCGGATCGATCTCCAGCGCCTTCTCGAAGGCCTTGCGGGCATTGGCGTAGTCATTGCGGGCCAGATAGACGCCACCCTTGAGGTTCTGCACGATAGGATTGGCCGGCTGTTCCTTTTCGGCTGCATTGGCGGCGGCCAGCGCCTTGTCGTATTCCTTCAGGCGCATGTGCGTCATGACCAGCAGCACGCCCGCCTGGGGCGACTTGGCGTCCAGGCTGGCGGCGGTCTGGAACTGGGCGGCGGCGTTATCGTCCTGGCCGCGTCCCAGATTGCTCAGGCCCAGGCCCATGTGATAGCGCGCACTTTGCGGCGCCAGCGCGCTGGCCTTTTCATAGTAGTCGGCAGCCTTGGCGAAGTCCTTGTTCTCGATGGCGATCTCGCCGGCCAGGGCCATCAGCTCGGCATCCTGCTGGCCAGTCTTGAGAGCCGGTTCCAGCGTCGCGGCAGCTTTGGCTTTCTGGCCGTTCTTCAGTTGCGCCGACGCCAGCAGCTTGCGGGCGTAGGCGTCATCAGGGGCCTTGTCCAGGTACTTGGCCAGGTTCAGCTCGGCCTGCGGCATCGAGCCCAGCGCGTACTGGATCGCGCCGGCCAGCAAGGCCGCCGGCATGTAGTCGGGAGCGGCGGCCTGCACCTTCTGGATATCGGTCAGGGCGTCGGCATTCTTGCCCTGGCTGAAGGAGAGCATGGCCTGCATGTAGGTCGATAGCAGGTTCTTGGGATTGGCCTTCTGGGCGGCCAGGATGTCAGCACGGGCCTGCTCGAACTTGCGCTGGCGGATATTCAGGTCAGCCCGCGCCAGCAGCGCATCGACCTGGTCCGGCTTGCGCTGGATGATCTGGCCCAGCACGGTGGCCGCCTGCTCCATGTCACCCTGGCCGCGCAGCAGGTTGGCCTTGAACATGAGGACGTCATTGTTCTCCGGATTCCTGGCGATGGCCTCCTCGGTGTAGCGGGTGGCCGCTTCCACGTTGCGCTCCAGCAGGGCGCTGCGGGCCAGTCCGATCAGGGCGGTGGGCAGCTTGGCATCGCTTTGCAGTGCCGTCTCGAACGCCGCCTTGGCCTCGCCCGCCTTGCCCAGTCCCAGATAGGCGTTGCCACGCAGCGCCGCGATCTCACCCTGGGCCGGCAGCGCCGCAGTCTGTTCCAGCGCCTTGGCGAACTGGCCCTGCAATAGCAAGGACTGGGCCAGCGCCGGCACCACCTGTTCGGGCTTGATGCCCAGCGACAGCGCGCGCCGCAATTCCTTCTCAGCCGAGGCGGCGTTGCCGTTGGCCAGATAGATCTGGCCCAGCATCAGCCGCGCCTGGGCGTTCTCGGCGTCTTTCTGCAGGGCATTTTTCAACTGGATCTCGGCGGCGGCACTGTCGCCTTTCTGCTGGTACTGCCGGGCGTCGGCCACCAGCGAATCGGCTGACTTGAAGCGGCCGCAGGCCGTCACACCCGCACAGACCAGGACCACGGCGAAGACCACGGCGCTCAGGCGCCCCAGGCGTTTTGACTCTAGCATCGTCCATCCCATTGTTGTGATCCCTCGATCCAGTGATTGTTGTAATTTCGATAACTATAGTGAATGCCACTATAGCTTATCTGGCAAGTTTTTTGCGCTAGGCGCAGGCAAATTTTGTGGTCAGCCCACTGGCTCATGGCTGACCGCTCCGTACGAAAGGCCAGCGCTGCAGCCGCGCCGACGGCACCCCCAGATCGACCAGGATCTGGCCGATCTCGCCCACTGCGCGGCGATCGACATAGACGATCCAGGCCAGGTAGGCCAGCGCGCCGCTGAGAATTTCCAGCGCCAGGATCAGCGGCAAGGGCAGGGCCAGCGCATATAGCCCGGCGCGCACCCCCAGCACTACCGCCAGCATGGCCAGTGCACCGGCCAGGATGGGCAGCAGGGCGCGGTAATAGCTGCGCATCGATAGCCCGGTCAGCCGCGCCACATCGTGCAGCAGCTTCACCGACAGCAGCGGATAGACCAGCACCCAGGCCGCCGACACCCCGCGCAGCCCATCGGCCCACGCGCCCACGGCAAAGGCCAGCGACATCGTCACCGCACACAGCGCCGTAT
>Ga0160495_100732_pt1 | contig 12404 bp, 8 predicted proteins | sample DID4MG_4_FD_108251 | JGI IMG/M metagenome (GOLD analysis project Ga0160495, IMG submission 108251) | Enriched soil microbial communities from UW Madison campus, WI, USA - DID2933_E24_FP4 MG | ecosystem: Environmental > Terrestrial > Soil > Unclassified | place: USA: Madison, Wisconsin | collected... | reverse complement strand
GACCAGAATGTCGGCTCCGGCTCTCGTGTGAACAGCAAAGTTATTTCGACGATGCCGCACCCGGCCGATCTGCGCGCCAAGGCCAATTGAGCAACGACTGCTTCACGCTCCGCGTGCGGTAAGAAAAAAACGGTTGGCAGGAGAGCCCGGAGTTGCGGGTGCCCATCACGCACATGCCAGCCAAGGGTGGACACCTGATGACAACTTCCCTCACTGCTGACGCCGCCAGAGCCTTGGAGCCAGCCCCTTTGCCCGCCAAGGTCAACTCGGGCGTCGCCAACCCCTTGCTGTACGCGCCGCTGCTGCCGCTGTTGATTCGCCTCGCGGTGCCCACGGTCGCCGTGATGCTCATGCAGACGGTGCTGAGCGTGGCAGAAACCTACTTCGTGAGCGGGCTGGGTGTCGACGCTATCGCAGCGGCCTCGTTAGTCGTGCCCGTCATGTTGCTTATGACCATGGTCTCCAACGGCGGTGTCGGAGGCGGGGTTTCTTCGGCGGTCGCGCGGGCGCTCGGCGGCGGGCGGCAAGACGAAGCCGAAAGTCTCGTGTGGCACAGCGTCGTGATCGCGATCATCGCAGGCGGACTGTTCGCGTTGGCTGTGATCGCCGCGGGTCCGATGCTCTACCGTGAACTGGGTGGAACAGGCGCGTCCTTGCAGCAGGCGATTCGATACTCGGACATTCTCTTTGGCGGCGCGGTGCTGTTCTGGATTCCGACGTTGCTGCAGTCAGCCTTGCGAGGTGCGGGCAACGTCAGAACTCCAGCACTGATCATGCTCGGCGGCGTTGGCGCCGGGCTCATTATTTCTCCCGTCCTGATCCTGGGTTGGCTGGGGTTTCCGCGGATGGGCGTCGCCGGTGCGGGCGTGGCGCAGGTGCTGTGCAGTGCAGGCTCGCTCGTGGCGATCGTTGCCTCCATGCGATCCGCGGGCTCGAGGCTTCGACTTCGTCGGCACCCGCTACGGCGTGATCACTTCGGTGCCATCCTTGGCGTTGGCTTGCTGTCGACCCTCAACGCGGCGATGACGACGCTTTCAATTGCCGCGATCACAGCGGCTGCAGGCGCCTTCAACGTGTCGACGATCGCGGGCTACGGTATCGCGTCTCGACTGGAAATGTTGCTGGTTCCCGTGATGTTCGGCTTCGGCACCGCCGCCGTCGCCGTGGTTGGAACCTGCATTGGCGCCGGCGATGTGGTGCGTGCGCGGCGCGCTGCGCTGGTGAACGCATTGTTCGTTGCTGGGTTGCTCGAAGTGCTGGGCCTCGGCGTGGCATTCTTTCCTGGACTGTGGATGTCTCACTTCGCGAGCGACCCCGACGTATTGGCCGTCGGGGGGCAGTACCTGAGGGTGATGGGCCCGGTGTTCGGCTTCATTGCCGTCGCGTTGTCACTGTATTTCGCGGGGCAGGGCGCGCGGCGCGTCGGCTGGCCGCTCGCGGCCGGTGTCTTGCGCTTCGTGTGCGCGCTGTCCGCAGCGGCGCTGGTGTTCGCGGGGAGGCTCAGCTTCGAGTCTGCCTTCCTGCTGGTGGCTGGGGGCGCCATCGTCGGCGCCGCAGTGACGGTGTGGGGCTTCGCCCGGGGAGATTGGGGAAGACGCTAGAGTCACACGCTTCGTGCTGCGGCACAGGAGGTTTGTAGCTGTACATCTGTGCGATGTCGCTGCGTCTCTCTGTCCTTCGGCGTGGAGGTCGGAAGAACCGGTGTTTTCGAGCGCAACGGGTGAGTCGGTCGGATCGCCCGGGTTGCCGGGACGTATTCAGTGTCTCAATGCGGACGGATTGCCACCGCTTCGAGGGGTTCAGCCTGCCAGCCGCCACCCAGCGCCTTGAACGCACTGACCGCCGCGCGCGCCGACTCCGTTTGCGCTTGCGCTCTCGCATCGGCCACGCGCAGCAGGCTCTCGTCCGCTTGCAGCACTTCGATCAGGCTGATGACGCCTCGCTGATAGGCCGCGAACGATGCCCCTCGCGCGCGACCGAGCGATGCCTCGCCCTGCGCGAGCAAGGCGGCTTGTTCTTCACGCTTGACCAGGGCGGAGAAGGCGTTCTCCACGTCTTCGGTCGCACGCAGTGCAGCGAGCCGGTAGGCTGCGAGCAACTCCGCGTCCTGCCCCTTGGCGAGTGCAATCTGCGCGTCGATGCGCCCGAAGTCGAACAGCCGCCAGCGCAGGCCGAGCAGGGCCGCAGCCTGGCTGGCGCCGCCGGTGAACAGATTGCCGCTGGCCACGGACGTGGCGCTGCCGATCGTTCCCCCCAGTGAGAGTTTCGGGTAGTACTCGGCCATGGCCACGCCAATGCGCGCGTTCGATGCCGCAAGGCGCCGCTCGGCAGCGATCAGGTCGGGCCGCCGCCGCAGCAAATCGCCGGGTGATCCGGTGGCGCCGATGCGCGGTGCGACAGGAATGACACCCCCCGCCGCCAATTCGGAGCGGTGCGCGCCCGGCGTCGCGCCCAGCATCACGTCGAGCGCGTTCATGGCCGCGGCCTCGCCCGCCTCCAACACTGGCACAGATGCACGGACCTGCGCCAGGGCACCTTCGGCTTGCCTCAGTTGGAGTTCGGCGGCCAGCCCCTTGCCGTAGAGGAGGTTGATCTTCGACAGCAGGTCTTGCTGCGTGGCGACTTGCCGCCGTGCCACGTCGAGGCGGGCCTGTAGACCGCGCAGCGTGATGTAGATGTCTGCGGTCTGCGCGGCCACGGCCAGGCGCGTGGCGGTCGCGCCGGCCTCCGATGCCTGGTAGTCGGCCAGTGCTGCCTCGCGTCCCCGGCGCAGGCCGCCGAAGATGTCCAGCTCCCAGCTTGCGCCGAGACTCGCTTCGTAGGCGTTGCCGTAGCGATCGAACCCTGGCTGCGAGTTCAGGACCTGGCCCAGTGGCGTCTCCACCGACTGGTAGGCCCTGGCGGCTTGTCCGCCGAGATTGCCCGAGGGCAGCAGCGCCGCATTCGCCGCACCGAGCCCGGCCCGGGCCTGCGTCACGCGGGCGGATGCCTGCGCAAGGTCAAGATTCTGTTTCAGCGCGAGTTCGACATAGCGGGCCAGTCGTGCATCTCCGAAGCCGGTCCACCACGCCACCAGCTCGGCGTTGGCCGTGGCGGATCGCCGGTCGAGGGCTGTCTCGCCGATGAAGCGGTCCGGCAGGCTCGGGGCAGGTCGGACATAGTCAGGCCCGGCAGCGCAGCCTGCGAGGAGGCTGAACAGCAGGGGCAGGGCAAGAGTACGTTGGGACATGGGTTGCTCCGGGACGGCGGACAGGAAAAGGTGTGTGACTATAATTCAATACGGTCACTTGTTGTCGTTTGTTTGTCCGGGCGGTAAGCTCTGGTCATGAGCAATGCAACTTCTTCTCCGCCTGTAGCGCGGGGGCCGGCCGATCACGACGTGCGCGCGCAGATCGTCGTCGCGGCCACCGAGCACTTCAGCCAGTACGGGTACGAGAAGACCACGGTTTCCGACCTCGCCAAGGCCATCGGCTTCTCCAAGGCGTACATCTACAAGTTCTTCGAGTCCAAGCAGGCGATTGGCGAAATGATCTGCGCGAACTGCCTGCGCGAGATCCAGGAGGGCATCCGCGTGGCGGTCGACGGGGTCGAAAGCCCGCCCGAGAAGCTGCGCCGTATGTTCAAGGCCATTGTCGATTCGGGCCTGCGCCTGTTCTTCCAGGACCGCAAGCTCTACGAGATCGCCATCTCGGCGGCCAGCGAGCGCTGGCCTTCGGCCATTGCCCATGAAGAGTGCATCCGGCAGATGCTCATCGAGCTGCTGAAGCAGGGCCGCGAGTCGGGCGACTTCGAGCGCAAGACGCCGATCGACGAGGCGGCGGCGGCCATTTATCTGGTCATGCACCCCTATATCAACCCCGTGATCCTGCAGCTCAGCGCTCATTACACGGACCAGGCGCCGGCCCAGCTGTCGGGTCTGGTGCTGCGCAGTCTATCTCCTTGAAGATATAAATCGGCCGTGACTATTGACTAAAATGGTCACTGTTATCAGAATCGGGGCCCTGATCGATTCGTCTATGGGCCCCTCATGCACTCGCGCCGCTTCCTTACATCTGCACTTGTCTGCGCCTTGCCGTTCGCGCTGGCCGCCTGCGACGACAAGGCGCCGCCCGATCCGCGCACCCAGGCGCCGCTGGTGCGCGCAGCCACCGTCCAGACGGCCGCGTCGGCATCGCGCTCGTTCACCGGCACCGTGGCCGCGCGGGTTCAAACCGACCTGGGTTTCCGCGTCTCCGGAAAGGTGCTGGAGCGCTTCGTGGACGCGGGCCAGACGGTCAAGCGCGGGCAGTTGCTCATGCGCATCGACCCGGTCGACCTGAGGTTGGCGGCGCGTGCCCAGCAGGAGGCTGTCAGCGCTGCACGGGCGCGTGCAAAGCAGGCGAGCGACGAAGAAGCGCGTTACCGCGATCTGCGCGGCACCGGCGCCATTTCCGCCTCGGCGTACGACCAGGTCAAGGCGGCGGCGGATGCGGCCCAGGCCCAGCTCGGTGCGGCCGAAGCGCAGGCCGAGGTTGCGCGCAATTCCAATCGTTATTCGGAACTCGTTGCCGACGCGGACGGCACGGTGCTCGAGACGCTGGCCGAGCCTGGCCAGGTCGTCAACCCCGGGCAGCCGGTGGTCCGCTTGGCGCAGGCCGGGCGCAGGGAGGCCGTGGTCCAGTTGCCGGAAACGCTACGTCCGGTCATCGGCTCCGTCGGCCAGGCCACGCTGTTCGGCAGGGAAGGTGTTGCGGTGGCCGTCAAGCTCAGGCAACTCTCCGATGCAGCCGACAAGCTCACGCGCACCTTCGAGGCGCGCTATGTGCTTGATGGCGAGATGGTCAACGCGCCACTCGGGGCCACGGTGACGGTTCACGTCGGGGATGGCAAGGTCGTTGCGAAGAACGGTGTGCAGGTGCCCATCGGCGCCCTGTTCGACGCCGGCAAGGCGCCGGGGGTCTGGGTCATCACCGGTGATCCGGCGAAGGTGCACTGGCAGCCGGTGACGGTGGAGTCGCTGGAAGACGACCGCGCCCAGATCACGGGCGAGCTCAAGCAGGGCGATCGCGTGATCGCACTCGGCGCGCACCTGCTGCGCGAGGGTGAAGAGGTGCGCGTTGCCGGCGCGGCCGCGGCGCCTGCGGGTGGCGGAGCCCGTCCATGAGCGAAGGCCGTTTCAATCTGTCGGCGCTCGCAGTCCGTGAGCGCGCTATCACCCTGTTCCTGATCCTGCTGATCTCGCTGGCCGGCCTCGTCGCTTTCTTCAAGCTGGGGCGCGCGGAAGACCCGGCCTTCACGATCAAGGTGATGACCATCATCACGGCCTGGCCCGGCGCCACGGCGCAGGAAATGCAGGACCAGGTCGCCGAGAAGGTCGAGAAACGCCTGCAGGAACTGCGCTACTACGATCGCGCCGAAACCTACACGCGGCCCGGTCTCGCGTTCACCACGCTGACCTTGCAGGACAGCACGCCACCCTCCAAGGTGCAAGAAGAGTTCTATCAAGCACGAAAGAAGGTCGGCGACGAAGCGGGCAATCTTCCGGCGGGCGTGATTGGCCCGATGATCAACGACGAGTACGCCGACGTCACCTTCGCCCTCTTCGCACTCAAGGCCAAGGGAGAGCCGCAGCGCGTGCTGGTGCGCGATGCGGAAACGCTGCGCCAGCGGCTGCTGCACGTGCCGGGCGTGAAGAAGGTGAACATCGCCGGCGAGCAGCCCGAACGGATCTACGTCGAGTTCGCGCACGACCGGCTGGCCACACTGGGCATCGGCCCGCAGGATGTGTTCGCCGCGCTCAATGCCCAGAATGCGCTGAGCCCGGCCGGGTCGGTAGAAACCAAAGGTCCGCAGGTCTTCATTCGCCTGGACGGTGCCTTCGACACCTTGCAGAAGATCCGGGACACGCCGGTGGTCGCGCAAGGGCGCACCCTGAAGCTGTCGGACGTCGCCACGGTCAAGCGCGGCTATGAAGACCCAAGCACCTTCATGATCCGCAGCGGCGGCGAACCGGCCCTGCTGATCGGCGTCGTGATGAAAGAGGGTTGGAACGGGCTCGACCTGGGCAAGTCGCTGGACGCGGAAGCCCGCGCCATCAATGCCGAACTGCCGTTGGGCCTGAGCCTGTCGAAGGTCACGGACCAGTCGGTCAACATCGCCGCATCGGTCGACGAATTCATGATGAAGTTCTTCGCGGCCTTGCTGGTCGTGATGCTGGTGAGCTTCCTGAGCATGGGCTGGCGCGCGGGCCTGGTTGTCGCTGCAGCCGTGCCGCTCACGCTGGCCGTGGTCTTCGTGGTAATGGCCGCCACCGGCAAGAACTTCGACCGTATCACGCTCGGTTCGCTGATCCTGGCGTTGGGCCTGCTGGTGGACGACGCCATCATCGCCATCGAGATGATGGTGGTGAAGATCGAAGAAGGCTACAGCCACATCGCTGCATCGGCCTATGCGTGGAGCCACACGGCGGCGCCGATGCTCTCGGGCACGCTGGTCACCGCCGTCGGCTTCATGCCCAACGGCTTTGCGCCGTCGACAGCGGGCGAGTACACGAGCAACATGTTCTGGATCGTCGGCATCGCGCTGATCGCCTCCTGGGTCGTCGCGGTGGTGTTCACCCCGTACCTGGGCGTGAAGCTGCTGCCGAACTTCAAGAAAATCGAAGGCGGCCACGCCGCGATCTACGACACGCCGCGCTACAACCGCCTGCGTCGCGTGCTCGAGCGCGTGATCGCACGCAAGTGGCTGGTCGCAGGCGCCGTTATCGCGCTGTTCGTGCTGTCCATCCTCGGCATGGATGTCGTGAAGAAGCAGTTCTTCCCGATCTCTGACCGTCCCGAGGTCCTGGTCGAGGTGCAGATGCCCTATGGCACGGCCATCACGCAGACCAGCGACGCGACGGCGAAAGTCGAGGCCTGGCTGTCTAAGCAAGCCGAGGCACAGATTGTCACCTCCTATATCGGCCAGGGCGCACCGCGCTTCTTCTTCGCCATGGGCCCGGAACTCCCGGACCCGTCCTTCGCCAAGATCGTCATCCGCACAGCCAGCCAGGAAGAGCGTGACGCCCTGAAGCTGCGGCTGCGCGAGGCCATCGCGCAGGGCTTGGCGCCCGAGGCGCGGCTGCGGGTGACCCAACTGGTGTTTGGCCCGTACTCGCCGTTCCCGGTGGCCTACCGTGTCACGGGGCCGGACGCAAACGAATTGCGGAAGATCGCGGCCGACGTGCGTCAGGTCATGGATGCGAGCCCGATGATGCGCACCGTCAGCACCGACTGGGGCACCCGCACGCCCGCGCTGCACTTCACCTTGAATCAGGACCGTCTGCAGGCCGTGGGCCTAAGCTCCAATGCCGTGGCGCAACAACTGCAGTTCCTCTTGAGCGGCGTGCCAGTGACGACCGTGCGCGAAGACATCCGCACCGTGCAGGTCGTCGCCCGTTCGGCGGGCGACACGCGTCTCGACCCGGCCCGCATCGCGGACTTCACGCTCGCCGGTGCCGGCGGTCAACGCATTCCGCTGTCGCAGGTCGGCCAGGTCGAGATGCGCATGGAAGAGCCGGTCATGCGGCGACGCGACCGCGTGCCCACCATCACGGTGCAGGGCGACATCGCCGACGGAACGCAGCCGCCGGACGTGTCGAACGCGATCACCAAGCAGCTGCAGCCGATCATCGAAAAGCTGCCCGCGGGCTACCGCATCGTCCAGGCCGGCTCCATCGAGGAATCGGAGAAGGCGACCGCGGCGATGCTGCCGCTGTTCCCGATCATGCTGGCGGTCACGCTTCTGATCATCATTCTCCAGGTGCGCTCGATGTCGGCGATGGTCATGGTGTTCCTTACCAGCCCGTTGGGACTGATCGGTGTGGTGCCAACTCTGCTCATCTTCCAGCAGGCATTTGGCATCAATGCGCTGGTTGGGCTCATCGCGCTGTCGGGGATTCTGATGCGCAACACGCTGATTCTGCTGGGGCAGATCCACCACAACGAGCAGGAGGGGCTGGACCCTTTCCACGCGGTGGTCGAGGCGACGGTGCAGCGAGCGCGGCCCGTGATCCTGACGGCGTTGGCGGCGATCCTCGCGTTCATTCCGCTGACGCATTCGGTGTTCTGGGGCGCATTGGCGTACACGCTGATCGGCGGCACTTTCGCGGGGACGATCCTGACACTGGTGTTCCTGCCGGCGATGTATTCGATCTGGTTCAGGATCAGGCCAGGCAACGCGACCCAGCCCGCGCACTGATGCGCTTCATCATCATTCATCAAGATCGAAGGAACCAGTCATGTCGAGTTCATCAGTCGTCGTAGTGACTGGCGCGTCCTCGGGCATCGGACGTGCCGCCGCGGAAATGTTCGTGGCGCGAGGCTGCCGGGTTTTCGGCACCGTTCGCGAGTTGCGCAAGGCACCCGCGCTGCCTGGTGTGGAGTTCATCGAAATGGACGTCCGCGACGAAGGTTCTGTCCAGAGGGGCATCGAATCCGTCATCGACCGGGCCATGCGCATCGACGTGCTGGTCAACAACGCGGGAATGATGATGATCGGCGCGGTCGAGGAAACCGCGACAGCCGAGGCTGCAGTGCTGTTCGATACCAACGTTTTCGGCATGCTCCGCACGACGCGCGCGGTGCTCCCGTACATGCGTGAAAAACGCCGCGGGCGAATCGTCAACGTGAGTTCCGTGCTCGGTGTGCTTCCGGCTCCGTACATGGGACTCTATGCGGCCACCAAGCACGCAGTGGAAGGACTGTCGGAGTCGCTGGACCATGAAGTGCGCCAGTTCGGCATTCGTGCCACGCTGGTGCAGCCGGCCTTCACCCGGACCAACCTCGATGCCAATGCGCCCCGTGTCAAGGCGCGGATCGCGGGCTATGACCGCGAACGCGAACTGGTGACGCTCTCCGTGGCCGAGAGCGTGAGCAGTGCGCCCGAGCCGCACGGCGTGGCGAGCACCATCGTCGAGGCGGCGCTGGGCCCGTGGCGAATGCGTTGCACGCCGCCGGGGGAGGCGTCTCTGTTGACGAAATTGCGCCGCTTCATGCCGGCGGGACCGGTGGATGCGAGCCTGAGGAAAAAACTCGGGCTCGTCTGAGCACCTGTCCGAGATGCTTGTACCGAGCGTCGCCCTGACCAACAAGAAGGAGAACATTTGTGGACAGCCTGGATCTCCTGCGCACATTCAGCGAGGTCGCCACTTCGGGGAGCTTCTCCCGCACGGCCAAGCATCTTTCGCTGTCCAAGGGCACCGTCAGCAAATACATCGCGGCACTCGAGAGCCGGTTCGGTGTCAGATTGCTGAACCGGACCAGCCATGCCGTCAGCCTGACGGACGCTGGCGCCTTGCTGCTCGAAAGAAGCAGGCCCATGCTCGAACTGGCCGACGTCACGCAAGCCGAGCTCCAGGACCGCGCGCGGATCCCCAGCGGGCGCGTGCGCATCTCGGCGCCTTACGGCATGGAACTGACCGAATTGCCGGCATTGATCAACGCCTTTCTTGGCCACTATCCGGAGGTCAGCATCAGTCTCGTGCTCACAAACCGCATGGTCGATCTTGCGGAGGAAGGCGTCGACATCGCGCTTCGCTTCGGCGCGTCAGCCAATGAGAACCTGATCGTTCGAAAACTGGTATCGATGGAGCTCACTGTCTGCGCGGCTCCCGTTTACTGGCGTAAGCATGGTGTGCCAGCTCATCCGGGCGAACTTGCGCATCACATCGCGCTGTTCAGCAGCCATCTGAATCCGCTGCCCAAGTGGCGCTTCGAAGTCGACGGTCAGCCAATCGAGGTCCCGGTCCGTGGACCGTTGGATGCGACGGAAGCCAGTCCGCTCATCCAGGCGGCGCTACTTGGCGCAGGCGTTGTCTACTTGCCCTCGGTGATGCTCGCGCCTTACGTCGAGAGCGGGCGACTGGTGCCCGTGCTGTCGGAGTTCGTTCGCAGCGACATGTGGCTGTCCGCTGTGTACCTGGAGCGCCGGCACAGCACGGCGGTGCATCGGGCACTGCTGGATTTTCTCGTGAGCCGGTTGAAGCCTACAGGTTCGCGGATGAGGATCGACGCGCAGTGAGCTGGCAACGTACGAAGGATGCGCGCCTCCCTGCGGGTTGTCACTGAAGCGAGCAGGATCGCGCAACCAGCTTGCTGCGGCGTGACCAGGCGCCCTGATGTCGTCCGCTGGGACGGCCACGTCGTAGTCCAAGTCCTTCGGGATCTCGAAGGTTTCGAACTCCGCGTTTCTGCGGGAGGCCTTTGATGTGGATTGCCACGCTCATTGGCCCCACTTTTCCATCGAACGCTGACCCGCTTCTGCGCACCGATGCGCAGAACCACAGGCGTGCGCGTTGGAATACAGGCGGTTCAAGCGTCAGCGAAAATGTGGGTCCACGCGTCGATGGCCGCACCGATGCCGCTAGATGCGCCGGTCACCAGTGCGCGCTTGCCGATGCGGGCGGTTGTGTATGAACTCAAGGTCGATCTCCTGGTCATGCAGAGCGGGTACAGAACGCCAAGGCCACCGGAGGCTTGCGCGTCGGCCGTGCGATGGCCTGAGTCGGCGGGGCAAGGGCCTGATCAAAGACGCTAGCGCAGGCAGGCGGCAGCTACACCACTTGCACCACGACCTTGCCCTTGGCGCGCCCACTGTCGACGTAGGCCAACGCTTTGTGGGTGTCCTGAAATGGGAACACTTTGTCGACGATCGGGCGGATGGCGCCTGACTCGATGAGGGCGGTGATCTCTCGCAACTGCGCCCCATCGGCCCGCATGAAGACGAAGGTGTAGTGGCCCCCGTTCTTCTTTGCCTTGTTCCTGATGCCGAAACTCAACAGGCGCAGCACTTGCCTGAGCGGCCAGGCCAGTCCTCGCGCGATGGCGAACGCCGGGGTGGGCGGCCCCGAGATGGAGATGAGATGCCCGCCCGGCTTGAGAACCTGGAGGGATTTGTTCAGCTCGCCGTTGCCGAGGCTGTTCAACACCACGTCGTAGTCGCGGAGCACCGTGGCGAAATCCTGCTGCTTGTAATCGATGACGACGTCCGCGCCCAAGGCCTTCACCCAGGCGACGTTGGCCGTGCTGGTGGTCGTGGCCACGAATGCCCCGAGATGCTTGGCAAGCTGGATGGCGATGGTGCCGACGCCGCCGGAGCCGGCATGGATCAGAACCTTCTGTCCTTTTTTCAGCTTGGCGGTTTCGACCAGCACCTGCCAGGCGGTCAGGGCCACCAGAGGAACGGATGCGGCCTCGACCATGCTGAGATTCTTGGGCTTCAGCGCCAGCGACGATTCCTTGACGGCGATGAACTCGGCGAAGGTGCCGATGCGATCGTCGTCGGGGCGCGCATAGACCTCGTCGCCCGGTTTGAAGCTGCGAACGCGAGCGCCGACCCGCTCAACCGTACCGGCCAGGTCGTTGCCCAGGATCAGGGGGAAGTGGTAGGGAAGAATCAATTTGAATTCGCCGCTCTTGATCTTCGAGTCCAGGGCATTGATGCTCGCCGCGTGGATCTGGATCAGGACGTCATCGTCCCGCACCTCGGGCTCGGGCGTTTCGCCGATGCGGCCAACTTCATTCTTTCCGTAACGATCGATGATGAACGCTTTCATGGGCGACTTTTTTCCAGAGTGTTTGGTTGAATGCGCTTCGGGCAGCCCCGCCCCACAGGGGGCGGTCGGGAAAGTCGGCCTGAAGCCGGTTGCAAAAGATGCCGTCGTTCAGTCATTGAGAAAGGCCAGCGCCTTGGGCACGAATTCGCCGTGGTACTGGAAAATCCCGCCATGCCCAGCGTCTTTGTAGATGACCAGTTGCGAGCCTGGGATGCGACGCGCCATGTCATGGCTGTTCACAGTGGGCACCATGATGTCGTTGTCGCCATTCGCAATCAACACAGGGATGCGGATGCCGCCCAGATCCTGGGGCACCTGCCGGCCCCAGGCCTTGATGGCCTTCAGCTGTCGCAGGAAGGCAGGGGGCGTCGGCCCCTTGTCCCGATCCGCCTTGCGCTCCTTCAGTCGCTCCAGGAAGGCTTTCGCGGCTTGACGACCGTTGCCCGTGGAGGTGAAGAACAGAAAGGTCTTCGGATCCCGCAGCGTCAGCAGGCCTTTGACTATCAGCGGCCAGGAGACCGCTCCGACCCGTTCGATGCCTGTGCCGCCTGCCGGCCCTGTGCCGGTCAGGATGAGTCGGCGCACCAGGCCGGGGGCTTTCAGCACGATGTCCTGCGCCACGAATCCTCCGAGGGAGAAGCCAAGCAGATCAATCTTCTCGAAGCCCAGTGCGTGGACCAGCGCGATCGCATCCCGCGCCATCGCATCGATGGTCACAGGCGCTGTTCCGCCTGAAGCGCCGATCCCTCGGTAGTCGATGGCGATGATGCGATGCCTGCGGGCAAGTCCATCGACGATCCGCGGGTCGAAATTGTCGAGGACCGCGCCCCAG
>Ga0160495_100731_pt1 | contig 12423 bp, 10 predicted proteins | sample DID4MG_4_FD_108251 | JGI IMG/M metagenome (GOLD analysis project Ga0160495, IMG submission 108251) | Enriched soil microbial communities from UW Madison campus, WI, USA - DID2933_E24_FP4 MG | ecosystem: Environmental > Terrestrial > Soil > Unclassified | place: USA: Madison, Wisconsin | collected... | reverse complement strand
TCTCGCCATTGAGCGCGTAGTTGACCACCTCGCGCTGGTGCAGCAGGTTGCCGTTCCATAGTTCGATCAGCTGTTCGTTGAAGTGCTGGCGCATGTCGTCGCGGAACACATCGGACAGGCGCGAGAGCAGCGTCGCCTTGTCCGGTGCGCCGAACATGGAGAGCGTCTGCAGGTTCACATCGATGACGCGAATCTCCTGCATGCAGCGTTCCACGAATTCCGGGTGGACGTCGGTGAAGGTGCGGAAATCCGTGATGCCGATACGATGCAGGTCGTTGAAGAGGCGCTTGACCTGGCTGAAGTCTTCCACCCACAGCGAGATAGGGGAGTACTCGAACAGTCCTCGGGCATAGTTCTCGCTGCGCGAGAGTTTCTTGCGGGCGGTTTCGCGCTCGGTGACGTTTTCGATGGCCAGCAGCACGTATTCCCAGCTCTCTTCGCTGCCTGGCATGATGCGGCCCGAGAGCTGGATGTCCAGGCGCTTTCCACTCAGCGTGTAGTTCACGGTATAGCTGGAAAAGTGACTGCGACCTTCCCATAGTTGCACCATCTCGTCGATGAAGGTGTCGAGCATGTCGTCCCGGAACACCTTGTCCAGATTGGCGACCAGGTGCTCCAGATCGCGTGCCTCATACCATTCCAGCGTACGGCGGTTGACATCGACCACGCGGATCTGCATGGCGCAGGCATGGGCGCGCGCATGATCCTGCCGCAGATAGCTGCGCAGGTCGGTCACGCCCTCGGCGCGCCACTGGTCGAACAGGCGCTTGAGCCCGCTGTAATCCTCTTTCCATAAGGAAACGGGCGTCAGGTCGAAGGTTTCCTGCTCGGACAGGGCATGGGTGCCGGGATGAGAAACTGGGCCGGCGCTTGCGGGGGGCTGATCGTTCTGCATAACACTTCGTCTTTTGCTGATAACCAAGTGTAATGGTTTTACGGCAAGCTCGGCAGGGCTAGCCGGCCCGTTTTTGGTCAATTCGCCAAAAATTATTGATCGAAGACAGGAAATGCCAGCTCTTGCTTGATTTCAGCTTGATTCCCATCCTCTCCCGTAGCGCTCCTTGTCAGCGCTGCACGCTCTTCGCCAGCTTTGGCCGCTGCGCCGCCAGCCAGCGCCACAGCCCCAGCATTCGGTGATACCAGGGACGCTGCAGCGGAGTCAGGCACAGCAGCTCGCCGCCTTCGGCTGCATGGATTTCGATCCAGCCATCGTGGGCAAGCACCAGCCGTTCGCCATCGGTCAACTGGCTGCGGCGGCTTACCAGCCGTTCCATCTGCCATTGCGCCGCTTCGGTCACGCGCATGGCGTTGGCCTGGCTGACCAACTGGCTGCCGGCGGCCAGCCATATCTGCAGGGTCTGGCCGCGCGCCAGGCGCAGATGGCGCGGGCTGGTCTGCAGTTCAGGAAGAGGGGCGTGCCAGGGGGTATGCATGTGCTTTCTCCGTCAGGTGGGTACGCTTGCAGTCTAGGCAGGTCAGCAAGATCGCAACAGGCACAGGAAATTTCATGCTGCAGCGTAACAGGCGATGATTTTTCGATCTGTTATCGCTGCTTTTCGAATACTCTGTATCTGTTCCGGTTGTTCCTCGAAGAACATGATTGCTGTTATGGATACCAGCCTGCCTATTTCCGATGCGTCCAGCATCCCCTGCACCCTGAGCGCGCCCGCGCCCCTGCTCACCACTGTGCCCGAGTCTGGCCGGCAGCCCCTGTATCGCCGCCTGGCGGATCACTACCAGAGCGCCATCCAGTCCGGCACCCTGGTAGCGGGCGACCGCATGCCGTCGGTACGCGACCTGATGCGCCAGCACCAGGTGAGCCTGTCCACGGCACTGCAGACCTTGCGCCACATGGAGGATGGCGGCTGGCTGGAGGCGCGTCCGCGCTCTGGCTATTTCGTCAGGCAGCCGCGTCGTTCGGCCATCCGTCCGGTGCAGGAGCCCAAGAGCCTGCTGGCCATTGACGCGGGCCAGTACGCCGGTATCCATGAGCGCGTCTCCAAGTACATCGCCTTGCGCCAGGCGGGTGCGCCGCGCATCGATCTCTCGGGCATGACCTGTGCGCCCGAGCTGTACGCGGTCGAGACCCTCAAGCAGGCCGCCATCCGTGCCTTGCGCGACCGTCCCGAGCTGCTGACCAGCGCCATGCCGCACAATGGCAATGCCACCTTCCGCCAAGCCGTGGCGCGTCGCGCGCTCAATGCCGGCATGCGCATCGATACCGAGGAAGTGGTGGTCACGCACGGCTGTATCGAAGCCCTGAACCTGGCGCTGCGCGCCGTGGCCGGCCCGGGGGATACGATTGCGGTGGAGTCGCCCACTTACTTTGGCCTGTTGCAGGCGCTGGAAAACCTGGGCATGAAGGCGCTGGAGATTCCGACCAGTCCGCACACGGGCATCTCGGTGGAAGCGCTGGAGCTGGCCGTGCGCACCTACGGCAACATCAAGGCGGTGGTGGTGGTACCTAATCTGCAGAACCCGCTGGGCTGCATCATGCCTGAGGACCACAAGGACCAACTGGTGCGCCTGTGCGAGCAATTGAAGCTGCCGCTCATCGAAGACGATGCCTACACCGAGCTGGCCGATGGCAGCGTCACGCCGTCCAGCCTGAAGAGCCGAGACCGCCACGGCAATGTCATCTACTGCGCCTCCCTCAACAAGGTGCTGGCCCCCGGCATGCGCCTGGGCTGGATGAATGGCGGGCGCTGGCACGAGCGGGTCAAGATGCTCAAGTTCACCCATACCCGCGCCAATGAAGAATGGACCCAGGTCACCGCCGCCGACTTCATCGCCAGCCCGGCCTACGATCGTCACCTGCGCCGTCTGCGCCAGATACTCAAGCAGCAGCGCGAGCGCATGGCCGAGTCCATTGCCGCGTACTTCCCCGAAGGCACGCGCCTGAACCTGCCCAACGGCGGAGTGGGGCTGTGGGTGGAGCTGCCGGTGCAGGTCTGTTCCCAGCAATTGTTCGAGCGTGCGCTGGAGGAGGGCGTGGGCGTCTCACCGGGAGCGATCTTTTCCAATTCCAGCCGCTACGGCCACTTCGTGCGCATCTGCTGCGGCCATCCCTTCAACCGTGAACTGGACCAGGCGCTGCGCCGCCTGGGAAGCCTGGCTCACCATCTGGCCGACGCATGAAGCGCTGAGTCAGCGTGCGCGTTCCAAGGCCGCCTGCGGGCGGCTTTTTTGTGATCGGCGGATCAGGCGTTTTGACAAGAGAATCAGGCATTGCCTGAAATCTCCTTCTCATTCACACTTGTAAAGACAATGTAAAGAGGTGGCGCGCCGATGGCGACGCGGCCCGGACTTCGCCTTCCTGATACATCCGCACTGTCCAAGGAGATCCGGCCATGCCACAGTCATCGCCGCATACGCAAGACCTCGCGCCAGCCCATGTCCAGTACCAGGCGCTGTTGCGCCAGGCCATCGACGCCCACATGGCCGGCCGCCTGGACCAGGCTTGCGCTATTTATGAGGCGGTGCTGGAAGCCGATCCGATCCAGCCGGTCGCCTTGCATTACTACGGCATCTGGCTGCACCAGGACGGGCAGCATGAAGAAGCGCTGGACAAGCTGGAACTGGCCAGCGCCCTGGAACCGGACAATGCCGACTGGCATAACGACCGAGGCAATGTGCTGTTCGCCTTGCAGCAACCCGCCCTGGCCGAGCAGGCCTATGTCGATGCGCTGGCCTTGCGGCCGCATGACCACACCATCTGGAACAACCTGGGCGCGGTGCTGCTGCAGCAGGAAAAGCGACCGGAGGCTATCAGCGCCTTCGAGCGGGCCTTGCAGATCGACCCCGAATTCGTACCCTCGCTGCTGCATCTGGGCAGCATTCACGAGGCCGCTGGCGACAAGATGCAGGCCTCTCACTATCAGTGCCGCGCCTACGTGCTGCCGCCGCTGGAGGGAAAATCCCGGGAGATGCTGGGCATCTCCTTCTATTTTCTGGGGCGTCTGCCCGAGGCTGCCGAAGCCTACCGCGCCTGGCTGCAGGAAGAGCCGGACAATCCCATCGCCGCGCACATGCTGGCGGCCTGTTCTCAGTCCGATGTGCCGCCGCGCGCCTCGGATCGCTACATCGAATCGCACTTCGATCGCTACGCCGAGACCTTCGAAGCTAACCTGCTGCAAAGCCTGGGCTATCGCGGCCCGCGCCTCATCGCCGAGGGCCTGGCGCTGGTGGCCCAGCCGGCGCGCCAGTTCGTCACCATCGATATCGGTTGTGGCACGGGATTGTGCGGGGGCCAGCTCGCCCCTTATTCGCATCATCTGGTCGGCGTGGATCTGGCTGGCAAGATGCTGGAGAAAGCCGCAGCCACGGGCCACTACGCGCGCCTTGAAAAGGCCGAGATCTGCCATTACCTCGCAGCGCACCCGCAGTCCTGCGACTTGGTGACGGCGGCTGACACCATGATCTACTTCGGCGATCTCGCGCCGGTCATGCAGGCGGTGGCGCTGGCGTTGCGCAGTGGCGGCTATTTCGTCTTCACCGTGGAAGCGATGACTGGATCAGACGCTGATGTTGCCGATGTTGCAGATGCTGCAGATGCTGCCCATGCTACTGATGTCACCGATCCCGCCGGTGCAGGCCATTGCCTGCATGCCAGTGGCCGCTACCGGCACGCCCGCGAGTATGTGCGCGGCTTGCTGGAGGCCAACGGCATGACGGGGCTGCACCACAGCGATCAGGTCCTGCGCGAGGAGGTGCGTCAGCCAGTGGCAGGCATGCTGTTCGTGGCGCGCCGCGACTGAGATGACGGCGACGTCGCCGCCAGTGCCGCCTCGACCTGGGCGCGTCTGGGAATCGGATCGACTGCGCCATACCCAGTGGTGGACAAGGCTGCGGCCACATTGGCATAGCGTGCTGCCGTGAAGGGATCGCGGCCGGCCATCAGTTCGGCCATGAACGTCCCGCCAAAGCAGTCCCCCGCGCCGGTGGCGTCCAGCGCCTGGACTGGGTAGGGCGCAACCATGCGGCGCTCGTCGGCAGTGGCGACGTAGCAGCCTTCCTTGCCGAGCTTGAACGCCACCAGTTGCACGCCATACGACAGCAGTTGATCGACGATGGCGTCGCGGTCTTCCAGTCCTGTCAGCAGAGCGACGTCTTCCCAGCTTGGCAGGCAGATGTCGCATAGCCGGAAAGCCTCTTCCATCTTGGCGCGAGCGCGTTCCAGTGGCCACAGGCGCAGCCGCAGGTTGGTGTCCAGCGAGGTCTTCACGCCACTGGCGCGGGCCTGCGCCATGGCGGCCAGTCCAGCTTGGCAGGCCGATTCACTGATGGCCAGGCTGATCCCCGACAGATGCAATGCGCCGGCAGCGGCGATGGCCTCCAGCGGCAGCGCTGTGGCCTGGTAGGCGCTGGCGGCCGAGCCGGCGCGGCGGTAGTGGAAATGGTGGCCGCACGCATCATGGGTGACGAAGTAGATGCCGGTGCTGCCGCCGGCGGTGACGGCCACATGCTGCACATCCACTTCTTCGCGCTGCCATAGCGCCAGCAGATCTTGTCCGAAGTGATCGTCGCCGACCGCGCTGAGGTAGGCCGAGGCCGCCCCCTGGCGTGCGGCGGCGATGGCGAAGTTGGAGGTGTCGCCACCATAGCCTTGCAGGAACTGGCGCGGCACATCGATGCGCTGGTTGAATTCCACCATGGCTTCGCCATAGGCGAGGATCGTTTTGCTCATGCTGGTTGCCTATGCCGGGTCAGAAGAAGGTCTGCACGATGTCGGTGACGTCGAAGCGGCCATCGACCACCACCAGGTGACGCCACTTGTCGAAGGTCAGGCAGGGATGAGAGATATCAAAGGCAAGCATGTCACCGACCTCGATGTCATCGCCGGCGGTGATTTTCAGGTAGGCATGCTGGTCCATCATGCCGGTCACTTCCCAGTGCGCTGGAGTGGCTTGCGGGCCGGTGTCGCGGCCGGGGCGGAAGCGCGATACCGGCATCGGCAGCCCGGCATCGAAGGCCGCGTCGCGCTTGCCCAGGGCAATGATGGCCTTGTCGGCCTCGGGGATGGATTGCACATAGGCCCAGAGTTGCAGCGCTGGCTGCAACTGGCTGCGCATGCTGTGCGCCACCGGATTGCGCACCTGGATCTGCGCCTGCGCGGCGCGATAGATGCCCACGTCATGGGTCAGGTAGCAACCCGGGCGCAGCACCACATCGAGCGGCGCGCCGATGTCGGCCTGGCCGAATTCTTCGGCCACCACGTCATACCAGGCCGAGCCGGCGCCGGTCAGCACCGCCGGTCCGCGCGCCAGGCGGCGGGCCAGTTGGCCTTGTGCAGCCAGCCCTTGCAGGCAGCCCACGGCGCGCTGCAGGAAGCGGCGGATATCGACCTCTTCCTTGAGTACGCCTTCATACACTTCCACTCCGGCCAGCGCGACGCTGTCCCAGCGCGAGATCGCCTCCAGCACGGCCTGCTGTTGCGCTTCATCGCGCACCCCGGTGCGCCCGCCCGCTGGTCCCAGCTCCAGCAGGACGTTGATGGTCTGCTTGCGTTCGGCAAAGAAACGGCCGAGCTGATCGACCAGCGCCGCCGAATCGACCAGGCAGAAGAATTCGAAAGAGGGATCGACCAGCAGCTCCGAGATGATCGCCATGTTGCGCTTGCCCACCAACTGGTTGGCCATGATCACGCGGCGCACGCCATGGTGGTAGCCCGCCAGCGTCTGGTGGGCGCTGGCCAGGGTGATGCCCCAGGCGCCGGTGTCGAGCTGGCGTGCAAACAGCTTGGGTGCCATCGTGGTCTTGCCGTGTGGGGCCAGCTTGAGCTGGTACTGGCCGACGAATTCCTGCATCCACTTCAGGTTGTGTGCGATCTTTTCTTCATACAGAACGGCGGCCGGCAAGCTGATGTCCTCATTGAGCAGATTCCAGCGCACGGTGCCGGCCTGATCGGGGGGCAGTGCTTGCTGCAACGGCCCCAGTCCCTTGTTGAGCGGATCGATGATGCCAGCCTGGTAAGTGGCTTGGTAAACGCGTTGGTAGTTTGTATCATTCATCGAATTTATTCCTGTTGAATTAGAGTTGACGCAACAATAGCCTTGAATTTACTATGTTTGCGTCGTGTTAGTAAATAACATAAACAATAAATTGTTTCGCAGCTCTTCATGAGATGCGGAGTCCGGCCTTTTTGCATCCTCGCAGACGGTTCATCTTCCCATGGCGCAGACATTGGACATCATTTCCCGCATCACCGAGCGCAGCAGCACCTTGCGCCTGGCCGAACAGAAAGTGGCTGAAGCCATCCTGAGCGACCTGCATACCGCCGCCAGCGCCAGCATTGGCGAACTGGCCGACAAGGCCGGCGTGTCCGTGGCCAGTGTGACGCGTTTTGCCAAGGCCATGGGCTGCCGCGATGTGCGCGAATTCAAGTTCCTGCTGGCGCAGGCGGTGGCGGTGGGGCAGCGTTTTTTTGACGGAGCAAAGACCGTGCCGTCGGAGCAGCCGCCGGAGTTGGCGGATGTGGTCTATCGCGATATCCACGCGGTGTTGGAGCTCAACCGCGCCATGCTCAATGCTGACCTGCTGATACAGGCTGCGCGCCTGCTGCTGGGCGCGCGCATGATCTACTGCTTCGGCATGGGCGGCGGCTCGACCATGATGTCGGACGAGGCGCGCTATCGCCTGGTGCGGCTGGGTCGACCGGTAGCCACCTACCACGACGCGGTGCTGCAGAAGATGGTGGCGGCCACACTGGACAAGGACGATGTGCTGTTGGTCTTTTCCACCACCGGCAGTGTGCCTGAGCTGCTGGCTAGCTGCGAGGTGGCGCGTGAATACGGCGTCAAGCTCATCGCCATCACTGCACTGGGTTCGCCGCTGGCCAAGATGGCCGATGTGCTCTTGCCCATCAAGACGCTGGAGACCGACCTGATTTTCAAACCGTCCTCGTCGCGCTACGCCATGATGGCGACGCTGGACATGCTGGTGCTGGAACTGGCCCTGCTGCACAAGCAAAGCAGCCAGGAGCGCTTGCGCCGCCTCAAGTATGTGCTCGATGCGCATCGCGGCGGCGGCGACCTGCACCAGCCGCTGGGAGACTGACATGCTATCCACTACCCATGCCCCGGACGGCGAGCGCCGTTGCGACATCCTGATTCGCCATGCCCTGGTCATCGACGGCTCCGGCACCGAGCCCGTGGCGGCCGATGTGGCCCTGCATAAAGGGCGCATCGCTGCCGTCGGCCAGCTGGATGACTGGCAAGCCGCGCAAGAGATCGATGCCAGTGGCCTTGTGCTCTCGCCAGGCTTCATTGACGTCCATACGCACGATGACACCAACGTCATCCGCGCTCCCGAGATGTTTCCCAAGCTCTCGCAGGGCGTGACCACGGTGGTGGTCGGCAATTGCGGCATCAGCGCTGCGCCGGTCACGCTCAAGGGCGAGCCGCCGGATCCGATGAATCTGCTGGGCAAGCGCGAGGCCTTCCACTATCCGAGCTTTGCCAGCTATGTCGAGGCCGTCGATGCGGCACGACCCTCCATCAATGTGGCTGCCCTGGTCGGCCACACGGCCCTGCGCAACAATCACATGGACCGTCTTGATCGCGCCGCTACCGACAGCGAAATCGCCGGCATGCGCGCGCAATTGCGCGAAGCGCTGGAGCATGGCGCACTGGGTCTGTCCACCGGGCTGGCCTATGGCAATGCAATCAATGCGCCCACCGAGGAAGTACTCGCACTGGCCGAGCCGCTGGCCGAATTCGGTGGCCTCTATGCGACCCACCTGCGCAGCGAGTTCGCCGACATCCTCGATGCGATGGAAGAAGCCTTCCGCATCGGCAAGCATGCCCGGGTGCCGGTGGTGATCTCGCACCTGAAGTGCGCGGGCGTGGAGAACTGGGGGCGCAGCAGCGAGGTATTGCAGGCGCTGGAGATGGCCGCCCGCCATCAGCACGTGGGTTGCGACTGCTATCCCTACACTGCCAGTTCTTCCACGCTGGACCTCAAGCAAGTCACCAGCGACTACGACATCCAGCTCACCTGGTCCGAGCCACATCCGCAGCAGGGCGGCAAGATGTTGAAGCAGATCGCCGCCGAGTGGGGCGTTGACCTGCACGCCGCCGCCGCCCGCCTGATGCCAGCCGGGGCGGTCTATCACTGCATGTCCGATGACGATGTCAATCGCATCCTCTCGCACCCTGCCAGCGTGGTGGGCTCCGATGGGCTGCCTAACGATCCCTTGCCGCATCCGCGCCTGTGGGGTGCGTTTCCACGGGTGCTGGGCTACTACAGCCGCGAGCAGAAACTGTTCTCGCTGGCCACGGCGGTCCACAAGATGACGGGCCTGTCGGCCCAGCGTTTCGGGCTGGATCTGCGCGGCTTCGTGCGGGTGGGCTATCACGCTGACCTGGTGCTGTTCGACGCCGAGACCGTGCGCGATGCGGCCAGCTTCACCGATCCGATGCAACCGGCGCATGGCATCGAGGCGGTGTGGGTCAATGGCGAGCTGGCCTATCGCGGTCAAGACAAGCAGGCTACCGCCGCACGCGCAGGACGCTTCCTGGCGCGCGCGGTGCAGAAAACGTCAGCCTGAGTTTTGCGCATTTCCGGATTTTATATTTTCAGATTTTCAGGAAGTTTCAACAAACAACAAGGAGTAGCAATGAGCATTCAACGATTTGGCGTGGAAGGTGGTAGCGGCACGGGCGGCCAGCATCTGCCGTTTGCCCGTGCAGTTGCCGCTGATGGCTGGCTGTATGTGTCGGGCCAGGTGCCGATGGAAAACGGCGAGGTGATCGACGGCGGCATCGTGGCGCAGTCGCACAAGGCGATCCAGAACGTGCTGGCCATCCTGAAGGAGGCTGGCTATGGTCCGGAGCACGTAGTGCGCTGTGGCGTATGGCTCGATGATGCACGTGACTTCCCGTCCTTCAACAAGGTCTTCAAGGAGTACTTCGGCGCCAATCCGCCGGCGCGCGCCTGCGTGGTGTCGAGCATGGTGGTGGATTGCAAGGTCGAGGTCGATTGCGTGGCGTTCAAGCGCTGAATGAGCGGCAAGGCAATGGCGACGTTTCGTGCGGCGCCATTTTTTTAAGGGATCGCCAAGAGTCCCTGATGCGTAAATGATTTGGAGCGTTGATGTTTGCCGGCGGGATGTCCTGCTCCGGCGAGTGTCTTTGATCATCGGAAGATCATCGGAAGAGGAGAAGCAGATGGAGGCCGTACAAGGAAGTGCGCTGCTGGTGTATGCGCTGGTAGCGGTGATCGCACTGATCGTGCTGATCGCCAAATTCAAGATGAATCCGTTCATCGTCCTGATCGTGGTGTCGCTGGTGCTGGGCCTGGCGGTCGGTATGCCCATGGGCAATATCGTCAAGGCCTTCGAGACCGGTGTCGGTGGTGCGCTGGGCCACATTGCGCTGGTGGTGGGCCTGGGGACGATGCTGGGCAAGATGATGGCCGAGTCGGGTGGTGCCGAGCGCATCGCCAATACGATGATCAAGGCCTTCGGCGAGAAGAACGTACACTGGGCCATGATGACGGTGGCTTTCATCGTCGGCTTGCCGGTGTTCTTCGAAGTCGGTTTCGTGCTGCTGGTGCCGATCGCCTTCAACGTCGCCAAGCGTACTGGAACCAATATGGTGCTGGTGGGCATTCCCATGGTGGCCGGCCTGTCGGTGGTGCACGGCCTGATTCCGCCGCACCCGGCGGCGCTGCTGGCGGTGACCGCCTACAGCGCCGATATCGGTCGCACCATCCTGTATGCGCTGATCGTGGGCATTCCGACGGCGATCATCGCCGGCCCTATCTTCGGCAAGCTGATCTCCAAGGTCGTGATTCCCGATCCGGACAATCCGCTGATCTCGCAGTTCGTCGATGAGGGCAAGAAGGCGCGCGAACTGCCCGGCTTCGGCATCACGCTCTTTACCATCCTGTTGCCGGTGGCGCTGATGCTCATCGGCAGCTGGGCTGACCTGTTCTTCGCGCCCAAGAGCTTTGCCAATGATTTCCTGCGCCTGATCGGCAATTCCGTGATCGCGCTCTTGATCGCCACTCTGGTGAGCTTCTGGACCTTTGGTCGTGCGCGTGGTTTCGGCGCTGACCAGATCCTGAAATTCACCAACGAGTGCCTGGCTCCCATTGCCAGCATCACGCTGGTGGTCGGTGCGGGTGCAGGCTTTGGCCGCATCCTGATGGACGGCGGCGTTTCCAAGGCCATCGTCGGCATCGCCACCGATGCGCATCTGTCGCCGCTGATCCTCGGCTGGTTCGTGGCCGCGCTGATCCGCGTGGCGACCGGTTCGGCCACGGTGGCCATGACCACTGCCTGCGGCATCGTCGCGCCCATCGTTTCCACCGTCGGCGGCGTGCGTCCGGAACTGATGGTGCTGGCCACTGGCGCGGGTTCTCTGATCCTCTCGCACGTCAATGACGGCGGCTTCTGGCTGGTCAAGGAATACTTCAACATGACCGTGCCGCAGACCTTCAAGACCTGGACTGTGATGGAAACCCTGGTCTCGGTGCTGGCGTTGCTGTTCACGCTGGCGCTGGCGACCGTGGTGTGATGCGCTGAGCCTGGTTGCAGCAAAGGCGAAGGGCCGTCCGGATTGCTCCGGGCGGCCCTTTTTTACGTGCTATGGCAGCGTTCAGAAGCGGAAGCGCGAATCGTCGTAGCGCGGATCGGGACCGTTCTCGACTTTTTCCACCATGCCCTGGTCGGTGAAATAGACGGTCATCTGCGAATTCCAGACGCCGCTTTCCTTGTAGCCATAGTTCCAGGCCTCGAACGGGATGCGGGCGTAGCGTGTCACTTCGGTGGGACGTCCCACCCGGCGCAGCACGTCAAGCTTGGTGTCCAGCTTGGGCCGGATGGCGCGGAAATTCTCGATGGTCCAGACTTGCTCGTAGGAAATGAGGCGGTGGTCAGGACCGATGCGGGCCATGTATTGATATTGGCCGAAGGCGCCTGCGCCATATTCGAAGACGCGTACGTTGCCATCAGGATACACATTGGTCGGCGGCCCCAGGCGGGCCACGACCTGATCTTCAGGCTCGCCTGGCTGCACCGGTGGTTGCAGCAGCGAGGCGCAGCCCGACAGCGCCGACAGGGCCAGCAGCGCGGCCGCCAGGCGCGGGCGGGCGCGTTGGAAGAGGGGGGCGAAAGGGGGCATGCGAGACTCCTGATCAGATTGTCACTTCATCATCATCGGACTGCGGCGTGGCCTGGCGGCACGCGGGCGTCGGCCAATGTTGGTGAGAATGACTTTTTGCTATATAATTTCGCGTCCGGTCGGTTTGACCGGATTCTCATTTTTTGTTCACGGTATGCAGGGCCGGTTTCATCGACGCTCCGCACACCGCTTGTGAAAGGTAAAAGCAATGTCCATCGAAAAAGCAGCCAAGGCTGCCATTATCTCCGAAAACGCTCGCGGCACGAACGACACCGGTTCTCCGGAAGTGCAAGTCGCG